>Ga0209754_1000320_pt1 | contig 72523 bp, 57 predicted proteins | sample MesohylBB_FD_187295 | JGI IMG/M metagenome (GOLD analysis project Ga0209754, IMG submission 187295) | Host-associated microbial community of the marine sponge Aplysina aerophoba from Gulf of Piran - sponge mesohyl, lysed by bead beating... | ecosystem: Host-associated > Porifera > Sponge >...
ACCTGGTACAACCACCACCGACTCCACTCCACCCTCAACATGACCAGCCCCATCAACTACGAAAACACCCACCAAACAACCTAACCAACCCTCCACGATCTGGGGGGAAGCCCAGCCGTTCGCAGTTGGGTTGAGCAGTCGAACCCCCACGATGCCCGGCAGGCGGCTTGGTATATGAGCAGCGCAGCGGGGATAGCCAGGTGGGCTTACGGCTCGTTGGGGACCTTTGACGCCGATGTGGTGCTGCACCCCCGAAATGTCGAGTTGTACTCGATGACGGTCTGTGCTCACAGATCGATCAGGTGGCGGGAAAGGACCCGGAGCACGCTCCGCACCATCGGGCGGACCGTCAACCCCGATGACTGGCCGCTTCCCACTCGCATAGTCGGCAAACAGGAGATCGCCCGACCTTACTCGGCCAGAGAAGAGAGGGCCTTCCGGCATGCTTCCCGCCTGCCGGGAAGGGACGACCGGGCCAGACGCCGGTGGGTCGTTGCCGCGGCTCTTGGAGCGGGACTATCTGGAGTGGAGATCGCCGCGGCCCGCACCGGTGACTTGGTGGATATTGGGAACGGGCGATTGGCTGTCAGGGTCCGGGGACACAACCCCCGCCTGACACCGTTCCGCAAGGAATACACGCACCTGGCCGAAGCAGCCGCCGACATGACCTCTTCCGGGCGGTTCATCGCAAGCGATGCTCGCAATGCTGTCCACTGGGTTACCGAACGGCTTGATCCAGGAAACGGTCAAGGGCTCAGCCTGCGAAGGACCCGTTCGACCTGGCTCACCGCCCACCTGATGGCAGCAACGCCACTGGCAGTGTTGCGGACGGTCGCCGGGCCGCTGTCCGCCAACACCCTCGATGGGTTGCTCGTCTATGCGGTGGCCTCAACAGACGAGAAAACCGCAGTGCAAGGGGCGCTCAGCGCATGACCGTCAAGCAGCACCCCCGGTGGAAAGCCCGGGATCAACGCGGCGCCGAACGCCGAGACAATCTCAAACCGCGGTTGCCCAAAGACCACCCCAGTTATGAAACCCGGTATCCCAAGAAGACAGGGGTAAGACTGGCCCGGCGGATCCTCAAAGTTCTCGAATCAAGCACCCTGCTCTCCGAACTCAACCGAAGACTCCGCAACCACCCCGGACGGCAGTCCCGCCTCAACCTCAAGGCGCTGCTGCTCTGCGTGATCCTGGCCGCCGAAGAAACCGACCGTTACCTACGCGCCGACATCTGCGCGATAGCTAACGGCCTCAATCATCGCCTCGGTGTGGAACTGGGACTTTGGCCCCTCGACCGCCGAGAACCCGTCAGTTACACCATGGTCGTCAAACAATTACTCCGCTTGGAGATAGCCCTTTTGGAAACCTGGTATGCGTCCAAAGGCGAGGTACGGTCGCTCAACTGGTTCCAGCACCTGGTCATCTCCGACACCATTCCCGCGGAAATCAGAGCCCTGATCACCGCAGTCTCTTTGGACTGGACGCCCATCCGCGCCTGGGCCGTCCCGCGAGACTATCGCCCGGAAAAGCAAGTACGAGCCGAACAAGAACCAGACGACAGCGGCGAAATCGGCACCGTAGACCAAGGTGGCCGCACGGTCCGAAGCGCCGACGGCCACGCTCGGGGCGGCTGGGCCACCGCCACCAACAAAGTCCCCGCCGGGCCATTCACCGGCTACTACGGACACCTCACTGTTCCTGTCCGCAGCAGCAACTGGAGCGGAAACCCCAACCAGATATTCCTCGGGGCACTGCCCCCGATGTTCAATCCCCATGTCAAAGTCGTCCCGGCCAACACCGACACCGCCTTCACCGGCCTCAACGCCATCCTCGCCACCCTGGAGATCTGCCCGAACCTCAAGGAAGTTATAGCCGACCGCGGGTACACCCGCTTTGGGAAAAACTTTGTCCGACCCCTCCACTGTCTGGGCATCAACGTCGTGATGGACTACGCCAAAGGCCAGATAAGGACCATGACTCTCGTGGAGGTAGGCCCCGAGGGCAAAGAGCAGACGCTACGACTCAACTGTGGAGTCTTCTTTTCAGAGTGGCTGGAAGAGAAGTGGCACATCCCGCCCGAATACCTCACCGGAAAAGACTTGGAACAGTGGCATGTTGACCGGGCCAAATACCGATGGACACCCATCGGCCGAGGCAAGAACGGGTCCATCCGACTTCGCTGCCCCCAATGCGACGGAAGGGTCATGACCAACGCCAAGACCTGGAGATACCGCCACCGACGGACCAAACCCAAGCCCAACCCCGACATACCCTATGTCGGCGCCATCGACGCCGAATACTGCTGTCAGGGGACAGTGACCATCACCGTAGAAAAACTGGACACCTACCAACTGGTCCCCTACGGCACGCCCGCATGGAAGAAAAGCTACAAAAGCCGACGCGTGCAGATCGAGAACCTCAACGGCATCGTCAAAGAAAAGGGCGGACTCAAAGACGGATGGTGCCGAGCATTCGGCCTCGCCGCCCACAACCTAGGACTCCTTGCGCTGCTGGTCGCCCACAACCTGCGCCAAGCCAAGAGATACCAGACACGGCAAAGACAACAATCCACAGAAAGCAACGGCCAACAACCGCCGCCCACACACGCAGCCGCACCGCCCAGCGCACCTTCACGCAACGGGCTGACAACCCGAGGGCCACCCACCTAGCACACCCCGAGGAAACCAGGACCGACAGCAACCACCCCCGCTGTCGGCTTTAGCGCGCCCGAAAAACCAAACCCACCTGGCCGACCCCCGCCAAATGGCACTCAACTAGGGGGTGTTCACGCTTTTGGGTGGGTTTGGCGTATGGTTGGGGGATGGAGATTACACAAGAACAGTATGAGCGTGTGGCGCATTGTTTCCCGACCCAGCGGGGGAATGTGAAACTGTCGAATCTGCAGGTGTTGAACGCTATTTTGTATGTGGCGGAGCACGGCAGCAAGTGGCGGGGTCTGCCCGAGCGGTTCGGGAGGTGGCACACCGTGTACATGCGGATGAGCCGTTGGGCGAAAAGCGGGGTGTTGGACCGGGTGTTCGAACAACTCCAACGAGAGCGGATCGTTTCTGTGAAGCTGGAAGCGGTATCGGTGGACAGCACGATCGTGAAGGTGCATCCCGACGGTACCGGAGCGCTGAAAAAGGGGGATCCCAAATTGATCGGGAAGTCGCGGGGTGGGTGGACCACCAAGATTCATATGGTTGCCGCGGATGATCGCACCGCAGTAGCTTTTCGTGTTTCGCCCGGCCAAGCCCACGACGCCCCGCAGGGACGCCGCCTGCTCCAAAGCCTGGGAGCACAGTCACAGAAACGCTATTTGGTGATGGACCGCGCCTACGAAGGCGACGAAACCCGCCAGTTGGCCTTAGACTTGGGCTACACCCCGGTGGTTCCTCCCAAAATCACTCGTCTCGACCCTTGGGAATACGACCTGGAAGTGTACAAGACCCGCAATCGGATCGAGCGGCTGTTCAGACGGCTGAAAGGCTACCGACGGATCTTCTCCCGCTTCGACAAACTCGACATCATGTTCCTCGCTTTCATCACCTTCGCCCTCATCCACGACACCCTACGAAGCGTGAACACGCCCTAGGCCACAACGCCACCCGAAACGGGTCAAACCTCCAAAAAACCAACGCAAAACCCGAAAAACCGGCCCGTCAGCCACTAAATCGCACGGAAATTCGCTATAAATCGCAAGGTCCTAGAGGCGGAGGGAGTGGGATTCGAACCCACGAGGCACGGATGCCCAACAGTTTTCAAGACTGTCACCTTAGGCCGCTCGGTCATCCCTCCTTCGGCGCCGGACGGGCTCCTGTGGCCGGCGGAGGGAGTGGGATTCGAACCCACGAGAGGGGTAACCCTCTACGGCATTTCGAGTGCCGCGCACTAGGCCGGACTATGCGATCCCTCCGGGTGAGGTTGCCATCGCTGACCGGGATAAGAATAGCCTGCCGGGTTACCCCTGCCGGCCCAGAATTGACTTGGGACGGACAGATGAAAGGCCTGAGGCTCTGCTGCAGGGAGGGAAGGCAACCGGGAGCCTCGGGGTTCAGTAACCAGCTCAGAGCGTCCGATGATGTAGCCTCCGACAGGTGAAACGAGCCAATCGTGTCAAGTGGCTGACGGTTGTCGTCGTGGCTTCCCTGGCGGCCTCCTGCGGCGATCAGGGACCGGATTCAACCACGTCGACAGTGGTGGTGCAGGCGACCGCCGAATTGACCGGTGCCGACGGGGGGACCGAGACGACCGCTGCCACAACTACCAGCACCACCACGACCATTCCGCCGCCACCGGTGGAGGATCTGCTCTTCGTGCCCGAGTCCTTCCGGGACCGGTTGGTGGAGTTGGTGGAGGAGACCCAGATGCTGCGGGGCCTCGCCTTCACCAATCCCTTGCCCATCGAGGCGGTCACCTCCCAGGAAATAGAGCGGCGCCTGCGCTCCCGGGTGGAAGATGATCCGGATCTCTCGGAACTGTATCAGTCCCTGTTTCGCCTGCTTGGCTTGATAGATGCCGAAACCGACTGGGTCAGTGTTCTGGCCGGGCTCCGGTCCCGCCCCACCCCGGCTTTCTACGATGCCGCCGATCAGGTCCTTTGGCTGGCATCCACTCTGGAGCAGCCCACGCCCTTTGAGGAGATGATTCTGGTGGGAGAAATCGCCAAGGCGTTGGTGGACCACAATCTTGACACCTGGACCCGCCTCGAACGGCTTGGCGGCACCGGCGACAGTGACTCTCTCACTGCCTGGGAGGCTATGGCGGAGGCGGACGCTATCTTGGTGGAGTTGCTCTTCCTGGAGGGCCTGACAGAAGCGGCCCAGCAAGAGGTCACCGAACATGCCTGGATGCTGTCTGTGGATGGGGAGGCGCTCCCTTCTTTCGTGGAAGGAAGTCTGAGATTCGCTTCTGGCCCCACTCTCGACTACTTACAGAGGCTGTTTCAACTGGGTGGCTGGGACCTGATCAACGACACGCATGACGAGCCTCCCGCCTCCACCGAGCACATTTTGTCGCTGGGAGTGGGTCAACTGGTTCCCGTCCTGCTTCCCAGGCCAGGGGTCTCCGCTCCGGAGGGGTATCAAGAGGTGTCCGACGCGGTGTGGGGACAGTGGGGATGGGAGACCTTGCTTTCCTCGGCGCTCGGCCCCGAGCGGGCATTCCCGGCCGCCTGGGGATGGGGTGGTGATCGTTACCTGCTGTTCAGCGACGGTTCGGAGGTCGCCTTGGTAGTGGACTACATCGGCGACACGGCCGAGGACACCGAGGAAATGCGAGTTGCATTGGCGGAGTTCATCCAGGACCGGATGGCAGTGGGGGAGGGACGATGGCGAGAAGGGGGGAACGAGTATTACGACGATGACTACGCATGGCTCAGCGGGGAGGGGGAACTGCTCACCTTCATAGCCGCCACCGATGTGACAGCAGGCCGAGACCTGCGTTCTTCCCGAGGTGGCTGACCCCGGATGCCACCGCATCTGCGGAGCGTGTCGCATTTCGTTCTACCGCGGATAGGCTCTTGGAGATGCTGCGATGGAATTTCGCCGTCTTCAGACAAGCCAACTCGGCCCGGCGCCCTCCGGGGTGGCTCGCAAGGGTGACCGGACAGGAGTTCTCCAGGCCTACTTACCAGGTCCGGTCTGCAATCAACAGAACCGCTTTGGTGCTGTTGATTGCCATGGTGTTGGCCGCCTGCGGGGGCGAGGCTGGCTCCCCTGACGACACCGGGACCGAGGCGTCAACAGTCACAACCTCGGTGGCGCCCTCGAGTACCGAGGGGGCGACCACCACCACGACGGGAGCCACCACTACCACCACCGCGGCGGCGCCTTCCACCACCGCGGCGCAGGTCACCACCACCACCAATCCTCCTACCCCCGTCCCCGAGACAACCACCACGCAGGATGATCCAGCCACCGTCAGCCCTGAGATCGAGGGTCTGGGGCCGGAAATCTCCGCTCAGATCTGGGAAGCGGCGGAGATCGCTGAAGCGATCAGGGGACTGGAGTTCGAAGGCCTTCCCTCCATAGTGGTCCTCTCTCCCGAGGACTTCGAGGAACGGGTTCGGGCGGAGGTGGAATCAGATTTGGAGGACATCGAGGTGGATGAGGCCTTGTTCAAGCTGTTGGGCCTGCTGGAGCCCGACGATGACCTGGCTGCCCTGTACGGTGAACTGTATGGAGAAAGCGTGGCCGGGTTCTACTCCAGCGAAGACAAGGAACTGGTGATTCCCGCTTCGGGGGAGGAATTCACGGGAATCGAGACCTTGACGCTGATCCACGAATTGGTGCATGCCCTGACCGACCAGCATTTCGACTTCGGCCCCAGGATGGAGGAATTGGTGGACAGCCAACTCTTCGACCCCGCCTCCGGCCTGGTAGCCCTGGTGGAGGGAGACGCCACCCTAAGCGAGTTCATATATGTGAACAACCTCGACGTCTCGGAGAGAGACCGCCTCATGGCCGAGTTTGCCGACTACGAACCTCCCGATATCGACATTCCGTTGTTCATGGAATTGGCCCTCTATTTTCCTTATGAACAGGGATTCGAATACGTCCTGAACCGGTGGAGAGAAGGCGGCTGGAGGGCCGTGGACGCTCTGTACCTGGCGCCTCCCGACTCCACCGAAGAGATCTTTGCGGGTGAGCCATCACCATCCACGGAGCCGATTGAGATGGAGAGGCCCACCGGTGCGCTTCCCGATGGCTACGAAGAGATCTACGACTACACCTGGGGCTTCTTGGACATCCTGATCATGTTCCAGCAGGTTCTGGGCCCCGAGGTAGCGGTGGAAGCGGCAACCGGGTGGGGTGGGGGGCGTAGCCTGGTTGGATATGACCATCAGGGGGAGGTGGTGCTGGTCTGGGAGCACGCCGGCGACAGTCCGGAGGAGACGGAGGAACTGGCACTGTTGCTGGCTGACTATGCGGCGGCAGGGATGAACGTCGGGGAGTTGCAAACCGGGGAGGATCTGTGGTTTTCGGCCTCCGGGGAGGACTATGTGGTGGTCGCCCCAATCCCTGTCGGGTTGGTGATGGTGGCCTGTTCGGACCCGCAGGTCTGTCCGTCGGTGGCTGCCTCCTATCTTCGGTGAGAAATGGCGGAGTTGCATTGTGGGGAGTGGCGGTCAGGTCCGGTGACCGTGGCTGACAGCTTCTGGAAGCGGTTGGCGGGCATTCACGGGGTTCCCGGCCAGTGGGGGGTGCTGATACCGGGGCGCTCCGTGCACGGGATGTTCATCCTCGCAAGGTTGTGGGCGGTGGGGTTGGACGGCACGCTGCGTGTGGTGGGGGTTCGCAGCCTGGGACCGGGCGGGATGGTTGTCTTTGGTGATGCGGATGCCGTGTTGGAGTTGCGTCACAGCCGGGTTCCCCCGAGGGTGGGCTGGGTTCTTGCTTGGAAGGATGGTCTGGCGCCATGGCCGGCTTGCTGATACTGTGCGGAACCCCCATCGGGAATCTGGCGGATGCCCCGCCCAGGTTGGCGGAGGCCTTGTCCGGCGCCGATTGCGTGTATGCCGAGGACACCCGCCGGTCGGGGAAGTTGTTCAAGGCACTTGGAGTGACGCCCCGCCGACTGCGGTCTTTCTTTGCGGGCAATGAAAACTCTCGCACCGCCGAACTGGCCGGGCGGTTGGCAGCGGGAGAGACGGTGGCGCTGGTTACCGACGCAGGGACGCCTGGCATTTCCGATCCCGGGCTGTTGGCAGTGAGAGCCGCCTTCGGGGAAGGAGCCCGGGTGACCATCGTTCCGGGGCCGAGCGCGGTCACCGCCTCACTGGCCGTGTCGGGACTGGCGGCCGGCAAATTCACCTTTGAGGGCTTCTTGCCCCGGTCCGGGGAGAAGCGGGCGCGGCGTATCGGTTTTCTGGCTGGCGGTGCGGAGACGGTGGTGCTGTTTTCCTCGCCCCATCGCCTGCGGGAAGACCTGGAAGATTTGGCGGTGGCGGGTATGGGAGATCGGCCCATGGCGGTGGTGCGGGAACTCACCAAGCTGCATGAGGAAGTCTGGACCGGTACGGTCTCCGATGCCTGCCGGGAGTGGAGTGTCCGCGCTCCGCAGGGCGAATTCACCCTGGTGATCGGGGGAGGCAGTCCCAGCGCCAGTGATGAGATCTCCGGGCGGATGGTGGGAGCCGCCGAAGCGGTGGCCCGACTGGTCTCGGCGGGCCTTCCCACTTCGGCCGCCGTGCGAGAAGTCGCCAGACTGCTCGAGGTGCCGCGCCGGGACCTGTATGGGTTGGTGCATGGGTAGTCTCAGGTTGCGGTGATGGCGGTGGTCTCCTCCACAGATGCGGGTTGGGTGGACACCCATTGCCACCTGCAGTTGGACGGGAGGCCTCCGGTGGAGCTTCTTGACCGGGCCGCCGCCGTGGATTGGGTGGTGGCGCCCGGAGTGGACTTGGAGTCGTCATGTGCGGCGCTTCTTCTGGCAGCCCGGCACCCGGGGCGGGTGCTGGCCGCATCCGGGTTGCACCCTCATGTGGCCGACCGCTGGCCGGATGAGGCCGAGGGCATTGCTGAGGCGGCACGGCACTCGGTGGCGGTTGGGGAGACGGGACTGGACTTCTACCGCAACCTCTCTTCCCGAAATCACCAGTTGGCGTCGTTCCGCGCCCAGATCGAACTCGCCGCGGAACTCTCCAAACCGCTGGTTGTGCACTGCCGGGACGCCTTTTCGGATGTGTACCGGCTTCTGGAGGAAACCGGGGCCGGCCCGGCTGCAGTCATGCATTGCTGGACGGGTGGTCCTCGCTGGACCCGCAGGTTTCTGGGACTGGGCGTGCATTTCTCCTTCGCCGGCCCGGTTGCGTTTCCGAACGGCGACACGGTGAGACGGGCGGCGGCGGTCGTCCCTCCTACCCGGGCGATGGTGGAGACCGACACGCCTTATCTAACTCCTCCTCCCCACCGCGGGAAGCCCAACGAGCCTGCGTGGGTGGCGTTGGTGGGCGAGGCCCTGGCGGGGGTCTGGGGCATGGACCCGGGCGAAGTGGCGTCCATAACCTCCGAGAATGCCCGGAGGGTATTCGCTCACGCCGAAGACGGACCCAGTTGATTGCCATTACTCCTTCCGGACTGTCCGAGTTGCTGGCTCGTCATGGGATCAGCCCTTCCCGCAAGCTCGGTCAGCACTTTCTGACCGACCCCAACCTGATTGCAAAGATGGTGAAGACTGCCGGAGTCGGCCCCGGGGACCGGGTGCTGGAAGTGGGCGCGGGGGTTGGTAACCTGACAGTTGCTCTGGCCCGGACCGGTGCTTCGGTGGTGGCCTATGAGATAGACCGGCGGCTCGCTCCCGTGCTGGCGGAGACCGTACCGTCTCATCATCGGGTGGCGATCCGGATGGAGGATGCCACCAAGGTCGATTGGAATGAGGCGCTCGATGGGAAGGGCTGGGTCATGGTCTCCAACCTTCCATACGGTGTGGGGACCCCGCTGTTGCTGGAGATGATCCAGAGGGTGCCTGCGGTGGTCAGGTACACGGTGATGCTGCAACGAGAAGTCGTCCAACGCCTGCTGGCCCGCCCGGGCAGCCGCGAATACGGTATTCCTTCGGTCATAGTGGGTCTGTACGCCCGGATACGCCGCTCCTTCGACGTTCCTCCCCAGGTGTTCTTTCCCCGCCCCGAGGTGTTCTCTTCGGTGGTGGAGTTGCGACGAACGGACCCTCACCCCGATGCCGAACTGGCGGTGTCCCTGGCCTCGGCCGCCTTCGGCAAGCGCCGCAAGATGCTGCGCCGCTCCCTGGATCCACAATTGGCAGGTGTCGAGCAGATCCTCCCGGCGGCGGGGATATCCCCACGAGACCGGCCCGAGGTCCTGTCGCCGGCTGACTTCCTGCGATTGGCCGGTGCAGTTCGACTCCGGCAGCAGGAACAATGACCACCTGGCTGGCCCCTGCCAAGGTGAATCTCACCCTTATGGTGGGGTCCGCCGCGGCCGGAGGACTGCATCCCATCCAGTCGCTGATGCAGACTCTGGATTGGGGTGACCTGTTGAGGGTAGACGAAGGCGATGAGGACCACCTGGAAGTGGAGGGCGCCGATCTCCCCGCCGGTGACGACAACCTGGTGTGGAAGGCGGTTGCGGCGCTGAAGGAGGGGATCGATCTTGCCCTCCCCCCGCTGCACGTGCACCTGGAAAAGCGCATCCCGGTTGCGGCCGGACTGGGAGGGGGAAGCGCCGACGCCGCGGCGATGCTGGCCGCATTGGGCCGGATGCTCAACCTCTCGCCGGCTGTCCTGCGGCGAGTAGCGCCCCACATCGGTTCGGACGTTCCGGCGGCATTTGCGGGAGGAAGCCTGTGGGTGGAGGGATTCGGTGAGCGATTATCCCCATTCGGGGTCCTTTCAGGTTTCGCGCTGGCGGTGGCCGTTCCTGACTTTCCGCTGCTCACCGCCGATGTCTACCGAAGATGGGACGACCTTGGTGAGCCGAGAGGATCGGAGTTTCCCTCGGCGGCCTTGCCCCCAGCCTTGCGACGCTCGGTCTCCTTTCGCAACGACCTGCAGCCGGCCGCCCTGCGGGTTCGCCCCGAACTGGGGGACGCCATCAGCCTTCTTTCCAAGGAGTGGGGGAGACCGGTGGCGATGTCAGGCAGCGGTCCATCGCTATTCGGATACTTCGTGGACGACGAGGAAGCAGAGGCGGCTGCCCGGCAGGTTGAGTCACGGTTCGCAGCCGCGGTGGGGGTCGATTTATCTTGCGACGGCCCGACCGAGATGACCGGGTAACCTAGGAGGCGATGTGCCCTTCTTGTCCCGATGGGGGGTGGTGTAACCGGCAGCACAGCGGGTTTTGGTCCCGCCGGTATGGGTTCAAGTCCTATCCCCCCAGCCAGGGCCGCATGTTGTGACATGACTTGGAGCAGACAATGAGCCACATGGTGATAATCATGGCGGCCGGCGAGGGTCGGCGGATGCGCTCGGAAGTTCCCAAGGTGCTCCATCCGGTGGCCGGTCGGCCGATTCTCTCTTGGATTGTGAATGCGGCGGCGGCCACTGGTCCCGACCGGATAATGGTGGTGGTCGGGGCCGGCGCCCGGCGGGTCAGATCCATACTGCCGCCGGGGGTGGGGACGTGCCATCAACCGCAGCGGCGGGGAACCGGGCAGGCGGCCTTGGTGGGGATGGAGGCGCTCGGAGAACTGGCGGACCACACGCCGGTGGTGGTGCTGCCCGCAGATGTGCCCCTCATCACCTCCGAGGCGATCTCCCGGGCGCTCGAGAGGCACGTCTCCGAGGGTGCGGCAGCCACCATGCTCACCGCCGAAGTTGAGGATCCCACCGGCTATGGAAGGGTGTTGCGCGATTCGCAAGGGCGGGTTGAGGGAGTGGTGGAGCATGTCGACGCCACCGTGGAACAGAGAGAAGTCCGAGAGATAAACACCAGTCTCTACGTTTTCGCGGCGGGGCCATTGCGAGCCGCCCTGGGACGGATCGGAGCGGGCAACCGCCAAGGTGAATACTACCTACCGGACGTGATCGGGTTGATGGTGGCCGATGCCAAGCCGGTCACTGCGATGCCCATGCCCGTTCACAACGCGCTGGGGGTGAACGACCAAGCCCAACTGGCTGAGGTGGCGGGTTGGATGAGACGGCGGATACTGCGGCGCCACATGCTGGCCGGGGTGTGGATGGAGGACCCGGACAGGACCTACGTGGATGCCGATGTGGAACTGTCCCCCGGAGTGAGGCTCCATGCCGGGGTGCATCTGGAAGGGAAGGTCGTGGTGGGGGAGGGGGCGATCGTGGGGCCCGACACCTATGTTCGCAATAGCAGCATCGGCCCTGGCAGCAGAGTGTGGTACGCGGTGGTGCGGGAATCGCGGATCGGTGCTGACGTCCAGGTCGGCCCCTATGCGTCGCTGCGTCCGGGTACCAGGATCGACGGAAGCGGCAAGGCGGGATCATTCGTGGAGATCAAGAACAGCCGCCTGCGGGAAGGCGCCAAGGCGCCGCATCTCTCCTATGTGGGCGACGCCGATGTCGGGGAGCGAGCCAACATCGGTGCGGGGACCATCACCGCCAACTACGACGGTTACCGAAAACACCGCACCGTGATCGGCCCGGGAGCCCAGATCGGCTCCAACACCGTGCTGGTGGCGCCGGTGGAGGTGGGAGAGGAGGGATGGACGGGGGCCGGGTCGACCATCACCCGCCCGGTGCCCTCCGGAGCCCTGGCCGTGGAGAGGTCCTCTCAGAAGTCCCTTCCGGGTTATGCGGCGAGACGAGCGGCGCGCTACCGTCAGGAAAGCGAACATCGGACCCCGGCTGAAGATTCTTGAAACGGCAAGTGGCTAGCGGAGACATCTAAATGGACATAGCGCACTTCAAGCAGATGCGGATCTTCTGTGGTAGCCACAATGTGGAACTCGCCCAGGAAGTGGCGGATCTGCTCGGAGTGTCCCTGGGCCGGCTGCACAGGTCGAAGTTCTCAAGTGGCGAGGTGTATGCGCGTTCCAATGAGAGCGTCCGAGGCACCGATTGTTTCGTCTTCCAGAGCCACTCTCCTCCGATCAACGACGCCATCATGGAGCAGTTGATCATCATTGACGCGCTACGCCGCGCCTCTGCTCATTCCATCACGGCAGTCATGCCCTACTTCGGGTACTGCAGGCAGGACAAGAAGGTGCTGCCCCGCGAGCCCATCACCGCAAGGCTGGTCGGCGACCTGTTCATGACGGCGGGCGCTGATCGGCTGGTCTCGGTGGATCTTCACACCGGGCAGTTGCAGGGTTTCATAACCAAGCCCTTCGATCATCTCACCGCGATCCCGATCATCAGTGAATACCTGGCCACGGTGATCAGTGATGACGTGACCATCGTCTCTCCCGACGCCGGTGGAGGTAAACGGGCCGAGAAATATGCCAGGCAGTTGAATGCCGACGTGGCCTTGGTCTACAAGCGTCGGGATGTCCGCCTCCACAATATCTCCGAAGCTCTGGCGGTTACCGGGGTGGTGGAGGATCGAAATGCTGTGATCGTGGATGACATTATCGACACCGGTGGCACGGTGACCAATGCCGCCAAACTGATCCGCACAATGGGGGCAAAGTCGGTACGGATCGCCGCCACCCACGGGGTGTTGTCCATGGGGGCAATGCAACGAATAACGGAGGCCGGTATTGACGAGGTGGTGGTGACCAACACGCTCCCGGTTCCCGAGGGAGCCTCCAGGGCCGGAAACCTGAAAGTGCTGTCCATTGCCTCTATCGTCGCCAAGTCGGTGCAGGCCATCTTCACCGATGACTCGGTCAGCAAGATCTTCCTAGGTGAGAACTTCTGAGTCAGGTATGGACACACGGGTAATCGAGGTCCGCACCGGTGGGCGACCGGCGGTGGTCGACCTGACCTCGCAAGTCGCGGAGTTCTGCCATTCTCGGGGCGACGGTCTGTTGTCGGTGTTTACCCCCCATTCCACCTGTGGCCTGGCATTGATCGAAGTTGGCGCCGGAAGCGATCGAGACCTGTGGACCGTCTTGGAGAGAGTGTTTCCCCGGAAGGGCGACTGGCTCCACCGGCACGGGTCCCCCGGTCATGGTGGTGATCATGTCATGCCCGCTCTGGTGTCCCCCAGCCTGGTTCTGCCGGTTCTGGACGGGCGCCCGACTCTGGGGATATGGCAGTCGGTGGTACTGGTCGACCCCAATCGAGACAATCCGGTGAGAAGAGTGAGGCTGAGTTTCCTGTCCGGCTAGAGGCTGAAGGCTGAGTGTCGCCGGGCCACACCGGGTCTAACTGGTTGGCGGGACCCCACGAATCTGAGGTAAGAGGATTCTCTCGCCTGGGTAGATCAGGTTGGGATCCGTGGACCGGATCGTCTCCCGGTTGGCCTCGATCAGGTCCACCCAGTATGCGGTGATCTGTCCAGCGGTGGGAGGTTGACCCATAGATTGAGCCAACGCTCGCCGGGCCACGCTCCACAAGTGGTCCCCAGCCACTATCCGGTAGTGGTCTCCTGGTGTGATCCGCCGGCCGGATGAGAGGTGGGGGTGGGTTACGTCACCCAATGCCTCGTCACCCACTTCAGCCGGCAGGTCCGGCCCTGGGCCGGCGTGGAGTGAGGGGAGGGGAAACAGAAAGGGGGCCGTCCCGGGAGTTTGGGGGATGGATGAAGCCGGGTGGGAGGGTGAAGGTGTGATCGGCACCGGATAGGCATGCAACTGCGGGGTTGTCGGCGGCCGGTCGGTCGAAGCCACGGCCGGGACGCCGTTCGCCAGCGTGGTGACAGCCACTGTTCCAGCCAACACTCGGGTGCTCAGGGTACGGATGAAGGGCAGCGTCACCGGTGTGGCTATCCGCAAGGCGCCGGTTGCCCGGCGCAGTCGCGCAGTCACGTAGAAGGAGGTGGAGAGAAGTATCCACCAACCGCATCCCAGGCCGAGCACCCGAACCGCTGATAGGAGGGCCTCGGTCGGCGGGGTGGTGTCGAGCCACCGGCCGAGATGCGACCAATCGATATGCAGCCAGGGCGCCTTTCCCAACTGGTGAAGACCGAATGTCGTGGCGGAGGAGAACGTCAGTAGCCCCAGGAGAGGGACGACAGGATGGATCTTTGTGTTCATGTCCCCAAGCATGAATGCGTTCTCCTCGGGTCGGCGACCGATGGGGCACGAAATGTTTCGCGACCGATGCCGTCTTTTTGACTGTTAGCATCGGGCGGGCCCTTACAGCACGGAGCGCTACAGAATGAAGATCAAGATCGGAGTCGCCCACACCAGTCGAGTAGTGGAGATTGACAGCGATGACATCGCTGAGGTCCGCACCGCTATCGAGGAAGTCTTTGCCAAAGGCCAACCAATGCTGTGGATCGAAGACTCCGACGGAACGCAATTCGGCATTCCGACCCGGATGTTGGCGTTTGTTGAGTTCGAGAGTCCCGGCAGTCGTTCGGGAGTTGGATTCGCGGCGGGAAGCTAACCGGCCAGGTGGCGGCGGCGGCGCTTGGCCAACCACCGTTTACGCAGTCTCCGACGATCTTCTTCCGAGTATCCACCCCATACGCCCGACTCTTGGTTTGTCTCCAGGGCGTATTGCAGGCAGTCTTCGATGACGTGGCAGTCGGTGCAGATGGCGGTCGCCATGGCGATCTGCCCAACCGCGGGACCGGTGCTGCCCACCGGGAAAAACAGGCTGGGATCGGAGTCGAGGCAGGCTGCCGATTCTCTCCAATCGGTGATGGTGATGGTCGATTTCAAGTGGTCTTCTCCAAGTTTATGATTGTGAACACTTTCACAAGGCAGGGTCCTGGTGCATGGCTCACAAGCCCTTAAGGTTAGGGGGGCCAAACGTTTTTATCAAGCAAATACCGGGATGTTTTTTCCCTGATCCGGGCATCCGGAGACCAGGCTAGCCTTGGAGGCAACAAAGCATTGGCCCTCGTAGCTCAGGGGACAGAGCGCCGGTCTCCGGAACCGGGTGCGCAGGTTCGAGTCCTGCCGAGGGCGCTTTTCGGCGGGGAAACCCAGACCCCGCTGCGACTCTGGTGTGAACAAGCAGAAGGGACGCTCCTCCTGAGAAGGAGAGGCGTCCCTTCTGCGGCAAATGGGGTCGGACGGTTTAGATGTCGTAGTAGAGCTCGTACTCCACGGGGGTGGGATGGCGCCTCACCAGGCTGGCCTCGTTGTCCCGCTTGTAGGAGATCCAGGTGTTGATCAGGTCCTGTGAGAACACGTTGCCCTCGGTGAGGAAGGCGTGGTCGGCCTCCAAGGCGTCCAGGGCCTCGTCCAAGGTCCCCGGAACGGTCTTCAAACCGGCGGCTTCCTCGGGCCCCAGTTCGTAGAGGTCCACATCAACCGGATCGCCCGGCTCGATCCGATTCCGAACCCCGTCCAGTCCCGCCATCAACATGGCGGCGAAGGCATAGTAGGGGTTGCAGGATGGATCGGGGCAGCGGAACTCGAGCCGCTTGGCCGACGGAGCCTGCGAGTAGGTGGGAATCCGGATCGCAGCGGAACGGTTGCGCTGGCTGTACACCAGGTTGACCGGAGCTTCGAAACCGGGCACCAGTCTCCGATAGGAGTTGGTTCCGGGCGCCGCGAAGGCGAGGATGGCCGGAGCGTGAGCGATCAAACCCCCTGCGTACCAGCGAGCCATGTCGGAGAGGTTGGCGTACGTGCCCTCTTCATAGAAGAGAGGAACGCCGTCCTTCCAGAGGCTTTGGTGGGTGTGCATACCCGAGCCGTTATCCGCGAAGATGGGCTTGGGCATGAATGTGACGGTCTTCCCTGCCTGCTTGGCGACGTTCTTGCAGATGTACTTGTAGATCATCAGACGATCGGCCTGCAGCAACAGCGGTGCATAGCGGATGTCGATCTCGGCCTGGCCGGCAGTTCCCACTTCGTGGTGATGAATCTCGATGGGAATCCCCACTTTGAGCATCTGGGCGACCATCTCGGAACGAATGTCCTGCTGGGAATCGTTGGGAGGAAGCGGGTAATAGCCTTCCTTGAGGCGCATCTTGTGTCCCAGGTTGCCTCCGTCCTCTTGCCGCGCCGAGTTCCATGCGGCTTCCCCGGAGTCCACCTGGTAGAAGGACATGTTGCTGTGATGGCCCACCTGGGAGAACCGTGCGGAGTCGAAGATGAAGAACTCCGCTTCGGGACCCCAGTAGGAGGTGTCGGCGAGGCCCGTGGAGAGCAGATACTCCTCGGCGTTCCTTGCGACTCTCCGCGGGTCCTTGTGGTACCAGTCTCCGCTGATGGGATCCTTGATGAAGCAGTTCACAACCAGGGTGGGGTGCTCGAAGAAGGGATCCTCAAAGGCCATGGAGGGATCGGGAATGAGCAGCATATCCGATTCCTCGATGGTCTGGAACCCACGGATGGACGAGCCGTCGAATCCGAAGCCTTCCTCGAAGGACTCTTCGGTCAGATAGCTGGATGGCATGGTGAAATGATGCATCTTCCCCGGCAGGTCCGGGAATCGAAGATCCACGAAGTCGTACTCTTGAGCGAGAGCTGATACTTCGGCTGGCGTGGACATTTTAGTCTCCCTCAGGGTAGCTATAGGGCCGTAGAATAGATGCGAGGCGCTGGCGAAATGAAACTGGCTGACCCACTGTCAACTCCGGTAAAAGAGGGTTATGACTGACAATTCACGGTTTCCAATGTCGGAGATCTCCGAACTGCCGGAGGATCTTCGAGAAAGGGCCGAATTCGTGTATTCCAAGCTTGGGTTCACACCCAATGTGATGCTGGCCATGGGCCATCGGCCCGAGGAGGCGAGGGCGTTTTTCGCCTACCACGACGCTTTGATGGAGAGGGAGGAAGGGTTGTCGAAAGCCGAGCGGGAGATGATCGTGGTCGCCACCAGTTCGGCCAATGAATGTCCCTACTGCATTGTCGCCCACGGGGCGATCCTTCGCATTCGCTCCGGCGACCCGCTCATCGCCGACCAGATCGCCGCCAACTGGCGAACCGCCCCGGTCTCGGACAGACAGCGCGCCATGCTTCGGTTCGCCGTCAAGTTGGCCCGCACTCCCGAAGCAGTAGAGGAAGCCGATTACGAACCCCTCTACGAACAGGGTTTCAACGACGACCACGTTTGGGAGATAGGGGCGATCACTGCGTTCTTCGCCATGTCCAACCGGTTGGCCCACCTGGGTCATATGGCGCCGAATCCGGAGTTCTACCTGCTGGGTCGCCTGCCCCGCAAGTAGTCCTTTCGGTGGGCAATTCACGATCCCTGTACCTGCAGCGTCGGGGTGAGGTGGCTCACCTGATCATCGATCGTCCGCACCGGCGCAACGCCTTCACAGACGAGATGTGGCCGATTCTGGCCGACCTCGCTCGGGAAGCCGACCGGGATGACCGAACCAAGGTGATGGTGGTCCGAGGCGCCGATTCCACCGTGTTCTGCGCCGGCGCCGACGTGGCGGAGTGGGCAGAACGCCTTTCCCGGGGCGACGGCGGAGTGCAGAACGGAGAGATGGTTCTGGCCGGGGTATCTGCAGTGGCCGATATGAAGAAACCCACCGTTGCCGCTATTCAAGGCGCCTGTATGGGGGGTGGGGCGGCCATCTCCATGGCCTGCGACCTGCGGGTGGCCGATCGAACTGCCCGCTTCAGCCTGCCGCCGGCTCGGGTTGGCCCGGCCTTTCCCTACGCGGCGCTGCGGTCGCTGGTGGCTGCAGTGGGTGAGGCGCAAGCGAAGTGGTTGCTCTTCACCGGAGAGGTATTCGACGCCGACCGGGCGCTACAGATCGGGTTCCTATCGGCCGTGTACGAACCACAGTTCTTTCCGTCCAAGCTGGACGAGTTGCTAACGGTGATGTGCAGCATGTCCCAGACCTCCCTTCAGTCGATGAAAGCGATGATGAAGATGGTGGCAGGAGGCCAGACCACCGATAGTCGGGAGACCGAGCAGATCTGGAGGGAGTTGGCCGCTGGTCCGGACCACGCCGCCGGGGTGGGCGCCTTCTTGGAGAAGTGGCGCAGGCTCTGAGCCGAGGGGCCCCGGGGAGTGGCTAGAATTTTGGCCTGTGTTTCCAGGTAGTACTGACCTCTATCGACGTCTGGCCAATTTCGGGTTCGGATATCGAAAATCACCCAACTTCGAATTGTATAGAAGGGTGGCGATATCCATCACCATCATCTGGCTGGGTATCTCGGGGTTGGTGCTGGCAGGTCTGCTTTGGGTTAGGGACGATCTGGCTTGGAGTTTCTTCCTGGTGTTCGGTATGGCCGGTATCGGAGTCTTCGTCAGTTCAGTGATTGGCCTGGCATGGCTGATCGTATTGCCCTGGGCCCGGAGAGAACCCAAAATAGGACTGGTGATGGCCCTTTACGACAAGGTTGGCAGCGCCCCGGTTGCCGAGCGCCTGGGCGAGGGCGCCCGTGAGAGCCTCATGGAAATGGGGATCCTTCCTGAGAACATCGTGCGGTTGGATGTTGCGGGAGCGTGGGAACTCCCCTGGGGAGCCAGTCGTTTGATTCAGGCTGGTTGCCAGGGGGTGGTGGCTACCGCAGTGGTTATGCAAGGGCAGACCCACCATTTCAAGTCAGTGGTGGACGGAGCTGTCCAAGGATTGATCCAGCTTCAGGTCGACACGGGTGTCCCGGTGGGCAACGCGGTGTTGGCGGTCACCGAGTGGGAGCAGGCGGTCGCCCGCAGCCAGCCGGGGTCAAACGCCGGCGCTCAGGCCGCCCGGGCGGTGGTGGAAGCTCTACGGTCAGAGATAAGGTGAGCTTGGGCAACTCTTAGCGTCGGGTTATACTCTCGGTTTGCTATACGAAGCGGAAGCCGATTTGCTTCCCACCCGGCCGCTGTGAGGTGAGCCGCGGTATTTTGGGAGCGGATTCTCCAGCTTGTTGCAGGCCTTTACAAATAGGAGGAGAGAGACTATCGCAGAACTTCGAGTCAATGATGCAATCAAGGCCCCCGTTGTCCGCTTGGTGGCGCCCGACGGAGCACAGATCGGGGTCAAGAAGCTGGCGGAGGCCATGTGGCTGGCCGACCAGTTGGATCTGGACCTGGTGGAGGTTGCTCCGATGGCCGATCCGCCGGTGTGCCGGCTGATGGATTACGGACGATTCAAGTATGAACGTTCCATCAAGGAAAGGGCTGCCCGGAAGAGCCAGACCCGCACCGTAATCAAGGAATTGCGGCTGCGGCCACGCATTGAGGACCATGACTTCGACATGCAGACCCGCAAGGTCCTGTCTTTTTTGTCGGGGGGCGACAAAGTGAAGTTGACGGTTCGGTTTCGGGGGAGAGAGCGGGAAAGGCCCGAATACGGCCAGAAGCTGCTGACGCGCCTCGCCGAGGCCGTTAGCCATGAGGGAGTTATAGAACAGGCGCCAAAGATGGAGGGCCGCAACATGACCATGATGCTGGCGCCTGCCGGTCATGCTTCGGGTGGCGGCAGACCCAGGCCACGGCATAGACAGAAGAGATGACTCTCCTCTGATGGCAAGATATCAAAACTAGGAGGACCCAATGCCTAAACAGAAGAGCCATAGGGGTCTCGCGAAAAGAATTAAGAAGACCGGATCCGGGAAGTTGATGCATCGCAGGGCCGGTCGGGGTCACTATCGGCTGGCAAAAGGCAAAAAGCGGTTCCGGCGCTTGGACGGTACCGATGGTCTGTCACCGGGCGACGAGCGGATAGTTCGTCGCATGATTCGGAACTAGGAAAGGGCGAATCATGGCAAGAGCAAAGAACGCTCCCTCCTCCCACCGTTCCCGCCGCAAGGTGGTCGCGCAGGCAAGGGGCTACCGAGGCGCCCGCAGTCGCACGTTCCGCGCCGCCAACGAGCAGGTGATGCATGCGATGGTGGACTCCTACAGTCACCGTCGGGCTCGGAAGGGCGACTTCCGGAGGCTGTGGATAACTCGCATCAATGCGGCCGCCCGCCAGAACGGGTTGAGCTATTCACGGTTTGTGGCCGGTCTTAACGCGGCTGGAGTGGAGGTTAACCGGAAGATGTTGGCCGACCTGGCGGTCAACGATCCGGATGCTTTCTCGCAGTTGGTGAAGATCGCCCGAGAGGCTTGATACGCTCCCGGCGTAATCCCCGGATCGTACAACTGGGCCGGCTGCATCGGCCCCGCCAGAGAAGACGCACTGGGAAGACGCTGATTGAGGGCCCCCACCTGCTGGCCGAGGCGTTGGCTGCCGGACATGAAGTCCCGGAGGTGCTGGCCGTGCCCGCGGATCACCACACTCGAGGACTCTGCGAACGGTACGGCGTTGCGGTCACCTCAGTGACCGGGGAAGTTCTGTCTCGATTAGCCGGCACCAAGAACCCCAGAGGGCCGGTGGCGGTGTTGGGAATTCCCAGACCCGACCTGGGGGGCAAGGATGTCCTCTGGTTGCTGGTGTCTGAACCTGGCAATTGTGGTTCGCTGATACGCACCGCCTCGGCTTTCGGATGGGATGTAGCTATGGGCGACATGTCAGTAGACCCCTGGTCGCCCAAGGTGCTGCGAGCCGGCGCCGGAGGTCACTTCCGGGCAGCCATCAGCGGGGCTGCCGAAGCACCGCCTGAGGCGTTGGTAGTGGGGTCGGTTCCCCGCGGTGGGGTTCCTCTCCCGCAGATGGGTGACCATCTTGATAGCGACCGTCCATGGTGGCTGATCATCGGCGATGAAGCCGGCGGGATTCATTCCTCCTACGGCCGCCGGGTAGATCTGTGGTGCTCCATCCCGATGCCGGGAAAGGCGGAGAGTCTCAATGCGGCGGCAGCCGGGGCCATCATCTGCCAGCATCTATCCGGTATACGGGGGAACCGGAACGCGGACTCCACCGAGCAACTTGGAAACCTCTCTAAACTCCTATAGCCGGAATGGAAAACCTCGCCGCCCTTGTGAAGCAAGCCCCTGACCTGGTGGAGGGGGCAACCAGCGTGAAGAGCCTCGACGCTTTGCAGAACGATCTGTTGGGGCGTCGGTCGTTGATAGCAGGATTGCAGAGACAAATAGGCAAGATGCCTGCCGGGGAACGCCCCTGCATGGGACGGGCAATTCAAGAGGCGCGTGGCGTGTTTGCCGATTTGATAGCGACACGCCGGGAACACTTGGAGCGGGAGACCGAGCGAATGACTCTGGCCGCCGACCGGGTGGATGTCACCTTGCCGGCTCTGGAATTCCCGGAGGGATACACCCATCTGATCACCTCGACCATTGAAGAGGTGTGCGACATATTCATAGGGTTGGGATATCGGGTGGTGGGGGGACCCGAAGCGGAGTCTGGCACATATAATTTCGATGCTCTCAACACCCCGCCCACTCATCCCAGCCGGCTGGAGTCCGACACCTTGTACCTGGATTGGGGAGACCCCGCCGATGAGATCCTGCTTCGCACCCACACCTCTCCCATGCAGGCGCGGTACATGGAGCAACACGACCCTCCCGCCTATGTCGTGGTGCCTGGCAAAGTTTTCAGGGCGGACACTCCCGACGCCACCCACTCGCCGGTCTTTCATCAGATAGAGGGTCTGGCGGTTGACGAGGACCTGACCTTTTCCGACCTGAGGGGAACCCTCGCCTATTTCGCCAGGGAATTCTTCGGGGCCGACCGTCGCATCCGGATGATGCCCGACTACTTCCCCTTTACCGAGCCGTCCGCCCAGATGCACGCCTCTTGCTTCTCCTGTGAGGGTGGTGGCTCCTGCAGGGTGTGCGGAGGAGTGGGATGGATTGAACTGTTAGGGTGCGGCATGGTCGATCCCAATGTCTTCGAGTGGGTGGGATATGACCCCTCCCGGGTCAGCGGCTTCGCCTTCGGGATGGGAGTGGAGCGCATCGCCCAGGTGCGCCACGGCGTCTCCCCGCTGCGGCACTTCTTCGACAACGACCACCGAGTGCTCTCCCAGTTCCGATGAGAGTCTCTTTCAACTGGCTGGCCGACTACATCGACCTGCGGTCCCGGGAACCGGGGGAGGTGGCGGAGGTGCTGGAGTCCCTGGGTCATGAAGTGGAGGAGATCCAGTTGCTGGCGCCCCGATTCGAGGGGGTGGTGACCGCCCGGGTCTTGGAGGTGGAACCCCACCCGCGCGCCGACCGGATCAGGGTTTGCCGGGTGACCACCGGGGACCAGCCGATGACAGTGGTGTGCGGCGCCTGGAATTTCGAGGCCGGCGCCACAGTGGCCCTCGCTCTACCCGGTTCCACTCTGAGCGGAGGGATGGAGATCGGGAGGCGTTCCATCCGGGGAGTGGTTTCGAACGGGATGATCTGCTCGGAGAGGGAACTGGGGTTGGGGGAGGAGGCGGAAGGCATCCTGGTGTTCGATTCGGGGGTTTCAGTCGGCAACGACCTGGCGGGCCTTCCGTCCCTCACCGACACCGTCTTGGACCTGAGCATCACTCCCAACCGGCCTGATGTGATGTCCTATGTTGGGGTGGCCCGGGAGTTGGCCGCCTATTACCGGGTCGGCTACCGTCTGCCAGAACCCGACTTCCCGCAGACCGAGGCTGTTCCTCGGATCGGGATAGAGATCGAGGATCCCAGCGGTTGCTATCGGTTCACGGCCCGGGAGGTGCATGGTTGCACGGTGTCGCCATCCCCGTTCTGGATGCGCACCCGACTGCGGGCCTCCGGCCAGAGGCCCATCTCCAACGTGGTGGACATCACCAACTACGTGCTCTTGGAACTGGGGCAGCCCATCCACGCCTTCGACTTGGATGAACTTGGCGGGGCGGGAATTGTGGTGCGGAGGGCGAGGGCGGGGGAGAGGCTCACCACCCTTGACGGGGTGGACCGGGCCCTGACGCCGCCGGATCTGGTGGTGGCCGACCGGGAACGCGCATCTGCCTTGGCAGGCACGATGGGCGGAGGGTCTTCGGAGGTCAGCGATCGGACCACCTCGGTTCTGATCGAAGCGGCCTCGTGGGATCCTCCCACCGTCCTGCACATGTCGAAGCGACACGCGCTGCGAACCGAGGCTTCCGCCCGTTTCGAGCGGGGGGTGGATCCCCACCTGCCCCCCCGTGCCGCGGCCCGGGCGGTGGAGTTGGTCACCTCGCTGGCCGGGGGGCAGGCGCTTGCGGCGGTGACCGATGTGGTGGCCCGGGAGGACAAACTCCGGCCGGTCACGATCAGCCTGCCGATGCGAGAGGCCGAGCGGATCCTCGGTCCGGGGTTCGACACTCCACGGGTGGTGGACCTTCTCTCCCGACTTCACTTGAGAGTGGAGGGAGAGGATCCGGTCTGCGTCGAAGTACCCACCTTCCGGCCCGATCTCACCAGACCCATTGACCTGGTGGAGGAGTTGGCCCGGCTGTGGGGATACAACAATTTCCCCGAGCGGGTACCCCGCGGTCCGGGCGGGGGACGTTCAGTTGCTCACCGTCGCACCAGAATTCTTCGCCGAGCCCTGTGCGGATTGGGTTTCTCCGAGTCTGTCTCGCTCAGTTTCATGAGGGCTGCGGAGATCGAGATCTGGGGATGGGAGGACGACGACGAACGGGCTGGGGAGATTCGCCTGAAGAACCCCCTCCGAGAGGAGGAGTCGATCCTCAGGACCACCCTGCTGCCTGGGCTGTTGCGGGTGGCGAGGTACAACAACTCCCATGGGCTGGAGGACGTAGCCATCTTCGAGATGGGCAAGGTATTCCTGGACCGGCCCCATCCCACCCTGCCCAAGGTGCCCGATCAGCCCGAACGGATGGGAATCCTGGCCACCGGGCAGTTGGGAGGGTCAGGCTTGGGCGGCACTCCACGGCCGGTGGACTTCTACTCGGCGTCGGCGGTGTGGCGGGCCGCGGCCCATCACCTGGACTTGGACGACTGGCGGTTGGAGCCCACCGATGCGCCGGGGTGGCATCCGGCCCGCGCCGCCCGATTGGTGTTGGGTGGAGCAGTGGTGGGCACCTTGGGCGAGATCCACCCTGCCGTGGTCCGCAAGGCGGAGCTCTCCGGAAGGGTGATCGCCATGGAGTTGGACCTCGATCCCCTGGTGGCTGATCGGGCTCACTGGCAGTTCCGGGAACCCAGCGTGTTCCCTCCCTACACGTTCGATCTTGCATTCGAATCGCCCGAGGAACTGGGGGCCCAGGACCTTCTGTCGGCCACCGCCCGGGCGGCGGGGTCCTTGCTGGAGTCGGCCAGGGTGTTCGACGAGTTCCGAGGCGACCCCCTGGGAGAGGGCAGGAAGAGCCTGGCGATCAACTACACCCTCAGAGCGGCGGATCGCACCCTCTCGGGTGAGGAGACCGCCGAAGCGTTGCGTTCCATGGCCCGCGCCGCCCGGCAGTTGGGCGCCGAATTGCGGGGCGACCTGTGAGCTTTCTGTCGGTGGCAGATGTGGGCGCCGAGGGATTGGCGCGCCTTTTGGAGTCGGCTTTGGACTTCAAACGGGACCCCGGGCGATATCGCTCGGCGCTGGCCGGGAAGACGGTGGGACTGTTCTTTCAGAAGCCGTCGCTGCGAACCTGGGTGTCCTCCACCGCGGCCACTGCTCTCTTGGGTGCACACCCGGTACCCATTCAACAGGAGGTTTCGGGGGTTGGTGAGCGGGAAGACCCCGCCGACGTGGCTCGGGTACTGGACCGTTACCTCGATGCGTTGGGTATGCGGGTCTTTGAACACTCCCTCCTGGAACAGATGGCAGATCACATGAAGGCGCCGGTGATCAACCTGCTGTCGGACCGGGAACATCCCTGCCAGGCAGTGGCCGATTTGATGACCATTGCCGAGCGGCGCCCTCTGGCAGGGTCGGTGCTCGCCTATGTCGGGGATGGGAACAACGTCTGTCACTCGTTGATGCTGGCCGGGACCATGGCGGGGATGCGAGTGCGGGTGGGGTGCCCTCCCGGTTACCGGCCCGACGGTTCCGTGGTCGCCCGAGCCCGGGAGTGGGGCGAGGTCTCGATCTTCGACGACCCGGCCCCGGCGGTCCGGGGCGCCCACGCCGTGTACACCGATGTGTGGACTTCGATGGGACAGGAGGAGGAGTCACAGCAACGCCTGGCCGCCTTTACCGACTACACCGTTGACTCGGGATTGATGGAACTGGCCGACCCCGAAGGGGTGTTCATGCACTGTCTCCCCGCCCACCGGGGCGAGGAGGTAACCGCCGAGGTGCTGGAGTCGCCCCGGTCGGTGGTGTTCGACCAGGCCGAGAACCGCCTCCATTCGTTCGCGGCCCTGCTCCTGAACCTCCTATCTGCATGAGGTTGGATGGGGGTCGGACCGGGTGATTTCACACCTGCGGGTGCACACCGGGGGCCGATCAGCACCGATGGCAAGGGGTACACTCCGAGCCGGTGGGTGCTTCAACAACGCCGAAACCCCAGGTTTGAGAGCCTCCCGCCGTCTGGTGTCCGAGGACTTCGACGGTCCCGTGCTGGTGGTGGCGGAGCGACTGCTGGGCAAGCGGTTGATAACCGTCATGGAGGGCGTCGCCACTTCGGTCATCCTGTGTGAGGTGGAGGCGTACGGCGGCGCTGATGATCCTGCCAGCCACGCTTACGGGGGTTCGGGCCGGCGCAACCGCAGCATGTTCGGTGAGGCGGGGACCCTTTATGTGTATCGGTCGTATGGGATCCACTGGTGCGCCAATGTGGTCACCGGACCCAGGGGAGAGGGTCAGGCGGTGCTGCTCCGCGGCGGGCTTGCGGATACCGGAGTCGAAAGCATGATCGCCCGTCGCGGTCGGGAGGACCACCTGTGCGACGGGCCCGGCAAGCTCACCCAGGCCCTGGGCCTGGAGGGTCGGCACGATGGTCTGGCGTTATGGGAGAGTTCGGAAGTCTTCCTCGAGGACACCGGTCTGCGGGTTTCTGAATGGCGAAACGCTCCCAGGGTGGGAATCAGCAAGGCCGTCAAACGCCGATGGAGGCTGACGGCAAGCGGAATGGGCTACCGACCACCCCGCTGACGAGTACAGGTTGGCCGGGGACTACCTTCCGAACCGTCGACCGCGCTTGGTGCGGAACGCCTCGGTCATGATCCGGTTGTCAAAGTATCCCTGGGGGGCTTGGCCGTCCACCGCAAAATGGTAGAGAGCGGTCTGGAAGATTCCCGATAGAGCTGACATCACCACAATCACCACCAGCATCCAAAGCGCGCCCAACCCGATCGATATCCCGGTCGCCGCTCCGCCGCCGGAGACGACTCCCAGGATTATCAAAGCCACTCCCGGGAGAGAGGCTAGGAAGCCGACGATTCCCAGTCCCACCTGGGCGCCGAGATTCTCTCCCCAGGTCCTGCGAAACAGGTTCACCGAGCCTTTTATGGCTTCTCCGGCGCCTTTGCCCTCGATCACGATGATGGGCAGGACCAGAAAGGTGACCACCGTCCAGGCCATCCCGACCATTCTGATGACAATGCTGCCCAGGATGCCTGCCCGTTCCTCGATGGTCCGCAGAATGGCCGACACCAACGCTGAGATCAATGCCCAAGGCAGAATCCGGCCTGCCCTGGAGGCGGCCCCTCGCAAGGCGCTGCCGATGGTGGGATCCCCTCCGGCGAGACGCTCGTGGGCCGCGCTCACCAGAGCGGCGTTGAAGAAGATCGTGATGTAGGCAAGTATGAAGTACATCACCACCAGCAGGAGGAAGTTCGTGCCGTTGAATCCTCCGATCGCTATCGGGATGAAGAAAAGAGCAAGTGTTACCACGGTTGCGGCCATCGAGATGACCGGCAGGAGCAACAACTCCTTGTCGGCTTTGAGGACTTGCCAGGATGCTTTGGCTAGCGCAATGGAATTACCTATTCGACCCATGGCTAGCACTCTAACCACCCGGGAGTCCCGGATCCTGCCATTATCGGCCACTGGCGCCCCGTCCCTGGAGTGGCCTGCGCGGTGGAATGACATTGATAATTGCTATCAATATCGTATTGTTTTACCCGCCCGAACTATTACCCGTGTTAACCTGAATTGCGGAAAGCGGGGCCTGGCCAAGGTGCCAGGCGACCAGGGGCTGATCGGCGACCATAGGAGAGCGGCTATATGAACCTTGTTAACAGCAAATCTTTGAGACTTGAGAGGAAGAGACCGTATTTGATTGCGGGGCTGATCGCCCTGCTGGTATTCGGGTTCATACTGCTCCGCCCCGGTTTGGCCAAGGCGCAGGAGATGGCGGTCCCCGGCGAGTCGCAGTTTGTCTTCAACACCTTTGCATTCCTTATTTGGGGAGCCCTGGTCATGTGGATGGCCGCCGGGTTCACCATGCTCGAGGCCGGGGCGGTGCGAAGCAAGAATTCTTCGATGATCTGTCTGAAGAACATCGGAATCTACTCGATCGCAGGTCTGGCCTACTTTGTAATCGGCTACAACCTCATGTACGTCGATGTGGGGAGCGTGATCGGATCTTTCCAGATCTTCTATTCTTCGTCTGCCAGCGAAATCGCCCTGCTCGACGGCGCGACGGATGTGGTTGGCGATGTCGTGGCCAACGGATACGCCGTCATGTCCGATTGGTTCTTCCAGATGGTATTCGTGGCGACCGCCGCATCAATCGTCTCCGGCGCCATTGCAGAACGAATCAAGATGTGGACGTTCTTCGTATTCGTGTTGATCCTGACCGCAGTGATATATCCCATCGTCGGCGCCTGGACCTGGGGCGGCGGTTGGCTCAGCGAACTGGGATTCAGCGATTTTGCAGGCTCGACGATCGTCCACGGCACCGGTGGATGGGCGGCTCTGGCAGGAGTGCTCCTGATCGGTCCGCGTCTGGGCAAGTATCGCAGGGACGGATCCGTCAAGCCCACCCCTCCCTCGAACGTTCTGGTGGTAACCCTCGGGGTTTTCATCCTGTGGCTGGGATGGTTCGGATTCAACGGCGGATCGCAACTGGCGCTGGGGACTGCGCTGGATGCAGTGGCGATGAGCAACGTTCTGGTCAATACGAATCTGGCAGCCGCAGCCGGGGTGGTGACGGCATTGTTCGTGTCACGACCCCTACTGGGGCGGGTGGATCTGTTTGCCGGCTTGAACGGCGCCATCGCCGGGTTGGTGGCAATCACCGCCGGGCCGGATCTGGTGGACCACTACTGGTCGATCCTCATCGGGGCCGTGGGCGGCTTGATCTGTACCGCCGGGATCAGGTTGTTGGAGAACAGGAAGATCGACGACGTGGTTGGCGCCATCCCCGCTCACTTGATGTGCGGAATCTGGGGAACCCTGGTGGTTGGTATCACAGGAGGCGCCCCATTTGGAGTGCAACTACTCGGTATCGTGGCGATTGGCGCTTTCGTGTTCATAGTGTCGTTCATTGTCTGGAAGGTTCTCGACATGACTATGGGCCTGCGGGTTGAGCCAGACATCGAGAGGCTTGGTCAGGACGCTGGAGAACTTGGCATCGAGTCCTATCCCGAATTCCTGCTGGTTCCTGAAGAGTTCGGCGACGAAGACTGACGAATCGATCCAAATAAGTGATCAACCCGAGCAGCCCCGGCATTGCGCCGGGGCTGTTTGCTTTCCCGCCGCCGTACCGTCTTGTCTCCTGTTGGTCGCCGGTCTCCCCGGACCCTTTTGGGAGTCTTCTCCCCAAACACAGCGATGGCCGGGTTGAGACAGGCTCAGGCAAACCGAAGCGCACGGCTGGACCTGCATAAACGGCTTGGTTCTGCAAGAAGACAAAGTCGCGAAAATCACGGTCTCCCCTGTGACGGTCCCCCCTTTGGGAGCCCACCCCCGCCACCACCTGTCCATTGGTCGGGCAAGCTCCGTCCAAGCGAGGACGGGGCCTGCTGGCGAGACCACATGATCCCTTGAGGAGGTCCGGCGACGTCGGGACGGACCCTCTTGGTGTTTGACTCCTATCAATATGGTCGGTCCTTGGGACAGAGTCAATACCTGGACCACGTTTTTTCCGACTCCGCGGCAGCGGAGGGGGGAGGCCTACGCCAGTTTGGCGGCGATCGCTCCTCCGCCTCGCAGTGCTGTTCCGTCCGCACCGGCGGTATTGAAGACCCGTGGGTTGGCCAGGGCTTCTGAGACCATGCCCCGAAGCAACTGTTCCCGGGTACGGGGAGGGTCGATCCACAGGTAGGCGGCCAGGCTTCCGGGGAGGGTGTTGATCTCGTTGACGTAGAGGTTCCCCTCATGGGCCAGGAAGTCGACGCGGGAGATGCCCCGAATGCCGACCAAGTCCGCCACGGCCACCGCCTGTTCTCGGATCTCATTGTCCAGGTGGTCGGGAACCTCGGCCGGCAACTGGCGGACCACCTCCTGGGAGTTTGCCCACGCCAGGTACTTTTCGCGGTAGGTCAGAATCCCCCGACTGTCGGAACGGGTGGGCTCTTCGATAGCCGACAGTTCCAACTGCGGATGGCGGCGCACTGCGATCTGCAGATCCCTGGCGCCGTCCAGATATGGTTCGATCACCGCTCCGTCCATCAGATGAGGGGACGAGCGGGAAAGGGCCTGGGCGGTCTCGTAATCGTCGACCACCGCGATTCCGATCGAGGAACCCCCGCTGCGTGGCTTCACTATGTAGGGCGGATCGAAGTCGGGGACCAACCGGGTGGTAATCAGGCGCCTCTTCACTGTTGACATGCCCGCGGTCCGGACCGCTGCCGAGAAGATCAGTTTGTCCATGCCCAGACTGGAGGCGGCCGCTCCAGGTCCGGTGTAACAAATACCCGCCATGTCCCAGATCCCCTGTACGGTCCCGTCTTCGCCCGGCCCGCCATGGAAGCAGTTGACCAGCACGTCGTATTTGAACTGCTTTCGGCCGGCGCGGTATCCCCCTGCCGGGCCAACCAGCAAATCAAGGCGTCGGGACTTTTTGGGAACCCCGTCCGCAAAATCGGAGAGTTCCAGGTTGGACGGGGTAAGGTGCCAGTCTCCAGCCATCGACCAGTAGATCGAATCCGATTCGGGAAGCACCCGAAGAGCTTGGAGTCCGGTGGAGACGCTGACGTCGTGCTCGGGGGACGGACCTCCGAAAACTGTGGCAATTCTGGTCATGCGCAGCCCCGCAGTGTGGAGGGCGGATTATGGATAGTGGTCGGGAAGGTCGTTTTCATAGAGGATCGTGTCGCCCCGGTCGAGATTGGCCCGAGCCCAGCGAACCGCTTGCAGTCGGTTTTCCAACACTAACACAGAAGCGCTCCCTTCCGTGGCACCTGCCAGCAGATCCCGCCGGTTGGTGCGACCCACCACCAGCAGATGGGTGGCCGCCTGGCTGGCCGCCCTGCCGAGCGCCCGATTCTCGATCCGCCGGCGCGGTCCCATCTCCACAAGTCCGGGGGTCACCACCACCCGCTTGCCTCCCGGCGGCGAGTGCTCGACCAACCGGTGCAGGGCGGCACTGGCGCCGGCCGGGTTGGCGTTGAAGGTGTCATCCATAACAGTCACCCCCCGCTGGTTGACCATGGTGGCCAACCGGTGTTCGGGAGAGGGAAGAGTTCCCAAGAGTCCCGCCACCTGGTTCGGGTCCATCCCCAGGGCTGAGACCGCTCCCACGGCGGCGGCCACGTTCAGAGGGTGATGGAACCTAAGGTCGACCTTGCCGATCAGGTTCCCCTCCACCCGCACTTCTCCGCTGTGGGGATTCACCCACACCTCGCCGCCCGCCTCTTCGCCGGAACACCTTATAACCTGCCGGCCGTTTTGAGCTTCGCTCTCAGCCAGCCTGGACAGGCCGGGGTGATCCACCCCCAACACTGCGGTGGCGCCCGGAGTGAGGATCTCGCTCTTGCAGGCCAGGATGTGGTCCTCGGTGCGCATCCGTTCCAGGTGGACGGGGCCGATGGCGGTGATCACCGCCACGTCGGGAGGGATCCAACTGCACAGTTCGGCGATCTCACCGGGTCCGTAGGTCCCCATCTCCGCCACGAATATCTCTGTTCCCGCCGACAGCCGCTCGTTGATTGCCCTGGCCAGCCCCATCCGGTTGTTGAAGCTGGCGGGACTCGCCGTCACCCGCTTGTTCCCGGCCAGGAGATGAGCCAGGTACAGCTTGGTGGAGGTTTTCCCGTACGACCCGGTGATGGCCACCACGGTAGGCGCCACCTCGCCCAACCGGCGGGCGGCTTCCTTGACCCACTTTTGGTTCATAGCCCTCTCCAGGGGACGGTTGATCGCCAAAGCGGCATCCACCGCGGCAGGCATGGCGACCAGGGCGGCTGCTGCCACTGCGGCTTGGCCGGTGGCGACGGCCGCAGCGAGTGAGCCACCCATCACCACGGTGGTGGTCACGGCCACGCGGACCAGGCGTTTGGTCCAAACCAGCGAACTGGTGACTCCTCTCAATCCCAATCCCACCGGCCCATGAGCTTCGACAGCCGCGGCGATCAGTCCGACACCCGCCCATCCCCACTCCGCGGCGGCTGCAATGATCGCCCCGGCGGCGAGAACCCGGTTCAGATAACCGGCGGTCCACCATCTGACCGAGAACCGGGTGACTGCTAGAGGCAGGTAGTGTTCGCGCTGGGCGATCCGCAGCCACCGTATCCCGGCCGGAACGGCGGCAATTCCACAAGCGACAACCACCAGCCATCCCCACAGGGTCACCGCCCGGCTCCTCTCAGCATTGGTTCGATGGCTTGCCGGATGACCTCTGGTCGAGACATGGGTAGATCATGGCCCACCCCATCGACAATCCGCAGTCGAACTTCGCAGTTGGCTTCCTCGAGGCGCCGGTGAGCTAGCCGTGCCCTGTCCACCGGCACCTCCCGGTCGTCCGCTCCCCAGATCAGGTCAACCGGAACGGCCAAGGCGTCGAGTTGCTCTTCGTAGGACTCATTTACCACCTTCACCAGCACGTCACGCATGACACCGCGGGCCGACCGGTAGTCGTCCGATCCCTGCCGGCGTCGGATTGACTCCATGCGATCATCGGAGATCAGACCCCGCCGATGGCCCCACCGGATAAGGCGATAGGACAGTCGGGGGCGAGCCGCCCTGTGGACTCTCAACAGCGGGGCGCCCGAGAGCACCAGCCCGCCTATTACTCCGGGGGACCGGTTGGCAAGGCACACCGCCACCCGTCCGCCGAAGGAGTGCCCCACCACTACCACCGGGGGATCCATTTCCGGCAGGATCCGGACCAGTTGGTCGGCATATTCCGCCGCGCCCCACACCTGGTCGGGGGAAGGTGAATAGCCGAAACCGGGCAGGTCCGGCGCTATGGCCGGTACACCGTCCAGAACGTCAGTGAAATCTGCGCTGTCCCTTCCCCAACCGTGGAGGGCCAGGACCCTGGGCCTTGAAGTTCCGAAGAATCGGGCCATCAGGGCCCCGTCGGCCAGCGCCCGCAGAGGCGCGGCCCTCACTCGTTTTCCTCGACCGCCCCAGGACCGCCCGACGGCTTCCCGGCGCCGACCGCCACCGCATGGAACCCGCCGTCAACGTGGACTATCTCCCCCGTGGTCATCGGGGTCCAGTCGGACAGCAACAGACACACCATTCGCGCCACCGCATCGGGGTCTTTGGCATCCCAACGCAAGGGGGCCCGGTCGTTCCATACCTCTTGGAAGAGCGAGAACCCGGGTATCGACTTGGCTGCCACCGTGCCAAGAGGGCCGGCGGAGACGGCGTTGACCCGAATCCCATGGGGCCCGAGGTCCCTGGCAAGATAGCGGGTGACAGCCTCCAGGGCGGCCTTGGCCACTCCCATCCAGTCGTAGGCGGGCCAAGCCTGGGAATTGTCGAAGTCAAGAGTGACCAGCGATCCTCCTCCCGCGGCTTGGAACAGGGGAAGCAGGCCCACCGCCAGAGCCTTATAGGAGAAGGCAGAGGTCTGGAAGGCGATCCCGGCGCTCTCGGCGGGAGCGGTCAGGAAGTTGCCTCCCAGGGCATCCGCCGGAGCGAAGGCGATGGCATGAAGCGCCCCGTCCAACCCTCCCCAACTGTCCTGCAACTCCGTGGTGATGGCTTCCAGGTGGGCAGGCTGGTTGATGTCGAGTTCATACACCGGGCAGGGCGCCGGGAGCCGTCGGACCGAACGCTGGGTGATCCTGATCCCTCTGCCGAAACCGGTTGCCACTATTTCCGCTCCCTGTTCCTGGGCGATGCGCGCCACATGCCAAGCGATCGAGTCGGAGGTGAGAATCCCGGTTATCAGCAGCCTCTTGCCTTCCAAGAACATGGTCACCTCACCTGCTCTCTCAAAACGACCCTCCGAAGGTGGAGATTCCCCGAATGCCCAGTCCCATCACAAACAGCAGTAACAGCCCCACATAGAGGGCGGGCCGGCGCCGCAGGGTCTCCCGGTAGATGTATGCGAATGCAAATGTGAACAGCACCAGGACCCCGTAGAAGACGTGCTGGCTGCCTGCCAGCCTGGTGCCGGCGAGGTTCAGGGCAACCAGGCCCAAAAGGACCTGGCCGGTCATGGAAACAATCACTGCTCCCACGGCTCGGTTGAAGCTGCGGCCCGGGGGTCGGCGCATGATCGCCAGCGCCACTCCCCACAAACCGACCAGGCCGGTGGCCGTGGCCACCCACCAACCCAGGGAAGTGTGAAGCTGAACCAGGGTGCGCATCGGACCTCACCCTGAGAGCACTTCCCAATGCTTGTCCCGTAACACCTTCTTGTCGAATTTCCCGGTGCCGGTCTTGGGGATCTCATCTATGAAGATCACTCGGTCCGGCAACCACCAGTTCACCACATGAGGGCGGAGGAACTCCAACAGTTGCGGCTCGGTGACTTCCGATCCCTCCCTCGTCACCACCAGGGCAACCGGCCGCTCCTGCCACTTGTCATGTCTGGCGCCCACCACCGCCGCCTCCATTACCTGGGGGTGCGCCATCAATTGATTCTCCAGGTCCACCGAGGAGATCCATTCCCCGCCCGATTTGATCAGGTCCTTGGCCCGGTCGGTGATCCTCACATAGCCTTCCGGGGTGATCTTGCACACGTCCCCGGTGCGCAGCCACCCGTCCTGGAACGACTCGGGGGTGCGAGGGTCGTTGTAGTACTCTGCGGTCACCCATGGGCCACGGATCAGCAACTCCCCGAAGGCCTCGCCATCCTCGGGAAGCCGGCGGCCCTCGTCGTCGACGATCTTGACCTGCAGGCCGGCGGTTGGCATCCCCGCGGTCTCCATGACGTCCAACTGGCGATCGAAGTCCCAGTCCATCATGTGGGGTTTGAGCAGGGCGACACTGGCGACGGGATTGGTCTCGGTCATGCCCCATCCCTGGAGGACCCGCACTCCCTGGGCCTTCCAGAACCACTCGATCAGAGAGCGGGGAACCGCCGCGCCACCGCACAAGAAGGCTTGGAGCGAGGAGATGTCCGCGTTGGGGTGGGTCTCCAAGTACTGCTTCATGCCCAGCATCACGGTGGGCACCCCGGCGGAGAACGTCACCCGTTCGGACTCTATCAATGGGACCAGGGCCTCCGCGCTGAGGTCGGGCCCGGGGTAGGTCAGCCGGGCGCCCTGGGTGGTGGCCATGAACGGGTATCCCCAAGCCGAGGCGTGGAACATCGGCACAATCGGCATCACGTTGTCCGCGGGGCTGATGTGCACGGTAGCCAGGTTGGAGATGACATGCATATAGGTGGATCGCTGGGTGTAGGCCACTCCCTTGGGGTCCCCGGTGGTGCCGGAGGTGTAACAGAACATGTGAGGAGACCCCTCCGCCAATTGCGGCCAAGCGCCGTGGGGCGCTCCATCGGCAATCAAGTCCTCATAGGCAATGGCGTCGGGGAGTCCGCAACCGGAGGCGTCTTCACCCATGACCACAAATGTCTTCACGGTTTTCAATTCGGAGACGATCGGCGCCAATAGCGGCGCCAGGTCCGGGTCGACGAAGATCACTTGATCTTCACCATGATTGATGATGTAGACAAGTTGCTCTGCGAACAGGCGGATGTTGAGCGTATGGCAGATGCGGCCGGTGTTGGCGGTTGCCCAGTAGAGCTCGTGGTGTCGTTGGTTGTTCCAGGCAAAAGTACCCACCGCCTGCCCCTGGGACACGCCTAACCGGCGGTCCAGGGCGGTGGCGAGGCGCCGGATCCGTTCGTCCGTCTGGCCATAGGAGGTTCGGATCAGCGAGCGGTCGGACTCGATCGAGACGATCTGCTGGTCCGGAAAGAGCCTGACAGCCCGGTCGTAGAGGGTAGAGAGAAGCAGTGGGAAGTCATCCATCATGTGAGGCATGGCCACAAGTTTAACGCCAAGGACCGCCGTCCTCGTAACAGCCCGAGGAGTGGAACCGCAAGACGGACCGACCAAACCTCTGCGGAGCGCCCTTTCCCGTCAAGGATCTGTACGGGTCAACCACCTGGACGGACAGCGCCAGGGCAGGAGATCGGCCCCACTGTGGGAAAAGGAGTCGCTGGGTAAAATATGTCAGTGATGGTCAGGTTTCTCCACACTGCGGACTGGCAAATCGGCATGACCCGTTATTACTTGGAAGGAGAAGCCCAATCCAGATTCAGCCAGGCCCGCATCGATGTCATCCGCAGAATCGGATCGTTGGCTGCAGAAGAACGGTGCCGGTTCGTTCTGGTGTGCGGCGACGTGTTCGAGTCCAACCAGGTGGAACGGGACATCGTCATCCGAGCCCTCGAGGCGATGGCGGAGACCCCGCAGATCCCCTTTTACCTGCTGCCCGGCAACCATGATCCCCTGGATGCCTCCACGGTTTACCGATCTCCGACCTTCAACGACAAGCGACCCCCGAACGTGGTGGTCCTCAACGGGTTGGCTCCGGTCGAGGCGGCGCCGGGCGTGGAGTTGATTGCGGCCCCGTGGCCGAGCAAGGATCCTCGAGCCGACCTCACCAATCGGGCCTGCGATGGGCTCGGTGCCACCGACGGGATCCGGATCGTGGTGGGTCACGGCCAGGTCGACCGGTTCGCCCACAGTCACCACCATCCGGCCCGGGTGGAGCTTGAGGTGCTGGAGGGGAAACTTGAGGCGGGATTGATTCACTACGTGGCTTTGGGGGACCGTCACTCCAAGACCGAGGCGGGATCCACCGGCCGGGTCTGGTATTCGGGCGCGCCGGAGCCCACCAATTTCAGGGAGACAGATCCGGGGCACGTTCTGGTCGTCAGCCTCGGTCGGGACTGGGTCGACGTGGAGGGCCGGTTGGTAGCGGCTTGGAGGTTTCTGAGCAGAGAGTGGGAAGTTGTCGATGACTCCGATCTCGACAGTATTGACGAGTGGCTGTCGGGCATGCGACCCAAGGAGCGGACCGTCATCAGGACGTCGGTGGCCGGCCGGGTGACTCTGCAACAGCGGGCGCGGCTCTCCGATTTAATCGCCGACCATCGGGATCCGATGGCATTCCTGGGCGTCGACTACCAGGCGCTGGTGACATCGGCCGATGCCGCCGACATCGAAGCCCTGGGTGTCTCCGGGTTCGCTCGGAAGGCTGTGCAGGACCTCGGGGAGTTGGCAGATGAGGGCGACAACGCCCAGGTGGCCCGCGACGCTCTGGTGTTGCTGCAGCGGCTGATCGGCGAGAATCGATGAGGATCCACCGGGTGCGGCTTCGCAACTACCGCGGCGTCGTCGACGACACCGTGGAGTTCCCCGCCCAGGGCGTGACGATCATCGAAGGCGCCAACGAACGGGGGAAGACCTCCATACCCGAGGCCGTCGATCTGATTCTCGAGACGCTCGACTCATCCCGCGCCAAGCGGATTCGGGACGTCAAACCCGTGCACCGCGACGAGGTCCCCGACGTGGAGATCGAACTCTCCACGGGCCCCTACCGTCTGACATTCCGGAAGCGGTGGCTGAGACGCCCCTGCAGCACCCTCGAGATCGCCGCGCCGCTCCCGGAGCAGGTCACCGGACGTCAGGCCCACGACCGGGTCAGGGAGATCCTCGACGAGACTCTCGATCACCAACTGTGGCGGGCGCTGCGAATCGAGCAGCTGAGCGGAGGCCACCGGGTGAGTGAAATGGGGGTGCCGGCGCTGAAGGTACGTTCGTTGGTCGACGCCCTGGACGTGGCGGTCGGCGGTGAGGAGACCGGTCAGGGCGAGGACAATCTGTGGAGGCGAATCTGTGAGGAGCGGCAGAGATACTGGACCGCCACGGGCCGCGTGAAGCGGGAACGCAACGACTTGAGGCGGAAGGTCGAGGACGCCACCGAAAAGGTGGATGATCTCAAACGCCAACTCCAGGCCATCGAACGGGACGCCGCCAGGGTTGCGGAACTGCGCTCGGAGGGGGCCCGGCTGTCCGCCATCCGCCGGGAATGCGATCAGAGGGTGACGGAGTTGGAGATCCGCGATACCGAGGCGCAGCGGTTGCGCGCCGAGGTTGACCTTCTCGACAGCGTTCACCGGGAGGCCAGGGCTGACAGGGACCGCATCGTCAGTGAGCAGGGCCGCCGCGGTGAGCGGGTGGCTGCCCGGGACGATCTGAGGTCCAGAGTGGTCGAACTGGAGGCCGAGGCGCGACGGACCGCTCCGGTGATCGAAGCTGCTATCGCTCATAACGAGGAGGCCCAAACGGCGCTCGCAGAGGCGCAGAACGCACTGCGCACCGCCGAGGAGGCCCACGGCGCGGCCCGGCGGGATCACGAGCACCATCGCTCGCTGATCGATTATGAACAGTTGCGGGAACGCTGGCAGAGGACCATCGCCGCCCAGCAGCAGCTCCGCGACGCGGAGTCCGCCCTGCAGTCGGCACGGGTGGACCAGGACCTGGTGGATCGGATCGAAGAGGCCCATCTGGGGGTGGTGCGTGCCGAGGCGGCCGTCCACAGCGCCGGGGTGCGTCTGGAAGGCAGAGCCCTGTCGGAACTCACCCTCCGGATGGATGGAGTCGCCAGGAGATTCGCCCCCGGCGAGGAGATCAGCACCACGGTGGCGCGGGAGATGGCCTTATCCGTGCCCGGGGTGGCGCGGTTGGTGGTGCGGGCCGGCTCCGAATCCAGGAACCTGGTGACCGAGTTGCACCGCGCCACCGAGGAGTACCGCAGCCTGTGCGGTGCTGCCGGGGTCTCCGATCTCTCCGAGGCGCGCCGCGCCGCAGCAGACCGGGAGGAAGCCGAGCGCCGCCGCCGGGAGGCGATCGCCGCCATCAAACGCGATCTTCGCGACCTCACTCCTGAGGTCATGCAGGTGAAGATCGAGGACATTCGCCACCGCACGGATTGCTACGCCGCCGAACGACCTTCCGATCCGCCCCTGCCGGCCACCTATGAGGAAGCCAAGCAAATCGCCACTGAGTTGCGGGATGCGCTGGCCGAACACCGGGCTCGGTACAGCAGGCGGCAGACCGACGCCGAATCGGCGGCCGGGACCCGCAAGAAGCAGGAGGTGCGCCAAGCCGTCCTAGGGGAGCAGATCAAGAACGCACGAAACGCCCTGGCGGAGGCCGACCGCCAGTTGGCGCTGGCCAGGGAGGAACGCTCCGACTCCGAACTGGGAGAAGAACTGCGGTCGGCCCAGGCCAAGGTGGATGACGCTTCCGAAGCCCTGCTCCGGGCCGAAAAACGCCTGGGGGCCGCCGATCCCGATTCCGTCAAGATTCTCCTTGACAACGCCCGGTCCTCCAGTCGAAGGGCGGAGCAAGAACTGCAGCGTAACCAGGAAGAAGAAAGAGAACTGCGCGCCAAACTAAAACTGCGCGGCGAAGAGGGCCTGCACACCCGTCTGGGCGAGGCGGAACGCCGACTCCGGGGCAGGCAGCGGGCGCACCAGCGCCTGGAAGGACGCGCCGACGCCGCCGAGTTGCTCTATACGGCATTCGCGGCGCGACGTCAAGAGAGCCAGCAGCGCTACCACGCTCCTCTCACCGAGCGCATCGAGGAACTGGGGCGCATCGTGCACGGCCCCGATTTCAGTGTGGAGTTGGGCGATGACCTGGAGGTGGTCCGCCGCACGCTGGACGGAGTCACGCTGGATGTCGACCACCTCAGCGCCGGGGCCCGCGAGCAACTGGGACTGCTGAGCCGCCTGGCCTGCGCCGTGATTGTCAGCCCGCACGGAGGCGGCGCCCCGGTGATCATCGACGACGCGCTGGGGTGGAGCGATCCCGACCGTCTCTCTCGGATGGGCGCCGCCATCGCGGCGGCGGGCCGACAGTGCCAGATCATCATCCTGACCTGCACTCCCGGCCGTTACGCCCATGTGGGCGACGCCAGGGTGATCAGAATGCCAGCGTGACGAAGCACCCCCGGCGCTGACATGGAACCTGGTTTGCGGTCGGGTCCCTTCACATTGTCACCAGGTGAGGGGCCCCTTGGATTGAAGATCATGGATATGGCTGACCTAACCGTCCGGTCACGCTGCAATGACGACGCCAGGTTCTAGGCGACAGTCATGCTGACGGTGGGGGTGATCGGCGCCACCGGGTATGTCGGCGGGCGGTTGGTCCCTCAATTGCTGGCCGCCGGTCACCGGGTCCGCTGCCTGGCGCGCACCCCTGAAAAACTCGACCGGGTCCCCTGGCGCCGCGACGTCGAGGTGGTGAAGGCTGACGTGCTGGATCGGGCATCCCTGCAGTGGGGCTTCAAGGGATTGGGCGCCGTCTACTACCTGGTGCACGCCATGGGCCACTACCGGGACTTCGAAGAGGCGGATCGGGCCGGAGCCGAGAACGCCAAGAGCGCCGCCGCTGCGGCCGGGGTTGGTCGTGTGATATACCTGGGAGGACTGGGAGACGACGAACCGGATTCTCTCTCGGATCATCTGGCCAGCCGCCACGAGGTGGGGCGGATCCTGGCGTCTGGCTCAGTGCCCGTCACGGAATTGCGGGCCGCGGTGGTGATCGGTTCGGGCAGCGCCTCCTTCGAGATGCTGAGACATCTGGTTGAAGTGCTTCCGGTGATGGTGTGTCCCCGTTGGGTGACAAGGACCAGGTGCCAGCCGATCGCCATCGCCGACGTGCTCCGGTATCTGGTGGCCGCCCTGGAATCAGCGGACGGGCAGGGGAGGATCATCCAGGTCGGCGGACCCGAGGTGCTCACCTACAGCCAGATGATGCAGAGGTATGCGGTGGCCGCCGGACTGCGCCGGCGCATTATTCTCCCGGTGCCCCTCCTGACTCCCCGCCTCTCTTCGCACTGGGTCAACCTGGTGACTCCCCTTCCCATCGGGTTGGCCCGCCCTCTGGTGGACAGCCTGTGCAACGATGTCATCGTGAGAGGCTGCGGCCAACTCATGCTGGAAGAGGGGCGCCGCGGTCCGATCTCCTTCGATGACGCCCTGGGAAGCGCCCTTTCCCACGTCAAGGATCTCGAGGTTTCCACCACTTGGATGGACAGCGCCAAGGATGCCACTCCCGCCTCTCCCATGCCCCAGGATCCCGAGTGGGCGGGCGGCACGGTCCTCGAGGATGTGCGGACCGCAACGGCCGAGGCCCCGCCGGAGTCGGTTTTCGGTGTGCTGTCGGGCATCGGTGGGGATCGTGGGTGGTATTTCGCCGATGGAATGTGGGCGCTTCGGGGTTGGTTGGACAAGTTGATCGGAGGGGTGGGAATGCGAAGGGGAAGGCGACATCCCGATGACCTGCGGGTCGGTGATGCTCTGGACTTTTTCAGGGTGGAGGTGTATGACCCTCCCGGGTTGCTGAGGCTTCGTGCGGAGATGAAACTACCCGGCCAGGCATGGTTGGAGTGGCGGGTGTGGCGGGCGCCCGAGGACGGTGGCACGACGGTCCTCGGCCAAAGGGCCAGGTTCCATCCCCGCGGCGTTGCCGGCCGTTTGTACTGGTGGGCGTTGCTGGCGCCCCACTCATTGCTGTGGCGTCAGATGCTGAAGCGTTTGGTGCGGGCTGCCGAGATGGCGCACCGAACGCAGAACTCCTGAACTTCCCGAACGCCCTGGGGAAAGCCGGCAGGGATGCCACCTGACGCTCCAGACTTTCGGAGAAGCCAAAGCCTCCCGACCTTGACACGTCCGACCTGACCCGCCTCTTCCAGGGATGCTGAACCAGACCCCTGCGAAAATGGCCTTTATGGTCTCGCAGAGGACCCACCTGGATTAGGAGAGAAACCCCAGGTCAGATGCCTGTGATCCTTGAGGAATAGAATGAGTGATGACTTGCCGCGGGCCGATTGGAGCCTTGATGGACTTCTTTGACGTTACAGATATGGTTGCGGGAGGCAAATCAGAGCATGTGGAGTTTAAGGCAACTACGGGCGAAAGAAAAGAAGCTGCCAGAACGCTTTCGGCGATGTTGAACGGCCGAGGCGGGTCCGTGCTGTTCGGGGTGAGCCCAAAGGAGCAAATTGTCGGGCAACAAGTGGCGACAGGACACTGCTGGACCTCACCGGGGTCTGCAAGGATTCCATTTACCCGCCCTATCCACCTTCCATAGAGCGGGTTCCGTTGCCTGGAAACGGTATCCGCGAGGTTCTTGTGGCGACCGTTCCGTCGGGGACATGAAGCCGTACGCATACAGGGGAATTACTACGTCCGGTCTGGCTCGGCCACCGTGTCGATGCCACCAGAAGTGAACTTGAGGATGGTGTTGGAACGTGCGCACTCCTTCGATAGGTGGGAGACCCGCGAGGCACAACGACTGTTGGACGACATCGATCACGACGAGGTCAAGAAATTCCACGACGCTGCCACCACTGCGGGCCGGGGCACTTTCGATCAAATGGCATCGGTAACAGACATCCTCCGATCAATGAACTTGCTGGACGACGAAGGGCGCCCGAACCGAGGAGCGGTGGCGTTGTTCGGCAGGCCCGAGTCCTTCCGCAGCGAGTACACCGTGCTCGGTTGCCATCTTGCCGCAGTTGATGGTGTCAATCTCGGTGAGAACATCCGCGACTTGCAGATCGTTGAGAACAACATCTTTGCATCCTTCGACCGGGCCGTCCGTTTCTGTGAGGATCACCTCTATCGATCACATCGCATCAACGGGTGGCAGGCAAAGTCAGGCCTGGAGATTCCGGTTGAGGCGATACGCGAGGCTCTGGCCAACGCTTTCGCTCATCGGGATTACGCAGTGGCAGGTCGCATACATGTCCGTGTCTACTCCGACCGGGTGGAGGTGGTGTCGCCGGGGGGATTGCCGTTCGGACTCGCCCCGGCCGACCTCTTCGTGCCTCATGGTTCCCGCCCTTGGAACCCGAACATTATGGCATGCTTTTTCAGGCGGGGAATTGTTGAACAACTCGGATCGGGCACCCTGCGAATGGTCCGCCTCTGCGCTGAGGCCGGTATCGGGCGCCCGGTGTTCACAGCCACCGGCGCGGAGGTGATATGCAGCATCCCTCGCTTCGGCTACTGGATGGCCCCTGGTGGCGGGGAAACTGTGGATATAAAGGCCACCGAGTTGAATATCTTGACAATGCTCGGGAAAAGACCTGTACAACGCGGCGAACTTGCCGAGTGGCTTGGTTACCGGGGACCCGACATGTCGTCCATGCTGAACAAACTCCGAGAACAAGGCCTGATCCATGTGGAAGGTCACGGCCGAGGCGCCTACTGGTCGCTCGGTCCCAACACCTGAGCCCCCCCTAAAAGAACCCGATTAACAAACAAAAAGACAAAAACACCAGCTCAGAGCCCCCACAAAAGACACGGAATAGCCTGAACCGCACCGGATTTATCGGAGAGTGTTTTTGTGAGTTGTTTCGGTGGTGTTGGGGGGTGATGGTGGTGGTTGGCGGGGGAGGGCCCGAAGCCGGGGGTTTTCGCGAGTTAGTGATGAGAAGCGCGACTTCGCTGGGTTCTGGGGAGTTGGTCCTGTCCCAGGGTTGGCTACATGCGAAACGGGTCTTTTTCTCAAGGCCCTTTTTCGCCTGCTTTATGGAGGTTGGTCCTTCTCGGTTAGATTCTCGGGGTTAACCATGACTTCTACAGATCTGAACCTGGCCCTCCGCGGCGCCGACACAGTCCTGCCACCGGGACGTCTCGAAGAACTGTTGGAGGGAGGCCGCCCTCTTCGTGTGAAGCTGGGTCTTGATCCCACCGCTCCCATGGTCACCCTGGGGTGGGCCGTGGTACTGCGGAAACTCCGCCATTTCCAGGAGATGGGGCACACCGCCGTCTTGATTGTGGGCGACTTCACCGCCCGGGTGGGAGATCCCAGCGGAAAAAGCGAAACCCGGAAGCGGCTGACCGCCGCCGAGGTGCAGGCATACGCAGAGCCTCTCCTGGAACAGTTCAGGAGGGTGTTGCTTCCGGAACCGTTGGAAGTCCGCTGGAATTCGGAGTGGTTGGAGAGCCTGGACATGACCGAGATCCTGGAACTTGCGTCCACCGTGACGGTGGCTCAGATGCTGGAGCGATCTGACTTCGCCAATCGCTACTCGGACCGAACGCCCATCTCGATTCTGGAGTTTCTGTATCCACTGCTGCAGGGGTACGACTCGGTGGCGGTCAAGGCCGATGTGGAATTGGGTGGTTCCGACCAATTGTGGAACCTGATGATGGGTCGGATAATCCAGACCAGGTACGGACAGAAGCCTCAGGTTGCCCTGACCGTTCCGCTCCTGACCGGCACCGACGGCCACCATAAGATGTCGCAGTCGCTGGACAACTACATCGGAGTGACCGAACCGGCATCCGAGATGTTTGGGAAGACGATGTCGATTCCCGATCACCTGCTGGGGGAGTGGTTCCGGTTGGCGGCGGACCGCCCCGCAGAAGAGGTGGATGAGATCATCAGGGAGGTTGGAAGCGGGGCACTGCACCCTGCTGCGGCCAAGCGGCAACTCGCCAAACGGATCGTCTCCCTCTACTGGGGTCAGGACGACGCGGACGCGGCGCAAGCCGAGTTCGACCGGCGGTTCAAATACCGGGAGGTCCCCCGCGATGCCCCTCCCTTTGCCCTTCCCGCCGATGATCCCGTTTATCTGCCCGGATTGCTCCGGTCCGCCAAGTTGGCGCCCTCCGCCAGCCAGGGTAGGCGTCTGATAGATGCGGGGGCGGTCCGGGTGGAGGGCCAGGCGATCAAGGCTTATGAGGTGCCGCGGGATTTGTTGGTAAAAAAGGTACTGATGGTGGGCAAGCGAAGGTCGGTATTCCTCCAAAACTGATTTGGACTTTCCACGGAGGGGTGTATAGCATTCAAAGGCCCGATTACTTCGGGAGAACCCCTCCGGGCTTCTTGACAACTGAATAGTGTGCCAAAAGCCGGTATGCGCCGATCCAATCCCGGAGGTCTTACGCCTCTTGGGTCCGGGTCGGTGGCATCCAAACAAGAGCTCGGGTCACTTGGTGGCCCGGGACCCCTAATAAATAACGGATGCAAACTCAAATAAATGACACAAACCGAGCGGGGCGACCCGCTCTGAAAAAGTGTTCGTTGGAGAGTTTGATCCTGGCTCAGGACGAACGCTGGCGGCGTGCCTAATGCATGCAAGTCGAGCGACGCGCACTACGGTGCGACGGAGCGGCGAACGGGTGAGTAACACGTGAGCAACCTGCCCTGAAGACCGGAATAGCCCGGGGAAACCCGGAGTAATGCCGGATAATCTCGCAATATCACATGATCTGCGAGGAAATGCCTTTGTGCTTCAGGATGGGCTCACGGCCTATCAGCTAGTTGGTGAGGTAACGGCTCACCAAGGCGACGACGGGTAGCTGGTCTGAGAGGACGATCAGCCACACTGGGACTGAGACACGGCCCAGACTCCTACGGGAGGCAGCAGCAGGGAATATTGCGCAATGGGCGAAAGCCTGACGCAGCGACGCCGCGTGGGGGATGAAGGCCTTCGGGTTGTAAACCCCTTTCAGGAGGGAAGAAATTGACGGTACCTCCAAAAGAAGCCCCGGCCAACTACGTGCCAGCAGCCGCGGTAAGACGTAGGGGGCGAGCGTTGTCCGGAATCATTGGGCGTAAAGGGCTCGTAGGCGGCTCGGTAAGTTGATCGTGAAATCCCGGAGCTCAACTCCGGAACTGCGGTCGATACTGCCGTGGCTAGAGTCAGGTAGAGGAGAGTAGAATTCCCGGTGTAGCGGTGGAATGCGCAGATATCGGGAGGAATACCATTTAGCGAAGGCGGCTCTCTGGGCCTGAACTGACGCTGAGGAGCGAAAGCGTGGGTAGCAAACAGGATTAGATACCCTGGTAGTCCACGCCGTAAACGTTGGGCACTAGGCGTGGTGGCCTGATCAAGGGCTGCTGTGCCGACGCTAACGCATTAAGTGCCCCGCCTGGGGAGTACGGCCGCAAGGCTAAAACTCAAAGGAATTGACGGGTCCCCGCACAAGCGGCGGAGCATGCGGCTTAATTCGATGCAACCCGAAGAACCTTACCTAGGTTTGACATTATGGGAAAAGCCATGGAAACATGGTGTGCGGGAGCGTCCATAACAGGTGGTGCATGGCTGTCGTCAGCTCGTGTCGTGAGATGTTGGGTTAAGTCCCGCAACGAGCGCAACCCTCGTCCTATGTTGCCAGCGGGTAAAGCCGGGGACTCATAGGAGACCGCCGGGGACAACTCGGAGGAAGGTGAGGATGACGTCAAGTCAGCATGCCCCTTACACCTAGGGCTGCACGCATGCTACAATGGCCGGTACAACGGGCAGCGATCCTGCGAAGGTGAGCGAATCCCTTAAAGCCGGCCCCAGTTCGGATTGGAGTCTGCAACTCGACTCCATGAAGCCGGAGTCGCTAGTAATCGCGGATCAGCAAAGCCGCGGTGAATACGTTCTCGGGGATTGTACACACCGCCCGTCACGTCACGAAAGTCGGCAACGCCCGAAGTCAGTGGCCTAACCCGCAAGGGAAGGAACTGCCGAAGGTGGGGTCGGTGATTGGGACGAAGTCGTAACAAGGTAGCCGTACGGGAACGTGCGGCTGGATCACCTCCTTTCTAAGGAGCAACAAATGCTCTTACTTGATCACCGGTTACTCGGGCCGCCAAAGCGGCTCGGGCACACTATTCAGCTGTGAGGGAGCCCGCCCGCCCTGCTTGCGGGTTTGGGTCGACCTCTACAGGCACCTTGAAAGTTTCAACAAGCAAATTGTCTTGGATTCTCTGTCCAAGCTACCAAGGGTCATCGGTGGATGCCTTGGCGCCAGGAGCCGACGAAGGACGTGGCAGGCTGCGAAAAGCCCCGGCGAGCTGTCAAGCAAGCTCCGACCCGGGGATGTCCGAATGGGGAAACCTGGCTGGGGTCATGCCCAGTCACTCCGGTCTGAACACATAGGACCGGCAGAGGGAACCGGTGGAACTGAAACATCTAAGTACTCCGAGGAAGAGAAAGCAATAGCGAATCCCTGAGTAGCGGCGAGCGAAACGGGACCAGCCCAAACCTCCGCAGTGTATAAAGCCCGACGGCGTTGCTGCGGGGGGGTTGCGGGACCCGCTGGATGGTGCGTCGGCACTGTCACAGAGTTACAAAGGCGACGATCAGCCGAACCCGGATGGAAAGCCGGGCCGCAGACGGTAACAGCCCCGTAGGCGAAGGTCGTCGCTCTCTGAGCGGTGTTCCCAAGTATCACGGAGGATATTCCGTGTGAATCCGCGAGGACCACCTCGTAAGGCTAAACACTTCCTGGCGACCGATAGTGAACTAGTACCGTGAGGGAAAGGTGAAAAGCACCCCGGTGAGGGGAGTGAAATAGTACCTGAAACCGTTGACCTACAAGCAGTGGGAGGAGTTCTTTTAGAACTCTGACCGCCTGCCTTTTGAAGAATGAGCCGGCGAGTTAGTGGTATGTGGCAAGGTTAAGGTAGTTGTACCGGAGCCGAAGCGAAAGCGAGTCTGAACAGGGCGCCACAGTCGCATGCCCTAGACCCGAATCCGGGCGAGCTATCCATGGGCAGGGTGAAGCGAAGGTAAGACTTCGTGGAGGCCCGAACCCACCAAGGTTGAAAACTTGGGGGATGACCTGTGGATAGGGGTGAAAGGCCAATCAAGCCCGGTGATAGCTGGTTCTCCCCGAAATAGCTTTAGGGCTAGCGTTACGCGTTTCGCAATGGGGGTAGAGCACTGATTGAACTAGGGGGCCCACAAGCCTACCAACTTCAGTCAAACTCCGAATCTCATTGCGTGAGAGCGTGGCAGTCAGTCTACGGGGGATGAGCTTCGTGGACGCGAGGGAAACAGCCCAGATCGCCAGCTAAGGTCCCTAAGTCTGAGCTAAGTGGGAAACGATGTGGAGTTGCACAAACAGCCAGGAGGTTGGCTTAGAAGCAGCCATCCTTTAAAGAATGCGTAATAGCTCACTGGTCGAGTGGCGCTGCGCGGAAAATGTAACGGGGCTAAAGCTCAGCACCGAAGCTGCGAGATTCCGCCCGTATGGGCGGGATCGGTAGGGGAGCGTCGTGTCGACAGAGAAGCGTCGCCGTGAGGAGACGTGGAGACGGCACGAGTGAGAATGCCGGTATGAGTAGCGAATGGAGAGTGAGAATCTCTTCCGCCGAATGTCCAAGGGTTCCTGGGGAAGGTTCGTCCGCCCAGGGTTAGTCGGGACCTAAGGCGAGGCCGCAAGGCGTAGTCGATGGACAACGGGTTGATATTCCCGTACCGCTCTGTGCGCGCCCGACCAAGACCGGTCTTGCTAAGACTGCATCTTCGGATACGGTCGACCCAGACCGGAGGAGGTCAGCAATGGGGTGACGTGGAAGGGTAAGCGGACCCGGGCGATGGTTGTTCCCGGGGTAAACGTGTAGGGTGTGGCCCAGGTAAATCCGGGCCACGAAAAAGCCCGAGGCGTGATGCCGATCCGCCTTTAGGAGAAGCCGCTGAACGCCCATGCCACCGAGAAAAACCTCTAGTGAGTGCACAGTGCGCCCGTACCCCAAACCGACACAGGTGGACAGGTAGAGAATACCAAGGCGAGCGAGTTAACCCTGGTTAAGGAATTCGGCAAATTGGCTCCGTAACTTCGGGAGAAGGAGCGCCCCGGTAAAGTGTAGGAGTTCGCCTCCGAAGCTTGAGGGGGCCGCAGTGACCAGGCCCAAACGACTGCTTACTAAAAGCACAGCAGCGTGCTAAGTCGTAAGACGACGTATACGCTGTGACGCCTGCCCGGTGCCGGAAGGTTAAGAGGAGGTGTTAGCCCTCGGGCGAAGCTCTGAATTGAAGCCCCGGTAAACGGCGGCCGTAACTATAACGGTCCTAAGGTAGCGAAATTCCTTGTCGGGTAAGTTCCGACCTGCACGAATGGCGCAACGATTTGGGCACTGTCTCAACCAGGGACTCGGCGAAATTGCAATGTGAGTAAAGATGCTCACTACCTGCGGCAGGACGGTAAGACCCCGGAACCTTTACTGTAGCTTGGCATTGAAGTCTGGCGTGTAATGTGCAGGATAGGTGGGAGACGAGGAAGCAGAGGCGCCAGCCTCTGTGGAGTCAACCTTGGAATACCACCCTTTGTACGACGGGCTTCTAACCCGGGTCCGTAATCCGGATCGGGAACAGTGTCTGGCGGTCAGTTTCACTGGGGCGGTGGCCTCCTAAAGAGTAACGGAGGCGCCCAAAGGTTCCCTCAGTCTGGTCGGCAATCAGACGACGAGTGTAAAGGCACAAGGGAGCTTGACTGTGAGACCTACAAGTCAAACAGGGACGAAAGTCGGGCTTAGTGATCCCATGGTGGCATGTGGGTGCGCCATGGCTCATCGGCTAAAAGGTACTCCGGGGATAACAGGCTAATCACGCCCAAGAGTCCATATCGACGGCGTGGTTTGGCACCTCGATGTCGGCTCGTCGCATCCTGGGGCTGGAGCAGGTCCCAAGGGTCGGGCTGTTCGCCCGTTAAAGCGGCACGCGAGCTGGGTTTAGAACGTCGTGAGACAGTTCGGTCCCTATCCGCCGCAGGCGCAGGAGACTTGAGGGGAGCTGTCCCTAGTACGAGAGGACCGGGATGGACGTACCTCTGGTGTGCCAGTTGTTCTGCCAAGAGCACGGCTGGTTAGCTACGTACGGAAGGGATAAGCGCTGAAGGCATCTAAGTGCGAAGCCCACCCCAAGATGAGGTCTCCCACGGGTTTTAACCCGGTAAGGCCCCTGGCAGAACACCAGGTTGATAGGCCGGAGGTGTAAGCGCAGCAATGCGTTCAGCTGACCGGTACTAATAGGCCGAGGGCTTGGACAGGGAATCCCAGATGATTTGCTTGTTGTGAGTTTGGTTGTCCGGTGGCGATAGCGTTGGGGAACCACCCGTTCCCATTCCGAACACGGAAGTGAAACCCGACAGCGCCGATGGTACTTGGGTTGCAAAACCCCGGGAGAGTAGGTCACTGCCGGATAACCCTTTCAAGGTTGTATAGATCACAGGAGTTCATAAACTACGGTGAATGATCTCCCTAACCTCCTCCTTTGCCAAGCGGGTCTTGGTGTCCATCGTGGCTGTGGGTTTGCTACTTGCAGGCCCGGTTCTAGCCCAGGAAGTCCCATCCACATCCGAGGATGCTCCGCAGCCTGTCCTCATCTCTGTTGATGGCGCCGATCAGGTTCTGACCAACCGGGAGGCGGCGGTCTTGATGGCCGGAGCACTGGATCTTGCTGATGAGCCCTGGCAGGGTTTGTTCTCTGATGTGGCAGACGGCAGTGACGGCGCCGGCTTCATCGAGGCTCTGGCGTTGGCAGGGATTGTAAGGGGGGAGTTGGACGGGACCTTCGGGCCCGACGAACTGATTACCCGCGGGGAGTTCGCGGTGTGGGTCGACAATGCCTTCTATGCGGATGGCTTTGACCCGGAACCGGCCCCGTTCACCGATGTACCGGAGGGGGCGTTCTACGAGGATGCCGTGCAAAGAATGTACGCGGCGGGGATCACAGCCGGATGTTCCGCAGACCCGCTGATGTTCTGCGGTGAGGATGGTCTCACCTTGGGGGAGGTGGAGACCCTGCTGGCCAGGGCCGTGAGGCTTCCCTACCTGATTTCCGATTGCGAGGAACCCGGCGCCTGGTTGCTGCTCTGCGATGTCTACGGCTACATCGACACCGAGTATGTGCTGGAGTACACCGTGGACGACCTGGTGGCGCCGGTTGCCGAGGCACTGGCGGTGGTGGAGGAACAGGTTGAGGAAGGCGCCGAGCAACGGGCCCAGTTTGACTGTTCCATCCCGGACCCGAGCTTCGAGCCGGTGTGCGCCTGGGCGTTGATTTCACCACAGACCCCGGTTGGGGACCTGGCTGAAACCGTGGTCCGGGAGGTTGCCAAGGGGCTTGACCCCAACAGCGCCTATCACGATGCCGAAGAGTGGATGGAAATCGAAGAGTCGGGCAGGTATGTGGGCATCGGAGTGAGGGTGGTAACGGTGAATGATCAGTGGCAGGCGGGGTGCTCGCCACTATCTGCTACCTGTCGGATTCTCATCCTGACAGTGTTTGAGGGAGGGCCCGCTCACGATGCCGGCCTGCAGAGAGGCGACTGGATTGTTGCGGTGGATGGAGAGTCGCTGCATGGATTGACGATTCGTGAGGCTGCCGGTCTCATCCGAGGCGAGGTGGACACTTCAGTGGACATCACCATCGAGCGGCATGGGTCGGAGCACACGCTCACTCTCGTCCGCAAGGAAATAGTGGCACCGTACACCAGTGCCGCCTTCCACGATACCGAGTCCATTGCCTACATACAGTTTGCCACCTTCAGTCTGTTCCCCGGTGGGGCGGTGGAGGAGTTCCGGGAACGGCTTGCTGCGGCCGCCGACTCCGAACTGTTGGTCTTGGATCTGCGCAACAACCCTGGGGGCTCTGTGAGCGTGTTGCAGGGGATTGCCGGAGCGTTCCTCGGAGAAGTGCCGGTGGTGACCTTCCACACCCGCCGGGAGTCCTATGACCTGGACGGCATTGGAGAGCCCTTGGTGGGCGCCGACTCGCCTCGCCTCGCCATCTTGGTCAATGGTTTCTCCGCCTCGGCTTCGGAGGTGTTGGCGGGTGTGCTGCAGGAGACCGGAGGAGGGGTGGTGATAGGGGAGACCACCTACAAGAAGAACACCGGGCAGAGGTTGATCGACCTATTCAATGAGGGGGTCTTCAGGTTGACCACCCTTCGGTGGACCACCCCCGGTGGGATCGACATCGGGGACAATGGTGTTCCCCTCGACATCGAGACAGAGTTTCCCACCGGCACCCTTCAGGATTTGATGGAGTGGGTGAAGCAGATCCTGGACAACCCGCCCCAGGAGCCAACCGACGAAACCCCGGAGACACCGGGAGAGGACTCAGACGATTCCGGCGGATAGATGAAGCCTTGATCCTGCGTCGCCTGGGGTCCGGCCCTAAGGGCTCAGGCGGCGCAGGTCACCGATCTGTTTCCGGTTGAGAGTTCAACCCATGATGTCGCTTTGCGTAATCGGCGGAGATGTGACCGTCCGCCAGGTCCGCCAGAACAGCCTCGGGGTCCCGTTCCATCGGATCGCCGTATCCGCCGCCTCCACCGGTGTAACACCTCACGATGTCTCCCTCTCGAAGGGGCATCCGGTTGGTCTTGAGGCGGCGCACCTCCCCGGGGGTTCCCGGGTTGATGATCACCTCGGGCGGCGCACCTCCCTGGCCGCCGAACAGGCCCCAGGCCGGGTGGCCGGAACGCTCGAACCACAGGCTCAACTCGGTGTCGGTGGTCATCTGGTATTCTCGGATGATGCCGTTCCCGCCCCGCCAGCGGCCCGGACCGGCCGAATCCTGGCGGAATCCATAGTCGGTGATCCGGGCAGGGAACTTGGATTCGAACACTTCGATGGGCATGTCGTGGAAATTGCCGGACAGCGTCCAGATCATGCCGTCCTGGCCGTCTTGGCCCTGGGAGGCGCCCCACCCTCCCACATGCGGTTCGTTGTCCAAGAAGAGTTCGTCGGTGCGGGGATTGACTCCGGTGAACTGGAAGATCATCCCGTCCCCGTAGTGGGCGGCGGGAACGGTGCCCGGCAGGGCGGATGAGAGCGCCGAGCAGATCAGATCGATCATCAGACCCAGTGGAGTGAAATAGAACTGGCAGGCGGCAGGTGAGACGGCGTTGAGGATCGACCCCGGTTTGGTCCTGACCTCCAGCGGAAGGAAGGTTCCTCCGTTGACCGGTTGGTGGGAGTTGAAAAGGTACTTGAAAGCCAGACGGCAGGCCGACAGGGTCTGCACCGCTCCGCAGTTGATCGGGCCCCGGCCGGGGCCGTCCGTCTCGCTGAGGTCGAAGAGCAGGCGCTCTCCTTCCACCGTGATCGTCACTTTCATTTGGACGGGTTCGTCACCCACCCCGTCGGAATCCAGAAAGCCCGAGGCGGTGTAGACGCCATCGGGGATGGCTCTGATCGCTTCCCGGTCCAGCCGTTCACTCTGCCGGAAGATCTCCTCGGCGGCGGATTCCACCGCATCCCGCCCGTAACGGTCGAAGAGGGCGCCCAGGCGATGCTCGCCGATGGCCGCCACGGCGAACTGCGCGGTCATGTCGCCGATCGCAGACCTTGGAAACCGGACGTTGTGCTCGATGATCGACCAGATGTCCTCCACCGGTTTGCCGTCTCTCATCACCTGGGTGGGCGGCAGACGCACACCCTCCTGGAAGACCTCGGTCGAGTCCATCGGTACCCCTGGATCCTTGGCGCCGATGTCCAACCAGTGAGCCCGTGAAGCGGCGAAGCCCGCTAGGTCTCCGTGGTAGAAGATGGGGGCAAAGATGGTGACGTCGTGCATGTGGGTGCCGGTGAGGTAGGGGTCGTTCATGATCCAGATGTCGCCCTCATTCCATACCGATCTTCCGAACATTTCTTCAGTGGCCAGAGTGCAGGCTTCCAGGTTGCCCAAGAACAGGGGTACCCCCGAGGATTGGCCGAGCACCCGGTGCCGGCTGTCGATCAGCGCCACTGCGCAGTCTTTGGATTCGTAGATCACCGGGGTGTAGGCAGAGCGGATCAGTGCCGCGTTCATCTCCTCGGCCGCCATGATGAAGGCGTTCCGAAGGATTTCGATGGTGATGGGATCGGGTTTCATAGTGGTGGCGCCGCGATTGTGAGGCAGCCATACTGGTCGACAGTGGCAGACCCCCCAGGAGGGATGACGGTTGTGGCGGTCGCTTCTTCGACGATGGCGGGCCCCTGGATGGAACAACCAGGGGTCAGTGTCTCCCGATTGAATCGCGCCGTGGGATGGGAGCCGGTTGTAAACAGGACCGGTGTTGTCTTGGAAGGGTCGTTCGATGCCTGCTGCGGCTGATAGTCGGGCTGCAAGAGGGGGCGCCCCACATCTCCCAGGGCAGTGAGCCGCAGGTTGACAGTCTCCAGTGAGGCTTGCGGATTGGAGTGGCCGTACCGGGCGCTGTAGGTATCCTCGAAACGCTGGCGCAGGGTTGCAAACCGGTCGGTTTCACCAGGGGAGACACCGTTGGGCAGAGTGACGGTCAGCGTGTGTTCCTGTCCCTGGTACCGCATGTCCAGACGTTGGATCAGGGAGATGCCATCCGCAGTCACTCCCTCCTCGAGCAGACTGGACACGGCCCGATCACCAATACGGTCGAATCTGACCTGCAGGTCGCCGGTGTCCAAGTCGGCAAAGTCTCGGAAGAACGCTTCGCTGAAGTCCTGGCGCACCGCCGACTGCAACATTCCCCACGCCGAAAACCCTCCTGGATCGGGGGGAACGATCACCTCGGCAATGCCCAGTTCCTGGGCCAGGGCGACTGCGTGCATGGGACCGGCCCCTCCGAAGGCCACCAGGCTGAATTCTCGAGGTTCGATCCCGCGTTCCACGGTGAGGGTGCGGATCGCTTGTGACATCTTGGCGTTGATCACCTCGATGATTCCCAGGGCCAGCCTCTCCTCGTTCAGTTCGAGTTTGTCGCCCAGATCCCGCAGGGCCGCTTCCGCCGCCTCGGTGTCGAGGGTGAGGTTGCCGCCCAAGAAGTACTCGGGATCGATCCTTCCCAGGAACAGGTTGGCATCGGTGACGGTGGGCTGGGTCCCGCCACGCCCGTAGCAGGCCGGGCCGGGATGGGCCCCGGCGCTCTCGGGCCCCACCCGCAGCCCGCCGGCCTCCAGGTAGGCCAGAGAGCCACCCCCGGCCCCGATGGTGTGGATGTCCACCACCGGCATCAGCACCGGGAGTCCCTCCAGCAGGGCCGAAGGCGAACTGTCTGCTTGCCCGGCGGTGATCAGGCTGACGTCGAAACTGGTCCCTCCCAGGTCGATGCAGATCAGATTGGGTCGGTCGAGGACTTCGGCGAGCGCCACTCCTCCGGCCGCACCTCCCACCGGGCCGGACAGCAGGGTCTGCAGCGGCCTCTCCGAGGCGGCCTGCGCCGAGATCACGCCACCGTTGGACTGCATGACCCGCAATGGCGCCGCCATTCCCCGGTTGCCCAGACGGGTGGAGAGGTCGGCCATGTAACGGGAGACCGAGGGTGCGATGTAGGCATCCATCACCGTGGATGCGGTCCGCTCGTACTCCCGCCACTCGGTGGCCACCTGATGGGAGAGTGAGATGGAGACCCCCGGCGCCAGTTTCGCAATCACTTCCGCGGCAGCCAGTTCGTGGGCGGGGTTCTGGTAGGAGAACAGAAAGGCGATGGCGACCGAGCGGACGTCCTCCGACCGGATGCGCTGTGCCGCCCGTCGCAGGTCGGCATGATCGAGGGGCGTCAGTTCGTTTCCGTCGCAGTCGAGGCGCCCCCCGATGGGGATGATGTCCCGGCGGGGGAGAAGCGGGGTGGGTTTCCGGTAGCGGATGTTGTACATGTCCAGGCGGTTGCCGCGGGCGATGTGGTAGGTGTCGCTGGCTCCTGCGGTGGCCATCAGGATGACCCGTTCCCCTCGCCTTTGCAGGAAGGCATTGAGTCCTACTGTGGACCCGTGGACGAAGGACTCCACTACCGGTGGGTCCTCGACCACCAATCCCAGTGCGTCCATCACCCCGGAGGCCAGGTCGTCGCTGCGGCTGGGCGCCTTGGCGGTGGTGTACTTCCGCAAGCCGGGGTCATACACCACCACGTCTGTGAAGGTGCCGCCTATGTCGGTTGCGACTCGGAGCTTCAGGTTCTCTTCCAACAGGCTACGCGATGTCTAGCTTCTATTTCCACCAGTTGCTGCGGAGTGTCGGCGCACACGTCCTCAGCGATGGGGCAGCGGCCGTACAGGGGGCACCCCGCCGCCCGATCCAAGGCGGTGGGCTGCTCGCCCACCAGGTAAACATGGTCGGTCTTGTAGGAGGGGTCGGGACGCGGGGCGGCTTTGAGAAGCGCCTCGGTATAGGGGTGCCGCGGCGAGGCGAACACCTGGGAGGCAGGTCCCGATTCGACCACCTTTCCCAGATACATCACCGCCAGATCGTGGGCGATGTAGCGGACCACCGTCAGGTCATGGGAGATGAACAGGTATGAGATGTTCATCTCCTCTTGGAGAGATTGCAGCAACAGCAGAATCTGCGACTGAACCGACATATCCAGCGACGAGGTGGGCTCGTCCAGCACCACCAGGGCGGGGTTGGTGATCATCGACCGGGCGATGCCCACCCGCTGAGCCTGTCCGCCCGATAGCTCGTGTGGGTAACGCTTGGCGTGTTCGGGGCTGAGACCCACTCTCTCCAGCATCCTGGCCACCGGTTCGGAGGCTTGCTGCATGGAGAGGTTTTGATGCAATATCAATGGTTCGGCCACGGTCCGTCCCACCGTCTGCCAGGGTGACAGCGAATCGTAGGGATCCTGGAAGACGATTTGCATCCGGCCTCGCCTGGCTTCCAGTGCGGTGCCCTGCAAGGCGGTGATGTCGGTGTTCTCCAATAGCACGGTGCCCCCGGTGGGCTCTATCAGGCGCAGAATCAGGCGAGCCAGGGTGGTCTTGCCGGACCCCGACTCACCGACCACCGCCAGGGTTCTTCCGGGTGCGATGGAGATGTTGACCTCGTCCACCGCTTTGAGGTCGGCGTGGCGGAAGGCGCCGGTCTTGATCTTGAAGATCTTGGTGAGGTTTTGAAGTGCAAGGGTGTCGGTGGCGCTGTTCATAGCGGGAGCGCCTCCGTTGTGATGGCGTGATGGCAGAAGGCCTGTTGCCCGTTGATGTCAACCAGCGGCGGTTCCTGCTCGAAGCAGTCGGTCTCTGCCCGGAAGCACCGTGGGGCGAAGGCGCAGGCGGCCAACTCGTCGCCGGGGTTGGGGACCCGTCCCGGGATCTCTCTGGGGGTCCCCCCCGAGTCGAGGGAAGTGGCGATAGAGACCAGTTGGTTGGCGTAGGGGTGGAGCGCGGCGCGGTAGATCTCGTCGGTGGAACCAAGGTTCACCACCCGGCCGGCGTACATGACCGCCACCCGATCGCAGACATCGGCCACCACTCCCAGATCATGGGTGATCAGCATCCCGGCCGCATTGTGTTCGATTATCACGTCCCCCAGCAGTTTGAGCATCTCGGCCTGAATGGTGACGTCGAGGCCAGTGGTCGGCTCATCGGCGATGATCAGTTCGGGCTCGCCGGCCAATGCGATGGCTATGCACACCCGCTGGCACATCCCCCCCGAGAGTTCGTGAGGGTAGGACCGATAAACCCTTTTAGGGTCGGTGATGCGCACCGAGCGAAGCAGGTCCAGCGCCTCGCCCTTGGCTTCCCTGCGGCCCATGCCCCGCAGGCGCCGGAGGGTGTCGGAGAGTTGCGTTCCAACCCGGAACACCGGGTTGAGGCTCCCGCGAGGCCGCTGAGGGACGAATCCGATCCGATGACCGCGCGCCTGCTGTCGCTCTTTGGCCGGGATGAAATCTCGCCCGCCGAAGGTGCAGACCCGGAAGGACACGGTGGCGGCGCTGGGGAGAAGGTCCAGGATGGACCGGGCGGTCATGGACTTGCCCGCTCCGGTTTCTCCCACCACACCCAGGATCTCTCCCTGTCGGACTTCCATGTCCACGCCCCTGAGAATGGGAAGACCCTCGATCTCGACTTCCAGACCGTGTACCTTCAATAGGGGAGTCATCGGGACTTCCTTCTGGTGGGTTCCACAAGGTCGGCTATCGACTCTCCGATCAGGCTGAGGGAGAAGATCGTGAAAGCGATGGCCATTCCGGGGAAGACAGAGATCCACCACCGGCCTCCCACCACCATCTCATCGACGCCGTCTGCGATCATCGCTCCCCACTCCGGCTCGGGGAGGGGGACTCCCAGACCGATGAACCCCAGGGCAGCGGTCAGCAGGATGGCCCAACCGCAACTGATGGCAGCCTGGGTGACCACGGTGCCCACGGTTCCAGGCGCTATGTAGCGGAGGAGGATCTGCCACTTGGAGTTGCCGACCGCCCGGCCGGCTTCCACATAGGAGTGCTCCCGAAGGGAACGGACCTCTGCTCTGACCAGCCGGACGAAGGTGGGTATTCCCACAAAACCCACCACCAGGATCAAGTTCAAGACTCCTTCACCCAGCGCCGCCAGCACTCCCACTGCCAGAACGAACGCCGGGAAGGACTGGATGACGTCGAGGCCCCTCATCGTCAGTGAATCGATACGTCCCCCCATGTATCCGACGAACAGCCCGATGGGATGGCCAATCACGATAGAGAAGGCCACTGCCGACATGGCGATGACCAGGTCGTACCGAGCGGCGTAGACCACCCGGGCGAAGATATCAAAGCCCAACCTTCCGGTGCCGAACCAATGGTCCGCGGAAGGGGCGAGGAACTGGGTTCCGAAGTCGATCGCCAACGGGTCGTTGCGGGCAATCCATGGCGCCAATATCGCCACAGCCACCATGATCCCGAACATGATCAACCCGACCACAAGACGGCTGTCCAGTCTTCTCTTGCCGGTTTTGGCTGTCATTTCAACCTCACCCGCGGATCCACTATCGACTGCACCAGGTCCACCACCAGGAACACCAGCAGATAGGTGATGGCCGAAAGTAGGACAACACCCTGTATGCCGGCATGATCGGTCCTCTCCAGGGAGTTGTAGGCATACAGACCCACCCCGGGCCAGGAGAAGACTCTCTCGATCAGAACCGCTCCTCCGATCATGTAACCCGAGATCAGACCGGTCATGGTTATGGCGCCCGGGAGGGAGTTGCGAAGAACGTATTTGAGGTAAAGGGGAGCGCCGCGTAGACCGGAGGCCCTTCCGAAAGCGATGTAGTCAGACTGAAGCACCGACAGCGTGGCGTTGCGGGTGAGCCGCGTGATGGGCGCGATGGCCGGGAACCCCAGGGCCACCATGGGCAGGATGATGTGCGCCAGTGCGTTGCGGAAGGTTGCCCACTGTCCCCTCACCAAGGAATCGAATATGTAGAAGCCGGTTGGGCCGTCGGGAGACACAGCCCCCAGGTCCAGACGACCGACCGGCGGGGGGGCGATGTCCAAGAAAACAAAGAAGATCATCACCAATATGAGGGCCGCCCAGAAGTCGGGAACTGCCACCCCCAGGGTGGAGATGAACCTGCTGAATCTGTCGATCAGCTTACCCCTTCGCACTGCTGCCCACACCCCCAGCGGGAGCGCCACCGAAAGAGCGAAAATCAACGCAAAGATCACCATCTCCACGGTGGCCGGAAGGCGATTGCGGATGTCCTCGGCCACGGGGAAACCGGTTCGCGGCGAGAAGCCCAGATCACCCTGAACCAGTCCCTGCATGTAAACCCAGTACTGGTAATAGAGGGGTTTGTCCAGTCCCAAACTGGCCCGGATGGCTTGAACCTCAAGCTCAGATGCCTGCATTCCGGCGTAGAGCCGGGCGGGGTCTCCGGGGAGTCCCCGGGACACCAGGAAGGCAACCATGGTGACGCCAATGAGAATTGGGATCAGGGCTATAACACGTCGTGCTATATAGGTGAGCATCAGCGCCGTCCGGATCGAAAAAGGGCAAGCCGCCGTATCAGAAGATCTGACACGGCGGCTCGTCCAGTTGTTGTCAAAGTACTACTGGGGGACTTAGGGAGTCTTGGTCACGAAGTAGTAACGGTTGATTTGGTCGGGTCGCCAGATGAACCCCTGAATGGCTTGCGAAGAAGCCACGATCAGGTGGGGTTCGGCCAGCCACACGGCAGGAGCATCCTCAAGCATTAGCGCCTGAACATCCTTATAGAGCTGAATCCTCTCGGGCTCAGCGGGACTAAGGAGCTTGGCGGCTTCGAGCTTCTCGGTGACCAACGTGTTCGAGTAGTTGCTCCGCATGGCGTATGCATCCACTTCCCAGAAGAGTTCCATGTGGTACTGGGGCTCGTTCACCCAAGAACCGGAGCCGAAGTAGAACAGGAAGAAGTCCATCGGATTGATCCTGGCCTCCAAGGGGTCGGTCTTGGTGCCGTCCTCGGCGAACACGTTCTCCGAGAAGTCGCCGGCGCTGAGCCTGACGATCTCGACGTCGATCCCGATCTGGGCCAAAGAAGCCTGCACCACAATGGCCAACTCCGGAGCGAACTGCAAGGTTGCATCTATGTAGAGCTGGGTGGTGAATCCATCGGGATACGACGACTCGGCCAGCAACGCACGGGCCTTGTCGAGGTCGTAGGTGTAGAACGGTGCGTCCGGGTCGAAGGTCGGAGTCGTCGACGGGATCGGACCTCCGCCGCGGCTGGCGGCGCCGAAGTACACACCATCGAGCACATCGTCGTAGGGGTAGGCGTAAGAAATCGCCTGGCGTACCTTCACATCGTCAAACGGGGGCCTGGTCGGGTTCATGTACATGACCGCTTGGTTGTTGCCGCCCACCGTCGTGACCTTCACGCCCTGTGCCCGGAGTTCGGGAATGGCGGTGACCGGTACGGCTTCGGCGAAGTCAATCTCACCAGCGGACAACAATGCAGCCTGCTGGGCCTCGTCGGGGATGATCCTCAGGATGACCCGCTCCGCCTGGGCTGGCCCGAGGAAGTAGTCGTCGTTGCGCTTCAGGGTGACCTGAACGCCTGGATCGACGGACTCCAGGTAGAAGGGCCCGGTACCCGTGTCGGTGCTCTGCAGGAAATCCCTGGCCCACGGATCCGAGGTTGTGCCCTGCCTGCTCAGAACCGCGGAGTCATACACGGTGACACCGGCGTTGGAGAGCACATGCAAGGGGAACGGAGTGGGATAGAGGAAGTCGAAGCGGATGGTGTAGTCGTCAATGACGGTGATCACATCATCGATGGTCTCTTCGTCACCGTAGTCGTACAGGGCGATGACGGCGTGGTCGAACCAACCGCCCACCCGGTCCTGGTGCAAGGCCGCCCGCCGGAAACTCCACTTCACGTCGTTGGCGGTCATCTCGTTGCCGGTGTGATTGAACTTCACTCCCTGGCGGAGGGTGAAGGTCACCGAGGTGCAGTCAGCGTTGAACTCCCAACTCTCTGCCAGCAGTCCCTGGGGACGGGAGGAGTCGGCAATCAGCACCCCGTCCTCGTTCTCGTCGAGGTGGAAGGTGATGAGCTGGTCATACATGTTGGCTGCCAACTCCGACCCGCGAGCCTCGAAGTTGAGTCTCGGATCGATGTTGGGGACATCGCCGGAGTAGGCCTTGATGATCGTCAAACCATCGACCGGTTCCACGCCCCGCGGAGGAGCGGGTTCCGGCGGCGGAGCACAGCTGCCACCCATCAGTTCCTCGCCCGTCAGGACGGTGGTGGTAGTCACCTCTTCCTCTTCGATGGGCATGTCTTCTTCGTCGTCCATGTCTTCTTCATCCATGGCCTGTTCGTCGTCCATGTCTTCTTCATCCATGGCCTGTTCGTCGTCCATGTCTTCTTCGTCATCCATGGCGGCGGTGGTGTCCGGCGTCTCGGCCGTGGCCGCCGTGGTTTGCGGTGCGGGTGCTGGTTCGTCAGCTTCGTCCCCGCCGCAAGCGGCAGCGATGAGAGCCATTGCCAAGAGCATGGTTATCCATACACGAATCTTGGTCATCTTTCCCTTCCTTTTTCTTGGGTCTAGGTGGGTACGGCAATAGTTAGGGCGACCGTAGAGGGGCAACCCATTCAATAACCTTACCGGAGCTATCCTAACACAGCCCGATCCAGGGAGGGAGGGGCGGCCGGACTTTTAAAGACACCGTTTCCGGCGACTTGTCCTTATAATTCGTGGTTCCACACGGTTGACGGTGCCTGGGCGGGCCGGGCGCCTCGAGAGTATCGAAGGTGTTTATGGCAACTCACTTCACCGGGCGATTTAATCGCTCTGTCGGGCTTCTGGTCGGCTTGGCGCTTCTGGTCGGCCTGTTCGTTGCCGGCCCCGCCACAAGCCAAACCGCCGATCCGGCGCCCGACTATCTGGCCAGTTTCGAGGCGTGCCCCGAGGATGTGATCCCCGACGCCGACTTCGCCGACGTACCGGGCCGACATGAGAACGCCTCCGACATCAACTGCATCGCCTACTACGGCATCACCAAGGGCACCTCCGCCACCACCTATTCACCCGACCGGCCGGTCATCCGCGAGCACATGGCGCTCTTCCTGATCAGGCTGGCCGAATTGGTCGACATCTATGTTCCCCCGCCGAGCGCCACCCCTTTCACCGACATCGCCGACTTGTCGCAGGAGTCCCGCGACACCATCAGCCAGATATATGAACTGGGGATCACGATCGGCACCAGCGCCACCACTTACACGCCGGGTCGGAATGTGAGCCGCGGGGAGATGGCGCTGTTTCTCCGGCGCCTGATGGATCAGATGGACGTGGTGGCGGACGGCAGGGACCTGTACGGGTACCTCCCCGACGACGTTGACGACAACGATCTGGACGCCGACATCGAGGCTCCCTGGCGGGACATCGATGATGTGCCGTTCGCCGAGAACGAGGCGGTCACCGAACTGTACGAACTGGGGGTGGCGAGCGGCTTCGGTGGATCCTCTCGGCTGTACGGCCCGAACCGGGACATGTCCAGGGCGGACATGGCGGCATTCATGGCGGCGATCCTCGACCACTCCAACCTGCGCCCCAAGGGGGCCAACATCCAGGTGTCGCCCACCCGGGGCGCCGACGACTTCGACATCACCGTCATGATCTCGGTCCGAAGCGACACCTTCGCTCCCCAGGAGGACCAGGCGGTGGACTGGTTCTACACCGACGATCCCGACGGAGGCCTGGAGAGGAACGGGGAGTGCGACATCTCCACGATTCTGGGCAACGGAGACTGCCAGTGGGACGACGACGACGACGAGACCGATCGGGACGGGAACATTTTCGTGGAGATCAGGGCCACCGCGGGTGCCACCATGACCTTCTACGCCTGGGTCGGGCGCCGGAACGGAGATGATTTCGACGACGACAGCGTCGACCACTCGAAGGCGGCGGCCCAATCCGACAAGGGGCCGAGCAGCCTTCTGATTACCCACGATGTGCCTGCCGACGCCTGGCGGACCGATAACAGGGAGGGCGCCTGGATTGTGGACATGGACCGCCGCTCCTCGGTCGAGTTCACCATCCAACTGCAGGACGAGGCCGGTGCCAGGCTGGAGAGGGAAGGGGTGGTGATCGACATCGAGGTGGATAGCCGGGAGATTCTGGTGGACGCCGACAATGTGACCGGAAACAAGCCCGATCCCGACTACCGGACACTGGGGCGCGACTCTGTCGACACCAGCACGGTGGTGACCGACCGCAGAGGAGAGGCCACATTCGAACTGGACGGCCCGTCACGGAACGAACGCTTGGACGAAGTCACCATCGAAACCGACTGCTGCTCCGAAACCATCGACATCGCCTGGAGCCAGAGCGATCCGGTCTTGGTCTCCGCCAAGCCGTCGTTCGACCTCTATCAGACCCGCCCCAGTGACGGGATGGTCAGGTTCACCGTCGAATACAACCTGTACGACCAGTACGGAAACGCCCTCCGAGGCGACACCACCCGCTACACAGGCAGGGAGGAGGACGTGACAGCCGCTCCGGTGTGGCGACTCTACACTATGACGGGTGACCAATATAACCCGGGCGCCGGTACGCCTGGTCTAAAACCAGAGTCCACATTGAGCCGCGGGCGGCTTCGTTTCAACCTCGAAACGTCTGCTCCCAGTAAGGAATCTGAGTACTTCATCCTGGTCAAGCCGAACATCTGTAGCACAAGCCACGAGGCTGCGACAGAACGATGCACCGAAGGCGACAATGCAGCCGACAGAATAGATTACGCGGATGACCAGGTCGTATGGGTAGTGAAGCCCGCAGGACGCGACGATTTTGATCCACTCCAAAACGACTCTTTTATATCGTCCCTTGACTCATCTCTTGATGCTGTCACACTCGAGGAGGTGGAGTTGTACCCTGCCGACAACAAGTTCCGTACCTTCTTTACGCTGTGGGACTATGACAGCGGCGACCGCTTCCAAGCCGGCGGCGAGGATGTCAGCCTCCAGGAATTCGAAGAGCGATGGGAGAACGACGTAACGGCCATAGAGAACATCGACATCCTGCTTTACAGTACGTCCAGATCGGGCTTGAGTTTCTTCTTGATCAAGTGACGGTAGTTGACGGGGTCTGCCCCCTGATGACCGATCCCGACTCGTGGGACGGTTGGATCGAGGGCGGAGTGGACATCGCGGTTCCAACCGCGGCCAACTGGGAAGATCCTGCCGAGACCCAGGATCTGCTTGAGCAATGGGACCGGTGGTTGACCGAGGACGACCGCCTGATCGCGGTCAATGAACCCTCCGACTTCGACCGGTTTCCCGTACCAGGCAAGCTGGGGGTGATCATCCACTTCCAGAACACTCTGCCTCTGGGTGACGATCTGGCCAACTACGAACGGTTTCATCAACAGGGCCTGCGGATGGTGCAGATCTGCTACAACCGCACCAACCTGGTGGGCGACGGATGCCTGGAACCCGGCGACGGGCCTCTCACCTCCTTCGGCCGGGAGGTAATAAAGGAGATGAACCGGCTGGGCATGGTGGTCGATCTCTCCCACACCGGGCGCCGCACCACCTTCGACGCCATGCGAGCCTCCTCGACACCACCGGTGTTTTCACATTCCAACCCATTGGCGCTGTGCAAGAATCGGCGCAACATCGACGACGAGCAGATCCGGGCGGTGGCCGACCTGGGCGGTTTGGTGGGGATAAACGCCTACCCGGCTTTTCTAAAGCAAGGCGGAAAAGGTGCCACAGTGTCGGACCTGGTGGATCACATCGATTACCTGGTGGACCTGATCGGACCCGACCAAGTCGGGCTCGGACTGGACTTCTGCGAAACCAGTCCCGAGACTCACGCTGAGATGATCGCGTCCGGTGAGTGGAGCATCGAGGACTACCCGGATGACTCCGGCACCTATCCGATCGGACTGGAAACGCCCGCCCAGATCCCCAACATCACCAGAGAGTTAGTCAAGCGAGGCTACCCCTCCGACGCCATGGTGGGAATCCTCGGACAGAACTGGATCGATCTCTTCAAGAGAGTGTGGTCGGCCTGAAGACAACTCCGGTGGATTTGTCTTTTTCTGAACCTCCCGTTTTGAGAGTGCCTTAGCCTGGATCCACCGTTTTGACCGTCTGGGGTGGGGTGATGTGGGCTTTTTTGGTTCTTCGGGTGTGGGAGGGATGGTTTCGTGCCGGGTGTGTGAGGGTTTGATGGGTGTCCGCTCGGTTTGGGGAGTGTCGGATCGGGCAGGGCGTGGGTGGGGACGCGCTGATCCTGTGGAGGGGTCGTCTTTGTGTTGGTTTTGGCGGATGTCTGGGGGCGGGTCAGCAGAGTTGGGGGAGGTTGCGGATGCCGGTGAGGGTGGTGTGGTAGGTGGTGGCCCATGGCCATCTGGCGGGAAGGCGGAGTATCAGTTGTCCTGCGTGGTTGACGATTCTTCCGGGCAGTTTGAACAGTCGGTTGCGGACGGTGTTGCCGTTGGTGAGCTGTTGGGGGGAACCTTGGCCGGTGTGGTGGTTGATCCACCGGTACAGGTTGTGGGCGATCACCGCGGCGGCCATCCAGGCGGCGTTGGCGAAGAACCGCCCTGATGGGCAGTGAGCCAGTCCGGTGTGATGTTTCAAATCGCGGATGCCCAGTTCCACGCGGGCGTGGTTGCGGTACATCCGGTCGGCTTCTGTCGCAGACAGGTCGCTGTTGGTGGCGAATGTGTGATGTCGCCAATCTTTCCACAGCGGCTGCTGTTCGGGATCGGTCAGGCGGGTGCGTCTGATTATCAGACGCACCGTGTGTTCTGTTTTGTCGATCTTGGTGACGATGGTGGTTTCGGCCACTTGCGCCACCCCGTCGGGGGTGTAGCCGATATCAACCCAGTCGGCGTCGTTTATGTCCTCTATGGCCTGTTTGACGTTGGGATATCGTGGGATAGCGATGAACCACTCCACTCGGAGTCCTTCCAGCTTTCGTACTGTTTTCCGGGACCAAAAGCCTTTGTCGGCCCGTATGGTGATCGGACCGGTCGCTCCGGCCCGTCTCACCCGGTTGACCGTCTCGACCATAAAACGGGTGTTTCCCTTCTGCGAGGAGCCTTTGCGCAGGCGATGATGAACGATCTCCCCGGTGTCCGCCCTGGCGGCTATCAGCGGATGGTATCCCAGCTGTCGGGTGTGACCATAGCAAGCGCCTTCCTTGCTCTTGCCCGAAACCTCACAAATGGTGGAGTCCACATCAATGACCAGCGGCTGGTCGCCGGGACCGGCGCCCGGTAGGGACCACACCCGTTTCAACAAGGCTCCCAGTGCCTTGTTCAACTGGCAGACATGACCCCATGTGAACGAACGCAGAAACGTTCCCAACGTGGACGGGGCCATCACCCGAAACGGCAGCACTCTGTGGGTTGCTCCCGACCGCAGCCGATCGGCATGATCGATATGGGTGCCGCCCAACAGCATCGACGCCACCAAAGACAGGACCTTGCGACCCGGACGGGCACCGCCCGGTCGGCCGTCCATGCGTACCGTGTCGTCCACCAACCGTTCCAAACCCAAACGGGCCAACAAACTTGCCGCTACCAACAACCCCGCGTCGGCCACTAACGACCCCTCATCGAACCTCACGTCCAAACGGTCAATATCAGGTATCCTGTTCACAAGAAGTGCCTCCTCTGTCTGGGTGACAGCCGTCTTAGCTAACAGCTATTCTCCCAGGTCAGAGAGGCACTTCACAGCATTTCACCCCCACACACCCCCCAACCACCGGTGGATCCAGGCTCAATGACTCCATTCCCCCAGTCCACATGGTCAGCGTTGTTGCGAAGGGTCTGCAGGGTCAACTCGGCCCATGTCTCGTCCTCCAGTGTCTTGGTTTCGGAAAACCATCCGAATCCATCTAGGGGAGCGCTCGTCTCAAGGGCAGCACGCCAAAACTGTTCAGCTATTTCGATGTGCTCTGGGGGCGGATCGTCTTCTCGGACTAGGCGTGCGAGGATTCTGCCGGACTTCGAAACTAGTCCGGGGTGCTGTATCAGGAAATTCGTGTTGTCTGTCACTGAATAACCCCTGGTCTTGGACAGCATGGCGATCAGCATGAAGTCCAAGGCGCGTGGCACCCCTCGGCGGACTGCGTCCCTGAGCATCTGCCAGTAAGTTTCGAGAAGCCGAGAGCGGGTAGTAGGTCGGCCCCAGTTGATGTACTGGTCGAACGAGAGTTGCCCCAGGTCTCCTGGGGCTTCTGATCCGAAAAAGAGGTCCGAGCGCGCCTCCGCCCACTCCGGGAGCACATGAAGGAGGTACTCTATGGCGGGAGCCAGAATCGATCTATGATCCGCTCCTTCGTCGCCAGTTAGTCTCAGGCTCCCCTCAAACAGACCGACAGCGCGTTCCGAAGACTCCGAAGACAGAGTCTTTGATAAGCGAAACTCGCTCGCCAGAAGTTGAATAACAGTTTCGAGAGCGCGGGTGCTTGTCCGGTTAATGGCGCTGTGACGAGGGTCTCGTTCCCCGCCCTGCTTAGACCGTGGCTTATCCGATCTGTTCTCTACTGCCTCCGCTAGGAAGTCCCACACTTCCTCCGAACGGTCACCGAAGTCGACATCCGAGTCAGCTAATGCCCTTAAGAGATCCACCGCTGCCCGCTCGGCACCACTCCAATCCCGGTCATAACCAACTCCTTCTTTGCCACTCAGAGGCACGGTTTCCCATGGACAGGTACTCACCAGTTGAATCACATCAACAAGCCTGTTGATCGGCAAGTCATGGTCACTATCTGCTTTGGCTATGGCCTGCAGGTAGTGATTGATATAGGTCGGGTGGTGCAACTTGGTCACGATCCGAAGGGGGTCGGATGTCCACTCACCGATGTCTCGGGTTACGACTTTTTCCAAAGCCATGGCAAGTTTGCGTGCTTCTATGTAGGGCCACCCTTCGCCAACGGGTCGCCAATTCCTGATCATGTCGGATGCCGTTTCGGGATCGACCGATCTCAGGTCTTCGATACTGATGGGGCTGTCCTCGCCGACGTCTTCCACCGGAGACTCGCTTTGCTCGAAAACATCTCGGGTGATCTGTCCATATCGGGAGTCCAGAATGTCGCAGGCAGCCGACCAATCTAAGATAATTTCTCTGGGCAACAGCGCGACCCAATAACGCTTGCGATGCCACTCCTCTGGGACATCGCCAGCAGCCAGCGCCCGGCCAACTTCCCCCACCCCAGGCGCTACCCCCAACGCCTGCCGCCAGAGGTCGGTGTAAGAAGACGGTTCGCACTTCTCCACAATCCGATCTATGAGCGTCATGTCGTCCCCGGTAGGGAAACGAGACTCAATGCCTTTCTGGACCTCAGCCACAGGAAGATCGCACCTGTCATCCAATGATTCCGCTAGCACCCAGGAACGAACTCTGTGCAACTCGGAAGGCAACCTGCATAGAGCGTCGATGACCTCTGAGGCTGATAGGAACCCCGACGCTATGCGCAGCGCATCAATGAGACCGGCCACAAGGACCGGTACTCGTCTGGAACCATATGGGTCCCTCGCCAGGTCGGCGATAGACCCACCAAGATGCCAGTCAAACACATTCACGCCCGACTGATCTGCGGTTCGGAGTTTGTTGCACAAGAGTTCGATACGACGGGCTGCATTGGTCGCATCGATGCCCTCAGCGAGACTCTCAACCAATGAGCCGAGGTTCATCCCTGGCGACTGGTTGCCCATGTTCAGAAGCTCATCAGCAAATGTCTCCACCCACCGACTCTCCGGCGCGGCCCATTTCTCTACAGCACGGACAGCGAGCCACGACACCTTCCTGTCCTCTGGATGATCTTTGACGGCTTGGAAAGCCACCTCAAGGCACACCTCGCCCATTGAGACACCGCCTCGGACCAGAAGCCAAGCCACCATGGGATCCTCCCCGCAGTCTGCATACACTTTCCCGAACCACTGAATAATTTCATCTGGGTTATCAGAAGCGAATCCCTTGAATGCCGCGGCCGCTGGCCACAGCCGATCAGCCCCCGACGGGTACAGGTGCCCGGACTCGTAAAGCAGCGGGAACCACGCCAGGCCCTCAACCCTTTCGAAGAATGCCCGCTGGTTATTTGGCGTTGTCAAGAGGTCGGCGAGTTGCTGGTGATCTTCGGGCGACGGTTCAACGATCCGAGCCAGTCTCTCAATCTCAGCATGCCGGACTTGCGGTGGCATAAACAGTTGCCTCAGGACAGCAAAACACTCTGCTGCCATGTCACTGGCATCCTCGACTGTCGCCCCCCTATGAATGCCAGAGTTGAGCCGTTCCCGGAGAATCTGGAAGCGTTCACGCGCAGAAGGCGTAAGATCGAACCCGGTTCGACGACTGAGAACATCTTCCAATTGTCGAATCGTTGAACCCTTTTCCTGTTGGTGAAACCGGTCAAGATCCCCAATACAGGCTGCCAACCCCTCAAAGGAACGCCGAGCTTCCTCGCTGTTCAGATCACGGGCGCTAGCTAAAGGTTCGAAGGCTCTGACAACCTCGCGGGAGAGTTTGCCCCACTCACCTTTGCTCTTGGTAGGCAAGTAACTGGACTTCAGGATTGTGTCGATGGCCCCTCGAAGACAGCATGCCACCGCTTCTCCCAGACAAGGCGACTCCAGGCTCGAATCAAGCAAATCCTGCGCGGTTCGTAGGAAATGCCCAACACGGTCACCGTATTCGACTGTGAGATGGTCGACTAAAGCAGCATCCGCATCCCCTGTTTCTGGCGCGCTCTTGACTGCGTCTTCCTCAGACCCGTTCAATCTGCCCCCCTTCTCATTAGAAACGCTTCCCTGCTCATGCAGTCTACTTTCCTGTAGTTGGGTCGGCCCTCAGACGGATCGGAAGTCTATTACGGTTATTGAGATTGGTTTTCCTGTGTCCAGCGGGCGGGGAGTGTGTAGGGGTTGGGATATGCTTGATGACATCGACATTCGCGCCATCGCCAGTGCCATCCGCGGCGCGAAAGGCAGGTGCCCGACCTGCAGGATTTGGCCTGATCCAGAGCACGGCATCCCGGGCTGCGAATGCCACCCCGCGGCGCGCGAGGCCGTCGCGAGGGTCCGGCAAGAAGGGTCCCATGATTCGTCCGGCAACGTCAACCCGTGGTGATCCGGATTCCGCGCTGTAAGCTCGCTCGATCTTGGGGATAGCGAAGACCTCACTCGTTGGACTCCTGTAGATCGACTTGATCAGTCGTAAGCCAGTGGCGGCCCGATGCCGTCGCATGTCGAAAATGCAACGAGACTTGACCATCCCTACGTTTCCGCTGGTCAGAACGATATCATGCCGATGTGTCCGTACCCGGCGGTGCACGAACCAGCGCAGGACTGCAGATCAACGCGAGTCGCGGGCTAAGGCCGCATACCGAATGGGTCGGCGGAGCCTCTACCGGACAGTCCGGCGCGAAGGAACCCGTCTGTCAACCCACGGTGACGCTGAGTCTCGGATGGCTGCTGTGGCTGCAGTCGACAATGACCCAAGAATGAGGGGTCTTGGCACTGCATCGCACTGGGAAACCCGGGGCGATTCGCCAACCCAACCCTCCACGATCTGGGGGAAATCCCGCTCATCACGAACACTCCTTGTGCCCTATCGGAGAACGCAATGAAACCCTTGTCGGGTGACCACTCTAGGTGGCTGGCCTTCCCTTCCCGGACAGGTCGATCAACCCTGCCCTCCGACGCGCCCCCAAAGGAAGAACACAGATCCCTTCGGACGCGCAACATCCCAATGGGCGCCATCGGGAGACCAACCCATTCCCCATCCCCAGGCGGCGGACACCTGCTGAACTTCACTGCCCGGAGCGCCAGGTAAGTATGAGCCGCTCGGCCTGGGTGCCACACCCGCACTGACAATCCTGGTTCCGTGAGCGGCCCACCGGCCTCGTTTGGATTTGGAGGTGGGGGCATAGATCGCATCTGATGCGGGTGTGGCCATGGTGGGCATCAGCCTCTTGGCGATGGCCCCGGGACCCACGGCTGGTTGAGGGGAAACCGTTGACGAGCACCCTCCAAGGCACCTCTCTCCATGAAAACGATTAGTTCCTCGAGGTAGTCCATCCACCCCTGATAGTTGAACGACTCCAGCTTTTCGTCGATCAGGGGAGGAGTGGCAATACCGAACTCGCCCTCGAAAACCTTTCGGATTTTCAGCGTCCTGGTGACCAGTGCCTGACGGCGTTCATTGCTCTGGTCGTCAATGTCAACATCCTCTTCTTTCACCCCTTGGTAGAGACGTCTAAGGTCCAACGCAGAGATACTGGTGTCCCTGAAGACCCTGACCAGAGATTCCTCTCTCTTCTTCTCCGCCGCCTTCTCCCGCTCCGCTTTCGCCTTCTCCGCCGCCTTCTCCCGCTCCGCTTTCGCCTTCTCCGCCGCCTTTTCCCGCTCCGCTTCGTCCCTCGCGGCCTTCTTCGCTGCCTTACGTCCAACCACGGCTCTAATCCACCAGCCCCCGGCGACAACCATACAAAACAGGCCGAGTATCACTATTAGAACGAGAACCACCAAGGGCCAGTCCACCAATCTCATATTGCGTGCCGGAATCAAGGAGACCAACGTGACGAGTAAACCCAACACAGTGATCTCGGGCGAATACCTCCTTAAAAGCCGCATTCTGTCAGTTTCTTCCAGTCCGGCCGTGGCTTGGCTCCTAGACATCGAAATGTGCCACTGGGCTAGGGATAATCCCAGTCAACTTTCGGTAGGTCTGTATGGCCTGCCGTTCCGTCATCCGAGCCAGGAGATTTGCCACCAGCCGACAGGGCTCGTCTCCACGGTCCAGCCGGTCGATTGTTGCTTGAGGCAACAGGGCAGGATTCCTTTCATTGGCGATCGCCTCTAAGTAGATGTTGAACAATGTCTTGAGGATTTGCCGTTGCCCTTCCCGGACAGTGACAAGCCGAGGATGGTCGATTACGTAGTAGCGGGTGACTTCTTGGAGGATTTCGACTTGTCGGCGGACCTCCGGGTTAATGACGAGGCCTTGTTCGGCGGTGTCAGATATCTGGACAGCCTCCTCTCCGACGAAGGAGGTTATTTGAGAGGATACGGCAGAGTTCATAATCGTGTGCTGTTGCAGGCCCCCGTCGTAGGGTCTGTCCAGCAGCGGCATGGGTCCCAGGGCCGCTCGAAGGACTCTTTCCAAACCATTGGAGCCGTCTGCTAGATGGGGTTTCCGTTTAATGGCGGCCGTAAAGAGCCTCTTCTGTTCGGCTCGATCAAGAAGCTTGTCAATCGGGATCAACCCAGCGCGGTAGAAGTCTTCCAGGTCATGGACGGCATAGGTGACATCGTCAGCCCAGTCCATCAACTCGGCTTCCAGACCGCGACCTTCACCTTTCGAACCGGCCCGCGCCCACTCGAACCGGTCTTGGTCGACCCGATAGGCGCCCCATTTGCGGTGGTGCTTTCCGGACTCGCTCCGGAGCCACGGGTATTTCAGGATTGCGTTGAGAGTCGCCCGGGTTAGGTTGAGGCCCGAATTGCCCGGCAGTTGTGCTTCGCCATCACGATGATTGTCGATGTGAGCTGCGAGACGGGTTGCAATCCGGAACGATTGCGCATTCCCCTCGAAACCGTCCGAAGTGCGCTCTTTTCCATCGGTGGCATTTTGTTCGACCATTTGGCATAGCACGTCCTCCCCGTCGTGACCGAATGGAGGATGGCCTAGGTCGTGAGCCAACGCAGCCGCTTCGACGACATCAGGGTCCAGGCATCCCAAGTTCTCTATTTCAGATGGGCATACTCTGAGCAGGCGTTCGGCCATTCGCCGGCCCAGCTGGGCCACTTTGAGGGAGTGTGTCAGCCGGTTATGGAAGACATCTCCCTCGCCAGCAGACGCCACTTGCGTGACTCCGCTAAGCCTCCGGAATTCCGGTGAATACAGTACCCGGTCACGGTCTCGCTGAAAAGCCTCGCGAGGATCGGTTTCGCTAGTTTCTCGGATTCGATCCGATCTGAAGGGCACTAAGCCTGGATCCACCGTTTTGACCGTCTGGGGTGGGGTGATGTGGGCTTTTTTGGTTCTTCGGGTGTGGGAGGGATGGTTTCGTGCCGGGTGTGTGAGGG
>Ga0209754_1000322_pt1 | contig 72247 bp, 66 predicted proteins | sample MesohylBB_FD_187295 | JGI IMG/M metagenome (GOLD analysis project Ga0209754, IMG submission 187295) | Host-associated microbial community of the marine sponge Aplysina aerophoba from Gulf of Piran - sponge mesohyl, lysed by bead beating... | ecosystem: Host-associated > Porifera > Sponge >...
GACTAGGGCGTGTTCACTCTAAATGTCGGGATCTGGGATGTCCGGATAGTACAATTAACATATGGAACTGACACAAGAACAATATGAACAGATAGCAGACGCGTTCCCCAAACAGCGTGGCAACGTCACAGTCTCCAACCTAGACGCCCTCAACGGCATCCTCTACATACTCGAACACGGCTGCAAATGGCGGGCGCTGCCGTCTCGGTTCGGGAGATGGCACACCATCTACATGCGTATGAGCCGCTGGTCCAAGACCGGAGTCCTAGACCGGGTGTTCCAACGACTACAACAAGAACAGCTCGCCGATCCCCAAATACTGGGCCCCGACAGCACCTCAGTCAACGTGCATCCGGACGGATGCGGCGCATTGACCAAGCACGGCCCCCAGGCCATCGGCCGCTCCCGCGGAGGGCTGACCACCAAGATCCACATGTTGGCGTCCAGCGCCCGAAACGCCATAGATTTCTGTCTTTCCCCAGGCCATGACCATGACGGGCCCTGGGGGCGGGAACTGCTGAAGCGGATAGGACCCGTCCAGTTGCGTCTCCCGCTGGTAGCCGACCGGGCCTACGAAGGAACCCAAACACGCCAACTCGCTCTCGAACTCGGCTACACACCGCACATACCCCCCAAGAGCAACCGCCGCGACCCATGGCCCTACGACCGGGACATCTACAAACGGCGGAACGAAGCAGAACGTCTCTTCCGACGGCTCAAAGGCTACCGGCGTGTCTACACCCGCTACGACAAACTCGACACCATCTTCTTGGCCTTCATCACCCTCGCCCTCATACACGACGGGCTAAAAGCGTGAACACGCCCTAGTCAAGGCTATGCAACAGCAGCTGTGGGACTTTCTGTGGTACGACGAATTTACAAACGCGGTCTACCTGGGGTTTTACCCGGTCTGTTGAGCCCTTTGATCACCCAGGGGTTTGGATGCTGAGGTACTCGGGCTGACAGTGCCGAGCAGCAGGGCGGGACTGCAGACTCGGCGGTTTCGGTCGAAGTCGCTGCACACCCGCAGTAACATGCAACAAGGTTCAAGGACACTTTGACCTGGGATTATTGGGGGATCTGGCGGTTCGCGCCCCAAACCGCCCAACTGGATACCCGAAGAAGACCCCACGACTCGTAGACTGGGCTGAGTCGACATATCGAACGATGGTCGGGAGAGGCCCGTTGCGCACGTCGCCCGCGAGCTTGGGCGCACCGAACAGGCTTGCCGTCCGACTCATGCGCCTCAGGCACAAGGGCGGACATGAGGCGGACTATGGACGCTCGAAGGGCTCGGACTCTGGAACAAGACGCAGGATCGGGGACGCCCTGAGCCGCCACAGGCAAGGCTGAACGTTCGCAGCCGCGGCACTGGGATGGACGGCGGCCGCGTGCCGTGTCCGTGCCTACAACCTCCGCAAGCTGATCTCCTGGCTACCGGCTAACCCTGTCCGGGGCGGCATACTGCGCCCAAGCCGCCATGAGTTGACGGCGCCGCTCCAGCAGGTCGCTCCGGGCGTAGGCTTGTTCGGCGGCGTTTCCGACCCGGTGGGCGAGGCAGGCTTCGGCGACTTCGCGGGCCACACCGGCTTCGCCGCACCAGTCCCGGAACGAGCTTCTCATACCGTGCAACGTACTGTCGATGCCGATCCTGCCGGGTAGCTTTCCAAGCATCCAAGCCGGAATCTGCCCCCCGGTCTGACGGGGGAACACCAGCGGGCAGTCCGAGTAGAGGCGGGCTTCGGTCAACACTTCCAGGACCGGGCCGGAGAGAGGCACCCTATGGCCGCGACCGCCCTTCATCCTCCCTGCCGGGATCGTCCAGATGGCTGTTTCAAGGTCTATCTCCGACCAGAGTGCTCCCCGAACCTCTCCCGACCGGGCTGCGGTCAGCACGACGAACTCGAACGCCAGCCGGACAGTTGGATCAACGTGGGTAGCAGCCCGGACCTTGCGGACAGCAGCGGCAACTTCACGATGAGGCAGGGCGCGGTGATGCTTCTGGCGGCGTTCCTGTCTCGGGAGGGCTTCAAGCACCGCGTCTCCAGCCGGGCTGTCCTGCCGGTAGCCCTGGGCGATCGCCCATTTCATGACTCTGGCGATCCGCTGCCGGACCCTTCGGGCTGTTTCCGGTTTGGCGTTCCATATCGGAGACAGACAGTCCAGCACGTCAGCTGTTGTGATCTCATCCACCCGCATCGAGCCGATAGCCGGCAGCACATACGTTCCGAGACTGGACCGCCAGTCTTCTTCGGTCGTGCTGCTCTTCCACCTGCCAGCGTGCAAAGCGATCACCGTCTCAGCCGCCCGTGCGAAGGTTGGCACCCCGTCGGCGCGCAGAGTCACTGGGTCGCCACCGTCCAGTGCCACCTTTCGATAGTCGAATGCTTTCGCCCGTGCCTCGGCCAGGCTCACATATGGGTAGCGGCCTAGGCCGAGGTCTCGGCGTTTCCCGTTGACGGTTCCCCGCCATATCCATGCCTTCGACCCGGACGGCTGGACCCGCAGGATCAGGCCGTGCTGGTCGCCGTACTTGCCTGGTTTGGTGACTGATCGCACGAATGCGGCTGTTCGCTTGGGCAATTCCCTCTACTTCCACCCTCTGAACGTCCCCCTTAGCGTCCCACAATAGGACGGAACTACCAGAAACATCCCAGCCAAACAAGCGACATGGCATTTGGTTGAGTGGAGGACTGTGTGACGGAGAACCTAGTGCTTAAACCCCTGATGAACTGGGGTTTTAGGACAGTGTGAACCGAAAAGAAACCCTCCGAAACAGTGCGCCCGCGGCAGGATTCGAACCTGCGACCTACCGCTTAGGAGGCGGTTGCTCTATCCCCTGAGCTACGCGGGCGGGATCGGTGACGGGCCTGATGAGGGCCTCGGATGGTAGCGGAGCCCCTGACCGGGCCGTGGGATGGATGCTCCGTGCCCGGATCAGTTCCGGCGGGTCTCATTTATGATTCGGGAGGACCGTTAGGACGGAAGCAACTATGGACCGCGACGCACCCGGGCTAGGGACCGGGTTCGATCAGGCTGATGTGGCCGACCTGCTCACGCTGGCGCGCCTGATCTGCGCTCCGATCATGCTCTGGCTGGTGTCGATCCGTAGCCTGGACGCCGCGGTCCTGGTGGTGGTTATCGCCTGGTGGACGGACTTTCTGGATGGCCGCCTGGCTCGCAAGGCTCATCGGGAAACCCGCTTGAAGGATTGGGACTTGCGCGCTGACGCCTGTTTGGCCAGCGCGATGGGTCTCGGCCTGGGATTGGTGGGCTACTTCTCGTGGTGGCTGGTCGCGCCGCTAGCTGCCGTCGTTGTGGTCAACTCGATTCGACCGTCAAATCTCGCCGTGGTCATGGCGGGCATCGGCTTCCAGTACGCGATGTTCATCCTGGCGATGCGCCTATGGGCCGACCTGTGGTGGGTCAGTGTTCTGCATGTGATCATTTTCCTCGTGGCCGGCTGGAGAAGACTCTGGGATGTGTTGTTCCCGGCATTCTGGGAGAGTTCCGGCGTATTGGTACCTAGGCGCCGCCGGCATCGTGGTCTCGTCGTCGAAGACCGGGCCGAATGAGAGGCGCGGCGGGGGAGTGGAGATCCCGAGTCGTGATAATCTCGGGTCCTCTCTCCTTAGGAGTTCCCGCTCCGCTCCATTTGCCGATCGATGAGGAGGAGGCCCCATGACCGACGACCGCAACGACACCGACGCCGATGCAGCGGCCGGCGGCCTAATGGTGGTGGAGACCTCCACCGAGGAGGATGACCAACCGGACCGGATCGAGGAGCCCGCCAAGCTGCTCCGGATCGCGTCCATGACCCGCTCCATGCTGGAGGAGGTCAGGACCGCCACGCTCGATGAGGAAGGACGGGCCCGGTTGAAGGCGGTCTTCGATGCCACTCTCGAGCAACTCCACACGGTGCTGACCGAAGATCTACGGGAGGAGATGAGTGAGGTGTTCGTCCCCCTGGATGAGGGAGTTCCGACCCAGGCTGAGATACGGGTGGCTCAGGCTCAATTGATCGGCTGGCTGGAAGGTCTGTTCAACGGCATCCAGGCGGCCATCATGACCCAGCAGATGGCCGCTCGCGCCCAGTTGAAGCAGATCCGGGGCGGCCCACCCGATGAGGACCACGGCGGAGGTGGCCTCTATCTGTAGCCGTAAGTGACCCCGGAGTTGGTCGTACTCCTGGTGGCGGGGTTCGCCACCGGCTTCATCAACGCGGTGGCCGGTGGGGGGTCCGCCCTGACCATCCCTCTGCTCACGCTCATGTCCGACGCCAACATTGCCAACGGCACCAACCGGGTGCCCGTCCTGTTCGCCAACCTGGCCGGCATCGCCGCGTACCAGAAGGGAGACTCGGTCCCCTGGAACCGGATAACGGTGCTGATACCGCCGGTCCTGGCCGGCGCCGGGCTGGGGGCGTGGGTCGCCACCCGTCTCCCGCCAGACGGGATGCAGCGGGTGTTCGCGGTCGTGCTGCTGCTGGTGGCGGTCTCGGCGGTGGTCAACACCAAGCAGTGGCTGGAGGATGCGCCGTCCCGGCTGGGGCCCGTCGGTCGGACCGTCGCCTTCTTCTTCATCGGATTCTACGGCGGGTTCGTCCAGATCGGAGTCGGGATCCTCCTGCTGACCGCCCTGGTGCTCGGTTCCGGGTTCAGCATGCTGAGGGGGAATGGCGCCAAGGTGGTGATCATTGCCGCCTACTCGGTGGTCACCCTGCCGTTCTACTTCTGGGCCGGGCACGTGGATCTGTGGCTCGGCGTGATCCTGGCCTTCGGGTTCTCGTCGGGCGCGTACCTGGCCGCTCGGCTGGCGGTGCGCAAGGGGTCGGCCTGGGCGAGGTGGGTGCTGGTGGCGGCGTCGGTGGTGGCGGCTGTCAGGATGATGTTCACGTAGCCGGTGCTTGCTGCCTACCGATCAGCATCCGGCGCCATCCGACCAAATAGAAGCCTGGAGTGGAGGACGACCCCTGTTGTTAGTGTGAACTAGTTGATCAATCAGTCACTACTTGTACCGCCAGACGATGCGGCCACGGCTGGGGTCGTAGGCGGACAGCTCGACGTCGACACGGTCGCCCGGGAGGATACGGATGAACCGTCCCCGTCGCATCTTGCCCGAGGCTCGGGCAAGCACCTCAAGGCCACCATCGATCTTCACATTGAACATGGCATTGGGCAGGGTCTCGACAACGCTGCCCTGAACTCGCAATACGTCATCCTTGGGCAAGAAGGGTCCTTTCTGTAGCGGAAATGTGGCCGGGCTCCGGGTGGATCCTGAGAATACGAGGGTGAACGGCAGCGGTCCTCGCGGTAGTGCGTTCCGTTGTCCCGCCCTCGGGACGTTCGGGCATCCTCCTCGTAGCTTTGGCCCTCACCGAACAAGGCTAACGCATGGCGCGTGGCGCCGGGGAGGAAGGAGAGACTTGGCTAGCCGGGTGTTTCATCGACCGGGCCGGGTGTCCGGCCCAGCGCCCGGTGCCCCCGCTCGGCCAGCACGGTCCGCACTCGGGCGATGTCGCCTGGACACGTCCGGGACGCCATCCAGTAGCACAGACCCGTCGGGATGAAGAAGACCTGAAACAGGGCCAAGCCGATGGCGTAGTTCAACGGCGCCGCGAAGCTGGCGGCGAGCAGTCCTGCCACCGGCACGGTGAGGCCGTTCCCCGCCGCTCGGGACACCCCGTTGGAAAGGTTGGCGATCCCGAACACGGTCCCCCGGTGCTCGGGAAGGTTCACGTCGGAGATGAGGGCGAACCAGTTGGGGGAGTCGGCCGAGGTGAGGACCACCGCCACCAGGCACAGCAGGAAGGCGCTCGCCGCGTACGGGTTGGTGACCACGCTGCCGAGAGTGGCCAGAACGATGGTAATGCTGCCCTGGTCCGTCGGGATGTCGAGGCCGCGCAACGGGATGAAGAAGAAGGCCACGAAGAACGGGATGGCCCCAAGGACACCGGTTGCCGAGATGGCGGCTCGGGCCCGGGCGGTCCTGTGCTGGAGGCGGTCGCCCAGATGCCCTGCCAGGATGGAGGCAACCCCGCCCAGTTGGAAGATTGCGCCGAAGACGGCTCCTACCGCCGTGGCGGTGGCGAGGTCGTACCCGTCCGCCTCGACCTTGCTCTGGTACAGGAAAGGCACCCAGACCAGCGATCCGTACGCGAGCTGGGCAGTCAGGCCCTGGAGCACGAGCCACGGGTTGGTGCGGATCCCGATGAGCTTCCGTATGTCGGAACGCTCGATGCGGTACTCGTAGGTTCCTCCGGCGGCCAGAGCCTCGGCCAACTCCGGTTCTGCCCGGCCCCGGTGCGCTTCGGCGGTGGTCAGGTACAGGAGGGCGACCGCGGCGCCGATCAGTGCCAACCCGACGAACGGGCGTCTCCAGTCGGACGCCCCGAGGACGCCGCCTACCAGGATGCCCAGGAAGCCCCCGGCGCCTTGCGACAGTCCCCAAAAGCTCATCGCCAGACCTCGGCGCGCCGGAGGGATGAAGTCGGAAATCATCGAGAAGCCGACCGATGCTATGGCGCCCAGGCCGACACCGACCAGCACCGACCAGAGTGCTAGCTCGGCGAGGGAGTCCGATCCGGCCGCCAGCAGCAAGCCACCACTCCACGCCAGCGTGGCCCAGAAAAGTAGGGGCTTGCGTCGCGACCGATCCCCGAGATAACCCCAGCCCACCGCCGTCAGTGCTGTTACGAGGATGATCAGGGCGGTTAACAGCGCTACTCCGGCCTTGTCCTCTCCCAGGTCGGCGGCCATGACATTCGTGAGTACCGGATATAGCGCGATTGCGGCGTTGTCCAGTGATGACAGGACTACGAAGACCGTTATCGTGTAGACGACACGAACCTTGTCGTGAGATCTAAAGAGCCTGGTCATTCGTACATTTCCGGTATGGTCGTGCATCCGCGGCGTCCCTCTTCGAGCCTATGTTGACAATAGTCATAGAATTACGCTAAACTATCCTAGTTACCCAAGAGAGGGGAGCCGACCGGAGAGGTCAGAGGCCTCTCCGGGTCACCACAGGTAACCGTCATGGTATCCGACCAAGGAAGCGGGCTGATGCAAAGCGAAGACAAGATTCTCGGCGCCAACGAGGTCGCCGACCTCCTGGGCATGGATGTCCAGATGATCAGGAAGTACGCGAGGGAAGGCCGCCTTCCCGCTTATCGGCTTCCGGGCGGTAGGACTTTCAAGTTCTTCCGTAGCGAGGTGCTGGACTTCGTCCGGGCGCATCCAGCGAGCACCGAAGGCAGTTAGTAACGCTCATCAGTGGATAGGCCAGGCAGTTATCGTGTCCTGGCCTATCGGCCGTCAGGGTTGCCGGAGTCCGGGGTTTTCCTGCCGCGGCCGGTCCGGGTGAGGCACCGGTACTCGTGGTCGAGGAGGCCCCAGACCGAGTGGTCCATCCAGCGACCGCCCACCTGGATCTCCTCGCGCAGCACCCCTTCGCGCACGAACCCGAGTTTGGTGGCCACCCTCTCGCTGGCCTTGTTGCCCACCGCCACCCGAAGGACCATGCGGTGCATGGACAGATCTTCGAACCCGATCCGGAGGGCCGCATGGGTGGCTTCGGTGGCAATGCCCCGGCCCGTATCCTCCGTTCTGATCCAGTAACCGATCTCGCCGGATCGCGAGCTTCGGGAGACATGCCAGATGCTGATGTTGCCGACGTGGCGCTCGGGCCTCTCCTGGAGCCGGATCGTGAAGTCGTAGGCCTTGCCCTCGCGCCACGAGCGCATGCTTTCCCTGACGAAGCCGGCCGCTCCTGCTCGCGTGAAAGTCTTGGTGGCCCAGGGGAGGTATTCGGCCAACTCCGCTTGGGAGTCGCGTACCGCGGTGTACAGGGCTTCGATGTCACGCCGCCTGAAGGGCCGGAGCAGCAAACGCTCGGTGTAGCGCTCGATGGGGGGTAACAGGTCTCGGGCGGGGATTCGCATGGCAATCGCGAGCCTATCCGGCCGGAGCGACGAAGCGCTATTCGGTGTGGCAGTCGGTGTGGCAGGATGATCGGGGAGGATGCGCTGAAAGCCCGAGCGCGGTTCGGTCGTGGCAGACTGTCCGGCATGAGAGTTCTCGCCTACCACGCGAATCCCTGTGCCCGGGGTTCCTCAGCGCCCTCTTAGCATTCCCCAATGGACGATCCCTGGAATCCTGCCCGCCTGCTGCCCGAGCCGCCTCCTGATAACGGAGCCCAGCAAGCGGCGGTGCTCGCGCCTCTGTACGAGGATGGCGAAGATCTCAGACTGGTGCTGATCCGCCGTCCACTCCACATGCCCACGCACGGCGGGGACATCGCCTTTCCGGGTGGTAAGCCGCAGCCCGGGGAGCGGCCTCTCGACACCGCCCTTCGCGAAGCCCGGGAAGAGGTCGGTATCGAGCCTGCCACGGTAGAGGTGCTCGGCTACCTGCCCGCCATCCACACCGTGAGCTATCCGCGCCTGGTGGTGCCGGTAGTCGGAAGGCTCCCCGGAGTCCCCAGCTTGCGACCCGACCCGAACGAGGTGGATCGGATCCATACTCCGACCATAGGCTTCCTCCTTGACGAGACCCGGTGGCGAACCGAGTCCTGGAAGGGCCACCAGGTGTTCATGTTCGACCTCGATGGCGACACCCTGTGGGGAGCAACCGCTCGGATGGTTCGCCGGCTGATCGGCCTGGAGTCGTACCGGTAGAGGTCGGTGATCTCGGCCGGCCGGCAGCAGGGGACCGGGTCCGGGATCGAGCATGCTGCCCGCGTCTGCGCGGGTATTTCGACAGGGATCATCCCCATCGAAGGAGCCTCGGTAAGCCGTTCGGTCAGGTGCGGTCGGCAGTTGACCGACCGGCAACGAGGTCGAGGACCGCGTCGTGGATATCTCCATTGGTTGCCAGGCCGGTACCGGATCGGAAGGAGAATCCTCCGGATAGGTCTGTAAACCTGCCGCCGGCCTCCGGGAGGATGACCACCATCGGCGCCACGTCCCACGGATTTACGATCGTGTCGAGCATGGCGTCCACCCGCCCCGAAGCCACCAGGCTATAGCCGTAGGCATCGCCCCATCCCCGCAGGATCATCGGCCCGGCGTGGAGGCGCTGGGCCAAATCCTCGGGAAGGAGGTCGAACCCACTGGTGCACATCGCGGCGCCTTCCAGATCGGATCGGCGGCGCACCGTCACGGCGCGTTCGTTCAGGTAGCAGCCCCGGCCCCGGCCCGCCGCCATGGTCTCGCCCAGGGCGGGGAGGTCTATGACTCCCACAGCCACACCGTGCTCATCCTCGAGGGCGAGCAATGTGGCGAAGAGCGGCACCCCCCGGATGAAGGACTGGGTGCCGTCGATGGGATCGATGAACCAGGTACGTCCGGACGACCCGATGGTGTCGGCGAATTCTTCCCCCACGATGCCGTCGTCTGGGAAATACCGGGCGAGTTCGGCGCGGAGGAGTTGCTCCGCCGCCCGGTCGGCCTCGGTAACCGGGCTTCCGTCCCCCTTGAACATCACCTCCGTGGATCCGTCATACCAGCGCAGCGTCAGGTGTCCGGCCAACCGGGCCAGGTGGACCGCCTGATCGAGCAGCGACTCCTCGACCGGAGGTCCGACGGGGCGGCTCACGATCGGCTGCCGGTCGCGCCGCCCGGTTCTGCCCCCGCCCGGAGCAGACCGACGACGATCCCGTCTGCCATTGCCTCCCACGTGGCTTCGATGACGTTCTGGTGCACCCCGATGGAGCCCCAGGTCGAAGGGCCGTCGCTCATCTCGATGAACACCCTCACCACCGCGGCCGTCGAGGCGGTGGCGTCAAGAACCCGTACGTTGTAGTTGGTGAGGCGCAGGGTGTCGAGTTGGTGATAGTGGCGCTTGAGTGCTTCTCGCAGAGCATGGTCGAGAGCGTTGACCGGCCCGTTACCCTCGCCGGTCCTTATCACCCGCTCACCGCGGATCACGATCTTGACCGTGGCCTCCGCCATGACCAGAGCGTCGGACCGATGCTCGGTCGAGACCCGGAACGACTCCAGCTCGAAGTAGTCATGGGACCATCCGGCAGCCCGCCGCAGCATCAACTCGAACGAACCGTCAGCGGCCTCGAAGTGATAACCCCGGTTTTCCATGTGCTTGATCTCGTCCAGCACCTCGGAAGCCTGGCTGCCGGTAAGCGCGATGCCCAGGTCACGGGCCTTGGCGAGTACGGTCGAGCGGCCCGACAGCTCCGAGACCACGGTGCGGGTCCGGTTGCCCACCTGGGCCGGGTTCTGGTGCTCGTAGGCGTCGGGACGCCGGGCCAGCGCCGAAGTGTGCAGGCCTGCCTTGTGGGTGAAGGCCGACGCTCCCACGTATGGACTGTGGGGGTCGAGACTGACGTTCACGATCTCCGCGACGTGGTGGGCGATGGGCGACAGTATCTCGAGCCGGTCCTGATCGAGCACCGGGACTCCCATCTTGAGCACCAGGTCGGGGAGAATGGTGGAGAGGTCGGCGTTACCGGTCCGCTCCCCGTAGCCGTTGATGCACCCCTGCACCTGGCGGATCCCCATCTCGACGGCAGTCAGCGACGAAGCCACCGCGCAGCCGGCGTCGTTGTGGAAATGCACGCCCAGTTCGGCATCGGGAAGCGCCTCCTGGACCCGGTCGATGGTGCTGGCGATGTCCGGCAGCAGGCGTCCACCATTGGTATCGCATAGGACCAGGCGGTCGGCGCCCTCCTCCAAGGCGGCCCGGAGCACCCTGAGGGAGAAGTCGGGATTCGACCGGTAACCGTCGAAGAAGTGCTCCGCGTCGAAGAAGACCCGTCGGTCGTGGCGTCTGAGGTACGCCACCGACTCGGCCACCATGGCGACGCCATCGTCGAGGTCGGTCAGCAGGGCTTCTCGGACGTGGTAATCCCACGCCTTCCCGACGATGCATACCGCCTCGGTCTCAGCTTCGAGCAGGTTGAGCATCTGCGGATCGCCTTCCACAGATCGGCGGGGCCGGCGCGTGGCGCCGAACGCTGTCAGGGAGGCAGTACGGAGGTTGAGCTCGGAACGAGCCCGCTTGAAGAACTCGCTGTCCTTCGGGTTCGCCCCGGGCCATCCGCCCTCGATGTAGCCGATCCCGAGGTCGTCCAGTAGGGCGGCGATCCGCAGCTTGTCGGAAACGCTCAGGGAGATGCCTTCCTGCTGTGCCCCGTCGCGCAGGGTGGTGTCGTAGATTTCGAGTCGGGGATGTGCCATGCAGCCTCCCTCCCTCTCGTGACGGCCGGTGGAACTTTGGTTGCCAATTAGAAAACCCTGCGCCGGGGCGCAGGGTTGCGGGCACAGGGTCGGATCCCTATGCCCTAATCGATAATGATCCCGGTGTGGATATTCATCTCGGCCCGAGTGTCGCTGATGCGATCCGGTATGTCAACACACTTTTCCAGGTCAGGCCGGCGGATCGCCATTCGGGCGGTGAGTGGCCATTAGCAGTCATCCCTCGGTCCGCGTAACCTCTGGAGGTCTTGAGCGGAGGTGATGAGGTGACCACCAGAAGGGTCTTTTCGGGGATCCAGCCCAGCGGTGACATCCACATCGGCAACTACATGGGAGCGCTCCGCAACTGGGTGGCCATGCAGGACGAATACGCCACGATCTACTGCGTGGTCGATCTCCATGCTCTCACCCTCCCTCAGGATCCGGCCGAGTTGGCGCGGGCCCGGGTACGGACCGCCAAGATCCTGCTGGCGGCGGGGATTGATCCCGGCCGCTCCCTGGTCTACTACCAGAGCCAGGTTCCGCAGCACGCCGAGTTGTCCTGGATCATGGGTACATTCGCCTCGATGGGTCAGCTGGGCCGGATGACCCAGTACAAGGAGAAGGAGGACAAGGGCGGGCAGAACCTGGGTCTGTTCTCCTACCCGGTGCTGATGGCAGCCGACATCCTCATCCACCGCGTGCACGCCGTGCCGGTCGGTAACGACCAGACCCAGCATCTCGAATTCACCCGTGATCTTGTCGACCGGTTCAATTCCCGCTACGGGGATTTCTTCCCGGTGCCGGACCAGATAACCCCCCCGGTGGGAGCACGGGTGATGTCCCTGAAGGACCCCACGTCCAAGATGTCCAAGTCCGATCCGGATCCGGGCTCGCGGATAATCGTGACCGACGACGCCGACACGATCGTGACCAAGGTCCGGCGGTCGGTTACCGACTCCGGCAACCTGGTCGCCTACGACGTGGAGCGCAAGCCCGGGATCAGCAACCTGCTGGACATCCTGTCCGCCTTCACGGGCCGTGGCGTCCACGAGTTGGCGGAGGAGCACCGCTCCGCGGGCTACGGCCGGTTCAAGCAAGCCGTGGCCGAGGCGGTGATCTCCGGCCTGGCGCCGGTGCGCCGAGCCTATCTTGACCTGGACGACCCCGATGTGGAGCGGATCATGGCGGAGGGTGCCGAAGCGGCCCGAACAAGGGCCGAGGAGACCATGACCGGATTGCGCAGCCTCATCGGACTTAGTTGCTAGTTGACACTACGAACTACAAACTAGACAGCGGGTTCGGGAAGAAGAACAGCACCACCAGCGTCATCAGGTTGAAGCCGCTGTGGGCGAAGATCGGGGGTCCGAGGGTGCTGGTCCGCGCCCTCAGGGTTCCCAGGAACAGCCCGAATACGAACAGGATCAGAAGTGTGACGGCGCCGGCCGCGCTGTACAGCGACGGATCCACCAGGTGGATGGCGCTGAACAGGATCGAGGTGACGATCACCGCCGTTATCGGCTTGCGGTTGTTCCCCAAGAGCATTCGGTAGACCAGCCCGCGGTGGATCATCTCCTCGACGACCGGGCCCAGCACCGCCACGCCCACCACAACCGCCGCCACTGTGGTGGTTCCCCTGGTCTCCACAACCGCTTCCACGATCGCCTGGGGGCCTTCCTCCTCGACGCCCAGCAGGATGCGCAGACCGGCTGCGAGCCAGGCAAGCGGTATCGACATGGCCGCGCCCGCCAGCACCCATCGGGCGTGGCGCGGCTCCACTTCGAAGGAAAGGGCTTCCGCCAGGTCGGGAAACCCTCGGAGCTTTCCTATCAGGGCGAGCGCGCCGATGTGGCCGAGGTTCTGGAAGGGAATCAGGACCCAGAAGTAGAAGTCGGGATCGGTGGGATCCGCGCCAAGGGCGCCGGCGAGCAGTCCTGCGACCACCGCCCCCAGGACTCCTGATCCCAGGACCGTAAGGGCGTCATACCAACGCCAGCGAGCTTCCAGCACGACCCGCCAGACTAGTGGCGTTAGTCGGGCATTGGCCGGCGGTCTCCCAGTGGCCATTGGCCAGTGCCCGGTGTGCAGCCCGGTAGGGAGTCACGTTCCGCTCGCACCGTTTTGGAGATTCGCGCCCTCCACCCCACAACAGCAGGTTCACCCCTACCACCCACTGGAACTCGTCCAGGGCCGGATGCCGGTGAGGGTCTGGTATTTTCTTGGAGCGCGCTGGGAGGTTGCAGGTGGATGTTTCGATAGGTACGGGTAAGTCGGGCCGGCGCGGTTTCGGCTTCGACGACATATCCATAGTTCCAAGCCGCCGCACCCGCAATCCTGACGATGTCGACCTCACCTGGGAGCTGGACGGCTACCGGTTCGAGCTACCGATGCTCGGGTCGGCGATGGACTCGGCGGTATCTCCCGCCACCGCGGTGGCCATCGGACGGCTGGGAGGTCTCGGCGTTCTCAACCTGGAGGGTTTGTGGGCCCGGTACCGGGATCCCGGACCGGTGTTCGAGGAGATAGCGGCGCTGCCGGCCGATCGCGCCACCGCCCGCCTCCAGCAGCTGTACCGGGCGCCCATCGATCCGGATCTCATGCGACAGCGCATCTCCGACATCAAGTCGGCGGGGGTGGTCGCCGCCGCCTCCCTAACTCCTCAGAGCGTGGAGCGTTACATCGACGGCGTGGTGGACGCCGGGCTCGACGTCCTCGTGATCCAGGGCACGGTGGTGTCGGCCGAGCACGTGTCCAGCCGTGGCGATCCTCTCGATCTGTCGTCCTTCATCGCGGCGCTTGACCTCCCCGTAATCGTGGGCGGTTGCGCCTCCTATGCCGGAGCGATCCACCTGATGCGCACCGGCGCCGCCGGAATCCTGGTCGGGGTGGGTCCCGGCGCGGCATGTACCACCCGGCGAGTGCTCGGGATGGGGGTGCCGCAAGCCACCGCCATCGCCGACGCCGCCGGCGCCCGGATCCGGTACCTGGCCGAGGCCGGACGGTACGTTCACGTCATAGCGGACGGCGGAATGAGCACCGGCGGTGACATCGCCAAGGCGATCGCCTGCGGGGCGGACGCGGTGATGATCGGATCCCCGCTCGCGTCGGCGGCCGAGGCGCCGGGCCAAGGCGCCCACTGGGGAATGGCCACCTTCCATCCGTCGGTTCCCCGTGGCACGAGGGTGATGACCGGGCAGCTGGGCACCCTCGAGGAGATCCTGGTTGGTCCGGCTCGCGAGAACGACGGCCGCCAGAACCTGTTCGGCGCGTTGAGGCTGGCCATGGCAAGCACGGGGTATGCCGACCTCAAAGAGTTCAACGAGGCGGAGCTGGTGGTAGCTCCGTCCATCCGGACCGAGGGAAAGGCCCTCCAGCAGCGCCAGCGAGTCGGGATGGGTTCTTGAAGCCGGTCCCGGAGACCGGCGGGGGAGCTCGCCATCGTCCGGTGCTGGTGGTCGATCTGGGCGCCCAGTACGCCCAACTGATCGCCCGCCGGATCCGCCAGGCCGGTGCCTTCTCGCTGATCGTATCCCGTGATATCAGCGTCGAGGAGGCCCGGCACCACCACCCGCACGGTCTCGTGCTGTCCGGCGGCCCGCTGTCCGTCTATTCCGAAGACGCCTATCTGATCGACCCCGGCCTCCTGGAGATGGGTGTCCCCGTCCTCGGTATCTGCTACGGACACCAGCTCTTGGCCCACCTCCTGGGGGGCACGGTGGAGCGCACAGGCGAGGCCGAGTACGGGCGTACCTCGCTCGAGGTCACCGGCGATTCCCTGCTTCTGGCCGGAACTCCGGCACGCCAGGACGTCTGGATGAGCCACATGGATGCCGTGACCGGACCCCCGCACGGGTTTGCCGGCGTGGCCACCACGCCCGGCTCGCCAGTGGCGACGATGGAGAATCCGGAGCGCCGCATCTACGGCGTCCAGTTCCACCCCGAGGTGGTGCACACCGATCACGGGTTCGAAGTCATGGAGCGGTTCGTGAGGGAGGCGTGCGGAGCCGCGCCGGGATGGACCGGCGGGTCGATCATCGCCGATCAGGTCAGCGCCATCCGGACCAGGGTGGGAGATGCGCGGGTCGTCTGCGGGCTCTCCGGCGGGGTGGACTCGGCGGTTGCCGCCGCCCTGGTACATCGGGCGGTCGGGGACCGTCTCACCTGCGTGTTCGTGGATCACGGGCTGCTGCGTGCCGGCGAGGCGGAGCAGGTCGAAGAGACCTTCCGCCGGCACTTCGAGGTCGATCTGGTGCGGGTCGATGCCGCCGATCGGTTCCTGGACGCGCTGGCCGGAGTCGTCGATCCCGAGAAGAAGCGCCGGATCATCGGCGAGTTCTTCATCCGCACGTTCGAGGAGGCCACCACCGGCATTCCGGATGCCCGGTTCCTGGTCCAGGGCACGCTGTATCCGGATGTCATCGAGTCCGGTGGTGCCTCCGCCGCCACGATCAAGACCCACCACAACGTGGGCGGACTACCCGACAACCTCAATTTCGAGCTAATCGAGCCGCTTCGCGATCTGTTCAAGGACGAGGTCAGGGCGGTGGGAGAGGAGTTGGGGCTTCCCGAGGAAATCGTGTGGCGGCAGCCCTTCCCTGGTCCCGGCCTGGCGGTACGGGTGATCGGAGAAGTTACCCGGGATCGGCTGGAACTCCTTCGGGCCGCCGACGCGATCGTGACGGAGGAGATTCGCCGGGCCGGGCTCTACCGAGAGATATGGCAGTCGTTCGCGGTGCTGCCCGACGTCAGAACGGTAGGGGTGCAAGGCGATGTCCGGACCTATGCCCACGCTCTGGTGGTCCGAGCGGTCACCTCCGAGGACGCCATGACGGCGGATTTCGCCCGGATCCCGTATCCGGTTCTCGAGCGGATCTCCCGCCGGGTGATGAACGAGGTCCCAGGAATCAACCGGGTGGCCTACGACATCTCCTCCAAACCACCCTCCACCATCGAGTGGGAGTAGCCGCGCCCTTCTGGAACGGGCCGGGGAAGCGACTTACCTACGAAGCCCGCCAGGCCGAAGTCCGCACCGACATCGCTCGTGCCCTGCTCAAAATCCACGAAGACCGGATTCTCTTCGTCAAATGGGTAGTCGGTATAGGTGTCGGCATCGTCACACTCGTGTTTGCCGCTGCCGGTCTGGTCATCGCGGTGCTCCGGTGACGAACGAGTTCGCGTCTCTCGGACGCTGGTATCGAGCCTGGTCAGGTTAGCCGACGAGCTATTACTGGGGGTTGCGGCGGTTGGTCCAGTAGTGCTTGCGGAGATGGCGGGTAACGTTGGCGGGAGTGTCGCGCCAGCACTGCAGGGGGTCCCAGCCGTCGTGGGCCAGGCACATGTTGCATGACACGCACTTGACCCCTCCCGTTCGCCCGGCCTCGAGTTTCCGCACCAGGTCGGGTTCCCGAATGAACGGGCGGGCCATGGCCAGGAAGTCCGCGTCGCCGGAGGCCAGGACGTCGGTCATGATTCCGGTGGTCCGCACGCCTCCTACCAGGATCGTGGGTACGCGGGCGGCCCGGCGGACGTCCCGGGCGAAGGGCCGGTAGTAGGCCTCAGGACCCTCGGAGTTCCAGCATCGTTGCGCCACTAACTGGCTCCAAGCCTGGCCACGGACGACCGCCACATACGGGCGAATGTTCTCGGCGTAGCTACGCATCACGCCGAACGTGGTCTCGAATCCGTCGATCCCCCGCTCGGCCAGCAGCTTGGCCCGTTGTAGTGACTCCTCGCGCTGGAGACCGCCCGGAACCGTATCCTCCACACTGAGCCGCGCCGTCACCGGAAACCCGGTTCCGACCGCCGCGCGCATGGCCTCGTATACCTCGACGAAGAACCGGCTGCGGCGCTCGGCATCACCACCCCAGGCATCGTCCCTGGTGTTGGCATGGGGCGAGCAGAATTCCGAGATCAGGTAACCGTTGCCGCCGTGGATGTGGACGCCGTCGAAGCCTGCCTCTGCGGCCCGCCTGGCGGCGTCGCCGAAGGCCCGCACCAGCGCCTCGATACCGGCCTTGGACAGCCCCTCGGGCTGCTTCGCGTACATGGCGTTCGGCACCGGCGACGGAGCCACCGGGGTGATGGACGACATCATGGTCTGGCTGCCGCAGTGGCCGAGTTGGGCGAATATCACCCCGCCGGCGTCGTGTACGGCGCCCGTGGCTCGGCGGAGGGAGGGGATCACGCCGTCGTGGTGGATCCCGGTCTGGTTGCGGCTTGCCTGCCCGCGTGGGTCGACGTACATGTGACCGGTGAGGATGAGGCCCGCTCCGCCGGCGGCGAGGCGACGGTACAAGTCCACGTAGGAGGGCAGAACCTCTCCGCCGGGCGCGGCCATGGTCTCGGAGGTGGCGGCGCGCACGATCCGGTTGGCGGTGGTCACCGTCCCGATCCTCCCCGGCCGGAGGTAGAGGGGCGGGTTGCTCATCGCGATCTCCTGATGCGTTCGGCCGAGGTCGGGTGGGGCATTCTGGCACGCGCCCTGCGACCGGCACTACCAGCCGGCTCAAATCACAACACTGTGATTACATGACATGGGCACTGGTTAACATGACCGCGATGGTCCAGATGATCGCAACCGACACCGCTCCGGACGACCCGTCGGATTCTCCGTTGTTTGCCGACCTCAACCCCACCCAGCGGGAGGCGGTGGCCGCCACCGAGGGTCCCGTGCTGGTCGTGGCCGGCGCCGGCTCGGGCAAGACCAGGGTGCTCACCTACCGGGTCGCTCACCTGATCCGCGACCTCGGGGTGGCTCCGTGGGAGGTCCTCGCCATCACCTTCACCAACAAGGCGGCCGGCGAGATGAAGGAGCGCGTCGGGAGGCTGGTCGGCCCGATGGCCAAGGGGATGTGGATATCCACCTTCCACTCCGCATGCGTGAGGGTGCTCCGCAGGGAGGCGCCCCGGCTTGGCTACTCGTCACGGTTCACGATCTACGACGCGCAGGACTCGCTCCGGGCCATCACCCGGGTGATCCGTGATCTGCGCCTGGATCCGAAGAGGTTCCAGCCCCGAGCGATACGCGCCAAGATCTCCAACGCCAAGAACGAGCTGGTCGACTACGAGAGCTTCCGTGAGCAGGGAGGAAACTTCCGGCACGAGATCGAGGCCGATATCTACCGGCTCTACCAGGAGCAGCTGGTGAAGAACTCGGCGATGGACTTCGACGATCTCCTAATGGTCGCCACGGAGGTCTTCGACGCCTTCCCGGAGGTGCTCGAGTACTACCGGGAGCGCTTCCGGTACCTCCATGTGGACGAGTTCCAGGACACCAACCGCGCCCAGTATGTGCTGGTCAAGCAGCTGGGCGGGGAGCGGGCCAACATCTGCGCGGTCGGGGACTCCGATCAATCGATCTACCGGTTCCGGGGGGCCGACATCCGCAATATCCTCAATTTCGAGCGGGACTTTCCCCAGGCTCGGGTGGTGGTGCTCGACCAGAACTACCGCTCCACCCAGACCATCCTGGAAGCCGCCAACGCGGTGATCTCCCACAACGGGCGCCGCCAGCCCAAGCGTCTGTGGAGCGACCTCGGCCAGGGTGTCCCAATCTCGCTGTTCACCGCCGAGGACGAAGCCGACGAGGGCGGGTTCGTGGCCGAGGAGATCGGGAAGTTGTCGAGAGAGGGCATCGACCTGTCTCGAATGGCGGTGTTCTACCGGGTCAACGCCCAGAGCCGGGCCGTGGAGGAGAGTTTTGCCCGCTTCGGCGTGTCCTACCGGGTCATCGGTACGGTGCGGTTCTACGAGCGGCGCGAGATCAAGGACGTGCTGGCCTATCTGAGGGTGGTGGCCAACCCGGCCGACGAGGTGTCCGCGCGCCGGATCATCAACCTACCCCGGCGGGGGATAGGCGACGTGACGGTCGGCTGGCTGGCCCGCTTCGCCGAGGTGGAGGAGATCACCTTCTTCGAGGCGGTCCGGCGCCACGAAGAGAACGACTCGCTCATGAAGCGGGCCCACACGGCCATCGATTCCTTTCTCGGCGATATGGCGAAGGTCGCGGAGCAGGCTGCGTCCGGTCCGGCCGCAGCCGTCAGAGCGGTGTTGGAGGAGGTGGGTTACCTCGAGGCGGTCGAGGCCGAGCGTACCGTCGAGGCGCAGGGGAGAGCCGAGAACCTGCGCGAGCTTCTCTCCGGGGCAGAGGAGTTCGAGCTGGCCGCGCTGGCGGAGGAGGGTGAAGAGCCGGGCGGGATGCGCCTGACGGAGCAGTTCCTGGAGTCGGTCAGCCTGGTGAGCGATACCGACGCGCTGGATGGTGATGGCGGTGCGGTGACCCTCATGACCCTGCACAACGCCAAGGGTCTCGAGTTCCCGGTGGTGTTCATCGTGGGCATGGAGGACGGGATCTTCCCGCACGCCCGGGCTCTCACTGATCACGACGAGCTCGAGGAGGAGCGCCGGCTGTGCTATGTCGGGCTCACCCGGGCCCAGGAACGCCTCTACCTCTCGACAGCGCGGTCCCGCATGCTGTACGGGATGTCCACCTACAACCAGCCATCCCGGTTCCTGAGAGAGATTCCGGTCGGTCTGGTCGCCAAGCTGGGCAGGCGCCTGAGGGATCGCCGGCGGGAGTCGATCGGTGGGCGCCGCCGGACGCCGATCGGTACCGAATTGGCGGTGGACGATCAGGTGCGTCACGAGATCTGGGGTATCGGCCGGGTCGTGCGGGTGGCAGGCGCCGGTGACGGCGCCCAGGTCGAGGTGGACTTCCCGGCCAAGGGCACGAAACGGCTACTGGTTCACTGGGCCCCGCTGGAAAAGGTCTGAGAAGCGGTTCTTGAGTGAGGATCGGTGCCTTGCCACGGGGCCGGATGCCGGGGTTCATGCGGCGCCGGTGCATCCCAAGACGGCGGACCGTATTACCGTGGGGTAGGCATGGTGAGGGAGTCGCCGGCGGGTGACCACAGGAGATCGGGGAGGCGAGGAGTGTTCGGCGAGAGAGGCTCAAGGCTGGCACCCCTCGGGGCGCTGGGCCAGTCGGTGTGGCTCGATTCCATCTCCAGGGAGATGCTGCGGTCCGGCGAGCTGGAGCGATACGTGGAGGCCGGGATCAGCGGGATCACCTCCAACCCCACGATCTTCGCCCAGGCGATGCTGTCGGGTGATTCCTACGACGCCCAGATCGACGAACTGGTCGCCCGCGATGCCGACGTTGACGAGATCTACACGGCGCTGGTCACGCGGGACATCCGCCAGGCGTGCGATGTCATGGCGCCCACCCATCGCCGCTCCGGTGGTCTGGACGGATTCGTGTCGGTCGAGGTGTCACCGGAGCTGGCTCACGAGGCGGAGGCCACGGTCGCCGAGGCCCGCGACTGGGTGAAGCGGGTCGACCGGCCCAACCTACTCATCAAGATACCGGCGACCCGGGTAGGCCTTACCGCTATAGAGGCGGCCATCGCGGAAGGCATATCGGTGAACGTCACGCTCATCTTCTCGCTGGAGCGCTACCTGGCCGTGATCGATGCCTACATGAACGGCCTGGAACGGTTCCGGGAGGCGGGTGGCAACCCGGCATCCGTCAACTCGGTGGCCTCGTTCTTCGTCTCCCGCTTCGACACCGAGGTGGACAAGCGCCTCGCCCGGATCGGTACCCCGGAGGCGGGCGCGTTGGCCGGCCGGACTGCAGTGGCCAACGCTCGAGTTGCCTACCTCGAGTTCCTGCGGGCGTTCTCGTCCGACCGCTGGTTCCGGCTCCGCCGGGTAGGCGCGAACGCGCAAAGGCCCCTCTGGGCGTCAACCTCCACCAAGAACCCGGCCTACTCCGACACGCTGTACATCGACACGCTGGTGGCGCCGGAGACGGTCAACACCTTGCCGGAATCGGCCATCGCCGCCTACCAGGACCACGGGCCCGATAACCCGGAGGTGCTCGGCATCAACCAGATGGCGGACGGGGTGATGGTGCTGGAGGACCTCGATGCGGTGGGGGTCGACTACGACGACGTGGCGGCCAAGCTGGAGCGGGACGGTGTGAGCAGCTTCGCGGGTTCGTTCCGGGAGATGGTCAACGACATCGAGCGGAAACGAGCCATGCTCCTGCCCTCCGGCGCCTCCGGGAAGTGACGGGCGGTCGAGCTCGCATGCCCCTACGCATCCTGGTCGCCAAGCCCGGCCTGGACGGTCATGACCGGGGCGCCAAAGTGGTGGCCCGGGCGCTCCGGGACGCGGGCAACGAGGTCATCTATACGGGACTCCACCAGACGCCGGCCCAGATCGTGGAGACCGCCATCCAGGAGGATGTGAATGCCATCGGCCTCTCTGCCCTCTCCGGTGCCCACATGACTCTCTTCCCCGCGGTCGTGGAGCTGCTACGCGAGCGGGCCGCGGACGACATCGTGGTCTTCGGCGGTGGGATAGTCCCCGAACGCGATGCAGAGATGCTCCAGGCCCAAGGCATAGCGGCGATCTTCACGCCCGGAACCCCTCTGGCCGAGGTGACCGGATGGGTAGAGTCCAACGTCCGCTCCCGCTGAGAGGCCAGGGGCATGGTGACCGCCTCCCGCGATAGAGGCCGTCCGGCACGCGGATAGAATCACGGTCCGTGGATCTGCTCGAGTACCAAGGAAAGCAATTCTTCAGCGGTTACGGGCTTCCCGTGTCGCCCGGTCTCGTAGCCCGAGGGGTTCCCGAGGCGCGTGAGATTGCGGATCGGATCGGCTATCCGGTCGTGGTGAAGGCTCAGGTCCACATCGGAGGCCGCGGCAAGGCCGGCGGCATCCGCTTGGCCGGGGACGCGGAGGAAGTGGCAACCGCCGCCGACGCCATCCTCGGCATGGACATCGGGGGCCACACGGTGGGTTGCGTGCTTATCGAGGAAGCCGCCCAGATCGCCGTCGAGTACTACGCCAGTTTCACTCTGGACCGTTCCGCCCGCCGCTATCTGGGCATGTTGTCCGCCCGGGGCGGGGTCGACATCGAGGCGGTGGCAGCATCGGATCCCGGCAGCATCGCCAAGATATGGGTGGATCCTGTCGAGGGTCTTGAGGAAGAAAATGCCCGAACCTGGGTCCGAGCCGCCCGGCTGGATGGGACGGCAACCGACGAGCTCGTGGAGGTGCTGCTCAAGCTCTACGAGGCCTTCGTGGAGGGCGATGCCGATCTGGTCGAGATCAATCCCCTGATCCTGACGCCGGAGGGACGGGTACGAGTCCTCGATGCCAAGGTGACCCTGGACGACAACTCCTTGTTCCGCCACCCCGAGTACCGCGCTTACGACGCCACCCAACCCAGGGACGAGCGCGAGGCCGCCGCCCATGCCTTGGGCCTGCAATACGTGGGGCTCGATGGAACGGTGGGGGTGATCGCCAACGGCGCGGGGCTGGCGATGAGCACGGTGGACGTGGTGGCCCAGGCAGGCGGCGCCGCCGCCAACTTCCTCGACATCGGCGGCGGCGCTGATGTCGAGACCATGGCCGCCGCACTCCGGGTCATCAACAACGACCCCGCGGTCAAGGCGATCTTCATCAACATCTTCGGGGGGATCGTGCAGGGAGAAGTGGTGGCCCAGGGCATCCTCGACGCGCTGGACCGGGTCGAGTTGCGAGCCCCCATCGTTCTACGCCTCGACGGCACCAACGCCGACCAGGGTCGGGCGATGGTGGCGCCACGGCTCTCGGAGATGCTGATGATGGCCGGATCGATGTCCGGGGGCGCCGCCCGGGCAGTGGCGATTGCGGGGAGCAGATGAGCATCTGGCTGGACGAGCGCAGCCGGGTGGTCTACCAGGGGCTGACCGGCCGCGCCGGCCGCTTCCATGCGCTCCGGAACCGCGCCTACGGTACTCGGGTGGTGGCCGGCACCAACCCGTCCAAGGCCGGCGCCTCGGTGGAGGGCATCCCCGTGTTCGCCACGGTCGGCGCCGCCGTCGAGGCCACGGGCGCCGACGTTTCCTGCGTGTTCGTTCCCGCCCCGTACGTGAGGAGTGCCGTGGTGGAGGCGGCCGAGGGAGGCGTGACCCTGGTGGTGGTGATCACCGAGGGTGTCCCCGCCAAGGATGAGGCCTGGCTCTGCGCCAAGCTACGGCGCGACCACCCCGAAGTCCGCGTGATCGGCCCCAACTGCCCCGGTCTGATCAGCCCCGGCAAGGCCAATGTCGGCATCACCGCCGGCGACATCGCCCTGTCCGGCGGCCCGGTGGGCCTCGTCAGCCGCTCGGGCACCCTGACCTACCAGGCCCTCTACGAGCTGAAGCAGGCCGGGATCGGGGTTACCACCTGTGTGGGAATCGGCGGTGATCCGGTTCCCGGGACCTCCTTCACCGACTGCCTGGCCGCCTTCGAGGAGGACCCCGAGACCGGGGCGGTGATGATGATCGGGGAGATCGGCGGCTCAGCGGAGGAGGAGGCGGCCGCTTTCGTCGCCGAGCACATGACCAAGCCGGCGGTCGCCTACATCGCCGGGATCACTGCTCCGCCCGGCAAGAAGATGGGCCATGCCGGCGCCATCGTCTCGGGCGGGAAGGGGACCGCCGCCGCCAAGATCGAGACCCTGAGCGCAGCCGGTGTGCGGGTGGGGGAGAGCCCCTCAGAGGCCGGCCGGCACATGGTGGAAGTGGTCGCCGGTCTTTGATGATCCGGATGCCGGCTTGCTGACACCGATCTCACTAACACCCTTCCGATCCTGCGGGTACCGAGCTTGAACCGCCGAGCGCTCTTGTCGGTGTCCGATAAGACCGGGCTGGTCGAATTCGCCACCGGGCTCATCGATGCAGGATGGCAGGTGCTGGCGAGCGGCGGCACCGCTGCGGCCCTGGCAACGGTGGGACTCGAGGTCGCCGACCTGGCCGATCACACCGGCTCTCCGGCCATGCTGGGCCACCGGGTGGTCACGCTCCACCCGAAGATCCACGGAGGCATCCTGGCCGATCGATCGGACCCTGCCCACCGGGCCGACATTGATCGGTACGGGATCGAGCCGATCGACCTGGTGGTGGTCAACCTCTACCCGTTCGAAACCAGGCCCGGTGTGGAGACCATCGACATCGGCGGTCCCGCCTTGATCCGGGCGGCGGCCAAGAACCATCGCCATGTGGGGGTGGTATGCGACCCTTCGGACTACCCGGCAGTTCTCGACGAGATCCGCTCCGGAGGATGGCTGTCCGGCGCTACGCGCCGAACCCTTGCCCGGAAGGCCTTCGCCCGCACGGCCGCCTACGACGGAGCGATCGTGAGTTGGCTCGACGAGCGCGACGGGGAAGCACTCCTCCCGCCGAGCCTGCACCTCTCGTTGGAGCGGGCCGGAGCGCTCCGCTACGGGGAGAACCCGGATCAGCCGGCCGCGAGCTACCGGCGTATCGGAACTCCCGGCGGACCTGATGATGCCGAGGACTGGTGGAACGCAGTGGTCCAGCACGGTGGTGTGTCACTGAGCTACCTCAACCTCCTGGATGCCGGAGCGGCCTGGGCACTGGTCCACGACCTGGGCGATCAGCCGGCGGCGGCCATCATCAAGCATGCCGGGCCATGTGGCGCCGCCATCGGGGAGCATCCGGTCCGCGCCTACCGGAGTGCGTTGGCGTGTGACGAGAGGGCTGCCTTCGGCGGGGTGGTGGCCCTGAACCGGCCGGTGGATATCGACACGGCGGGGGCTATGGCCGGGGCGCCGCAAGCGGATGTCATCATCACGCCCGGTTACGGCGAGGGGGTGGTGGAGCGGCTCCGGGCCAAGCGGGCCGGTACCCGGATCCTCGAGGCTCCCACCCCGCGGCGTCCTACCCGGACGGTACGCCGGATCGAAGGGGGCTGGTTGGTGCAGGGTGTGCCGCCCGAGTTGTGGGACAGGTCGGGATGGCGCGTGGTGAGCCGGCGCGATCCCGGCCATCTGGTCGAGGATGCTGCATTCGCGTGGCGGGTGGCCGCCCACGTCGCCTCCAATGCGGCTGTCCTGGCCAGGAACGGCACCGCCTGGGGCATCGGCGGCGGGCAGCAGGACCGGGTGGGAGCGGTAGAGATCGCGGTCGGCAAGGCTTCCGGACGGGCGGCGGGCGGGGTGTGCGCCTCGGATGGGTTCTTCCCGTTCCCCGACGGGATAGAGGCGGCCGCAGCAGGGGGCGTAGAGTTGATCATCCAGCCCGGCGGCTCGGTGAACGACCGGGCGGTTGTCGAGGCGGCCGATCGGCTCGGGCTGTCGATGATCTTCACCGGCCAGCGACGATTCCGGCACTGAGAAGGGGAATGACATGAGCGCAAAGGTCCTCGATGGCAAGGCAGTGGCGCGAGCGGTGCTGGATGAGACCGCCGAACGGGTGGCCGCCCTGCGCGACCGGGGTAAGGAGACCACCCTGGCGACCGTCCTGGTAGGAGAGGACCCGGCCTCCGCTGCCTACGTTCGTTCCAAGCGCAGGCGGGCAGCCGAAGTAGGTATCCGTTCCGTCCATCATGAACTTGCCGGCGACGCGTCCCAGGACCGGGTGGTGGGCCTGATCCGGCGCCTCAACGATGATCCTTCTGTCGACGGCATCCTGCTCCAGCTCCCGCTCCCGTCAGGGTTGGACGACCAGAGCGCCACGATCGAGATCGATCCGGCCAAGGATGTGGACGGCCTCCATCCCACCAACCTCGGGATGATCGTCCTGGATCGTCCCGTGTTCGCCCCTTGCACGCCGAGCGGATGCCTCCGCATCCTCCAGCACTACGACATCCCGCTCCGGGGCGCGAACGTGGTGGTGGTGGGACGGTCCTTCCTGGTGGGGCGGCCCTTGGCGCTGCTCATGGCGGCGCGCGGCGCCGACGCCACGGTCACGATCGCCCACTCTCGCACGAAGGACTTGGCCGGCGTTACCCGCGGCGCCGACATCCTGGTGGTGGCGGTCGGCCGACCGGAGATGGTGACCGGCCGGTACGTGAGCGAGGGAGTCGTGGTGATCGACGTCGGCATCAACCGCACCGAGTCGGGCTCACTGGTGGGGGACGTCAAATTCGAGGAGGTGGTGGAGGTGGCGGCTGCCATCACCCCAGTACCGGGCGGGGTCGGTCCCATGACGGTTGCCATGCTCATGCACAACACCGCGGTCGCCTCCGGGATGAGAGCGCGCTAGGAGCAACGTCGGGCAGAGCACGCCCGGCTGACTGTAAGTAGATGCTCCGGCTGATTTTCAATGGGGCTGCGAATCGTTGGCTGGAGAGTCCTGCCCGGCGGTCGGTTTCCCGGCTAGGCGGCGAAGTCGGCCGAGCGCTTGACGTAGTCCGATACAGGCGGGTAGCTGGTCCTGACCTCCAATCCCTGCTCGTCGAGCGGGAACAGCGTGCCGTCCACGACATCCCATGCGTGAGGGGACGGGTCGGCGGCGAGCAGCCACAGGGGAGGGATCAGGTCGGTGTACGTAACCGAAGGCCGGGAGGCCAGGGCCAAGGCGTGGGCCCGTCCCACCGATGTCTCCACCAGACCACCGATCTTGACGCCCACGCCGGCCGAAGAGAGCATCTCGATCGTCCGCAGTGTCGGCGCCGGGCCGAGGATCCCGGGCTTGAGGCTCACGAGGTCGGCCGCCTCCTGCTCGATGATCCGCTCGACCGCATCCGCGGTCGTGGCCGGCTCGTCGAGGCATACGGGTGTTGCCCACCGCCTCCGGAGCGCGGCATGCCCGGCCAAGTCATGGGCCGGCAACGGTTGCTCCAGGTAGGCGAGACCCAGGTCGTCGAACTCCGCCAGCGACGGATCGTCCGACCGGTAACTCCCGTTGGCGTCCGCAGCGACCGCCAGACCGGGGAACCGCTCACGAACCGCCCGGAGCGGAGCAACATCCCTCCCGGGTTCGATCTTGATCTTCACCTGGCCGGCGCCGGCTTCGATCATCCGTTCGACCCGGCTGACCATCAGGTCGGATGACTCCTGGAGCCCGATGGCTGCGCAGGCCGTCGACGGCTCGCCGGACCCGCCCAGATAGGACCACAGCGGGATCCGAGTCCGCCGGGCGGCCAGGTCTGCCAGGGCCTGCCCGAGAGCGGCGCCCGCGGTGGCGGGAAGTTCGGAGCGTTGACCGCCGAATGCGCCGGCGCCGCTGGTCAGGGCCTCCCAGACGTCCTCTACGGTCTCGGGTGTGTAAGCGGGATAGGGCGCCGCCTCTCCCCAGCCGGTGATCCCGTCCTCGGTGATCCCCACCAGGACGACCCGGCGTTCCGAGATGGCCGCCAGTGAGCTAGAGAAGCGGTGGCGGAGGGGGATGCCCAACTCGACCAGATGCAGGAAGCGGGACATACCCACAGGATACCGGTGGCATCACGATCGACACTAGGCTCAACGTGTTTGAGAATGAGGAACTGAGCACAGACGGGAGTTGCCATGCCGGGCCGCATCACTATGGGAGAAGCGGGGCTGGAGGTTCCCGATGAGCCGATCGTTCCCTTCATCGAAGGCGATGGGATCGGACCTGACATCTGGCGAGCCGCCAGGCAGGTTTTCGATGCCGCGGTCGAGCACGTCTACGGGGGAGGTCGTCGGGTAGCCTGGCACGAGGTCTACGCCGGCGAGACATCCTTCAAGAGGAGCGGCGAGTGGCTCCCGGACGAGACGATCGAGACCTTCCAGGAATACATCGTGGGGATCAAGGGCCCCCTCACCACTCCGGTCGGGGGTGGGATCCGGTCGTTGAACGTCACGATCCGCCAGACCCTCGACCTGTACGCCTGCCTCCGGCCGGTTCGATGGTACCGGGGCATTCCTTCTCCGATCCGCACCCCGCACCTGGTGGACATGGTCATCTTCCGGGAGAACACCGAGGATGTATACGCCGGCATGGAGGTGGAGGAGGCCAGCGAGGAGGCCGGAAGGTTGATCGCGTTCCTGGCAGATGAGTTCGGCTGGAAGATAAGGCCCGATTCGGGCGTGGGCATCAAACCGATATCGGAGGTTGGCTCCAAACGCCTGGTCCGTGCCGCGATCCAGTACGCCATTGCGTTCGGGCGGCGATCCGTCACCCTCGTCCACAAGGGCAACATCATGAAGTTCACGGAGGGCGCCTTCCGGAACTGGGGTTACGAGGTGGCCCGGGAGGAGTTCCCTAAAGAGACCGTCACCTGGGACGAGTGCGGGGGAGAGCCGGGTGACAAGATCCTGATCCAGGACGTGATCGCGGACGCCATGTTGCAGCAGGTGCTGACCCGTCCCGCCAACTATGACGTCATCGCCACCACCAACCTGAACGGCGACTACCTGTCGGACGCTCTGGCCGCCCAGGTGGGGGGCATCGGCTTGGCGCCGGGCGGGAACATCAACTACGCCACGGGCCATGCCGTGTTCGAAGCCACCCACGGTACCGCTCCCAAGTACGCAGGCCTGGACAAGGTCAATCCGGGCTCGGTGATCCTGTCAGGCGCCAACATGCTCCGCTATATGGGGTGGAGGGGGGCCGCCGATCTGATCGAAGCCAGCCTGGAAGCGGTGATAGGGGATCGGATCGTCACCTACGACCTGGCCCGGCTGATGAAGTATTCCACCGAGGTACTGACTTCCGAATTCGCCGCAGCGTTGGTGGAGCGGATGCCGATCATCGAACGCTACGCCGCCATGAGCGGGACCCGCCGGGCGCCGAGCCATATCCGCGCCTACATGTAGGATCTAGTGGTCTTTCTGTGGAATGGCGGTGTGGTATGGCGTCGGCAGCGGTGTTCCTCGCAAGGTCCGCTGACGAAGGCGTGCCCGCAGCAGTACGTTGAGGAAGCGGAACGCAGCGATGGGACGCCGATGACCGCCAGAGCACGCCTGGTTGTTTCGCTGACAGACCATTAGCCGGATCCGACCAGGGAGTACCGGACGTGACTAGCACCCTATCGAAGAAGATCACGGTCATAGGCGCCGGAAAGTACGGTTCGACAACCGTGCAGCGACTGGCGGCCATGGACATCGCCGACGAGGTGGTGATGACCGACATCGTGGAGGGCCTGCCCCAGGGTCTGGCGCTGGACATGAACCAGTCGCGTCCCGTAGAGCTGTACCGCACCCGGGTGATCGGTTCCAACGGCTACGAAGAGACGGCAGGGAGCGATGTCGGCATCATCACGGCCGGGCTGGCCCGCAAGCCGGGAATGTCCCGCATGGACCTCCTGGCGGTTAACGCCAAGATCGTCCGGCAGGTCACCAGAGAGCTGGTGGATCGGTCCCCGGATGTGACCATCATCGTGGTGACCAACCCGCTGGATCAGATGACCCTCCTGGCAGCCGACGTGAGCGGCCTGCCTCGCCACCGGGTGATTGGGCAGGCCGGCGTTCTGGACTCGTCCCGCCTCGCCCACTTCATCGCGGAGCGCCTCGAGGTGGACATCTTCTCGGTCGAGGCTCTGACTCTCGGTAGCCACGGTGCCACCATGGTCCCCGTGCCGTCCCAATGCTTCGTGGACGGGAAGCCCCTACCCGAGATCCTCGCTCAGGATGAGATCGATGCGCTGGTGGAGCGGACCCGGGGTGGCGGGGCGGAAATCGTCGCCTACCTGAAGACCGGGAGCGCGTTCTACGCTCCATCTTCGGCGGCGGCGCTCATGGCCAGGGCGATCCTCAACGACGAGGGCAGGGTGACGCCGGTATGCGCATGGCTGACAGGGGAGTACGGGTTGTCGGAGCTATACCTGGGTGTTCCGGCCCGTCTCGGCGCCGCGGGTGTGGAGGAAGTCGTAGAACTCGAACTCACCGCCACGGAACGAGCAGGTCTCCACGCCGCGGCTACGGCCGTGCGCGACAAGGTCGAGGAGATGGAAACGATCCTGCGCGCCTGAGGTAGCCGTCGCGGCCCCGGCTATGCCCTTACCAGCCATCATCGCCTCCGCCTATAGTCACGGTCGGCCTTGGTGTTCGACTCGTATCATCCGGCCATGAGGGAGCAAGATGAACAAGCGTGATCTGGCAGACGTGGTTGCCTACGAGACCGGAACGTCCCGAAGCCGGGCCATGGCGAGTGTCAACGTGGTGTTCGAGACCATCGCGGGAGCGCTCCGGGAGGGAGCAGACGTTCGGATCACCGGGTTCGGCGCGTTCGAAGTCAGGCAACGTAAAGCCAGGACCGGTCGCAATCCCCGGACGGGAGAGATGGTCGAGATTCCAGCTACCAGATCCCCTGCGTTCAAGCCTTCCAAGGCCCTCAAGGACCGCGTCAACAACTAGTTGTTAGTTGTTAGTATCGAAACTATAAACTAGAGACTAGTTAGTACTCCACCTCGAGCCCCGAGATGGCATCCGCCAGCTGATCCAGTGCTCGCTGGTTCAGTAGCAGCTTGGCTACATTGCCCGAGATGGCCAGCTTCCCGCTAAAGAATGCGCTCTGGATCTTCAGCGTCCCCTGAGAGATGGCTGCCGCCGTGGTGTAGTCCGTCCTCACGGTGAGGTCCGGCTGCCCGAGGGTTCCGATTGCCAGGGACGCATCATCGCTGTCCACGTCGAGGTAGTACCGGGCGGCAGCCCCGTCAGGGACTTGATCGATCTCGAACTGGACAGAGAACTCGATGCCCTCCACGGCAGGCCCGAAGCCGGGATGGTCATGCACCGCTGCGGTCACCTGCTCGGCCCACTCGGCGCTCAGGAACCTAGCCACCACCGGCGCTACCTCCATGATCCCCCGTCACCGTTGCCCTCCTAACCGGCGGTTGCGCATCTTGGACAGCAGGTAGTCGCGGTTCATCAGTGCGATGTTATCCAGAGAGATCTCCTTGGGACATGCAGGCTCGCATTCTCCATGGTTGGTGCAGGAGCCGAAGTACTCCTCCATGGTCTCCACCATACGCTCGACTCGCATCCAGCGCTCCGGCTGGCCTTGAGGCAACAGGTTGAGGTGGGCGACCTTGGCGGCGGTGAAGAGTTGGGCCGCTCCGTTGGGACAGGCGGCCACGCAGGCCCCGCATCCGATACAGGCCGCCGCATCCATGGCTGCGTCAGCTGTCTCCTTCGGGACCGGTGTCAGGTTGGCCTCGGGCGCGGATCCGGTCGGGGCGCTGATGTAGCCCCCTGCCTCGATGATCCGATCGAAGGTCCCACGGTCCACTACCAGGTCGCGAACGATCGGGAAGGAGGTGGCCCGCCAGGGCTCGATCACGATGGTGTCACCGTCCGAGAACTCCCGCATGTGGAGTTGGCAGGTCGCGGTTCTCCCCTGCGGTCCGTGCGCTCGGCCGTCGATCATCATGCCGCACGATCCGCAGATGCCCTCCCTGCAGTCATGATCGAAGGCGATCGGATCACGGCCCCCGGTTACGAGCCGCTCGTTGACCAGGTCGAGCATCTCGAGGAACGACATATCCTCGTGGATGCCGGCGGCTTCGTATGTCTCGAACCGGCCCTCCACTCCGGGACCGTCCTGTCGCCAAACACGCAACGTCAGATGCATCCGGTCTCCTACTTGTAGCTGCGCTGGGTCGGCTTGACGTGCTCGAAGGTCAGCTGCTCCTGTGCCAGGACGGGCTCGTTACCGTCGGTCCAGCCCCAGGCTGCCACGTAGGAGAAGTTGTCATCGTCCCGCCTGGCCTCACCCTCATCGGTCTGGTGCTCGACCCGGAAGTGGCCGCCGCAGGACTCCTCGCGGTGCAAGGCGTCCACGCACATCAGCCGAGCGAGCTGCAAGAAATCATCTACCCGGCCCGCCTTCTCGAGCGACTGGTTGAGGGTGCTGCTCGTGCCCAGAACCCGCAGGTCCCGGTCGAAGTCCTCCTTGAGGGAGTCGATGTCCGAGATAGCTCGGCGCAATCCATCCGCGCTCCGCTCCATGCCGCAGTGTTCCCATAGCACCTTTCCCAGTTCCCGGTGGAACCAGTCCACCGACCGCGAGCCCCTGATGGACAGGTAGCGCTCGGTCCCGGCGGTGACCTGCCTCTCCGTCTCGACGAATGCCGGATCGTCGCTCGGGACCAGGCCCTCTCCCAGATGAGGCGCCAGGTAGTCGCCCAGCGTATACGGGATGACGAAATAGCCGTCCGCCAAGCCCTGCATCAGGGCGGACGCTCCAAGACGGTTGGCGCCGTGGTCGGAGAAGTTGGCCTCGCCCAGCGCGTACAGCCCGGGGATGGTGGTCATGAGGTTGTAGTCCACCCAGAGACCGCCCATCGTGTAATGCATGGCCGGGTATATGCGCATGGGCGCCCCGTAGGGGCTCTCACCGGTGATACGGTGGTACATGTCGAAGAGGTTGCCGTACCGTTCCCGGACGGTGCTCTCTCCCAATCGCCGTAGGGCGTCCTCGAAGTCCAGGTATACCCCGTTGGCGAGCGGCCCGACCCCTTTACCTCCGTCCACCTCGACCTTGGCGGCCCGGGAGGCCACATCGCGGGGTACCAGGTTGCCGAAGGCCGGGTAGCGCCGCTCCAGGTAATAGTCCCGGTCGGCCTCCTCGATGTCATCCGGCGGCCGGGTGTCGCCTGCCCGGACCGGAACCCAGATCCGTCCGTCGTTGCGCAACGACTCGGACATCAGGGTGAGTTTGGACTGGAACTCGTCCGAGGCAGGAATGCAGGTGGGATGGATCTGCGTGTAGCAGGGGTTGGCGAACAGTGCCCCCTTGCGATGGGCGCGCCACACCGCGGTCACATTGGATTTCATCGCGTTGGTGGAGAGGTAGAAGACGTTGCTGTAGCCACCCGTGGCCAGGAGCACGGCGTGCCCCGGATGGGAAGCGATCTCCCCGCTGACCAGATCGCGAGTGATAATGCCCACGGCTCGGCCGTCCTTCACCACCACGTCCAGCATCTCGGTCTGGGTGTGCAGCTCCACGGCGCCGCGGTCGACCTGGCGCATCATCGCCTGGTACGCCCCGAGCAGGAGTTGCTGGCCGGTCTGGCCCCGGGCGTAGAAGGTGCGGGATACCTGAGCCCCGCCGAAGGAACGGTTCGCCAGGAGCCCCCCGTATTCTCGGGCGAAGGGAACGCCCTGGGCGGCGCATTGATCGATGATTTCCACCGAGAGCTGGGCGAGCCTGTAGACGTTGGACTCGCGCGACCGGTAGTCGCCGCCCTTCACGGTGTCGTAAAACAGCCGGTGGATCGAATCACCGTCGTTGGGGTAGTTCTTGGCGGCGTTGATTCCTCCCTGGGCAGCGATGGAATGCGCCCGGCGGGCCGAGTCGTGGAAGGTATACGCCTTGACCCGGTAGCCGAGTTCGGCCAGGGTGGCGGCTGCTGAGGCTCCAGCCAGGCCGGTTCCGACCACGATGATGGTGAAGCGCCGCTTATTGGCCGGGCTCACCAGGCTTATCGAGGTCCGGTGGTTGTCCCAGTGTTCGTTGATCGCCCCCGACGGGATCCTGGCGTCCAGCATGCGGTAGGTCCGGCCCTTCCTTACGAGACGACGCCCAGGGCGACGCCGGCCGGCACGGCAAGGAACCCGGCCACCACCACCGTGGCGAAGGCATGGGCGAATGTCCGGCGGACGCGGTTGAAGCGGGGATTGTTGATGCCCAGGCTCTGGAACAGGCTCCACGCCCCGTGCCAGATGTGGAAAGCCAGAGCTACCTGAGCCGCTACGTAGAGTATCCACACCGGCCAGCGGCTCAGGCTCGAGACCAGGTTGTGGTAGACGGACCCGCGCACGAACTCGGGGTTGACAGCTTCCACGCCGATGGTCAGGTCCGCCAGATGCCACGCGAGGAAGAGGAGCACGATTACCCCGCTCCAGCGCATGGTCCGGCTGGCGTAACCGGCAGCCAGGTAATCCCGCGGCGACTGGTACTTGGTTTCCCTGGCGGCCCGATTACTACGGGTCAGGGCGAGGGCGGCATGGATGTGGATCAAGAAGGCGGCCATCAGGGGAACCCGGAGGAACGCCCAGAGGACCAGGGTGCGGGGGAACAAGGGTTCGCCCAGATCGCGCAAACCCTCTCCGTACTCATCGATGCGGAAGGTGCCTCCATGCGCGCCCTCGAAGACATGGAGGTTCCCGATCATGTGCCCCAGCACGAACAGCAGCAGGAAGACGCCGCTGATCGCCATGGCGTACTTCTTACCGGTGTCGGTGCGGTAGATGGACACGATCCAGGGCGCCCGCCGGGCCGGGCGCCGCCGGGCGCGCCTCAGGTTGAGCATGGCGCTACCTTACCGGCTCTTGGCTTCTCCAATGTGCGGCTAGCGCGCCCGACACGAGCGCTACGAGCCTGGCGCGGCTTGACGTCCGCCGCGTGCGCCAACTATATTACAATGTCGTAATTGCGCTTGTGTAAGTTGGGGTGGAGATTGCGGCGCGAACTCATTGATGCTCTTGCCGTAGAGCAAGTCGGTTGGAAAGAATACGCCAACTGTCTCGGGGCTCATCACGACCTCTTCTTTCCGGACCGCGGCGCGTCGACTCGGACTGCCAAGCAGATCTGTGCCGAATGCCAGGTGCGTGTCGACTGCCTCGAGTATGCCGTAACCAGAGGGGAAAAGTTCGGCATCTGGGGTGGCTTGTCAGAGCGGGAACGGAGAAAGATCCGCAAGCAGCGGGCCGCCGAGGCTCTGCAGCGAGCCGTCTCCTGAGTATTTCCCAATTCCACGGGCTGGCAGTTACAGTAAGGGGATGACATCTTCCCCCATTGTCTCCTTTGCCCGGAACCGTGCACTGTTGCTCCTATGTGCCTTCGTGGTGGCTCTTGTGGCGTGTTCCGACGATCCCGAGGTAGTCCCCCCTGACACCGAGGTGCCCAATACGACGCCGGTGGTAGAGCTGACCACGACCACCACCACCCCAGCGACACCGGTGGGCGCCACCACGCCGACCACGACCACCACTACTCCCGAAGAGGAGTTTCCCGGCCCGACCGTTCTTGCCTATCTCGAAGAGATCCGGAACATCGCCGTGGCAAGCGGCCAGGTGGCGCTGGACATGCGAGCGGCCAACAACGACTGGGACAATCGATCCGTCACCGGCGTCGAGTTCGCCGAAACGGAGGCGGCCATGGTGGGCATCAGGGACCGGGCCCGGCAGCAACGTGACGCTATGGGGTTGGTGGAGCCGCCCACCGAATTCGGCCTTCCGGTGGAGCATCAGACGGCCTGGGTGGCCTCCGGGGAGATGGCGGATGCCGCGGTGGAAGCGCTGGCCGGGCTGAGGTCGCCTGATACCGGAGAGCGGCGCCGGGCGGCGCTGTCCGACTTCATCGTCTCGTTCGAGCGCTTCAACGGAGCGGTGGACCGCATTGTCGACATCATCGGCGTGGGCGCCGGGATAGACCTTCCGACCATCACGGTAGCGACCACGGCGGCTACCACCACCACTACCACCGCGGCCGCTACGGCGGCTACCACATCCGCTACCACGACTACCACAGGTGCTACCACGACCACCGTTGCGGCCTCGACCACGACCACGTTGCCGGCGGCTGCCGATGTCGAGTACAGCATCATCGACAGCGGAGAGCGCTCCGACCCGGTCCAGCTCTGGCTGACGGTCTCTGTGGAGGCCGGTTCGACCAAGGACCAGTTGGCGCGGCTGGGCACCCGGCTGGCCACCGAGTACAGGCTCTCACGCGAGTATCAGGCCCTGGTGATCCACTTCGTCCGCTTCCCCGAGGGCAATGCCACGCTCGGGACATGGATGGACGCGCCCCACGGTGACTGGGACCGGGCCGGCGAGGCCACCAAGGGTGATTACTCCACCCACCAGATCGTGGACAATACCATCGAGAAGGACTGGTCGCTGCTACCGACGGACGAGCAGATCGACGTTCGTCGCAGGTACAACGACTACCGGGCCGCGTACCAGGTTGAGAACAGCGTGGATCCGCCCGACGCGGAGCTGATCCCGCTGGCCGCCGCTGCACTCGGTCTCGAAGAGGCCATCATCGAAGAGGCCATCAAAGCGTGGAGCGCATGGGTCGGGGTCGAGTAATCGCCGCCACCTACGGTGGTGTGCTCGGTCCGTCGGAGTGCTGAAGGTGTTGACCGGGCCTCGCTGTTATCATGGGGTCCAAGGGAAGGGAGACTACGGATGATTCCCAAGATCCAGGGTGGCGAGATCATCATTATCCTCGTGGTAATCCTGCTCCTGTTCGGCGCCAGGAAGCTTCCGGAACTGGCGCGTTCGCTGGGCAGTTCGGCTCGCGAGTTCCGTAAGGGAATCGAAGAGGGCCGCACCGAGGAGCAGGACGAAGCAGCACCCACCACGACGATCTCCGACTCCAACACGACTACTTCCGGCACCGATACCTAGCGTCTCCATACCGGCTGGTAACCGGCGCTCCTACCCCCGGAGTTTCGGGGTTCGGTCGTGTCCTGGTGGTCGCTAGTAGATGGTTGCCCGTGGCCAGTTGGAAAACAGGTCTAAACCAACACTGACCACTGACCACTAGATCAATTCGAAAGGGCGGTCAGGTAGTCCTCGAACTGCCGGGCGACCAGGATCTCCTTTGATCGGATCATGTCGGTCACGATCCCGCGCGCGTTCAGGACGAAAGTGGAGCGCATCGCCGCGCCAAAGGAGTCGCTGAAGACGCCGTAGGCCTTGGAAGTCTCCCCGTGCGGCCAGTAGTCGCTAAGCACCGGATACTCGATCCCTTCCTGCTTGGCCCACGCCTCGTTGCTGAACCGGGTATCGCAGGTGATGGCGACCACGTTGGCTCCGAGCTTCTGCAGCTGTCCTAGGTTCTCCTGCAGCTCGCAGAGCTCGTCCGTGCAAACCCCGGTGAAAGGGAACGGGATGAACACCAGCAAGGTCTTGTTGCCGCGCAGGGACTCCACGGTGACCTGCTCGTTGTTGGTGTCCGGTAAGGAGAACGCCGGTGCCGGCTGTCCTATTTGTATGGCCATATCACTCCTCGTCTTGTTCGAACGAGAGCAATACTATCGGCAGTACGCAAGCCCTCAGCCGGAAAAGGGGTCGTCCAGCAGGACCCTCGCCGCCCAGCCAGTTACGTCATCAAGCTCCTGTGGAGAGGGTAGGTTGCTAGGGCTGTCCCAGATCCTCTGCACCGCTTCCGGCCCCCACCGCGTACCAACCTCGGCGCAGAACTCGGTGCCCGTGCCCTGGACTCCTGCCGATGAGGTCGTCCGGAGCGTGCCGGCGGCTTCGGACCGATCCTGGCGGCTCGCCAGCCGTTCGGCCATGGCGGATCGGATGGTCGCAAGCTCTGGAAGCAACCCGGTCGAGGCCTGTTCGACCAGATAGGCGCCGTACCCCTCGACCATCGTCATGGCGGCGTGGGCCTCCTCTAGCAGCGTCTCGTTCACACCGCCTCCGAACAGCGCGTTCATTCCGCCCGGTTGGGCGAACGCTTCCTCTAGGCGAGCCGGGTCGGTGAGCGCCTCCTGCCAGACACCGAGCGCGCCGGTGTCGAGTTCCATCGAAGTGACCAGCGATCCGAACAGGTCGATCAGATGGGGTCGCACCCACGACCGACCGAGTAGTGCCTCGTGGACCGACTCGTGGAACGCCACCCACAACCTGACTTGGCGAGGGTCGAGATTGTGTTCTGCTGCGAAGCCTTCGATGTTAGGAACATGGAAGGTGATCCCTAACGGCTCGACCACCGGTATCCCCGCGTCGAACGAGCCGAGCGCCTGCGTGCTCAGCATTCCTACCAACGCACCCGCGTTCATGCCGAGTAGCACCGGACCGAGGGGTTTCATCAGCCCGCCGAGCGGCCCGGATCCCATCCCGTCCAGGCGGTCTGCCATCGGATCGACCAGGTAGCGGAAGGAGCGGAGGTGAAGCCGGGCCCATTCCTGCCGACCGACCAGGACAGGCTCGAGAGTCGGATCGGTGGCCAGGCCGGTGGCTACGGGGACCTTCAACTGGGCCAGGCGGGCGAGGTCCAGGTATTCGTCTGCTACCCAAGGATCGATTGGCTCGGGGCCACCCGAGACATGGCCGGCGAGTTGTTCGGCCAGTGCCCAGTTGACGGGGCCCGGCCGGTTGAGCAGCTTCATGAGCTCGTCAAGGAGGTTGCGATCCGTCATTGCGCCCTCCTATTCGATCGCCCGTCGCTCTCTCCGAGGCTAGTGCCGCGGAATAGCTTGGCGTACTCTGCCGGCCAGTGGCCAGTGGTCAGTAACTACCATCTAGGTCTGTCGCACGGTCGGTCTGTTGTTCCCATAGACTCCGGCTCATGGAATCTCAGGAGCCGCCGGAGCGGGCTCGATGCCGGGTAAGGGTCTCTGATCGACCCATCGATCCGGGTGCTCTGGTCCGCGAGGTAGGCAGCCCGCCGAGCGGGGCCATTGCCCTCTTCCTGGGCACGGTGCGGGACCATTCCCCCGGCAGGCAGGGGATCACCCACCTGGAATACGAAGCCTACGAGACTCATGTAGTCACCAGGATCGAGGAGATCGTCCAAGAGGCCGCGGCTCGCTGGCCCGTGAACGGGGTGGTGGTTGAGCACCGGGTCGGTCGGGTTGAGCTGACCGAGGCCTCGGTGGTGGTCGCCGTGGCCTGTGCCCACCGCGCCGAAGCGTTCGAAGCCGCTCGCTACCTGATCGACGAGCTCAAGTCCCGCGCCCCAATCTGGAAGAAGGAAGTCTGGCCCGAGGGAGAAGCCTGGTCCCCAGGCTCGTAGTCTAGTTGTTAGTCGCTAGTTACTAGTTTTAGCCACTTGTCGGCTATACATCGGCTATACAAACTACAAACTACGAAAGGTTGATCAGCCGTCCGGTCGTCCTACCAGTTTCCAGGCGATTGGGGTGGCCCCGGCGGCCAACAGGATCTTTATGGTGTCGCCGATCAGGAAGGGGGCCATTCCCTTCTCGACGCCCTCCACGAGGCCCCAGGAGAACGTGTACATGAGCCAGGCTACGCCCAGGGCGTAGATAATGAGGTTGCCGGTCAGGAAGGTGCCGACCGAGGTGGCGAAGCGGCGGTCGTGGCGTTGCTCGGCGAGGTAACCCGTTACGTAGGCCGCCAGAATGAACCCCACCAGGTACCCGCCGGTCGCTCCTGTGGCTACTTCCCAGCCTCCTGACCCGCCTGCATAGAACGGAAGCCCGATCGCCCCGAGGGCGACGTATAGGAACTGGCTGGCGGCCCCCTCCCGAGCTCCGAGAACCGCGCCGGTCAGGAGCACGGCGAACGTCTGACCCGTGACCGGAACGGGCGTGAATCCCAGCTGGATCCGGATCTGGGCACATGCCGCGGTCAGCAAGGCAAAGGCCGCGATCCGGACGGCGGTGGCGACGCGGGCGTCAATGTTCCCGAGCGGGATGATCCGGGCGGAAAGGACCTCGGGCTGGTAGCTCATGGTGGCTCCTCGGTGTTGACTGGGATTTAGACTTGATCGGGCCGGACTGGGTTTCATGACCGTCGGAACGCGACCGGGGCTCTCCTCGGGTGGACCGGGGCAGGGTGAAAGGCTACCGGGGGCTGATGATCCGGTATGCAGGGCCGGTGGGTAATCTCGATCAGGCCCCTATGGAAAACCTTCCCGAGACTTCCTCGAGTCGTGTGGAGCATGCCGTGAGCGAGGACTCCCGGCAACCCACCGATCGTTCCTGGCCGCTGGCCGCAGCGGTTGGGCTGGTCTGTTCGGCGGTGGTGGCCGGGTTCCTGTGGTTCGTCACGGTACCTTATTACGCCATGTGGCCGGGCCCGATCGGCGAGGTGGTCGACTACGTGAGGGTCGAAGGCGGTCCCAAGGTCCATCCGTTGAACGGGGATCTCTACTTGTTGACGGTCAGCCTCCAGGAGGTGAACCCGTATGCCTTGGTGGAAGGCTGGCTGGATCCCGGTGTTGACGTCGTGCCGCGAGAACTGATCCGCCCGGAGGGAGTCACGCCCGAGGAGCATCGGGAGCGGAACCTTGAGATGATGGACGATTCCGTGGACAGCGCCATACTGGCGGCGCTCGACTACCTGGAGGTGCCGGTCGTGCGCGCCGAGGACGGGGTACTGGTGGTGTCGGTGCTGGAGGAGGGGCCCGCTGCCGGGATCCTCGAACCCGGTGATGTGGTGGTGGGGGTGGAACATGCGCCGGTGAATACTCTCGAGGAGGCTACAGACGCCGTTGGTTCGAGGGAGATCGGCGACATCGTGGTGCTCAGCATCCTGAGAGAGGACGAGCGTCGCGACCTCGAGGTCACCCTGGCGGAGCACCCGGAAGAGCCCGGTCGCCCGATCGTAGGGGTTGGCCTGGGCGATTACACGCCTCCCATGGAACTGCCCTTCGAGATCGACATCGACCGAGCCACTTCCGGGGGCGGCCCGTCGGCGGGCATGATGTACGCGCTGGGCCTGATCGACCTACTCACCGAAGAGGATCTGGTCCGGGGGAACATCATCGCCGGTACCGGCACCATCTCGTCCGACGGGCACGTGGGGCCGGTTGGAGGCGTTCGCCAGAAGGTCATCGCCGCCCAGAACGCCGGGGCCCGGTACATCCTGGTGCCTCAGCAGAACTACCCGGATGCAGTGGCAGCCCGGCGGGACGGAGTCGAGATCCTGGCTGTTTCCTCGATCAAGGAGGCGGTTGAGGCGGTGCGGGGGCTACCGGTCTGACTCCGTGTCCGTTACGCCGGAACTTATCCCCAAGATGCGGATCACGGGGTAGAGTTATCCACATATGAACCGAGAGACGCTTGTCGCGGATACCGAAGAACTGACTTTCAGCAGGACGTTCCTCGGTTATGACCCTCTTGAGGTGCGGGCATTCGTCCGGGAGGCGAACAGGCGTATAGCCCGGCTCTCGTCCCAGCGGCCTGGGATCAGCGACGACAGCGGAGGGGTACCCGAGCCGGAGTTGAGTGGCGCTATCGCCTCGGCTGTACGGGAGATTGACGAGGTCCTGGAATCGGCTCGACTGGCGGCACAGCGCATCCGTGACACGGCCGAGGTCGATGTGTCCGACAGCGTGGAAACTGCCCACCAGCAGGCTCTACACATCGTGGCCGAGGCGGAGGACGAGGCCTTCACATTGCGGCAGGTAGCTTGGGAGGCGGCCACGGAAATGCTGGAGGCGGCGAGATCCGAGGTTACCGACCTACGGGCTGAGGCCGAGCGTGATGCCCTACAGATCATCGATGACGCCGAGCGCCGGGCGATCCGGGAGTTGGCCGCGGCCCGGCGGGACTCCGAGAACGTTCTGCAGACGGCGAGAGTGGAGTACGACCGGCTGGTCGAACTAGCAAGCACGGCGAGCTCGGATGTAGACGCCGATGGGGGAGTCGGTGTGGAGGCGCAGGCCGGCGAGGACTCGAAGCCGGCTACCGCGGCGACCAAGCGGCTGGTGGTGGAGGTTCCGGCGGAGAACGAGCATGTCGAGGAGTCAGCCCCGCCGCGGGCATCCGAAACGTACGACGCGATCCGGGTGATTCCGGCCGGTTCGAGACCGCCTGAGGTACCGACGAAGGCCGAGTTGGCTGAGAACTCCGGCAGCGATGATGACCGGGGAGCACAAGGCAGCGAGCCTGCCATCCGGCTCGGCTGGGCCGACGGGACGCGGAGCGTTCGGCTGGTTGATACCCCCGCTACGCGAGCCCGAGTCGAGGTGGATGCCGTGGAGATGGCCCGGGAAGTGGCTCGTCTCCGGGCGGAATCGGACACCGGTAGCAAGTCGGAGAACGGAGAACCCGGAGCCGAGAATCGAGCGGATCGTCCTGATGAGCCCTCCGAGCCGGCCCGGGCCGGAAACCGGCGGGGTGCCGGCGCGGCGCTCGTTACCGCACGTCGCACGAGGAGCGATCCTGCCGGTAGGGCGCCGTCCGATGATGAGCTGGCGGCACTCTTCTCCCGGCTACGGAGACAAGTCGAGCGCTCCAACGTCCGGGCATGAGGTAGCCCGCTACCATCCTGAGTCATGATAAGAATGGAGCCGGGTTCATTCCGGCGGCCTCGCCGCCGTTCCAGTCGCTGGCTGGTCCTTGTGGCGGTGGTCGCCTTCGTCCTGCTGATGTTGCTGAGCAGCGTGGCCACCGCGTGGACCGACTATCTCTGGTTCAGTTCGGTCGACGCCACGTCGGTGTGGGTCACGACCCTGCTGTCACGTATCCTGCTGGGGCTCGCCGGGTTCGCGGTGGCCGCTCTCGTCATCTGGATCAACCTAGAGGTCGTCTCCCGTTGCAAGATCGACCCGGTGATGGACGGAGGCCCGGACGATGAAGTGATCCGGCGCTTCCGCCAATGGGTCCTCTCGCGCCGGATCCGCGCCCACCTGGCCGGGGCGACGATTCTCGGGCTCCTGCTCGGCGTCTCGGTAGCGTCGTGGTGGCGGGACGTGCTGGTCTGGCTCAACGAGGTGCAGTTCGACAAGACCGATCCGATCTTCGGGATCAATGTGTCCTTCTACGTGTTCGACCTACCGGTCTACCGCCTCATCGTGGGCTGGTCGATCCAGCTCGTGGTTGCTACCGGATTGGTCTCGCTGGCATACCACTACCTGACCGGTGGTATCCAGCGGCTGCCGAACCGGTTCCCGCTCGTCTCTAGGGGGGTTAAGTCCCATCTGTCGGTGTTGCTGGCAGCCCTGGCGTTGCTCAAGGCGGTTGCCTACCGGCTCGACGCCTACGAACTCCTCTACTCGACCCGGGGCGCCATATTCGGCGCCTCCTATACGGACGTCAATGCCCATCGCCCGGCCCTGACGTTGCTGATGGCGATCTCGATACTGGGCGCAACCCTGCTGCTATGGAATATGCGCCAGGCCGGTTGGCTTCTCCCGGCGGTGGCGGGCGGACTCTGGCTCATCGTATCGGTAGTGGTGGGTGGCGTCATCCCGGCGGCCATCGAGCGGTTCCGTGTCCAGCCCAACCAGTTCAATCTGGAGCGCCCCTACATCGAGCATCACATCGAGTACACCTTGGATGCCTACGGGATGGGGACGGGGCAGGTAGAGACCCGCGACTTCGCGGCCTCTCCCGACCTAACCGACGAGGACATCGCCGGCAACCAGGCGACCATCAGCAACGTGAAGCTCTGGGACCCTGGTGTGCTGGTGTCGGCCTACTCCCAGCTGCAGGCGATCCGCCCCTACTACCAGATATCGAACGTCGATACCGACCGGTACGAGATCGACGGGGAGCTGACCCAGGTGATGGTTGCGGCCCGGGAACTGGACTCGGAGGATCTTCCGGCGGAGGGATGGGTCAACGAGAAGCTGGTGTACACGCACGGGTTCGGCGAGGTGATCTCCCGTGCCAACGATGTCAACCCGACCACGGGCGAGCCCGCCTTCCTGGTACGGGACGTTCCACCCAGGTCGATCGTGCCCGAGCTGCAGACCATCCAGCCCCGCATCTATTTCGGCGAGGAGGCCGAGACGGGTAGCTACGTCATCACCCGGACCAACCAGCAGGAGGTGGACTTCCCCTCCGGTGAGGACGACACGGTGGTTCGCAACACCTACGAGGGGGAGGGCGGCGTGCAGCTGTCCAACTTCGGGGTCCGGTTGGCGATGGCCTTGCGGTTCGGGGACCTGAACACGCTCATCTCGCCCGAGCTAACTCCGGAATCCAGGGTGTTGATGGTGCGCAACGTGGTCGATCGCCTCGCCCGCGTGGCGCCCTTCATGCAAGCCGACAACGATCCGTACCTGGCTTTGATCGACGGGCGCCTAGTGTGGATCGTCGACCTCTATGCGACCACCAGCAGGTACCCGTACTCAGCGCCGGTAATCGACGCCCGCCTCGGGATCACCTCGGACCTGTCTCGCGATTTCAACTACATCCGCAATTCGGTCAAAGCAGTGGTCGACGCCGAGGATGGCAGCATGACGCTCTACGTTCTCGAACCCACCGATCCGCTCACCCAGGCCTACCGCAACGTGTTCCCCGACGTATTCACGGACGCGTCCGAGATGAGCGAGGAGCTACGGAGCCATCTGCGCTATCCCGAGGACATGTTCCGGGTCCAGTCCGAGATGTACGCCACCTATCACCAGCTGGCTCCGCAGGACTTCTTCCAGGACGAGGACAAGTGGCAGGTCCCGGGCGAGCCCGGCACATCCGACAGGGAACTGCTTCGTGGCGACGCTTTCGATCAGGCCGGCCGGGTTAGAAAGGACCTCCGCCGGAGCCTGCCCTACTACCTGCTGATGAGGTTGCCGGATGAGGAGGATCTTTCCTACCTGATACTGCAGAGCTTCAACCCGGCCAGCCGGGACAACATGACCGCCTTCCTGGTGGCCAAGAGCGGTCCCGAAGAGTACGGCAAGATCATCGACTATCGCCTGCCCCGCGGGGAGCTGATCAACGGGCTCGAGCAGGTGAGCGCCCGGATCGACCAGGATCCGGTCATCTCCCAGCAGTTCACGCTTCTGGGCCAGCAGGGATCGGAGATCATCCGGGGCAACATCCTGGTGGTGCCGGTCGAGGAATCCCTCCTGTTCATCCAGCCCATCTACCTCAGGGGCGAGGGGGTCCTGCTGCCCGAGTTCAAGCGGGTGGTCGTGGTGTTTGGCGAGCAGACCCCACCGATCATGAGCGAGACGCTCGATACGGCCCTGGCGGAGATCTTCGGCTCGGCGCCGGTCGTCGACAGGTCCGGTGTCGATACGCCGTCAGAGGATGCCGTGACCCAGCCGAGTGACGGGACCGTCGACGTCCAAGCCACGGTCCTCCTTATCGACCGGCTCCTGGCCGAGGCCGATGCGGCCCTCCGCGCCGGCGACCTGGGTGAGTACCAGACCAAGGTTGACGAAGCCACCCGGCTGACCGGCCGTCTGGTCGGGCTGCTGGAAGGATGAGCAGCTGACCGGAGGGACATCCGGCCGATCCTATGATGGACGGCCCGCGACCATGGGAGGCGGTTCATGTCGGGACTGATCAGGTGGTTCGCGGATGTATCCCTCCGCGACATTCCAGTGGTGGGGGGCAAGAACGCCTCGCTCGGTGAGATGTATTCCAACCTGGGATCGTTAGGCGTGGTCGTGCCCAACGGTTTCGCCACCACCGTGGACGCGTTCCGGCTGTTCATGACCGAGTCGGGACTGCAGGGTCGTGTCGACCGCCGGTTGCGCGAGGTCGGCACGGGTAATCCGGTCGCATTACGCGACGCCGGAGAGGACATCCGGCGCTGGATGGCCGGCGCTCCGGTGCCGGAGCGGCTGGTCGATGAGATTGGCGCCGCGTACGAGAGCCTGGGCGCCGAGCCGGGCGGGTCCGTGGTGGCGGTACGCTCGTCTGCCACCGCCGAGGACCTACCGGATGCTTCCTTCGCCGGTCTCCAGGACACCTACCTCGGCGTGCAGGGCGCCGACCGGGTGGTCCGGGCGGTTCGGGATGTCTTTGCCTCCCTCTTCAGCCACCGGGCCCTCGACTACAGGATTCGGAGCGGCCATGACGAGGGCCGGGTCGCCATCTCCGCAGGCGTGCAGAGGATGGTGCATAGTGCCGCCTCCGGGGTCGTGTTCACCATCGACACGGAGAGTGGGTTCGATGGAGTGGTGTTCATCACGGGCGCCTACGGGCTGGGTGAGCTCCTGGTCCAGGGAGGTATAAACCCCGACGAGTTCTACGTGGCCAAGCGGAATCTGGCCGCCGGGCGGCCGGCGGTGATCTCCCGGACCCTCGGAACCAAGACGCAGCAGATGGTGTTCGGCGAACCGGGGGGGCCCGAGGTCGAGGTGGAGGACGTGCCGCTGGTCGACCAGCGGCAGTTCTGCCTCAACGACACCGAGATCGAGGAGTTGGCCCGACAGGCGGTCGCCATCGAGGACTACTACGGACGCCCGATGGACATCGAATGGGCGAAGGACGCCAATGATGGTCGGATCTACATCGTTCAGGCGCGGCCGGAGACCGTGCGGAGCCGGGAGAGCCAGGGAGTCCTCACCCGGTTCCGGCTGGAGGGGAGCAGCAGCGTGCTGGTGACGGGCCGCAGCGTGGGCCAGCGGATCGGAACCGGCACTGTGAGGGTCGTCCACTCCGCCCGGGAGATGAACCGGGTGGAGGAGGGTGATGTCTTGGTCGCGGACATGACCGACCCGGATTGGGAGCCGGTGATGCAGCGAGCCGCGGCCATCGTGACCAACCGTGGGGGCCGCACCTGTCACGCCGCCATCATCGCTCGGGAGTTGGGAGTTCCAGCTGTGGTGGGGTCCGGGAACGCCACCCGGCGGCTGGAGGGCGGCGTCGAGGTGACTGTCTCGTGCGCTCAGGGTGAGATCGGGAGGGTCTACGAAGGAGCCGTACCGTTCAGGACCGAGGTGGTTCAACTGGATCGCATGCCGGAACCACCCACCAAGGTGATGATGAACGTAGGGAATCCCTCTCGCGCCTTCGGGTTCAGCCGGATTCCCAACCACGGCGTGGGGCTGGCCAGGATGGAGTTCATCATCAACAACGCCATCGGAGTCCACCCGAAGGCGTTGCTCGACTACCCGGACGTGCCCGGCGACATCCGGGAGGGCATCGAGGAACGCATCGCCGGATACGAGGATCCCCGGTCGTTCTTCATCACCAAGCTGATGGAGGGGATAGCGACGTTGACTCTCGGCTTCCATCCCAAGCCGGTGATCGTCCGCCTGTCCGACTTCAAGTCGAACGAGTACGCCCATCTGCTCGGCGGGAGCCGGTACGAGCCCATCGAGGAGAACCCCATGCTCGGGTTCCGTGGAGCTTCACGTTACCGGTCCTCGGAGTTCGCCGATGTGTTCGCGCTCGAGTGCGAGGCGCTCCGGCGGGTACGGAACGAACTGGGCCTTGACAACATCGAGGTCATGGTTCCATTCGTCCGCACCGTGGAAGAGGCTTCGAGCGTGGTGGAGGTAATGGCTCGCAACGGCCTGCGTCGCGGGGAGGACGGGCTACGGATCATCATGATGTGCGAGATACCGTCCAACGCCCTGCTCGCTTCCCAGTTTCTGGAGTTCTTCGATGGCTTCTCGATCGGATCGAACGATCTGGCCCAGCTCTCCCTGGCATTGGATCGCGACTCCGCCCTGGTAGCCAGCCTTTTCGACGAGCGCAACCCGGCTATCAAAGAGCTGATCCGGATGGCGGTCAAGTCTTGTCACGATGCCGGCAAGTACATAGGAATCTGCGGTCAGGCGCCCTCCGACTATCCGGACTTCGCGGCCTGGCTGGTGGACGTCGGGCTCGAGAGCGTTTCGTTGAACCCCGACACGGTGGTCGAGACCTGGATGTACCTGTCCGGCCAGGAGGCATGAGGTCGTGCCCGGGCGCCGGCAGCTGGCGGACCGGTTTCTAGCTGGTACCAGCCGGCGTCTCTGATGCCCCCGGGATCATCCGGAGGCCGGGGCCGCATACCCGGGCCGGTTTCTGACCCACCGTGTCGGTAGTCTTCGCCCTGCTGGCGGCGGCGAGCTTCTCGGCCCTCGCCATCACGGTCACCAGGGGTTTCCGTACCAACAGCTTGATGACCGGGCTGATGGTGTCGTTGCCGGTCGGTGCCCTCGTCACCGGCGCCTTCACGCTGGCCGATCCCCCGACCGGGCTGACCCTTCGAGCGATCCTCTTCTTCGTGGCCGGCGGGATTGTCGGAGAGGGGGTGGGCCGGACCGCCTTCATCTTCGCGGTGCGGCTGATCGGGCCTTCCACCGCCACTCCCCTCCAGACCGCCACCTATCCGGCGCTGGCCCTGCTCGGGGGATGGATCCTGCTGGCCGAGGCGGTGACGGTCTGGCGCATTGTCGGAGCGCTCGCCATTGCGGCCGGTATCTCAGTGCTGGTCAGGGGGCAGCCTTCCACTGTGCCTTCCACCGTCGAATCCGGCGACATCCGGCAGCCCGCGAGGCGCAGGCGGTGGGCCTACCTCCTACCGGTACTGGGGGGAATCTCGTTCGCGTCCTCAGATCTGCTGCGCAAGCTGGGACTGGAAGAGACTCCCCACCCGGCCTTCGGCGCGGTGAGCGGCACCATCACGATCATCCTGCTCTGGGTGGTCATCCTGGCGCTGGCGCCCCGCTTACGCGCCACGGTCCGCCTGGAACCGGGGTGGCAGTGGTTCATTCCCACCGGGCTCCTGGCCGGCCTGGGCGTGCTCTCGGTGTTCCGCGCGCTGGAGTCCGGAGACGTCTCGGTGGTAGGCCCGATCATCATGTCCCAGCCCCTGATGGTGGTATTTTTCTCGGCCCTATTCCTGAGAGACCTGGAGAAACTGACCTGGAAGGTTGTGACCGGCGCCGGCATGACCGTCCTGGGGGTGGTGACCCTCAGCGTGAGTGGGTGAGATCGGGAGGGGACACGAGCCGTCCTCGCCCGAGTTCAGACCACTAACTCAGACCGCTAGCTCGTCGAGACTCGCTCGCACGGCGTCGGCCAACTCGGTCACCTGGCTCTCCGTCATCACGAAGGGCGGCGAGACCTGTATGGCGTTGCCGAACAGGATCCGGCTTAGTACCCCGTGCTTGCGCAAGGCGCCGTTCATCCGGTCCGGCAGATGCGGGTTCTCGGCGACCGCATCGGGCGCCAGCTGGACCGCTGCCAGAGCGCCGACCCCGCACCTCACCTCGCTGACCAGCTCGTGAGCGGCGAGCGGGCCCAGCCCGGTCGCCAACTGAGCCTCTAGCCGACTCGCCTCCGCCAGCAGGTTCTCACGCTGGATTATGTTGAGGTTTGCGAGGGCGGCTGCCGCCACGGTGGTGTGTCCCGTGTAGGTATAGCCGTGCCGCCACATCCCGGCGTCTCCCTCGAACCACGGCTCGGCCACGTGGGGCGCCGCGATCACCGCCCCCAGCGGCAGGTAGCCCGAGGTTATGCCCTTGGCACATGTGACCAGGTCAGGCTCCAGGTTCCATCGATGGCTGGCGAACCACATCCCCGTGCGCCCAAAGCCGGTGATCACTTCATCTGCGATGAAGAGGATGCCTGTGTCGCGGCAGATGCCCCGGATTTTCTCGAGGTAGCCGGGTGGGGGAGCGAGGACGCCGCCCGCGCCGATGATCGGCTCGCAGATGAAGGCGGCAATGCGTTCGGCACCTATCCGTTCGATGGCGTCCAGCAGTGAGTCGTGCGAGTCCCATTCGACCAGGGCTGTGTCGGTCAGCAGGCTGCCGTATCCGTCATTGTTGGCGGGGATACCGGCGATGCTGGTGCCGGCGGTGTGCATACCGTGATAGCCGCGCGACCGGCTCAGCACGAAGGTCCGGTCGGGCCGGCCCATTGCGGTGTGGTACCGGCGGGCGAGCTTGACGGCGGTGTCCACCGAGTCGGATCCGCCGCTGGTGAGGAAGCTGACGCTGTCTGGAACCGGTGCGATCATCGAGAGCCGGTCGGTCAACTCGTTGACCGGAGGCGACGTGAGGTCCCCGAAGGTCGAGTAGGCCTCGAGGGTGCGGATCTGGCCGGCTACCGCGTCGGCGATCTCGGAGCGCCCGTGCCCGATATTGCAATACCACAGGCTGGCAGCGGCGTCGAGGTACCGCTTCCCGGAGTCGTCCCACACGTAGCATCCCTCGCCGCGCGCTATCACCAGCTCGCTGCGGAGCACTGCCCGCATGTCCGCGAACGGGTGCCAGAACTTGGTAGCCATCGGTAAGCCCCCCAACGGTTGCTGCGGTCGAACATGCCCAGTAGCAGGGCCGCCGGAATGATAGCGAGGCGCCCGGTCCGGGGGGAGACGCGAAATACTGCGGCGTCTCGCGACCGATGGTCGTTACTAGCCTTGGACGGTCCTGCCCAATGCGAGGGCGAGGGCAGCTCTACAGTCCGGGAGGTCGAGGCGATGGCGAAGCCGGCGGTTTTGTTCGGAGGTCCGTCTCCCGAGCATGACATCAGCGTGCTGACCGGGCTGCAGGCCGCCCGGCTACTAGCTGAGGCCGGCGCAGAACCCCTGGTCATCTACTGGTCGAAGACGGGTGGTTGGTACCGCGTGGCCGCGGACGGCGAGGCCGAGGACTACGCGGCCGGGATCCCTCCGAGGGCGCGGGAATTGCGCTTCGAGGCTCGCCCGCAGGCCGGATGGTTCCTGAAGCGGCGCCGCTTGGAGGTCGATACGGTCCTGGTGTGCTGTCACGGTGGCCCGGGCGAGGACGGGACCCTGCAGGCCGCCATGGATCTGGCCGGGATCCGCTACTCGGGGCCCGATGCGGCGGGGTCCAACCTGCTGATGGACAAGCTGACATTTGGGGCGCTGATGGCCGCTTCCGGGTTCCCCTGCCTGCCTAGGGTTCCGGTGGGTACCGGCGATCCTCCCGACTTCCCTCCCCCCTACATCGTCAAGCCCCGGTTCGGCGGGTCGTCGATCGGCATCGAGGTGGTGAGTGATTACGAGACCGCGGTCGCCCTGCTCCGGTCCTCACCCCACCTGGACAGGGGCGCCGTGATCGAGCCCTACCTCGAGGGTGGACGGGATCTCAACGTGGCGGTACGGACCTATCCGCTACTGGAGTTGTCCGCTATCGAAGCACCGGTCAGCGAGCAGTTCTACGACTACCGCGAGAAGTACCTGTCGGGAGGGGGTATCGAGGGTTCGGCCCGCGAGCTGCCGGCGAGTCTCTCCGGCGAGGTTGAGGATCGGATCCGGTCGATGGCCCGCCGGGTCACCGGACTGACCGGCATCCGGTCGATGGCCCGGATCGACTTTCTGGAGAGGGGCGGCGAACTGTGGATCAACGAGGTCAACACTATCCCCGGCAGCCTCTCGCTCTACCTGTGGGTGGACCCTCCAATCAGCCGCCGGCAACTGGTTCTCGACCTGGTTGCCGAGTTGGAGGTCGCGGACCCCCGCCGTTTCTCTGTGGTGGGGGCTGATGGAACGGCCCTGCGGGGCGCGGCCGCCATCTCCAAGAAGCTGGGTTAGTTGTTAGTTTGTAGTTACTAGCAACTACAAACTAACAACTATAGGTTGATGACCGGGCAGGTGAGGGTCCGGGTAATGCCGGCGATCGACTGGATCCGGGCAACGACCAGCCTTCCCAGCGCATCCACATCTTCCGCGCCGGCCCTGACGACGATGTCGTACGGTCCGGTCACGTCGTCGGCCTGGGACACTCCATCGATCATGCGGACTTCTTCAACAACCTGCTTGGCCTTGCCGACTTCCGTCTGGATGAGGACGTATGCCTCGACCACGCTGCTCCTCTCGGTCTTGGTGGGTGAACTATACCGAGTCGGAGCGTGTCCGGATCGTCAACTACCGGCCGTCCGAGCCCATCCGCACTGAGTGGACGAATCTGAGACCGTCCGATTCCTCAAGGTCGAAGATGATCCGCTGACCTTGGCGGAGCAAACGGAAAACGCTTCCTGCCAGCGATCCGGCCCGGAGATAGACCTCGCTCCGGTCGTGGTCGAGCACCACCACTCCGGACCCGGTGTTCGGGTCGTAGACCTTGACCACGCCTTGCATGGTCCGGCATTGTAGGAGGGTACCGAAAAACTTCCAGTTCGGCCCGGCCGGCAACGAAACCACAAGGTCGTCCTCAGGTCGAGGCATTGAGGGCCAACCAATCCCCGTCTTTTTCTTACCCTTACCCGTCCGCACCGGATTGCCCGGCACGTGTGGCATGAGGTCGCATTGCCGTATTCTTGGTCGGCATGGTGCCCACGCCCGACCAGCCCTCCCCAGGGTTACCCGCCAGGAGTCTCGCCTACCTCCACGACGTCGACGTCGGTCGCGTCAAGTGGATCCGCGGCAAGCGGGCGGCGGCGCTGAAGAGCTCGGGAATACGATCGGTCACCGACCTGCTCCTGTACGCACCGCGCCGCCACATCGACCGGTCCCGTCGCCTGGCCATCGACGAGCTGACGCCCGGGGAGGAAGCCACCGTCATCGGGAGGGTGGAACGGGTCGTGGTGCGGCGTCCTCGCCGACGGATGGCCATCGTGGAGGCCACCATCACCGATGATCGCGCGTCCATCAAGGCGGTTTGGTTTAACCAGCAGTACCAGGCCCGGCGCCTCGAGCGCGGGATCGAAGTGGCGCTGTCGGGCAGGATCGACCGCTACCGAGGCCGGTTGCAGATCAACTCGCCGGCATTGGACGTGCTGGACGCCGGACCCGGCAACCTGGCGGTGGGCCGGGTGGTTCCCGTCTACCGGACCATCGGTTCAGTCGGCACCGGGGTGCTCAGGCTGGCCGTCCACAACGCTCTGCTGCGGTCCCGCCCCATTCTCGATCCGCTACCGGCGGCCCTGATAGAGCGTCATGATCTGGTTCCCAGGGAGGAGGCCATCAACTCCATCCACTTCCCCGAATCCCTGGCTGAGGTGGGCGCCGCCCGCCGCCGGCTGGTGTTCGACGAGTTCTTCCGCCATGAGGTGGCGCTGGCGATGACGAGGAAGCGCAAGGAGAGCGAGTCGGTCGGCATCGCGCACCGGATCCATCCGGAACCGGACCTGGTGGAGCGTTTCATCGATGGCCTTCCGTTCCGGCCGACCGGTGCCCAGCGCCGGGTAATCGACGAGATCGGAGCGGACATGGCGTCACCGGTGCCGATGCACCGCCTACTCCACGGCGAAGTCGGTTCGGGCAAGACCGTGGTGGCGGTCGCAGCCCTGCTGGTGGGTGTCCAGAGCGGCTACCAGGCGGCCATCATGGCGCCCACCGAGGTGCTGGCCGAGCAGCACTACGAGGGTGTCACCAGCCTCCTGTCCGAGGCCCGCATGGCGCCGCGTTTCGCCGGTCCCCGGAACCTGTTCGACCCTGCCCACGACGATCCGGATCGTCCCCGGATCAAGGTGGGGCTCCTGACCGGAAGCCGTACCGATACCAACCTAAGGGATCGGCCGGGGCGTTCCGGCTTGCTCGCGGGCATAGCGGCCGGGGACGTCGACATCGTGATTGGTACCCACGCCCTGATCCAGGAGGGGGTGCGTTTCGCCAGGCTGGGCGCGGCCGTGGTGGACGAGCAGCACCGGTTCGGGGTGCACCAGCGGGTGAAGCTCAAGGAGAAGGCGGAGGGAGCGGATCCCGATCTGCTGATCATGACCGCCACTCCCATTCCCCGGACACTGTCGATGACCTTGTACGGCGCACTCGACGTCTCCGCGCTGGATGAGATGCCGGCCGGTCGAAAGCGGATCAAGACCTGGTCCGTTTCCACCATCGATGAGGACCTGGAGCGGGCGCACCAGGCCATCCGGGACGAGGTGGAGAAGGGCCGCCAGGCATTCGTGGTCTGCCCACTGGTGGAGGACTCCGATCGGGTGGAGGCCGCCTCGGCGATCGCTGAGCACCGGCGGATGCGCAGCGTGTTCCCGGACCTCCGCCTGGGCCTGCTTCACGGCCAGATGCGATCCGAGGACAAGCGGAGCGTGATGGACGGGTTCCGGTCAGGGGACCTGGATGTGCTGGTGTCCACGACCGTTATCGAGGTCGGGGTGGACGTGCCCAACGCGACCATCATGGTCATCCGGGACGCGGACCGGTTCGGTCTGAGCCAGCTCCACCAGCTGCGAGGGCGGGTGGGGCGAGGCGCCCAACCCGCCCAGTGCGTGTTGCTGGCCGATCCCGCCACCAAGGACGGAGTAGCGCGAATCAGCGCCATGGAGAGCATGGCGGACGGTTACCGGCTGGCCGAGGAAGACCTCCGCATCCGCGGCCACGGCACCGTATTCGGGGCTCGGCAGTCAGGCTTCTCGGACCTGCGGATCGCCGACATCCTGGCCGATGTCGCGGAGTTGTCCGCGGCGAGAGATGAAGCGTTCGCCCTGGTGGACGGCGATCCGGCGCTGGATCGGCATCCCGATATCCGGGAAGAGGTCAGGGTGCTACTGGGGGACGAGGTGGAGTGGCTTTTCAAGTCGTGATCTGGCTCCGGGCATGAGGATCATCGCCGGCATCGCGAAGGGGAGGATCCTCAAGGCGCCTTCCGGCTCGGGTACCCGCCCGATGACCGGACGCGTCCGCGAGGCTGTCTTCTCGTCCATCGCCCCCAGCCTCCCGGGCGCGGATGTCCTTGACCTCTACGCCGGGACCGGTTCGCTCGGGTTGGAAGCGCTTAGCCGGGGCGCGGCGACGGCTGTGTTCGTGGAGCGGGATCGAGCCGCCCTCCGGGCCCTCCGGGCCAACATCGGAGCGGTGGGCCTGGGTGGCGAGGTGGTGACCGGAGGCGTCGGCGCCTATCTCACGTCGGCGACCGCCGCTCCTTCGAGCGGTCCGGCCGTCCGGTTCACGCTGGTGTTCGTGGACCCCCCCTACGAGCTTCCGATCACACCCGTGGAGCAACAGCTGGCCGCCGCGGCGCTTTTGCTCCGTGACCGGGGATCACTGATACTCCATCGGCGGCTGGGGGAACGCCGTCCGGAGGCGCCGGGGCTCCGGCTGACCCGGACGCGTGCCTACGGAACCGCCCGGATATGGCGGTATCAACAGGATCCGGATGGATTCCGGTTAGATTTACCCCAATCCGCGAGAAGACGGCGAGGTGATGAGGGTGGCAAAGGCGGTCTGCCCCGGTAGCTTCGATCCGCCCACCAACGGCCACATGGACGTGATCCGGCGGAGCCTGTCCCTGTTCGAGACGGTGGTGGTGGCGGTCATCCGCAACGCGTCAAAGAGGCCGATGTTCTCGTCCGAGGAACGGGTTGAGATGCTCCGGGAACTGCTTGCCGCAGAACCCAGAGCGGAGGTGGTCGCCTTCGACGGGTTGCTGGTCGACCTGGCCGGGGCCCAAGGGGTGGACGTGATCGTCAAGGGACTGCGGGCTGTTTCGGACTTCGATTACGAGCTCCAGATGGCTCAGATGAACCACGGGCTGGCGGGCATCGATACGGTGTTCATTCCCACCAGCCCGGAACATGCCTATCTGTCCTCCTCGTTGGTGAAGGAAGTGGGGAGTCTGGGCGGTTCGGTATCCGGCCTGGTTCCCGGGCGCATAGCAGATCTGATGAAAGAACGGTGGTCAGAATGATCGGTGATCATGAGCCTGAGGTGGGCACGCAGCAGGCAGCCGCCTCCACCTCGCCTGCGACGGTGGGGGAGTTGAATGAGTTGATTTCGGAAATGGTCATGGCGCTGTCGGAAGCCAAGGCAATTCCCGGATCGGGCAGGGTGCTGATAGATCGGGAGCAGATGCTCACCGTTCTCGAACTCCTGTCAGGTCGGCTACCGGAGGAGATGCGGCAGGCGCGATGGATGGTGCGGGAGCGGGATACCTTCATCGCCCGGACCAACGAGAAGGCCCGCGAGGTGATCGAGCGAGCCCGCCAACGGGCCAAGGAGATGGTCTCGAACACGAACATCATCGCTGAGGCCACCGAGGAGGCCAATATCCTGGTCCGCCGAGCCGAGGACAGGTCCCATCGGATCAGGCTGGAGGCGGAGGACTATGCGGAGGATCGTCTGTCCCGGCTCGAGGACGTGCTGGTGAGAGTGCTCGACCAGGTGCGCTCCATGCGGTCCGAGCTCCACCAGACCCGCTCGATCGGGTAGGGACTGCTTAACCGCGCCGGCACCGCTATTCGATGGACTCCATGAACACCTTCGTGGTCAACGTCTCCCGCCTGGTCAGGCGCCCCGGCTCCACCCGGCAGGTCACCCTTGCCGGGCAGGTGGAGTTGGCGCTGGATCAGGTCGAGCGGTGCGGGCCTGTTACGGCGGAGTTGCGGCTCGAGGCGATGGCCGGTGGCGTATGGGTCCGCGGTGTCGCCTGCGCGGAGATGTTGCTCCGGTGTAACAGGTGCCTCTCCTGGATCAGCTTCAAAGCCGAGGCTCCGGTACGCCAAGCCTACGGTAAGGACGAGAGCGAGGACATGCCGGCGATCGGTCAGGAGGGAGATATCGACCTCTCCGGCCTCCTCCACGATGAGCTATGCCTGTCCGTGCCGCTGGTACCGCTATGCTCAGAGGCCTGCCGGGGTCTTTGTCCGGTGTGCGGCGCCGATCGGAACGAGGGTTCCTGCCAGGGGCACTCCGAGTCTCGCGAGTCTCCGTTCGCCACGCTGGAAGCCCTGCTGGAGGTCCCGTTCGAGACGGCGTGATCGGTAGAGGGGCGGATGCTTCCGCCCATGGTCCAAGAGGTGTTTCATGGCAGTACCAAAGAAGAAAATGTCGCGCTCCCGCACCCGCCGGCGGAAGGCGGAGGCTATGAAGATGCGGCCGGTTCGCACAGTCACCTGCGATCGGTGCGGAAGCCCGAAACTCCCGCACCGCGCCTGCACCGGCCCGGGGGGTTGCGGCACCTACCGCGATCGAACGGTCGTGGAAACCTACTCCTAAGACCGGTACCGGCTGGCGCCGATAGTCTTGGGCGGTGAGATATAGTGGTCAGCCTGCGAAATAGCCTGGTGTGCTCTGGCGTTCATCGGCGTCCCGTCGCTGCCGACGCCATACCACTGGGAGTGGCCCCTTGGCACGGATAGCTCTCGACGTCATGGGAACGGATCGCGGCCCCGCCGAGATCGTGGCCGGAGCGATCATGGCCGCCGGCGCCGGGCACGAGCTGGTGCTGATAGGGGACGGGGAGGTCATCGAGCCTGAGTTGAGGGCGACCGGCGCCGACCTCGCAGTGGTCCACGCGCCGGATGTGGTGGGGATGGGAGAGAATCCCGCCAGGGCAGTGCGGGACAAGCCGCATTCCTCGATCATGGTGGCCGCCCGATTGGTGGCAGCCGGGGATGCCGACGCGCTGGTATCGGCCGGATCGACCGGCGCGGCCATGACCGCGGCTTCCATCGTCATCGGGCGCATGAAAGGTGTCCAGCGTCCCGCTATCGCCACACCGATTCCTCGTGCGACCGGAGTCCCGACCTTGGTACTTGACGCGGGCGCGAACCTGGAGGTGAAGCCGGTCCATCTGGTCCGGTTCGCTGTCATGGGAGGGCTCGTCGCCGAGATCGTCTACGGGATCGACCGGCCTCGAGTGGGCTTGCTGAACATCGGAGAGGAGCCCTCCAAGGGTCGCGAGGTGGAGCGGTCCGCCTTCGCTCTGCTGGAGAAAGCCCCGGTGAACTTCGTGGGCAATATCGAGGGAGGGGATATTCCTGGCGACGTGGCCGATGTCGTGGTCACCGACGGGTTCACGGGCAATGTGGTACTGAAGACTATGGAGGGGACCGCCGGTCTGGTCCTCGCGCTGGTCAGCGATGCTTTCGGGCGCCACCCGGGCGGCAGTACCGGAGACATGCTGAGGGTCGTAGAGGAGGTTCGGATGCTGATCGACCCCGAGTTGTGCGCCGGGGGGGCCTATCTCCTCGGCACCAGAGCCGGCGTGGTGATCGGCCATGGATCGTCGTCGCGGAATGCCGTCTTCAACGCCGTCCAGCTGGCTGCCGAGGGTGTCAAGGGAGGCCTGGCCCAGCGGATGGAGCGGGGGCTGGCCCGCTCGTGACCGGGAGGAGCGGCCTCGAATCGGCCCTCGAGTACCGCTTCAGCGATTCGAGCCACCTGGACCAAGCCCTGCGCCACCGGTCATGGGTGGCCGAGACCGGTGAGGGGCCCTCCAACGAGCGTCTGGAGTTTCTGGGCGACACCATCCTGCAGCTGGTGGTCACCGATTTCATCTTCCACGAATACGCCGGCCTGTCCGAGGGGCAGATGGCCAAACTCCGGGCGTCAGTGGTCAACAAGGATGTCCTCCACCGGATGGCCGAGGGGTTGGGCCTGGGCCGGTACCTGGCTCTCGACAAGGGGGAGGAGTCTACAGGTGGCAGGACCAAGCCCTCAATCCTTGCCGATGCCATGGAAGCTGTCATCGGCGCCGTGTATCTCGACGGCGGTCTGGGCGCGGCCCGTGAGCTGGTCATGCGTATCTGGGAGGAGCGCATCACGACCGAGGCCGAATTGCCCGGTAGGAGTGACTACAAGAGCCGCTTGAACGTGGAGTTGGGTAGCGATGCGCACGAGGTGCGGTACACGGTCACCGGCGCCGGACCCGATCACGAGAAGCTCTTCACCGCCCGAGTCTCGATCGGGGACGAGGAACTGGGGTCGGGGTCGGGACGGTCGAAAAGGGAGGCCGAGCAGTCGGCGGCACGCCGAGCCCTGGGCAAGCTGAGCCGCTAGCCCGTTGGTCAGTGGTCACAACTAGCTAGTGCCGGAGCTCCCCGAGGTCGAGACCACCCGGCGCGGGCTCGTACCGGCCCTGGCCGGCCGTCCTGTCGTGAGGGTGGAGGTTCTCCATCCTCGTATGCTCCGGCGCCAACCGGATCCGGCAGACTTCGTGGACAGGCTGGCGGGCAAGGTGGTGGGCGAGTTGCGCCGCAGGGGGAAGTTCCTGCTCATCGAGGTGGGGGCGGGCCTCACCTGGGTCCTACACCTGGGCATGTCGGGCCGGATGTCGATCGCGGCTCGGGGGGCGCCAGAACATACCCACACGCGGGTCGTGGTCCGGACGGATGCCCGTCACGAGGTCAGGATGGTGGACCCGCGCACCTTCGGTTTCACAGCGGTGTTCACGCCGGACGAGTTGGCCGAGTCGAGCATCGCCCGCCTCGGGCCCGACGCCCTGACCGCGCTCCCCTCCGCCCGCGAGATGGCTTCGAAGGCGGCAGGCCGTCGGGTAGCGACCAAGACCCTGCTGATGGACCAGCGCTACCTTGCCGGCCTGGGCAACATATACACCGACGAGGTGTTGTTCCAGGCCGCTGTCGCAGGCGATCGTCCGGCCGGCTCGCTGACCCTTGCCGAGGTGGGCGCGATACGTATCGCCATAAGGCGGGTGCTGGCGGATGGTCTCGAGCACGGGGGGACATCCCTTGACGATCTCGCGTACCTGCTCCCCGACGGAAGGGCCGGCCGGCACCTCGAGTACCTGTCGGTGTACGGACGGGAAGGGAAGCCGTGCCGGCGCTGCGGCGCCCTGATAGTGAGAGCAAGGATCATCGGCAGGTCTTCCTACCGATGCCCGGCATGCCAGGCCTGACAGCCGGTCCAGCCGGGACGTGGGGGCTGTTGGAGTGGCGCGAACCACAGACTCCCGGGCGAACACGGTTAAACTTGCCGTAACGGAATCACATGGATGTGACTTGCGCCTAAAGTCGATAAAGCTGCTCGGTTTCAAGTCGTTCGCCGACCGGACCCTCCTGGAGTTCGGTACCGGCGTTTCGGTAGTGGTCGGACCCAACGGGACCGGGAAGTCGAATATTGTGGACGCGGTGTCATGGGTGATGGGAACCCAGTTCACCAGGGCTCTGCGCGCCGACCAGATGGACGACGTGGTGTTCGCGGGCACTGCCGACCGGCCTGCCCATTCGAGGGCGGAGGTCACGCTGGTAATGGACAACTCCGACCGGGCCGTGCCCCTCAACCTCGACGAGGTCGCCGTCACGCGCCGGCTCTTCAAGGGCGGTACGTCCGAATACGAGATCAACGGCGCCCCATGCCGCCTGCTCGACATCCAGGAGCTGCTCTCCGACAGCGGATTGGGCAGGCGCCAACACCTGATCGTGGGTCAGGGCAGGCTGGACACCGTCCTGGGAGGTAGTCCGGGGCAGCGGAGGGAGATCATCGAGGATGCAGCCGGGATCCGCAAGCACCGGATCCGGAAAGCGAAAGCCATCCGCCGGCTCGAACAGTCGGATGCCGATGCGGTACGTCTCCGGGACATCGTCAGCGAGATGGAGCGCCGCAAACGACCGCTGCGGAAACAGGTCCGGAACGCGGAACGGTACGAGGAACTGCGCGCCGAGTTGCGTTCGCTCCGCCTCTGGCTGGGTGGAGAGGAACTCCGTGGCCTGGCCCGCCGGAAACAGGATCTGGATCGAGAGCGAACCGGCATCGAGCGCGAGGTCGCCGGCAGGGAGTCTGAGCAGGGCCGGGTCAGGGAGCTGATCGAAGCCACCGAGCATCGATCGGAGCGGTTGGCGGCCGAGCTGGACCGGTACGGGGAGGAGATTGGCGACCTGCGGACCGTTGGCGCTCGGCTCGGCGGCATCGCCCAAGTGGCGCACGAGCGGGCCGGCGGATTGGCCGACCGAGTCGGTGAGATGGAAGCCACCTACCGGCGCCTCACCGACCAGGCTGTCGAGCTGTCCGCCCAACTGGACGGGGCAACCGCCCGGGAGGAGCAGGCTCGCCAGGAGGCGGAACGCTGTGAAGCGGAGTTGCGTATGGCCGAGGAGCGGCTCCGGGACATGCCCGCCGATGTAGCTATTCGGCCCGGCAATCAGCTGGCGATTTTGAAGTCGGAGGTCAGGAAGAGCGAGGTTGCGGCTGACAGGGATGCTCGCCGCATTGCCGGGTACCTGCGGGCGGCTGAGGAGGCCCGCGTCCGGCTCTCGCAACACTCCCGCCTCGCCGACCAGCTCACCCGAGAGGCCGCATCGGTGGAGGAGGGGATGGAGTCTTCCGGGCTGTTGGCACGAGCCCAGAGCGAGGATCGTCACCGGAGCGAATCGGAATGGGACCGATGCGTGGACCGTCTGAGATCGGTCGAGACCAGTCAGGCGGCGGCGCGAGCCCGGCTGGAAGCACTGAAGGACACCCGCGGCGGGGCGTCATCCCGTACCCGGGAGCGGATCAAGACGTCGGATGGAGTGCTGGGTGAGCTGATCGAGCTCCTGGATGTTCCCGAGCGGCTGGTGGGTCCGGTAGCGGCGGCGCTGGGGGCGTGGGCCGAGGCGCTGGTGGTGGACAACCCGGATTCGGTCGGGGCGGTAGTGGCCGGGATCAAGACCGGCGGGAAGGGGTCTGTTCCCCTGGTGGTGCCGGAATCCGACCCGCGGACCGCGGTAGCCCGAGAGGTGGCAGACCGGTGGGGCGTGAAAAGGCTCGGTGACCAGCTCGGGCCGGTGGCCCGTTCGGGTCTGGCGGCCGGCCTGCTCGGGAACGTTCTGCTGGTGGAAAGCTGGCGCCAAGGATGGGAGATAGTCCGCAGAATGCCGGAGGTGCGGGCGGTGACGGCCGAGGGTGACCTGATTACCCGGTTCGGCATCCACCCGACCGATCCGGATTCGGGCTCGCCGGATATGATCGTCGCCGCACGGCGGGCTGCCGACGAGGCCGGTCGGGAGATGGATGCCGCCCGCGAGGCTGAGGTGGAGGCCAGAGTCCGGATGGAGGGGGCCCGCCGGGACGATGAGTCCGTCCGGGCAGAGGTGGCCGCGCTGCGGTCACGGCATGAGGACCTGACCGGCGCTCTGGACCGCAATCGCCGGGCACAGGCCGCGCTGGCCGAGGAGATTGCCGGCCTGGAAGCGCGGACGGCTACGGGCCGCCGATCGGCGGAACGGAACGGCCGTCGCCTCGCCGAGCTCCGCGACTTGGTCGCCGAGGCGGAGGACGGTCAGACGGCGCGTCGTGATTCGAGTGAGATCCTGGCCGGGCAGAGGGCATCGGCGGAGGGCCGGCAGGCGGAGGCGCGCGCTGCCCGGGAGGAGTCGATACGGGCGCTGGGAGCGGCGGCCGAGCGGCGTCGCCTGCTGGCTGATCGGGTCGAGTCGGTCACCGCACGGTTGGCGGACGGAGTCGACACCACCACCGAGAAGGCAGGCCTGGAACATGCCCGCAAGATCGAGCGCTGGACGTTGCGGGTGGCGGAGGTGGCACGCCACAGGCTGGGGGAGCTCGTCAAGCGCCGTGAGCGGTCGAGAGCCATGGCCACGGTTTCCACGGGCGAGGTGAACGCGCTTCGCGCCCGCATGGCTTCCCTGGATCGGGAGCAGGAATCCGCCCGGAGTCGCTTCGGCAGACTCGAGATAGCGGTCGCCGAGATCGGGATGCGGGAGGAATCGGTTGCTGAAGGTTTGCGGAGGGACGCAGACTCCACGAAGGAGGAAGCCCTGGCCGCCACCGTGCCACCGGAACAGCGACCAGGCGCCGAGCCCCGCGTGGAGGAACTCACCAGGGAACTGGCCCGGATGGGTCCCATTAACCGGCTGGCCGGCGAAGAATACCGGGAGCTGGACCAGCGATACCGGCACCTGACCGATCAGTTGGCAGACATCGAGCAGGCAAGGTCCGAGATCGAAAAGGCGATCGACGCGCTCGACGCCGAGATGCACGAGCTCTTCAGGAAGACCTTCGACGACACGTCTCGCCACTACCGGGACTGCTTCTCGATCCTCTTCCCCGGCGGCAGTGGAGACCTGATCCTCACCGGATCGGCGGACCCGCTGGAGGCGGGCGTGGAGATACGAGCCCAACCATTCGGGAAGAAGGTCGGCAAGCTGTCGTTGCTGTCCGGAGGGGAGCGGTCGCTGGCGGCGCTGGCCTTCCTCTTCGCGGTGTTCAAGGCCCGGCCCGGTCCCTTCCACATCCTCGACGAGGTGGACGCCGCTCTTGACGAAGCCAATCTGGGACGATTCCTGAGAATGGTGGAGGATTTCCGAGACTGCTCCCAGCTGTTGCTGATCACCCACCAGCAGGCCACGGTACGGGTGGCCGATACGCTGTACGGGGTGACCATGGCGCCGGGAGGATCTTCGAGGGCACTGGTACGAGATATGAACCGGATGCCGGCGGGCGCGGTACCGGCTCTCTAGTTGATAGTTGATAGTTAATAATCAGTGGCCTCCAACAAACACGATCAACCAGAAACTAGGAACTAGCAACCAGCAACTACCGGGATAGAATCGTTCCTAGTGAGGTCGCCAACCGGTGATCCGCGATCGAGAGGTCCGATCCGATGGCTCCCGTAGTCCCATCGCCGGTTGCCTTCGTGGGCATCGAGATTCCAGAGTCGATGGCTTCCGTAGCCGTATGGCTGCTTGCCGTCGTGTTGGTGGTCGTGCTGGTGCTCGTTCTTGCCTGGGCGCGAAGACGCCGGCAGAGGGCACGCCCGCCGGAGGGGCAGCCGCACGGTACGGCAATGGGGGATGCCCTCGCCAGGGTCCGGGAGCACCTCGAGTCCGTATGGTCCCGGACGTCGGGATCGGCGGCTCCCTGGGAGCAGATGGAGGAAGAACTCATCGCCGCCGATATGGGATTCAAGGCGGCGCGACGGATTGTCGATGCAGTGCGCGATTCCGGTCTATCCGGGGCTGATGAGATAAGGTCCGTGGTGCGCGCCGAGTTGAACCGTAGCCTGGCCGGCTACGACCGGGACCTCCACTTGAGCGGAAACCCATCGATCATCGTGCTGGTAGGAGTCAACGGGGCGGGAAAGACCACAACCGTGGCCAAGCTGGCGTCCCGCCTCGACGCGGCCGGCAAACGCCCTCTCATCGGGGCTGCCGATACATTCCGTCCCGCGGCCGATTCGCAGCTCAAGGTCTGGGCAGACCGCTTGGCCGTCCCGATGGTCGGGGGTGCCCGGGGCGCCGATCCGGCGTCGGTGGCCTACGATGCGCTCCGCTCGGCCCGCGCCCGGGGCGCCGACGTGCTGATCGTCGATACGGCCGGCCGCCTCCACACCAGCCACAACCTCATGGAGGAGCTGGCCAAGATCGTCCGCGTGCTGGGCCGGGACGGTGATCGGGTATCGGAGGTGCTGCTGGTCATGGACGCCACCACTGGTCAGAGCGGGCTGGCCCAGGCGCGCCGGTTCGCCCGGGTCGGAGTCACCGGTGTGGTACTGACCAAGCTGGACGGTACGGCCAAGGGGGGAGTGGTGCTGGCGATCGAGGATGAGCTCTCGCTGCCGGTGAAGTTCGTGGGTGTAGGGGAGGGGAGTGGCGACCTCCTGCCGTTCGACGGACCGTCATTCGTGGATGCCCTGCTGGGAGCGTACTGAAAAATGTCCCGTTGGCCCTTGACCGGAGCCAGAATCTCAGGCCTACGCGTGGCGGGCCAACCCATGACCGCCTTTTTCAGCATGCTCCACGGCGCGGCGTGACCACCGACGATCTGGCGGCCGAGGCACGGCGGGCCGCCTTGCGTTCCTATTCACCCTATTCGCGGTTCCGGGTCGGGGCGGTGGTGGTGGATTCCGAGGGTCGGCGCCATACCGGCGCGAACGTGGAGAACGCGGCCTACGGGTCGTCAATCTGCGCCGAGGCGACCGCCATCAGCGGAGCGGTGGCCCGTGGCGTGCGAAGGATCGAGGGTGTGGCCGTAGCCTGTGTCGATGCCGCCGATGTCGATAACGCATATCCGTGCGGGAACTGCCGGCAACTGATGAACGAGTTCGGTGTGGAGTGGGTGATCGTGGCGGCGGGGGAGGGCAGCGGCGTACGGCGCCACCGCCTGACCGATCTACACCCCCACGGCTTCTTTCTCCAAGCCTGACACGGCTGCTCGTCTCCTATGACCAGAATGGTGGTTGAGGTACTTGCCGGGCAGGCGGGCAACCTTCCCTGCCCGTCCTGGCCCTCCGACCCGGTGACCACCACCACCGTTGCATGCCCTGTCCTGATGGGTTGAGCCCGGGTCGAATGGAGCGAGCCCTAGTATCGCGGTCGTCCCCAAGAAGACCGGGGTAATCCACCGTGAGCGAACTTCAGTAGTGGAGGGAAGGACCGAAGGGATGACACCTAGCCGGGGTTCTGTCCCCTCACTTTCCTACGGCATCCACCCTCCGATCAATCCGATGATGGCTCGGGTAAGGGAGACGCCACCCAGTGGAGAAGGTTGGGTCTACGAACCCAAGTGGGACGGGTTCCGCATGATCGCCTATAGCGGAGACCCGCCGCGGCTGGACTCCCGTAACGGCAAGACCCTGTTGCGCTACTTCCCCGAACTCCGGGCTGCTCTAGACCGGCTGGCGCCGGGCACGGTGGTCGACGGCGAGATCCTCATGGTGTTGGATGACGTGACCCAGTTCGACCACCTGCAGATGCGGATCCATCCTGCGGAGTCACGTATCAAGCGGCTGGCGGAGGAGTACCCGGCCCGGCTGGTGGCCTTCGATCTGCTGGCCGATGCCGGCGAGAGCCTGCTGGATGAGCCCTACCGCACCCGCCGGGAGCGGTTGGAGCAAGCGGTCGGCCCCCTGGAGGTCCCTTGGCACCTGACGCCGACCACCGGCGACTTCGAGGAGGCCAAGCGGTGGTTCCATGAGTTCGAGCCGGCCGGATGCGACGGCATAATCGCCAAGCGAGCCGGCGGAACCTACCGGCCCGGCAAACGGGAGTGGATCAAGTGGAAGCATCGCCGCGACGCGGACTGCGTGGTAGGCGGCTACCGCATCCACAAGGAGGGTGACCGGGTCGGGTCGCTGCTCCTGGGCTTGTACAACACGGAGGGCAAACTGCACTTCATCGGGCATACGTCTGGACTGTCCGACCAGGAACGGATCGACCTGCTTCCGGTGCTGGAAGGGATCCGCACCGAGGCGAGCTTCGGCGGCGAGGGCACGCGCGCCCCGGGATCCGAGAACCGCTGGACGGGGCAGCGTTCCATGGAGTGGATCCCGATCCAGCCCGCTCTGGTGGTCCAGATCAGCTATGACCAGCTGCAGGGAGAGAGGTTCCGCCATGCAACCAGGCTGGAGCGGTGGCGAACCGACAAGAACCCCCAGGACTGCACCATGGACCAACTGGTCCGGCCCGAGGGGATGGGTTTCTCGGAGATCGTCGGGTGATCCCGGAGGTCCGGGCTGCTCATCCCCTTCGCATCGCCCGGATCCGCCCTGTGACCGCCGACGCGGTCACCATTACCTTCGATGACCCGGATCAGGTGATCGGGGGATCGGCCGGCTGGTACGTGATCGTGCGCGTCATGGTTGAGGGGGAGGAGCACCGCCGGGCGTTCTCGCTCAGCTCCACACCGGAACTGGCCCCGTCCCCGGCGATAACCGTGAAGCGCCATTCCGGCGGTCTGGTGTCGAGGTACCTGGTCGAACGAACCCGGGAAGGTGACGTGGTGGGCGTGGAGCCGGCCGCCGCCGGCGCCTTCGAGATGCCGATCAGCGCCCGGAGGCGGCGCACCCTCTACGCCTTCGCGGCCGGCAGCGGCATCGTTCCGATCATGAGCATCATCCGGGGTGTCCTGGCGCTGGAAGAGGGTTCGGTGGTGCACCTCCTCTACGGCAACCGGACGCCAGACAATGCCATCTTCACCGAGGAGTTGGTCGCGCTGGCGGCAGATCACCCGGAGCGGTTCCGCGTCTCCCGCCTGTTCAGCGTCCGGGGCGAGCGCATCGACCACCGGGCGGTGGATGAGTTCCTGATGTCCGGGCCGCCGACCACCGCTGACGTGTGGTACCTGGTGTGCGGACCGCCCGGCATGAATCGCACGGTCGAGGCCCGCCTCCGGTCGCTCGGGGCACCCGATGACCGGCTGCTGGTGGAGCGCTACCAACCTCCGCATCGGGACGGCGCGCCCACTCCCTACGCCGGCGCGCTGGTGCGCCTGGAGGATCACGACCAGGTAGGAACGGCCGCCACCGGAGATGTGTTGCTGGACGCGCTCGGCGGGCCGGCCTCGCCGCTGTTCTACGCGTGCCGATCGGGGGTGTGCGGCACCTGCCGCGCCCTGCTGGTCGCCGGCGAGGTGGATCCCGGGGTCCCGTTCGCCCTTTCCGAGGCGGAGCAGGCCGCCGGCGTGGTACTCACCTGCGTGGCCCGGCCCCTCAGCGCCGAGGTGGTGTTGCGCTCGCTGGACTAGTTTGTAGTTGATGGTGGCATATACCGAGTACCGACTAGGAAAGCCTCCGGCGGTGCCACCTTTCCCAGAGGGCCAGCAGGGACGGCAGAACCAGGATGGCTGCCACCAGGGAAAGTCCGACAGCGTACACCGTGACCTGTCCCATCTGCTGGAAGGGTACGAGCCTGGAACTGATCAGGATCCCGAACCCGGCCATGGTGGTGAATGCCGATCCCGCGAGTGCGCCGCCGGTATGGCGGGATGTCGAGCGCAAAGCCTCATCGAGACTCTCCATGCGGACTCGGTCCTCCCCGAATCGCCGGGCGATATGGATGGTGTAGGGGACTCCGATTCCTATCGACAGGGCTGACAGGGTGGCGGTCACCGGTCCGAAGGGAATGCCGGTGGCGTACATCAGTCCGTAGGTCCAGAACACCACCAGGGCCACGGGGATCATGGTGATCACACCCAGGAAGGGTCGGCGGTTCTCGAACCAGAAGCTGACCATCAGCACCACGGTGGCGACCACCAGGGTGATGAGAAGCGAGGTCGTTTGGGACTCCGCCAACTCTTTGACGATCAGGTTGCTGATGATCTCGGTGGAGGTTGCTATCACGCTGATCCCCAGTTCGGAGACCTCCGAGAAGTTGTCCAGGAGGTCCTGGCGCAGTTGCAGCGCTCCGGTCTCCCCTCCCTGGGTGCCGATATCGAAACGCAGGGCGTCGTAGCCCGACCCACCTCGGTGGAGAACGTTCGCCGCCCGCTCCGGGGCCGCATCGAACAGGGCGTCCCAGAGAGGGGTGACGTCGGCGCCGGAGGGAACTCGAAGATCCTGGTCCGCACCTGCGGCCCGAGCGACGGTGGCGACCGGTTCGGAGGGCGGACCCTGGGGGCCGCCCCGGTTGAGGGAGTTGAGTATCGAGATCGGAGAGTTGGCAGAGGCGATCGGCCCCGCCGGAGTCGGGAACACCAGCACGTTTTGGACTTCGTTCAATCTCGCACTGGCTGAGACCAGGGCGTTGTGGACCTCTGGTCTGGATAGGTCCTCACCCTCGATCAACACCTGGGTGGATTCCCCGAGACCCCCTCCGAACTCCTCCTGCAGGATCTCCAGCGCCTGGATTCCAGGAGCGTCGCTGGGCAGGAAGTCGGTGAACGAGAAGCGGGTTTCCAGTTGGGAGAGGCCCCACACCCCCAGGCCTCCCAACACCATGGCTGCCAGGACCATCACGACGGGGATCTTCTCCGCGAGCACCGAGGTACGGGCTATCAGAGAGGGCAGCAGGCGTTCCGAGTTGGCCTTCATGCCGGCCACGGGCAGGGAGCCTTTGGATTCGATCCGGCGGTCCACCTTCCGGGCCACGATCAGCAGTCGCACGAACGCCCAGGAGAGCCTGCCCCGGCGCTCGGTCCGGCGATCCAGGATCTTGCGGGCCGCCGGGAAGAAGGTGAGGGTCAGGACGAACGAGGCGACTATTCCGACGGCCGCCAGGATCCCGAAGTCCTTCAGCGCCGGCACCGGGTTGAAGATGTTGGTGAGAAAACCGATGGCCGTGGTGACGGTGGCCAGAACCAGGGCTATGCCCACGGTGCCGATGGCGGTGCGGGCGGCGCCGTCCACATCCTGTCCGCGGCCGATCTCCTCGCGGTAGCGGGTGGTGATATGGATCCCGTAGTCGACACCCAATCCGATGAGAAGGATGGGGATGATCTGGGTGACATTGTTGAACGAGGCGATGATCCCTGCTCGTTCCAGCAGCACTCCGATCCCCTGCATGAAAGTGATGGCGGCGAAGATCGTGAAGAGGGTGAGCAGGGTGTCGGCGAGGGTCCGGCGCCCCGATTGGATGAGGGCGCCCCGCCCCGGCGGCTTGAGCCAGTACACGAAACAGAGAATGACGAGAATGATCAGGGCGGCCATCCCGAAGAGCCGCCCGATCTCGCTCCCGGCATCACCGGAGTCTTCGAAAAGCAAGGTGAAGCTGAAGGGAATGACCTCCAACCCTTCGGGGGTGGGTATCGCCCGCAGGACGTCCGCAACCGCCGAATCGTTCTCGATTGCCGCGTCGAAGGCCTCTTCCTCGAGCCCCACCGGCACCTTGGTGAATATCAGCATCAGACCAGCCTGGGCTGTCGCCGAGGACGGGTCTCCGTTGCGGCTGACCAGCGAGGCGAACTGCGGATTGGCCTCCGGTCCCGTGGTGGCCTGGATGTACAGGTCCTTCACGTCCTCATCGTCGGCTACGAGGGCGCCGTTCTTGTCGGCCATGTCGATGGCCGGGTCTAAGTAGCTGAACGAGGCGCCCCTTCCGGGCACTGATGAGAGCCTGTCGGATAGGGCCTCGCTCGCCAGGGCGGAGTTGATGGCGGTCACCACGTCGTAGGCGTCCTTGGTGAAGACGTCGCCCGCCTCCTTGCGGACGATCACCTGGATGACGCTCTCCTGGGTGTCGTCGCTGCCGAACAAGTCGCTGATTCGGTCGGAGGCCAGCAGTTCCGGGTTGTCGGGCGAGAGGCCCTCGTTGCCCTGGCCTATCTCGACCTGGGTGGACAAGTAGCCGAAAATCCCGAATAGGACCAGCGTGGTTGTCACTACCGCCCAGGGCGCTCTCGACACCAAGAACGCGAAGGCTCTGACGAACGTCTTCACACAGATTCCTCTCTGGGTCAGGTCGGCAGCGGTGGAGGGGGCATCTGCTACTTCCGCCGGCAGGCTACTTGTCCCCAGGTTCTATGGGGAATGGGCGCAGCCCCGGTGGCTAGATGATTAGTTCCTAACCGGTAGTTGGTCACTAACAACTAACAACTACAAACTAACAACTATCAACTAGCAGCTACTTCCAGTTGGCCTTTACCATCTTGGAGGGCTGCACTCTGGGTGGTTCCCCCGGCATCTTGGGGTAGTTGGGCGGCCAGGGCGCGTCGCCCACGCCGTCCGCCTCGTCCCTCTCCACCCACTCGAGCAGCTGTTCGATCCGCCCGGGGCGTTCGTCGATCCCGTCGGTCAGGTCGCCCACCGCCGCGTACCGTCGATGGAAGCGATCCATCGGGAAGTCCTCGATTTCCACATCGGGTAGCTCTTCCCACGTAACCGGGGCCGATACGCATCCCGTAGGGCGAACCCCGTAGGCCGAGGAAACGGTCTTGTCCCACGCGTTCTGGTTGTAGTCGATGAACACTCCGCGCCGCTCTTCCTTCCACCATCGCGTGGTAATCAGCTCCGGATGGCGGCGCTCCATCTCGCGACCGAACGCCAGCACCGCCCGGCGGGTCTGGTAGAAGTCCCATTCCGGTTCGATGCGCACGTAGACATGGATACCACGGCTTCCGGAGGTCTTGGGCCATCCCACCAGGCCGACCTCATCGAGGAGATCCCTGGTTGCGAGCGCGGCGCGCTTGACGTCGGCGAACGTGAACCCTTCGGTGGGGTCGAGGTCGAGCCGGAGTTCGTCCGGGTGATCGAGGTCCTCGGCTCGTACCGGCCACGGATGCAGGTCCAGGCAACCCAGCTGGACGAGCCTCAGGATGTCGGCCTGGGAGCGAGGCACGTTCATCCGGCCGGGTCGCTGGGACGGGAAGCGCATCGGAGCGGTCTCGAAGGGGGTGTTCTTAGGCGCCCGCTTGTGGTAGATCGGCACCGTGTCTACGTTCTTCATGTAACGTTTCATCATGGTGGGGCGGCCGAACACGCCGCGCAGGCATCCCTCGGCCACTGTCCGGAAGTAGCGGACCATGTCCAGCTTCGTCCATCCCTGCCGGGGGAAGACCAGCCGATCGGGCGAGGTTATCCGGACTTCCTCACCGGCGATTCCAACCATGGTGGCGCTTGCCATGCGGTCACGCTACCGGATGGAAACGGGAGCGGGTGCCGTCCGGTGGGTGTCGCATGAGGAACCCGGAACGGCCCGGCGGCCCTGGTCAGTCCCGGCTGCGGAGCGTCTCGGCGAGCCTGGGCAGGACGTGGTGCACATCGCCGACGATCCCGAGGTCGGCAACTGAGAAGATCGGCGCCTCCGGGTCCTTGTTGATCGCCACGATACGTTTCGAGTCCTTCATCCCTACCAGATGCTGCATGGCGCCCGATACACCGCAGGCGATGTAGACCTCGGGCTTCACGGTCTTGCCGGTCTGCCCTACCTGTTTGGCGTAAGGAACCCAGCCGGCGTCCACGATCGCCCGGGTTGCTCCGGTGGCGGCGCCCAACGGCTCGGCGACGCTCTCGATCAGAGAGTAGGCCTCCGCGCTCCCCAGCCCCCGGCCCCCGCTGATGATGACCTTGGCGCTCCCCAGCTGCGGTCCCTCCGCCTGCTCGACGGTTGTGTCCACCACCTGCGGTGATCCTGCGTGCCCGGCATCGGGGAGCGGGTATTCCTCGACCCGGCTAACGGTGCCTCCTCGTTCCTCGGCGGAGAAGGACTTGGGTCGCACCAGCACCAGGTGCGGACCCGGTCCGGTGAAGGCCGTTCGGACCAGCTGCGTGCCCCCGAAGACCTCGGTGGTGACGGTACAGTCGTCATCGATCGCCACATCCACCGCGTTCGATATCACCGGCCGGTCGATGCGGGCTGCCAGCCGGCCCGCCACGTCCCGCGATGTGTAGGTCTGGGCGAACAGCACCGCCCCGGGAGACTCCCGTTCGACCAGCTCGGCCAAGGCCGCCGTGGCGGCCGCCGCGGGCAGGTCGCCGCCCCCGGTCAGGTTGTACACGGTTGATGCCCCGTGGGCACCGAGGACGGCGAGGGCCTCCCCGGAAGCCTCTCCCAGGTAGACGGCTACCGCTTCACCATGGGAGGCAGCCTTGGACAGCACCTCCAGGGCGGGCTCGCCCGGCCCGCGTTCGGTAGCTTCCGCGAAAATCCAGACAGCCATCTAGACCACCCTCGCCGCCTCGAGGAATTCCACGATGCGAAGGTGGCCGGTACCGCTGTCCTCCACCACCTCGCCGGCTTGCCGTTCCGGGGCCGGCGCCACCGAGACGACCGTCTGACCAGGGTCGCACGATACGGACAGGTCGGCCGCGGTCAAGGTATCGACCGGTTTGTTCCTGGCCGCCATGATGCCCCGGAAGGTGGGATATCGGGGTTCGACGGCCCCGGCGGTGACGGACAGGACGGCGGGGAGCGGCGACAGGACCACATCGAAGCCCGATGCGGTCTGGCGCTCGATGCGCAGGGCGGGTCCGTCCATCTCCACCCGCCGGGCGAATGTCAGCGCCGGTACCCCGAGTAATTCGGCCGTCATCTGGGGCACCACGCCCGAGTAGCCGTCGGTGGACTCGACACCTGTGACGAGGACGTCGAACCCTTCACGGCGCGCGGCGGCAGCGAGGACCTTGGCAGTGGTCAGGGCGTCGCTGTCCTCCAGGGCAGGGTCGTCGATGAGGACCGCCTTGCCGACCCCCATGGCCAGGGCTTGGCGGATTCCCTGCATGGTGCCGGTCGGACCCATGGACAAGAGGGTCACCGCGCCCTGCGTCTGTTCGGCCAGTTGGAGACCCACCTCGATCCCGTATCGATCCGTGTCGTCCAGCACCTGCTCCGGTGGTCTCACCAGGCGGCTGGTATCCGGATCGAGCGACGAGGGGGAGGCCGGATCCGGTATCTGCTTCACGCACACCAGTATCTGCACTGCCTATGAACTCCTGACAACCCGACAAATCTGCTGGGACGGGCTGATCCTAGCCGTCTGCGGCGGCATTGAGGCATGCCGGCGACGAGCATGGTACGCCTAGCCGGGGTTCAAGCAGCTGGCCCTTTAGGAGGGTGCTGAAAAAGACGAGGATGGGTTGGCCCGTGATGTCTCGATTCGGGGTTCGTTGTGGATTACGGGGCCAACTGGATATTTTTCAGTACCCTCCTAATGGGGGTCCACCATTTCTGCCGGTTCATCTGGGAGGGTGTGGTGGTTGGGCTGGCTGGCCGGTGAGTACTCCACTCTCCTGGAACGCTG
>Ga0209754_1000323_pt1 | contig 72072 bp, 59 predicted proteins | sample MesohylBB_FD_187295 | JGI IMG/M metagenome (GOLD analysis project Ga0209754, IMG submission 187295) | Host-associated microbial community of the marine sponge Aplysina aerophoba from Gulf of Piran - sponge mesohyl, lysed by bead beating... | ecosystem: Host-associated > Porifera > Sponge >...
CTTCCGTACAAATCTTCATGCCGACATGATTACCACATGCCGAAAAGTGTTACCAGCCCCTCAAGGGAATCTTTTCGAATTTCCGGGAGGAAAAAGGCGGGCCATCACCCTGTCGCCGAACGGTTACAAGTGTATTCGTTCGGTCGTGGGGTGATAAAGAAAAGGAAAGCACCTGCTGAAGCTGGCTAGACCGCGCAATTCCTACGAATGTCTCCGGCATCGACTAAGTTATCACCCCTCCGCCGAACTGTTACAATCGTCGTACACGTTCGCTCATCCCGTGACGGAATTGGTCATGGCGCCGACCGGATCCAGATTGTAGTTGCCCTCTACGAGATGAAAATCGATGTCGGAATGCCGTCCATGCACCGAAGGTGCCTGAATATCCTGCCGACTCGGATGGTGAAGAGAACATCAGGAAAAACCAGTTACATTGGGACTGACACCGAACTACCGCTGCTCGGGTGCTGCCATCACGGCCGGGACGAAAGTGTAACGCGACCGGCAATCGTTTCCGCCGGGAAAGAGGTGTCCCCCGAGAAGGGAATTACCCGCCCGGCTCCAGGTCGCCGCTCACCGCGGCGTCAATCACGTGGCGGAGCGTCCGGCATACGAAGTACTTGCCGCCGGCTCTGATCACACGCTCCCGGAACCTCTGCTGACGCGTGGAAAGGTCGTTCTTCCCCGCCTTGAGGTCGATGGCGACATATTCGCCCCCGTCCCGGCAGAGGATGATGTCCGGCGCGCCGTATTGCCGCGTCACCGAAAGCGTGGACGTGTCCAGGACGACGATGCCGATTTTCTTCTCGAGCCGTTTCAACACCATCATCGCCGCCGCCTGGAAGAAGGCTTCGGTCGTGTGTTTCGAATCCAGGGTCGGTATGATGCCGGCTACCACCCGGCGGACCATTTCATCAGAGTATCGCTCCATCACCCCTCTCTCGACGGAACGCAGTTGCCCGCCCGGTGAAGTCCGCACCCCGTGGAAGATTTTGACAGTGCGGGGATGCTACCAGCGATTGCGCCGGAGGGGGGTAAAGATTCCGTAAAGTTCCCGCCGCGGCCGGATGCCGGTCGCAACCGGGGGCGGCGAAGCCGCGCATCGAGGGTCGGTTCCGACTGAGAAAGGAGGAACTGCATTCCTGAGCCTGTCGAAGGGGCGCTCCCGACACCGGAATGACGAACAAAACCGCACCGTCTCATGTAACGGACAGGCACGGAGGCCACGGACAGGCACGGAGGCCTGTCCCTACCCCCCCTCGCCGGGGGCAAAGGCGACGCCTCCCCCCTTGCCCCGAAAACCCGCCACATTTCGTGGTTGAATTCCGTTGTTTGTTTATTATAATATATATAGGTAATATATTGCGTATATATGGCTTCATATACCATTGTTTATCGTACTCGCAGTCATGGAAAGCGGAACGGGAAATTGAAACCGAACCTGGAAACCCATGATTCCGGCGCCCCGCTCGTCCGGGGAAGCCGGACCGGGAGCATCGCCGCCAAAGACGCGCGTCCGTTCGCCACTTTGGCGGGCCGGCCGCGTCCTGCTAGACTGAGGCCTCACCCACAGACCCACAGGCGGAACCGTCTCTCTGAACCACGTTTAGACCCCCAAAAACCAGAAGACAGACTCGCAGAACCACATCTAAACCCAAAAAAACCCGAAAATAAATCCAATAAGGGCCGGTTCTTGACGGGGGTTGCTGAATACCCCCTCGCCCGGAATCGATCACCATCGTCACCCGTCCGAGGGGCGATGCCGGGTCCATACGCATATCTCATCCGCAAACCGGCGAAGTCCGCCGTGGAACTTATGGAAGCGCAAGGGAGGAAGCGCACATGAAGAATAGAAGAAGTAGCCAGGCCTTTTTGTCTCCGCCGGGCGTCTGCGCGGCGGCATTTCTGGTCCTCGCCCTCGCGGTAGCGGCACTGCCGGGGGTGGCCGCCGCGCTGACGGCGTCGTTCCACGGGGCGCCGGAGGCGCACAACGGCAAGAAGCTGTTCGTCTTCGAGATACGCTTCAGCGAGGATTTCGACGGCCTGCGGCTGGGTGCGCTAAGGAAGGCGCTCCAGGTGACGGGCGGCCGCTTGGTGGACGTGAAGCGCACGGTGCGGGGCAAGAACGGCGGCGTGACGGTCAGGGTGCGGCCCTCCTCGTCCGGGGAGATGACGATCACGCTGGCCGACGGCATCGCCGGGGGCGGCTCGCTGACGGTTGCGGGGCCTGCCCCGGCCTCCGAGCCGGATCCCGTCACGCCGCCGGTTTCAGAGCCGGATCCGCAGCTGGTATCGACGCCGGACCCGCAGCCGGTTTCCGCGCCGGCGCCGCTCACGGCATCGTTCCACGGGTTGCCGGACAAGCACGACGGCAAGCTGCTGAGCTTCGAGATCCGGTTCAGCGAGGAGTTCGACGGCCTGAAGCTGGGGGCGCTCAAACAGGCGCTCCAGGTGACGGGCGGCCGGGTGGTCGACGTGAAGCGCACGGTGCGGGGCAAGAACGGCAGCGTGACGGTCAGGGTGCGCCCGGCCTCGTTCGATCCCGTCGGGATCAGCCTGCCGGCGACGGCGGACTGCGCGGCGGCCGGCGCGATCTGCACGAAGGCGGGCGGGAAGCTGTCCGGCTCCGCCAGTGCGAACATCATCTCGGAGGGCTGGGGGCTGGGCCGGCGGGGCTGGCCGAACCCCGACTTGCCCCCTCTGCCATCCACCAAGTCGATTTCGATCGGCGTACCGCCAGGCTTTGGAGGATACACCTGGGGCAGCGTGATCAACATGAACAGCTTCGCCGGCTGGAGCGAGGGCAAACTCGGCCCCAACAGGGCGCCGAATTTCCAGGTTCGAGAGGTCCTTGTCGCCAGAGTTCACGTGATTTCTTGGGCTGGCACCCAGCGAGTGAATTACAATAGGTACGGCTATGCCTACCCTTCGGGGACTGACACCAGCAAGACAAGAGTAATATTAGTAATCGACAAGCTGGGTTACGGCACCTCCAATTACATAACCGGAACCGGTGCCAAAGGAGGAAAAACCGACCTGACGGAGTATGTCCGCTTAGGCAACACCTATACCGAGTTCTTCAAGGCCGACGCATACCTGCAGGAAAAGGGAACCCTGGCCCAGCCGGACGTGACGGCCACGTTCACGGGCAAGGCCATCGCGGCCACATCCGACGTGAGCAACATCCCGACGCGGGGGGAGCTGATCGGCGGCGACGCGAGCGTGACTGCCACGCTAAGCGGGGGCGCGGTGACGGCTGCCGTGTCGCTCACGAACCTCAAAGCCACCACGCTCACCGAGGGAGCAAATAAAAGTGATTTCGGGCCGGTCACCTTCACGGACCAGTCATGGACCGGACTGACGGTCTCGGGCGGCAGCTTCTCGAGTACCACCACCACCCGCAAGATCGAGGGCACTTTCCGCAAGCAGAACAACGACAATGACGCCAACACGGACATCGTCGACACGGTCGGCGCGGTGTTCGAGATCAACGGAAGCGACTGGAAATCGAAGTTCACGGGCGGGTTCGTCGCCACCAAATAAGGGAAACGTTTCACTTGTCAAACCCGGCCGGAGAGAGCGGTTGCGCCGCCGGAACAGGCGAACGAAACCGCCCCGCCAATTGCAGGGACAGGTCGCGACCTCGGACAGGCGCGGGGGCCTGTCCGCTGCGGTGAACGATTCGATGATCGGAATACCCTCCTCCCTTGAGGGTTTTTCAACAACCCCCTCGGGGAGGGAGTGGTCTGATGGCGCGTATGACGTCGGGAAACCCATTCCGGTGCTCTGGTGACTTCTTGAGCGCCCCCGCCCTGCCGCGCCGCCAGGCGCGGTACGCCGCGTTCGCGGCGGCGCTCGCCGTCGCGCTGTTCTGCGCCGGGCCGGAGGCGGTCATACGCGCGCAGGCGGCGGAGTCTCCCCCGGAAAAATCCCCGAAAGAAACACAAGCCTACCCCGCCGTCGGGGCGGCCCTGGCGCAGGCCGAGCGCCTGATAGCGGCGGGCGAGCCCGTCGCGGCCTTCGCGGTGCTCATGGGGGCCATGGAGGCGCTGCCCGAGGGCGCGGACGACGCGGACCTGCGCTTCGGGATCGCCCAGGCCCTGCTGGCGGGCGGGCGCCACGCCCAGGCCGAGCGGGTGCTGGCGCGGCTCGCCGAGGAGCGGCCGGACAACCTGCGGGTCCGGCTCGACCGCGCGCTGGCGCTGTTCGCACTGAGGCGGGACGACGAGGCGGGGGCGCTGTTCCGCGAAGCGCGCCGCGCGCCGGAACTCCCCGAGGACGCGCGGCGCAAGGTGGAAGTGTTTCTCGCCCGCATCCTCGCCCGGCAGCGCCTGCGGGTCGATCTGGACCTGGGATTCTGGCGCGACGGCAACGTGAACAACGCCGCCGAGGTCGATACGGTGCAGATCCCCGCCTTCGGCAACCTGGAGTTCCGGCTGAATGAGCGGCCGGTCGCCGCATGGGTGGCGCGCACGGGCGCGCGCGTGGGCTGGCGGAAGGCGGTGACGGCGGACGGGCGCGTGCAGTTCGAGGCGCGCGCGGCTGCGGCGCGCAACACGGCGGTCGGCGCGAGCGAGTACGACCGGACCTGGCTCAGCCTCTCGGCCGGGCCGCGGGTCGGCTACGCGGCGCCGCTCGGCAGCCGTCTCCGGCCCGGGCGGGTCGGCGCGGACGTCGGGGTGGAGCGGCGCATGCAGGGGGGATCCGGCGAGTCGACGACCTGGTGGGGCGGCGTCCGGGTGGACCAGGTGCTGGACGCGGACTGGCGCGTGGGCGTCTCGCCCCGCCTCTGGGCCACGCGCTACGACGACCGGGCCGATGAGGCCGACCCCGCCGGGCGGTCCCTGTATCTCTCCGTCTCGCGCCGCATGGGACCCGGCTGGCTGACGGCGCGCGCTACGATCTCGCGCGCGAGCGCGGACCTGCGCAGCCAGAGCTGGCGGTCTCAGGGGCTGGGCCTCGAATACGCGGCGGATATCGGGGAGGACTGGAGCGGGTCGGTCCGGTTCGGGATGAGCGGCCTCCGGTTTGACGAGGAGGATGCGACGTTCCTCGTCCGGCGCGAGGACGAGACGCTGAGCGCCGGCCTGACGCTCTCCCACCGCAAGCTCTCCTGGGAGGGCTACCAGCCGGTGCTGATGCTCGACTGGTCGCGGACCGACTCGACCATCCCGCTCTACGACCGGAAGCTGCTCCAGTTCCGGGTCGGGCTGCGGCGGTTGTTCTGATGGGCGCGCCGTGACCGCGTTCGGCGACGATACCGCCTTGCCCCTGGACGAGCGGATGCGCCGGAGCATCGCGCTCTGGCGCGAGCGCCGCGGGATGAGCGCGCGGCGCTTCGGGGTGGGCGCGCTGGGCATTCCCGGCTTCGTGGGCCTGCAGGCGCGGGGGCGGCCCCTGCGCGTCGACACGGCGGACCGGGTGCTCGCGTTCATGGGGTACCCGCCCCTGGGACCGCTCCTCCGGGCCGAGATCGAGGTGTTCATCGAAGTGAGCGGGACGAAGGTCACGATACTGGGCGAGGAGGCGGTGAGGAACCCCGCCTTCGTGGGGAACCTGCGCCGGGGCGTCTCGCCCTACCTTCGGAGCTTCGACCGGGTGCGCGCCTGGATGGCGGCCAACGCGATGGAAGGGGAGATCCCCGCGGTTCGCGAGAGGCTCGCGGACCTCGACGACCCCTTCGACGGGACGTGGGACGCCAGGGGAGACCCGCCCGCAGCCCTGGAAGAAACGCCCGCCGCGCGGGGTCTCGACACGCGGGAGGCGGCCGCCTGGCTGGGACTCTCGCCCAAGACGATCGCTCGATACCGCCTGAGCGGCGAGGGGCCGGAGTTCCGCCGCGTCGGCGTCCGGGTGCGCTACCTCCTCGAAGACCTCGAAGCGTGGGCCTCCGCCCGGAGGTGGACTTCCCTGTCCGAGGAGAGAGCCGCCCGGAAGAAGAAGGGGCGGTAGGGAGATTATTGAGCCTGGTCCGGAACGGACGCGCCCGTTCGCACGTTCCCGGTCGATTTTCCAAAGCTTTCCGCAGCAAGTCCTACCGCTCTCCATTCCTTCCCTCCTTCGCGGGGGAAACCTGAATTTTTTTATTGTCGCACCACTGCGCAGCGTTTCGTGGAGGCGGGCGCGAACCCGGTGAGAACGTTACTGGAGCACAAACCTTGATGATTGAAGCGCTGTAGTTTTTGTTTTATGTTCGCTCGCCATGAAGATTTCACTTACCCGGACAAACGACATTGGAAAGACGAACGGGATGCGGCGTCGACTTCTTTCGCGGCTTGTGACGCCCGGATCCGAAACCACTCGCCGGGACGAGGCGCCCGGCGCATTCACCACAAGGGCCCCGGACGGCGGGGCCGATCACGAAAAAAGGAGAGATTCGCATGAACGAGAACGCCAGGAACTACCTGAGCACGCGGCAGGCGGCGGAGTGGCTCGGCCTTTCGCCGAGGACGCTGGACCGCTACCGCGTGACCGGCGAGGGGCCCATCTTCCACCGCTTCGGCTCCCGGGTGCGCTACCTGCTCTCAGACCTCGAGACGTGGGCCACGTCGCGTCGGCGGAAATCGACGTCCGACGACGGAGGGAGGGTCGCGCGATGAACAGAGTTTCTTTTCTGAGCAGGTGCGCGCTCGCCGTGCTCCTCTGGGCGCTGTGTGGTCTCGATGCGGCCTGGGCGACGACGGACACGACGTTCTCGGGTCCGCTCGGCACGGTGACCGGGATGGTCTCGGGCACGGGCGGACAGCTCGCGGCGGCGCTCGCCGTGGGCGCCGCCCTTGTGGGTTCGGTGCTTCGCTTCAACGCAGCCCAGCTCGCGGGCGCCGTCGGCGTTGGCATCGCGGCGGGCGCGGGCACCGGCATCGTCACGGGCCTCGTCGGCACGGCGATCGTATGAGGGGGACGGATGAGCGATCAGGCCAAGCACGCGATCCCCTCGCGCCTCGACGACCCGGAACGCTGGCTGTTCTGGACCCTGGACGAAGCGGCGGCGCTCCTGGGACCGGCATTGCTGGGACTGGCGGCAAACGCCTTCCTGACGGGGTTGTTGACCGGACTTGCGGGCTGGGCGCTCCTGCGCCGGGCGAAGCGGGGCGGCGGAGCGGATGTCGCGATCTGCGCGCTCTACTGGTTCCTGCCCGGTTTCGCGCTGGGGTTCAGGGGCGCGCCGCCGAGCCACCTGCGCCGCTTCATCGGATGAGGAGGCTTTAGGGGATGAAACGTGAACGGATGGAGGCGCAGAGGCGGCAGGTGAGAGACGGGCGCGCGGCGCTGGCGGCGCTGCTCGGCCTCTCGCTCCTGGCCAACCTCGCTCTGAGCATAGGCCTCGCCTCGGTGGAGCGCATGACGGTGCTGGTGCCCGCGGTCGCGGGACCGGCATGGGAGGTCGGCGGCGGGCGGGCGGGGCTCCGCTACCTCGAGGACATGGGACGGACCGTGGCGGTGACGCTCCTGACGCTCACGCCCGAGAACGCGGAGCACGCCCGCGAGGCGGCGGCGCGGCTCGCCCACGCCTCCGCGCGGGGCGCCATCGGCGCCTGGGTCGCGGCCGAGGCCGGGCGCATGGCGCGGCGCGACCTCTCGACGGCGTTCTACCCCGGGCGGATCGAGGCGGACCCGGGGAGGCTGACGGTCGTCGTGGGCGGGGAACTCGCGACCTGGGTGGGGCGCGAGCCGGTCTCGCGCGAGCGGAAGCGCTACCGGTTGTCCTTCCGCGTGGACGCGGGCCGGATCGGCCTGCTTCGTTTCGAGGAACTGGAGGAGAAGAAATGACGCAATTGACGAGAAGGGGGAACGCCATCCCTCGCGCGCTGATTCGGACGCTGCTCCTGGCCGCGATCTTTATCTGGGCGGCGCCGGCGTCCGCAATGCAGATACTGGACGCCGCAGACGGCGCGGAGTTGGAAGCTGTGATATCGGACCGTTCGGTGAGCCGGGTAACGCTGGCCGATGATCGGGTGGCGCGCGTGGTCCGGGGGCCGGACGGTTTTGCGCTCGAACACGACAAGTCGCGCGGGGACCTCTACCTGCGGCCCCTGGAATCAACCGCCCCTGCGCGGGAGGCGCTTACGCTCTTCATCGGGACGGCGAAGGGCTTCACCTACCGGCTGAGGCTCCGGACCGCCGCGCGGGGCTCGGCGCAGATACTGATCAGAAACGCCGCCGCGGCGCCCCGGGCGGAAAGCCCCGCTCCCCGCGAAGGCCGCGTGGGCGCGCTCGTGGCGCTGGTGCGCGCTGTGGCGCTGCGTGAAGTCTTGCCGGGCTATGTGATTCACTCGCCATCCGAAACGTCACGTTCAGAGGGCTCGGCGCTCCTGGAAACCTGGCGCGGGCGGCGGTTCACGGCGCGCGTGTACGAGATGGATTCCATCCCTTGGGACGACAGCCAAGCCATGATGCAGAACCTCGCGCCGGGCGCGGCCGCGCTCTGGGCGGCGGAGCCTGCGAGCGGTCCCTCGGGCGGACGGATCGTCGTGGCGGTGCTCGAAACCTCGCGATTGAGGGCTGCGCAATGAGCGGGCAGGAGAAAACCCCGATGGACCCCGAGAGCCGGAAGATCAGGAGTCGCCAGATGCTCCTGTTATCGAGCCTGGCCGCTGCCGTGCTCGTCGCCTTCGCGGCCTGGTTCTCGGCGGGAGGGAGCGAGGCGCCGCCGCCACGGGGCGGGGTCCGGGCGAAGCTCGCGGGCGCAGGGTCTGCGGAAGCCGTCTGGGTCAGGCGTTCGGAAGCCCGGATCGGACAGATGGAGGCGCGGCTCCGCGAGATGGAGACGAAGAACCGGCGCTCGGAGGAGGAGAACGCTCGGCTCAGGGCGCGTCTCGACAAGGGCGCGGCGGACGGACGGATGGTGATCGACCGCCAGGCGGCGGCGATCGACGAACTGCGCAAAAAACTGGAGACCCGCCCCGTCGCGCCCGTCCGGTCGAAGCGCAGGGCCCCTGCCGGCAAGACCTCCACGGCTCCGACCGGCCCCATGATCCGGGAATTTCATACCGGCACGGGAGTCGAGGGTACGAACGCCCCTGATACGGGCCCACGTCCCCTTTCCTCCTGGCTGCCCGCGGGCGCCTACGCGGATGCGGTGGTTCTGGCGGGCGTGGACGCCTCGGCGGGCGTCTCCTCCCAGGGCGACCCGCGCCCGGTGCTGCTTCGACTCACGGGCAAGGCGCGGAGCGCGGCGTCGGGCGGAGCGGCGATGGAAGCCGACGTCGAGGGCTGCACGCTGACGGGCGCGGCCTACGGGGACCTCTCGTCCGAGAAAGTCTACGTGCGGCTTCAGACCATGACCTGCGCCGGCGCCGAGGCGGCGACCGTGATCGAGACCAGGGTATCCGGCTTCGTGGCGGGCGGCGGTAAGGCCGGCGTGCGGGGTCCCGTGGTGAGCCGCGAGGGGGCGCTCGTGGAGAAGGCCTTTCTCGCGGGCCTGGTGTCGGGCGTGGGCGAGACCGCCGCCAACGTGCTCCAGGCGCCTGCCGGGACGGCGGGGGCGGAGAACGCGGCGAGCCTGAGCGACCTGGGACGCGCGGGTCTGGGAGCGGGCGCGGGATCGGCCGGCCGCCGCGTGGCGGACTACCTGATCCGAAGGGCCGAGCAGTACCAGCCGGTGATCCAGCTACAGACGGGAACGCGGGTCACGGTCGTGTTCATCGAGGGCGCCCGGATCGACGGGAGCGAAGAGAAGAAGAGCAACAACCACGGGAGGAACAGATGAGAACGAATATCCATCCATCATCGACAGGAAGATTTCATTTGCCGGCGATGCTGTTGACCGTCATGTTCCTCGCGGGCTGTGCGGGGGGGAGCCACGTGGGCGAGTCCTGGCAATGCCCCATCGCGCAGGGGACGGCGTGCGCGAGCGTTTCGGAGGCGGACCCAGCCGTTGCGGCAACGGCGGAAGCAAGGGAAACGACTCTTCCCTTCCCGGTTCGTTCCATTGAAATCACCGGGACCCCGTTCCTGAGCGGCATCCTCGCCTGGTTCGTGGAATTTTTCCGTCTCGATGAGGAAGACGACATGGGCGTAGCCACAGCCGAGCCGCTGATCGTTATAGCGGCGGCGGAAGATGCTCTATCCCGTCCCTATGAAAGCCTCCGTACGAAGGAGCGGGTCGCGCGGATCTGGATCGCGCCCTACGTGGACGCGAAAGGAATATATCGCGAGGGCAATTGGGTACGCGCGGTGATAAGGCCGGCGGGCTGGAGGCTGCCGTGATCGAGCGACTGAAGGACATCTTCGGCGGCGCCGACGCGCTTGCGCCCTGGACGCTCCCGGCCGTCCCGGCCCCGCTCGTGGACCTCCTCCCCTGGCGCGCCTGGGACGAGTCGGGCGAGTTCTACGTGAACGCGGGGAGTCTCGGCTTCGTCCTGGAACTCCCGCCTTTCGCCGGGGTGGACGAGGGGACGCTGGACGCCCTGGCGGGAACGCTCGCGGACTCCGCACCCGATCGTTCCGTGGTGCAGGTGATCCACTGGACGAGCCCGCGCTACGGGGCCGCGATCGCGGAATGGGCCGGGCCGAGGGAGGCGGCGGGCGGCCTGCAGGCCGTGATGGCGAAGCGCCGCGCGGCGCTCTTCACGGGCGCCGGCTGGCGAGCGCTACACGCGGGCGGGCCGCCGTTCACGCTGAACGACTGCCGGGTGTTCCTCGCGGCGAGTCTGCCGGGACGTCCGGGACCGGCTTCTGAGACCGCGCTCGGCGGCTTCCGCCGCGCGATCGAGGGCGCGCTCGCCTCGATCGGGACCTGGTCCCGGCGGATGGAGCCCGACGCGCTGCTCTCGCTGGCAGCGGAACTCGCCGCGCCCGATACGGAAGGCGTCCATGACGGCGGGCTCGAGCGCCCCGGGAGGCGCTGGTCGCCGCGCGATCCGATTCACTTACAGTGCGCGGCGCCTGGCCGCGCGATGAGCGTTGCGCCGGCGGGACTGGTCTTCCACCACCCGGACGGGGCGGACGTTGCCGTGCGCGTGCTCTCCGCCCGCGCATACCCGGAAGTCTGGCCCGGCTGGCGGGGCAATGCCCTGATCGGAGATTTCTATCGAGATTTCCTGCAACCCGGCGCGCCGGTCCTCACCGCGCTCACCGTGATGATGGGCGAGGCGGCCGATGGGGAACGCGCGTTCCTGAAATCCGCCCGCGCGACGCAGCAGGCGGGGACGGGGATCGCGCGCTACCTGCCCGGGTTGCCCGAGAAGGCCCGCGACTGGCGCTTCGTGACCGAGCGGCTGAAAGAGGGCGAGCGCCTGGTCAGGGCCTGTTACATGGCGGCGGTCTACGCACCATTGGACGCGATAGACGAGGCCGAACAGGCGGTGCGCGCCATATACCACGGCCAGGGCTGGCGGCTGGGGGCGGAGCGCTACGCGCACCTCCCTGGCTGGCTCTCCTGCCTGCCCATGGTCGCAGCGGGCGGACTCGACGCCGACCTCGCCCGGATGGGCCGGATGAAGACGCTGCTCACCTCATCCGCCGTCAACCTGGCGCCCGTGCACGGCGAGTGGCGCGGCCAGAGGGCGCGGCCGGACGCGCCGCCCGCACTGTTGCTGCTGGGAAGACGCGGGCAGCCCGCCCCCTGGTCTCCTTTCGCCAACGAGGCGGGGAACTACAACGTGGCCGTGACCGGCAAGTCCGGATCGGGAAAATCCGTGCTGATGCAGGAACTCGTCGCGGGGATCGCGGGCGCGGGCGGAGAGGCGGTCGTCATCGACGACGGACGCTCGTTCCAGCATACGGCGGAAGCGCTCGGCGGCGCCTTCATCGCCTTCGGCAAGGACCCGGCGAGGCTCAACCCCTTCGCGATGATCGACGCCGAGACCGCCGCGCGCGACGGCGACTACAGGGAGGAATGCTTCGCCATGCTGGCTTCGGTGGTCGGTCGCATGTGCAGGCGGCGCGGGCGGATCGACGACATCGAGGCGGCGCTGATAGACGAGGCCATCGCGCGCGCCTGGGAGGAAGCCGGAAACGACGCGGACTTAGGCCGAGTGAAGAAAGGACTCGGGGCCGCGGGCGACAGGCGCGCGTCCGACTTGAGCGTAGCGCTCGGCCCATGGTGTCCGGGAGGCGCGATGGGGCGGTTGTTCGAGGGCGGCGGGACGCCCGCGCTCGACGCCGCGCTCACCGTGTTCGAACTCGCCGAGCTCAAGGGACGCGGCGACCTCCAGGGCGTCGTGCTCATGCTGGTCGTCTTCCTCGCCACGCAGCGCATGTACCACGGCCCGAGGACGCGGCCCAAGGCTATCGTGATCGACGAGGCCTGGGATTTGTTATCGGGCGAGGACAGCAAGGCGTTTTTGGAGGGCGCCGCCCGCCGCGCGAGAAAATACCGGGGCGCGCTCGTCACCGGCACCCAGAGCGTGAACGACTACTACGCCAACCCCGCGGCGCGGGCGGCCTGGGACAACTCGGACTGGACGATATTCCTGGCGCAAAAGGACGAGTCCGTCGAACTCCTGAAGCAGGAGAAGCGCATCCACTGCGACCCCGGGATGGAGCGCGCGCTCAAGAGCCTGGCCACCGTGGACGGACGCCACGCCGAACTCGTGCTGCACGGCCCCGACGGCTGGCGGGTGGCGCGGCTCGCGCTGGACCGCTGGTCTCAGGCGCTCTACTCATCGCGCGGGCCCGCCTTCGCGGCGATCGAGAAACTGAAAAGCGAGGGTCTCACCACCGAGGAGGCCGTCGCGCGGGTCGCCGAAGAGGGCGCGCCCTGAGGCTCCATACCAACCGGCAGCTGCAAACAAATCATCAACGGAAAGGAAACCACATGAACGTGAGAAGAAGAGCGCACGGGGGCGAAGCGGAGGAGAGATCGCTGGAGTGGCCGGGAAACCCCGATACGCTGACGGCCGAATCCGTCGACTTCGAGGCCCTGGCCCACGTGCTCGCCAACACCTGCCGCCGGGACGGGCGGATGAGGCGCTTCCATTCGCTCGCCGCCCACGCGGTGACGATGAGCGAGGCGATAGAGGGTCTGGGCGGCGACATGCGCGAGGCGGCGCTCCAAGCGCTGCTGTTCGAGGCGAGTGTCGCTTGGCTGGGTCCCGACGCCGCTCCCTCGCGGCGGAAGACGGAGAAGCTGAGACGCCTGGGCGCCCGCGTCGACAGGGCGGTTCGGGAGGCGGCGGGCCTCGAGTCGGAACCGACCCCCGAGCAGGCGGAGCTTTTGCGCTTCATCGCCCGGATGGCCGATGCGGCGGAGGCGCGCGACGTCCCAGGCTCCGGCGATAGCGCCGCCGCCATCCTCTTCCCGCCGCTCGACCGGAAGATCAAGTCCCTCGATCCCGCGCGCGCGGCCAGACTCTGGCTCGATCGCCTGAACGATCTCAAGAGACCGCCCGATTCGGGCGGAAGCACCGCCGAGTCCGGAACGAAAGAATCCGGCGCAAAAGACCACATGACCGGACAGGAGAACCCCCATGACACTCATGTGCGGAAGACGCAAATACCGGCCGGAGGCTCACGCGATGCGGCCTAGGCGCAGGCGCTTTGTCCAAGTGTACGAGGACACGGAGGGCGTGTTCCGCGCGGCCATCGAAGTGGGCGTGCTCTCAGACGAGCCCTGGGACCGGCTATATGCGGGCCGGTACCGCTACATGTTCCACGACGAGGACGGGACGGCCTGGTTCAGGCGCTACGACCGGAAGGCCTGGGTCTCGATGAACGCCGAGAGGCGCGTCTCGGGGCAGCGGTTATGAGCGGGTTTTCCGCTTTCGCGGCCGCTCTCCTGCTCGCGGCCGGCGTCGCCGCCGCCGTATCGGCCGTGACCGTAAGGATTTCTTTGGAAAAACCCCCGCGTATCGCGAGCGTACGTCTCTCAGGCCTCACGGCGCGCTACATCACAAGGTCGCTGCGAGAGGGCGGGGATTCCAAAAAAGCGCTGGCCGAAGCGCGCGAATGGGCGGGACGGCTCGAAGTTGCGCTCGCGCGAACAGCGGCGCGCCGGGGCGTCGTCCTGCTCACGGCGGGCGCGGTCGCGGCGGGTGGGGAGGATTTGACGGCGGAGGTCGAGGCGGCGATGGCGGAACTCGCGACCCGGAAACATACCCCGAAGAAGGAGGAAAACATCAAATGATGATGACGGACGACAATAAATCTTTCCGCACGAACCCCCGGGGTTTCAAGCTGCTGGTTTGTATGGCCGTGCTCTCGGGCCTCTGGCTCATTGCGGCTTCGCGCGTCCACGTGAACGCGAGTTGGTCGGACGGCGCATGGGGGTATTTCTCGCTGCCGATGTTGGCGGCGCCCAAACGCGGCGACCTCGTCCTCTTCGATCCCCCCGAAGACTCAGGCTCGCCGATCCCCTACATGAAGCGCGTTATCGGCCTGCCGGGAGACAGCGTGGCTGTGAACCCGGAGCGCCGCGTCTTCGTGAGGGGAGATTTCATCGGGATAGCCAAGAGACATGCGCTTAACGGCCGCGCGCTCGATGCCATCGAGCCCGGCGTGATTCCGCCGGGCCACTACTACGTACACGCCGATCACGCGGACAGCCACGACAGCCGCTACCGGGAGATCGGGCTCGTGCCGCGCGGGCGCATCCGGGCCCGCGCCCTTCCGCTTCCCGACCTCCCATGGCTGGGACTCGAAGGCCCTCTCGCTAAGCCTGAGGAGGCGCGGCCATGAAACGGCTTCCTCCCCGGAGGTTCTTCGCGGCGGCGCTCGCCTGCGCCCTCGCCCTCGGAGCGGGAACGGCTTCGGCGAAGGACCTGGGCGTTCGCGGCGCCGTCTGGCGCATCGAGGAGCCTGACCTTTTGCGCGAGATCGAGGCCAGGCTCCAGGAAATGGAGAACACGGGCGAGGCGGACCGCATGAGGCGCGAAGCGGTGGAAAGAACTCGTGCGTTTATCGAGTCGCCTCCCCGCGTCACCGGCATCCAGCCCGCGCGCGAACGCCGCACCCGGCTTTTCGACCCATCGGTCGAGGTCGAACGGGACATCCTTGCGCCGGACGGAGCGTTGCTCGCGGCCGGGGGGACGCGGATCAATCCCCTCGAAAAACACCCCCTGACCCGCGACCTCCTGTTCATCGACGGGACACGCCCGGTCGAGGTCGACTGGGCGATTGCCCGTGAAAAACCCTCCGTCATCGTTTTGCTCGCGGGCCGTCCTCTGGAGTTGATGAGAGCGCACGGGCGGGCGTTTTTCTTCGACCAGGGCGGGCGGCTCGCGAGGCGGTTCAGGCTGCGCGTTACACCCTCACTGATCAATGTCGAGGGACAGTTCTTGCGGATCACGGAAGTCCCCCTGGAAGACGAAGAGAACGCCGGGAGCGAAGGAGATCGCTCATGAGGCGCCTGATTTTCCTCACTACAGTCATTTTTTTCTCCTGCGTTCTCTCGACACAGAGTGTTTCCGCACAGTCCTGCACGGGCCGTTTCGTGAACCCCGTGACGGACGTGTGCTGGGAGTGCCTGTTTCCGATTTCGATAGGACCCATCCGGATCGGCTCGGCCGCCGGTGCGCCGGACACGCCCAACCCGGGGTCCCCGATCTGTTATTGCGGCAGTCCGATCCCCCGGATCGGCCTCTCGCTCGGCGTTTGGGAACCCGCGCGTCTTATCGACGCGAGCCGCGCGCCCTGGTGTTTTCCGAATCTCGGTGGATTGACCATCGACGGGGGTTTGCCGGCGGGACGCGGGCGCACGGGAACTTCCGGCGGGGACGGCGCTCAGGGATCCACCTGGCACGTCCACTACTACGTCTACCCCCTGCTCTCGTGGATCGGGGCGCTGATCGATCTCGGTTGTCTCGAAGGGGGCGGTCTCGACATCGCCTGGATATCCGAACTCGATCCGACCTGGCGGGACGATGAACTCTCGTTCCTCCTGAACCCCGAAGCCGCGCTCTTCGCGGATCTCCCCGCCCAGGCGGCGTGCGCCGCCGACTGCGCGGCGGCTTCCGCGGGACTCCCGCTGGATCCCCTGTACTGGTGCGCGGGGTGTCAGGGTTCAATGTATCCCCTGACGGGCAACGTGGGCGCGCACGTGGGCGGCGTGCAGGCGTCTCTCCTCGCCGCGCAACGTCTCGTCTTCCGCCTGCACCGCATGCTTCTCGCCTGGGGCACGTCGGGTTCGGCGGCCCTGTGCGGACGCTACCCCATGCCGATCATGAAGAAATCACAGTACCGCTGGCAGATGACCCAGCCCGTCCCCGCCACCTCGGCGCTTACCGGGTGCAACCCCACGGGCCGCTCCACCGTGCTCTGGGAGACGCTCCGCGAGCTTCCGGTCGCGGGGGAGAATTTTGGCTTCCTGCTCTGGCGCAAGCGCAACTGCTGCCTTCTCTAAGGAACTTGATATGGGCCGGCATCAGATACATACGACCACAACCATAGCCTTGCTTGTTTGCTCCTTCCTCCTCGCGGCATGGAACACTCCGGTTCTCGCGCAGGAAAAAGGTGAAAAAGCGGCGCGCGAGATTGTAGATCACGTTCTGCGGCAGGGGAAAAAATCCCCACCCGCCGACCTCGGCTCCTGGTCGCGCTCGGTATTGGAGCGGGCCTTGGAACAAGCGGGCAAAAACGCCCCGAAATCTCCCTCCTCCCTCCCGGCCGAGAACCTCGCGGGAAGCCTGGCGGAGAATCTGTCAGCGCCTCCTAAAGGTTCGGAAATCATTGTTTTCATGAGTCTATCGATTCCCGCATCGGTTTGGCGGGAATGGAGCGCCGAGGCGGCGCGGATCGGCGCGCCGCTGGTGCTGCGCGGCGTCGCGCGGGAAGGACTCCGGGCCACGGTCAAGCGCGTCGGGGCGCATCTCGCCGAAGGCGCTGGCGCAGCGATCGACCCGCGCCTTTTCCGGCTGTTCGAGGTCACCGCCGTGCCCGCCGTCGTCGTCGTCCCGGGCGGCGTCCCGGCGTGTAAGAGCCGGGGCTGTGCATCGGATCCGTCACCTCCCCACGACCGTATTAAAGGAAACACCGGTCTCGACGCCGCGCTTTCGATCATCGCACTTGAGGGCGGACCGGGCCGCGAGACGGCGCGACGTCATCTCGGGAAACTCAGGGGAGAACACCCATGAACCGGAATTTATGGCTGAGAACGATCACCCTTTTCCTCCTCGCGCACTTAAGTATCACCAACGCCTTGGCCGAAGACCCCAAGGCGGCCGCGCGCGCGATGGGCGACGCGGGGCGGTCGGCGGCGGCCGCCGTCGCGAGAGACCCCGCTTCGTCATCCGGGGTTCCGGGCTACGCGGGAACGGACCGGCCCGAGCGTGACCTGGGTGCGGCCGATCTGGGAAACGCCGCTGCCCGTGCGCTCGCCGATCCTGGAGATCCCGGTGGACGCGCCGGGCGCACCGTGATCGAGGGGACGACCATGCGCCCTGAAGCGTCGGTCGGGACGGGTGACCCGATACCGGTGCGCGGCGAGGCGATACAGGGCGACCCCGGCGCTTCGCGCTTCGGCGCCTCGGGCCTGGCCTCGGGGTCGGTATCCGACTGCGCGTCGAGTCTTGACCGGGCCGAATCGGGCGGCGCCTGCGGCGGCGTCAGGTGGTGCGCCGGCGCGGACTGCGGGACCACCAGTTCACAGGCGAACACGGGGTTCGTGGGCGCGGCGGCCAAGCTCAACATGGTGCTGGAACTGGGCGGCGAGGAATTCGACCGTGGGAACCTGCTCTTCTTCCGGGGAGAACGGCGCGCGTGCCGGATCCGCTGGGGCGGGCTGGCGAACTGCTGCAAGGACTCGGGCCTCCTCATCGGCCTGGGAAACTGCACCGAGGCCGAACGCCTCCTGGCGCAGGAGCGCCACGCCGGGAAGACGCACTACCTGGGTACGCGGTGCGCCAAGCGCATACTCGGCGTCTGTGTGCGCCGTGAGCGGGTCTGGTGCGTCTTCGGCTCGAAGCTCGGCCGCATCCTTCAGGAAGCGGCGCGGGCGCAGCTCGGGATCGGCTGGGGCAGTTGCCGGGGCTTCACCGTAGAGGAGATGGAACGAATCGACTTCGAGGCCGTGGACCTGTCGGAGTTCACATCAAACATCATGGACGGCGCGAGCGAACCATCCATTGCGCTCCCCGACTCCGGGGATACCGGCTCCTTGATGAGGGAGCGCATACGCGATTTCTATACGAGGAACCAGTGAGGGGAGACCATGATCAACTCGTACGCACTCATACTCGCCTGCCTTTTTTACGTCTTCTCCGCCGCCTCCGCAGAGGCTCGGGAATGGCGCTCCTGGTGCGGCGCGGAGGCGTCTTCCCCCCTCGGCTGGCATTTTTATTGTGACCGCATCGAGGAGGAAACGGAAGAGGAAGCACAGGCGACGAAGGCGCCGCCGGCCACCAGCGCCACCGAACGCATCATGGCGACACGCCGGGCGCTGGAAGAGGCCCGCGCGCAAGCGATCCTGGAGCCGACACCGGCCAACGTCAAGACCTACCTTCGCTTACAGCAAGAGGCCTTGCAGAGCGCGGCGAGCTTCTCGGACGCCTTCCGCCGCGCGGTCTGGGCGAACCCGGGTCTCGACTACACGCTGAGACGCCCGGTGGGCGCGCTCGCCAAGAGGCTCTGGACGGAAGAGCGCCGGGCCGAGCGAGAGGCAGCACTCGCCGGACTTAAGCGGCGCTACGGCCTGATCTACCTGGGATCAGAAAAGTGTCCCGCCTGCCGCGTATTCGGGCCGTTGCTGCGCGCCTTCGCGCTTCGCCACGGGCTCGAGGTGCTCGCCGTCTCGATGACGGGAGGGGCGCTCGAAGGCTGGCCTGAAGCGGTCCCCGACCAGGGCCGCGCCGCGCGGCTGGGCATACAGGCTCCCGTCCTGCCCGCCGTCGTCCTCTACGACACGCAGACCCGTCAGGCGCTTCCGGTCTCGTACGGCGTCGTCGCCGAGGACCAGCTGGCCGAGCGCATCTTCGCCCTCACGGCCAGGGAGGTGGGAAGTGACTACTAAACGAAAATTAACAGGCGTCATCATGGTGTTGACGCTCATTCTCGCCGTCCCTGCGCGCGCGGACGTGTTGTCGGAGATGGAGAACTTCTGGCGGGGCGCGGCCGTGAACACCACCGGTCCCACCGCCTTCGACGGCCAGGCGTCGGGCCACTGGACGCTCGGCAACCTTTATTTGAGAGCGCCGGTGCGTTCCGAGTCGATCGCGACGGTGAGCCTTCCCTCCTACCGCGCGGGCTGCGGCGGCATCGACGCGTTCGCCGGCGCCTTTTCCTTCATCGATTCCGACCAGATGATCGCCTTCGCGCGCGCCGTCGCGCAGAACGCGGCGGGCTTCGCCTTCGAACTCGCGCTCGAGACCATCTCGCCCGTGATCGCCGAGACCATGTCGAAGCTGAGGGCGCTCGCCCAGTGGGTGAACAACCAGAACCTGAACTCCTGCGAGACGGCCCAGGCGCTCGTCGGTGCGGTGTGGTCCAAGAACGACCGGGCGAGCGCCGCCATCTGCGCCGCGATCGGGACCAGGCAGGGGATTTTTTCGGACTACGCCGCCGCACGCCATGGCTGCGGCGCGGACGGGAAACGCAATTCGACCCTTGCCGCGGCCACGGGGCCGCTCAAGGAACAGGCGCCGGTCAACGTGAACTACGCCTGGCGCGCAGTCAGGGCCTCGGGCTTCCTGGCCTCGGACCGCGACCTGGGCGAGTTCGCCATGTCCGTATCCGGTTCCATCATCGTGACCGCCCCTGTCACCGATGCTGATTCTTCCGGTCCCCGCGTGCGCGTGCTCGAACCCCTCGCGCTCGACAGGAGAGTGACCGAGGTGCTGATGGAAGGCGCCGGCGACCTGCCGGTCTACCGGTGCGACACTCCCGTCGAGTGTCTCAACCCCACGCTCGGACGCCTCACGGTCCCTGCGGCGCGGGGCTTCCGGAACCGGGTCGCGGAACTGCTCCGCCGCCTGGTCGACGCGGTGCGGACGGACACGGCGCCTCCGCCCGACGCCCTGGGACTCGTCAACCTCACCACATTGCCCGTCTACCGGCTCGTGAACGCGGCCGCCGCCTACCGGGGTGCCGTGGTGGAACAGGAGGTGGAAGCGCTCGCCGAAGCGGTGGCGCTCGACGTGCTCCAGGTATGGATATCGGACCTTCACCGGGCGATCGAGGAACGCGCGGGATCCATGGACGTCGCCGACGGCGAGCGTCTCACGCGCTGGCGCGAGGGCCTTCGCAGGAACAGAACCGCCCTCGCTCGCCACCGGAACGAGGGTCTCAGACGCTTCAACACCGCTCTCGCCGTGGTCGAAAAACTTCGCCTCATCGAGACTGAACTTGCGGGTGCGCTCTCGGCCGATCTGCGCGCTGCGCTCTCCTTCTCGCGCGGCGCAGCGGGCGCGCGCTAGAGGACAAACACCCATGTATGAAATCTTCACCCTGGGCGGGGGGACCTACCTGGTCGACCTCCTGAACGCGGTCGCCGCCATCACGGGAGGGGGCGCCTTTATAACGCTGGCGCAGATCGCGGGCGTCACGGGACTCGCCTGGGCGCTGTTCCGAACCGCGTTCGGGGGGTCGTGGAAGGACAACGCGAAGTGGCTCCTGCTGTTCACCGTCGTATGGGGCGCGCTGGTGGTTCCGAAGGGAACGGTGCGCGTGGTGGACAGGCTCGACCCCGCCTTGGCGCCGGCCGTGGTGGCGAACGTGCCGCTGGGCCTGGCTCTGTTCGCTTCGCTCACGAGCCGGGTGGGCGACGGGCTCACGCGACTGAGCGAACAGGCCTTCTCGCTTCCGGCCGACCTCGCCTACCGCCGCCACGGGCTCATCTTCGGCGCGAGGCTCGCCGCCGCCGTAACCCGGATGGAGGTGACGGACGCCGTCTTCGCCAGGAACATGAGGGCCTACGCGAGACAGTGCGTGTTCCACGCGCTGCTCCTGGGCCACATAACGGCCGACGACCTGCGCGAGAGCACGGACCTCTGGGCGCTCGTCACCGCTTCGGGTTCGCCCTCGGCGGGCGCCTCGCCCGCGCGCATGGTGGAATACGTCTCCCGTGGCGCGGCCTCGGGCACGGGCGCCACGACGCTGGACCGCGAAATCGTGACCTGCGCCACCGCCGCCTCTCGCCTGAACGCCCTCTGGGGGACGGAGATCACGCGCGCCTCGGGCGTCTTCGGGATGAGGCTCTTCCCGGGGGCTGCGAGCGAGGCGCTTGCCCGGGCGGAACTGATGGCGGCGCTCCCCGCCGCGCACGACTACCTGATCGGGGCATCGAGATCTGCGGCCGAGGTGCTTCGCCAGCAGATGGTGCTGAACGCCATGCACGACGCGGGCGAGCAGTGGAGCGCAGAGGCAGGGAACGCAGCGGCGCTGAGATCCTATACCGAGGCCCGCGCCGAGGCCCAGACCGTATCCGCCTACCGGGCCATCGGCCGGCAGGCCGAGACCTGGGTCCCGATGCTCAGGGTCGTGTTCGAGTGCCTCTACGTGGGGGCGTTCCCGATGGCGGTACTGCTGATGCTGACGCCTGCGGGCGGCGCGATATTCCGCTCCTACTTCTCGGGCCTCGTCTGGCTCCAGAGCTGGGGTCCGCTCTACGCGATCCTCCACCGTGTCGCCATGGGCGAGGCGGCGGAGCGCATGAGCGCGGGCGCGCTCATGCCGGGCGGGGACATAGGCGTATCGCTCGTCGCACAGGCGGGGATCCGGGCCGTGGCCGCCGACGTGGCGGTGATGTCGGGCTACCTCTCGATGTCGGTGCCCTTTCTCGCCGCCGCCCTCGCCTACGGGGTGGGCCGGGCGACGAGCCTCGCCACCTCGGTCCTGTCGGTCGGCCAAGACGCGGCCTCGTCCGCCGCCCAGGAAGGCGCAACGGGCAACATTTCGCTCGGAAACACGAGCGCGGATACGCACCGCTTCGCGACGATGGAGGGACACCAGCTTCGCACCTCGGCGAACGTAGACACAGGGAGATACACGGGCTTCGCCCCGGGCGGCGCAGCCTACACCGTGACCGGCGAGGGCGCCGCCGTGATGGACGCAGGCTCGGCCACGAGCCGGGTGCCTGCGGCGGGCGTCAGGCTCTCGGAATCCCTGGCGCAGAGTCACGAGGTCCGGGCGGGCGAAGCCGTCGAGCAGGCCCGTCACTTCTCGGCGGAAGCGGCTGACGCGCGGACGGCCGCCGCGACCGATTCGGCCGCCATGGTCGAACGATTCTCAAGCGACGTGCGGAGCGGTCTCACCCACGCGCGGGGGGTGACGGAGAGCGAGAACCAGGGCGCGCAGCGACTCGAATCACACCTCGAAAAACTCTCACAAGCCGGCGGCATCACGAAGGAACAGGCCGCCGTTCTTACGGGCGAGGCCAGGATGGGCGGGGGGTTCGATTTTATTGTCAAGGTAGGCGCCGACGGGTCTGCGAGCTGGCGCGGACAGACCATCTCGCGCGAGGCATGGAACCGGATGACCGACTACGCGGGACAGCACGGGTTGCTCGACCTCTGGTCGCGTGTCTCAGACGCCTCGAGACGCTACGCCACCGCTTCGGGCGAGAGTGAACTGAAGAGCCTGGATGAGAGTCTGGGCGCGAACCTCACGCGGATGCGCCGCTTCTCCGAGCAGGAGGCGGTGAGCAGGCGCGAAGCCGAGAACTGGTCGAGCCAGGCGGCGGAGGTGCGCGGCAACTCCCGTGCTATCGAGAGCGAACTCGGACAGCCTTTTTTTACATGGCTCAGCGAGCGGGAGGGAGCGGACGGGCGCGAGATAGGCGCCTCAGGCGCGATGCGCCTGGCCTCGCCGCAGACGGCCGAAGACGTGGAAGTGCTTCGCGCCCACGCCGCCGCCTTCATCGCCGAGCGTTTTCCGGCAGGCGGAGGACCTGACCCGGCGCCGGGTCGAGCAGGATTCGATCATGCGAGGGAAGGGTTGCGCGAAGCGGGCGCCGGTGCTGCGACGTCTGCCTGGTCGGACTGGTCGGGATCGGTGCGCGAACGCGCGCGGGACGCAGGCGCTCCCGGGCCGGGCGGCGCCGGTGAACGGGCTGCGCGAGGGCGTGCGGAGATCGAGACCGAACTCGACATCCGCGAAGCCGGTCGTGCGGCCCGCAGGGGCGTGACGGGAGAGTCCATCCAACAGGGGCGTCCCAAGGTGGCAGCCGAGACAGAGAAACCCTTCGCGGAGCACGTCGTGGAGGACTTGCCCGTCGTCGGCGAATGGCTGGGCGGGAATCTATACGGTACCGCGCGGAACGCGGCGCCCGGAGGGGGTGAGAAGAAGGAGGGGTCAGACTCGGAGGAGAGGAAAGAAAGTAAGGAGCGCGGAGGCGGGAGCGGGTTTTCTGGCGATCAGGTGATGGGGCCGTGACCGGAGAAATCGTCATGGGCGTGGAGTTCACCTTCCTCGTCATCCCTGCGCCAGGCGTAGCGGCCCGTCCGCGTCGACCAGTCGAAGCGATCGCCGTCCCCTTCGGGGAGCTCGTAGCCGGCGAAGGCGGACCGGTCCCCCCGGTACGCCCGCCACAGGACGCCCGCAAGCGCCGCGAGAAAGGTCCAGAGGACGGCCCAGAACCAGATTTCAGGGAGAAAACCCGAACCCCCTCCGCCCGCGAGGACATGGAGGGTGAAGATGAACGCCAGGAGGGGTCCACAGAGGACGAGAACTAGTGCCTTGGTGGATGGTTTTTGGTTTTTCATGGGTGTTCCTCCCTGGTTTTGGGTTGACTGAATGCGGGCGCGGCAGCCTCTCTCTCGATCCTCCACCCGCGCCCTCGGGCTTCTCTCCCCGGCCTCCGCGCGGCGCATCGCACAGCTCAGTCGCTGAACACGACATCGACGAATCATTCCTGAACGGGAGGATAATGTGACCTTCGGAAACGCCACCCTGCGCGGCGGCCAGACGCTGCTTCACGACGCCCGCATGTGGGGCCAGCTCGCACGTTGGGGGATTTTAGGACTTGTGCTTGCGATTGTACTCACCCCGGCTGCAAGCATCTTCACGACGACGAGCGCGCATGAATGGCGCGTCATTGGCCTGGGAACCCTCGCCGAGGCCAAGCTCGGCATCGGATATTCTCCCGATTCGGGCCAGGCGTACGAGTGGCGCGCTGGTGAGTGGACCGTGGAGCGGATATCTCTCATCGCAAGCGATCCCAGGATCGAGCGGATCAGGAGACGCATGCTCGATACCGTCCATGCCAGGGCCTGGCTGGGTCTCTGGATAGGACTTGGAGGCTTGGCCCTGTTCGCGGTCATATTCTGGATCCTGGGTCGGCGTATGGCCCGCGCGCACAGGGTGCGGGGAGCGGAGATGACGACTGCGGGAGCGCTCGCGAGACGCGTTACGCCTCTCTTCTCCCGCCTGGCGGGAAGATTCTTCCCGGCCGCGCGCAAGTCCACGCCCCGTATCGCGGGGGTACCCTGGCCCGAGCGGGCAGAAACCCAGCACACCATCGTCTCGGGCACCACGGGTTCGGGGAAGACCGTCCTGATATCGGACCTGGTCGCGCAGATAAGGGAGCGGGGGGAGCGCTGCATTCTTTATGACAAGATGGGGAGCTACACGCGCGCGTTCTTCGACCCCGCCCGGGACGTGCTGATGAATCCGCTCGACGCCCGTGCGCCGCGGTGGTCTCCTTTCCTGGAAGCCAGGACGCCCAGGGACTTCGACACGATGGCGGCCGCCCTCATCCCCCAGCAGAAGGACACGGTGGACCCCTTCTGGGTGACGGCCGCGCGGCAGCTGTTCGCGAACGGCGCGGGCGTCCTCTGGAAGCGCGGCGTGACGGAGAACAGCGTACTCGTAAAACACCTGCTCAAGACGGAGCTGACTGCCCTCGCAGAGGCCATGGAGGGCACGGTGGCGCAGTCCATCGTGGATCCCGAGAATCCCAAGACCGCGCTCTCGGTGCGGGCGATGCTGACCGCGCACCTGGGCGCGCTGGAGTGCCTGCCCGACTCAGGCGTCCCCTTCTCGATCCGGGAGTGGGTGGAGCGCGAGGACGAGACCGGCTTCCTGTTCCTTACCTCGCGCGGGGATCAGCACGCGAGTCTCAGGGGCCTCATCTCGACATGGCTCGAGATCGCCGTGAACGCGCTCCTGTCTCTCGGCCGGGACGACGCGCGCCGTGTCTGGATTGTGCTCGACGAACTTCCCACCCTCCACCAGGTGCCGAGCTTACAACCCGGCCTCGCAGAATCCCGCCAGTTCGGGGGGTGTTTCGTGCTGGGGATCCAGGTGATCTCGGCGCTCCGCGATCTCTACGGGCGAAACGGCGCTGAGACCGTATCGGGTCTCTGCGGCACCCGGGTGGTGCTGGCCGCGCCCGACCAGGAGACGGCGCGATGGTCGGCCGAGAGTCTCGGCCGCGGCGAGGTCACCGAATACGCGGAGGGCCTGAGTTACGGGGCGAGCGCCATGAGGGACGGGGTCTCGCTCACCCAGCGCCGGGAGATGCGCCCCCTGGCGCTGCCTTCTGAGATCATGCGCCTCGAAAATCTCGACGGCTACCTCAAGTTCCCGGGTCCCTGGCCCGTGGCGCAAATCCGGCTCGACTACGTGAAAAGGCCCGGGGCGGCCGAGAGTTTCATCCCGAGAGAGGGCGTGACGCTTCCCGATCCGAAGGAAGACGCGAGAACCGAAGCGCCCGGAACCGAGGACGTTCTCTCCGGTGGAGAAACGACTCAAGTCGATGATCACGAAAGCGGCCCTGCTCCTCTCCTGCCGGAAAACAGCGGAAACGACACGTCCGGCTCCGGGGAGCCACACAGCGATAGCCTGAGGAACTTCTGAAATGGTCGCATCGATCGGCGCCGTCGCCGCTCCCGCGCAGGGGGCGTCCTACTACGAGCGCGACGGCTACTACGCGAAGGACGACCCGGCGCACCGGGAGGCGAGCGCCTGGCAAGGCAGGGGCGCTGAGGACCTGGGCCTCTCGGGTCCGGTCGACCCGGACGTATTCCGCGCGGTGCTCGAAGGCGTGGTGCCCGACGGTTCGGGACAAAGGCTCGGACGAAGGGGCAAGGACGGAGAACTTCACCACCGTCCCGGCCGTGACCTCACCCTCTCGGCGCCCAAATCAGTCTCCCTCCTGGCTCTCGTGGGCGGTGACGCGCGCGTAATCAGGGCGCACGATGCGGCCGTATCGCGCACCCTCGCCTGGGTCGATCGAAACGTCGCCGAGACCAGGATGAGCGAGCCCAAGACCGGACAGATGGTCCGTGTGGGGGACCAGAAAACACTGGTCGCGACCTTCCGGCACGATACTTCGCGCAACCTCGACCCCATGATCCACACGCACTCAGTTGTAGCCAACATGGTGCGTGGTGCGGACGGCAAGTGGCGCACGATGTCCAACGAGAAACTCTACGCGCACAAGATGCTCACGGGCGCGATGTACCGGACCGAACTCGCCAGAGAACTCGGAGCCATCGGATATCGTATCGAAAAGACCCACGCCGACGGGCGCTTCGAGGTCGCGGGCGTCCCCAGGGACGTGATCGAGGCGTTCTCGACAAGACGCGCCGAGATCGAGAAGGCGATGGCCGAGCGGGGACTAGGCGCGACGGCCGAGAACCAGCGCGCAGCCCAGCGTGCGGCGCTCATGACGAGGGCGCGCAAGCGTGAAGTCGGCAAGGAGGCCTTGACGGCCGCCTGGGAGAAGCAGGCGAAGGACCTGGGCTTCGACGCCGGGACCCTGGCGGCCGAAGCGATGACGAGGAGCGCTCCATCCAGGGAAGCGGAACCCGCCCGCGAGGCCGTGGAGTGGGCCGTGGCGCACCTCGCGGAACGAGAGGCGGTCTTCGACCGCTCCGCCCTCCTCGCGGGCGCGCTCGCCTGGCGGCCGGGCGCGGTGTCGATAGCGGGCGCCGAGCGCGAGGTGGCGAGACTGGAAAATACAAGCGTCCTGCACGCGGCGGACCTTTCGAGCCGGAAGGACATGCTCACGACGGACAAGGCGGTGGCCGAGGAGCGAGAGAACATCGCCCTCCTGAAATCCGGATGCGGTCGGGGCGTGCCCGCCATGCGCCCACGCGCCGTGGACAAGTCCTTGCGAAACGGTCCGCTGACAACGGGCCAGCGAGATGCGGTCAGGCTCATCCTGGCAGAGAAAGACCGCGTCGTCGGCGTGCAGGGCTACGCAGGAACCGGAAAGACCGCGATGCTGAGACGCGCCCGCGCGCTTTTTGAGAAGCGCGGCTACGAGGTCCGGGGACTCGCGCCTTCGGCCTCCGCCGCAAGGACGCTCGAATCGGAAGCCGGCATAGCGAGCGAGACGCTGCAGCGTTTCCTGGCACGAAACGCCGGGGTCGCCCAGGGCCGCCTTACGAGGAAGGCCCGGAAGCAGATGCGCGCGGACTACGGCAAGACCGCCCTCGTGGTGGACGAGGGTTCGCTCGCATCGACGCGCGAGATGCGCGAACTCTTGCGCATCGCGGAGACCTTAAGCCTGCCCCGGGTCGTTCTGGTGGGCGATGCGAAACAATTAGGCGCCGTTGACGCCGGCAAACCCTTCGCACAGCTACAGTCGGCGGGCATGAAGACGGCGGTGATGAAGGAGATCATGCGCCAGCGCGACCCCGATCTCAAAGCCGCCGTAGAGGCCACCCTCGCAGGCGACGTCAGGCGCGCATTCGAGAAGCTCGGCTCGAACGTGGCCGAAGTCAAGCCCGACAACCTCGCGGGCGCCGCCGCCGCGCGCTGGCTCGCTCTCTCGCCCGAGGCGCGAGAACGGGCGGGCCTCATGGCGCCGAGCCATGCGATTCGCGAGAAAATCAACGCCATCGTCCGCGAGCGCCTCATCCGGGACGGCGTCGTCCACGGCCCGGCCCTGGAATCGGAACGCCTCGTCTCGCGCGGCTACACCAACCCCGAGAAATCGCTCTCCGCGAACTACGCGCCCGGCGACGTGGTCGCCTTCCACCGTCCCTACAAGCGCCTCGGTGTCGAAAAGGGAGACGAACTACGCGTGGCCGGCGTCGATCACAAAGGCGGCGCGGTCGTGCTGGAAGGAAAAGACGGACGGGAAGTCCGCTGGGAGCCGGGCCGCCTCGCGGCGCGAAGCGGCGGGGTCGAGGTCTACCGGGTCGAGCAGATGGAGTTTCGAAGCGGCGACCGGGTCCGCTGGACCCGGAACGACAAGGACCTGGGCCTGGTCAACAGCCAGACCGCCGAGGTGACGAACGTCAGGGGAGTCCGCGTCAGTTTCCGTCTCGAGGACGGGCGCGCACTCGACATGACCGGCGCCGACCCGCAGATTCGCCACGTCGACCGCGCCTGGGCCTCGACCGTGCACGCCTTCCAGGGCCGGACGGTCGATACCGTCATCGCCGCCATGGAGGCCAACCATCCCAATCTCACCAACCAGAAGACGCTCTACGTCGAGATCAGCCGCGCACGCGACCGGGCGGAACTCGTGACCGACGATGCGAACGCACTGCGCGAGCGACTCGAAGCCGCGACCGGGGAGCGGATCGCGGCGCTCGAGGCGTTCGGTGACAGACAGCAGGACTTGGTGAAATCGAACGAGGCGGTGCAGGGAATTGAGTATCGTAAGCCGGGGTTGGAGAAAGTCCGCTCAGCGCACGGAATGGGAATGTAGGATATATGCTATCGAATTTAACCGGTTCGGGATTATTCTTCTGGCGCAGCCGGGGACGATGAGGGGAGCGGCGATTTAAGACGTACTTGCATGCGATTCATAAATTGCGTAAATATATTGCAATTAGTAATATGCAAGATAAATTGTGGATGGAGGCTTCAATGAAGACTGGACTTATCGGCAGCCGGATCAGGGCGTTGCGCGAGGAACGCAAGCTCTCGCAGGAAAGTGTAGCGGAGATGTTCGGCTTCAGAGACCGGCAGACTGTCTCGGCCATCGAGACGGGTGCGAGGCGAGTGACGGCGGAAGAACTGCTGATCGCGATCGAAAGGCTGGACGCACCGCTGGAATATTTTACCGACCCGTTCCTACTCGCCGGCGAAGGGCGCTTCTCATGGCGGCAAAACGGTGTCGACGCCACACGGCTTGAGGCCTGTGAGCGTAGCGCCGGAAGCTGGATCGCAGCGTTCCGCGCCCTTGCGCAACAAGTCGGATACGAAACCCCGCTGATGCGGCGTGCGCTCGGCCTCACCCGCCGTTCGCGTTACGAGGACGCCATGTCGGCAGGAGAGCGCTTCGTCACCGAGTTCGAACTCGGTGAGGCGCCCGCCACGCGCCTTGCGGACGTCATGGAACGCGAACTCGGCATCCTGGTCCTCATGGTGGACACGGAGCGCGGTGTTTCAGGCGCGGCCTGCCGACTGCCCGAACTAGACGCGGTGCTAATCGCTCGACGTGAGGTCGCCGGGCGCCGTCATTTCGATCTCGCTCATGAACTGTTCCATCTGCTCACTTGGGATGCGATGCCGCCGAGACATTCCGAGGAAGCGATGGAAACCGGTGGCGACCGCGCCGAGCAACTCGCCAACAACTTCGCGTCGGCTGTGCTCATGCCGGCAGCCACCCTGGCGCGGTTCGGAAACTGGTCGGAACTCGCCCGGGTTGAGTTGATAGAACGTCTGAACTCCGCGGCTAAGGAACTGCATGTCACGGCCTCGGCGCTGAAATGGCGGCTGGTGGCGCTAGGCGAGTTGAAGCTCGCGAAGGCGCGCTCGCTGCCGGACGCGGCGCTTCGCAAGAACGGGAAGGATACCGGGCAAGTCGCTCCACCCACCCAGTTTTCCAGACCCTTCATGGAGGTGCTCGGGCTTGCAATTGACAGGGGCTGCATCTCGGTACGACGCGTCGTCGGATTGCTCGATCTGAGCATCGAAGACCTCGTGGTTCTCTTTGCGGCACACAATGTTCGATGCTCGATCGACCTGTGATACATCATGACTCGACACAAAGGGGTTGTACTGGTCGATACGAACGTCATCCTAGAGGCCCATCGGATACGATCGTGGCGGGCGCTTGTTGGCGGTTACAAGGTGGAAACCGTCGAGGACTGCATTGCTGAAACGCAGACGGGCTTCCAACATCGCCGACCGGAACAACAAATCGACATTGTCGAACTGCGTGATTCCCTGGAAGCGGTCCATTCGGTCGGAAACCGCGAACGCGCCGGTTTGGCCGTCAGGATCCCCGGAATTGAGTTGGACAGGGGCGAAGCTTCGCTATGGGCCCACGCGCTGAACCGGGATGACTCATGGGTCCTGTGCGGGCCGGATAGGGCCAGTCTTCGTTGCGGCGTCCGACTGGGGTTTCGGGAAAGGTTGGTATCGTTGGAAGGACTTCTCAACGATGCCGGGCATCGGCCGAGAATCTCTCTGCGCCCCGCTTATACCATGCGCTGGCACAAAAATACCCTGGATGAATTGGTTCTCATGGAAGAAGATGGTTCCGCTTAGCGATATTCTATAGAGCTGAGTGATAGTCGCGCCGATCGCTGCAACTGCCCTGGTTGTTGCGTCACACAGGCTGAACAAAGCGAGTTCGATACGAAGCTGTGTACCCAGGAAGAAGCAAGCTGACATTTCATCGGGCTGGTGAGCGAAATCCAAAACAGAACAATAGGCAAGTCCAATGCAGGTGGGGGGAAACACCGCAATCAAAGGGATTGTATGGAAGCTAAGTTTGGGGCGATGCAGCGCCTACGAGTAGCAACTCAGTGTTACAGAAAAGATTGTTTTTGCATTATGAGTTGCTGAATTGACCGAAGGTCATGGGTGGGCCTCGATTTTGTGCCCGGAGCGAAGGTAAAAAGCGGAATGAAAATGCTGGAAGGAGTAAATTCATAATGGCACGAAAGAAGCGAACAGTAACTGAGCGCCAAAAGTCTCTGCAGCCGGTTCCTCCTAAGGCCAGTTTTACGTTGGCCGGAGTACGGATTATGTACGAGGGCGGAGGCGGCAAGGAGTTTTGTTGCACAATCACTGGGCATTGTCGGACTCAGATTTTCGAGTTCCCGCGCATCGATTTTCGTTCGAACGGCGAGGAACCTCATCACACTATTTATACGTCTCCCTCGGTTCAAGCATGTGTCCTCTCGAATCTGGTTGATTACTTCTCAACCGCGTCGCGTAACAGGCATTACGCCATCAGCCCTTCTCTCCGGCATGATGTCGCCGAAATGGACAAGAAAATCAAAACCCAACAAAAAAACCGGGTTCCAGTGTACTTGGTCATTGAAGAGTATAACGAATTGACGCCGATCAAGATGATCAAGGGTGAATGCTGTATCTTGGACGAAGTACGCGTGCAAAATGGTGAACGTGTACCTGTACTGGTCGGTGGCAGGGAAGGCGAAAAGTTCATAACTGCTTGGGCCACCGTTGATGGATCGTGGCCTGAAGTGCCTAACAATCAACAACTTGTAAACATGATACTGGCGGGCGTTCGTGTTGGACAGCAGACGCCGAATCCGATTCGCAAGTATTTAGATCAAGGTTGCCTCGTAACGGACGATGGACGCTTCGTAGAGATGATGCGACCTACCTCATCTGCGAGGGGGGAAACGTCAACGGTAATGGATTCCAAAGCATACAAAGACAGGACAACAGCGATTCGGAAAGCCATTGCTGCTATGGAAACGGACATTGAGACTTCGCATTTGGCGCTGCTATTCAACTCTTTGTACATTGATGAATGGAAGGACGATTCCTACCATCGACTCCAGTACTTGCGGTTGTGGCAATCGTTGGCAGAGGCAGCAGGGACGTATCTGGGGTACCAGGGAAATGTCAGAGACGATAATGTAGTTGTCGCTGGCAAGAAGACGCTGCGTGAGTTAACCGACTATAGGAATGACATCGCGCATTGGTGGACGGACACCATTGATGAGAACATCTTGGCGGACCTTCAGCGAACAATAAACGAACTGATTCACCGCAAGTATTTCTAGGAGTTCAGAACAGGGTGAGTATAGATAGTGTATCCTGTTTTCACACAATTGACGTTTTGCCCGATTTATCGCCCGTTTTCAGACGGTGGGGGATTTCCAACGGACGTGAAGTCTTTGTAGTTTGTTGAAAATATTTTGAGTATTTGTTTTTGGGGAGTTTCGTTGGGGATTCGCTTTCTTCAAGGTGCAATCAAACCGGAAGCGGGCGGATTCTAACTTCTGCGCGTCCGGGCGGGTTGTTACCTGGCCACCGTGCAGCCTAAATGGATTACTCATGAGCAGGAATCATGGATACGCTGCCCGGGAGTGAGTGGGTCGTCTAGCAGTCGAGCAGGTTCGCCTGCTCCGCGATTGCCCGACAGGTATCCATCAGGACATTGAACGGCTCGGCCTCCTCGAGCAGCAGCCGGTCTTCAACCATCCGAGCGTAGTCGTCCGCCAGTGCGGCCAGGGAGTCTCCCGCTGGGACAAGCTGCAGACCGCCCGTAACGGCCGCTTCGTAGTCGATCCAGTTTCCCGACGCATCCTTTTCGCGAAAGAACATGGCCTTGTGCGCCACCACGGCATTGGCGGTTTCCCGGTCTGCGAGGGCGCGTCGCGCCAGGCCGGCGTCCTTGAGCCGCGCGAGATCGTACCAGTGCCGGGCGAAGCGCTCGCTCCGCAATCGCCCCTGCAAGCAGTAGACATGCGCGGCCGTCGCCTTCTCCCAGAAGGTGCGTTCGGCCCGCATGACCCGCGGCAAGGCCGTCGGGAATTCGACATCCGGCACATGGTCAGCCGCGTCGCAGCGGATCGGCATCGGCGTGTTCGGCTCCCCCGTGGCGCGTGCGCCGAATTCCAGCCTCACCTCCGGTCGAACATAGCCCGTCCCCTCGCCCAGCGGCGCATAGCGTATGAAGAGATCGCCATCCTCGACCCTGATCCCGCCGTCCGCCTCTGCCGCATGCAGCCTCTTCTCCAGGAACGGGACGGCCTCGTCATGCATCCAGGCGGCCAGACGCCGGCGGATCTCCCTCGTCCATCGCTGTTCCTGGCTCCGGCTTGTCGGCAAAGCATCCGGGCTGTCGGCGACGAGGTCGGGTGCGAGCGCCCGGATGTCATAGGTCAGGTCGACATCCTCGGAAAAACGCCCAATGGCGCGATACGCCTTGGACAGGGATGTGCCGCCCTTGAAGACGAGCGGCGCGCCTATGGGCGCTTCAAAGAGCGTCTGGATGGCCCAGACGACCCAGATGTCCTTTTCCAGCAGATACACCGGCCTTCCGGACGCGCCGGCGGCGACTTCGAGCACTTCCCGACGATCACCATGCTGGAGTTCCAACCAGCGCTCAGCCATGCGTCAACCGACTCACCGGACCCGCGAGCCATCCCGGCATTTGCGCGCTGACATCGGCCAACTCCCTGCGTTCCTCGAGGCTCAGCGATCCCCCGATCACATCGAGCGCCGTCCCGGCCCTCTCTGGTCCGAGCCAGGCGAGCGCCCGGACGGCGTCTCCCGCCTTGCGGCCACTCAGTACGAGCTGCCATGGCGGCGCGTGCCGCAATTCGACCTCCTGACGGCCGAGTTTCAGTTTACGGCTGCGTCCCGAGGTCAGGAAGACGGGCCTGACCGGCACCTGCGTCGTCAGGCCGAGCGTATTCGCCGCCATGGCGCCGCTGGAAGCGATCCGCTCCCCGCGCTGGGCCGCCAGCGCCTCGACCGTCTTCTGGAGCGAGGGCGCCCGGCTGCCGAACCGGCTCTTCACTGGGAGGAGGTAGAGGCCCCGTCCCGCGCGAAGCAGGTCACCGCGACGGGCAAGACGCGACAAGGCCTGATCGACCGCGGCGCGGCTGCCGAGATGCAGCAACCCCTTGGCGCTCAACGGAACGCCTTCGGGCCTGTTTCTTGCGTGATGCAGAATCGCTTCGCTCAGTTTTTCCATGAGACACCCCTTTTCTGTCAGAAATATATAATAGTTTCTGACAAATTACAAAATCCCAGGCGTCGGGGTCCGGCGCCGACTGGTTTCCGCTGTTCAAGATTCTAAAAAGGAAATACAGCGCGAACCATCCATGGAAGATGGAACATGTTTCGTCGCAGTCAGAAGATGATCAACGGTGGCCACGCGGGAGAGGAAGCGATCACGACCTGCAGATGTACGGCATTTCATGGCCTGAAGTGGACCAGCAGGATAGCGAACTCGTTGAGAATGTTTCGCCCGTTTTCAGACGGTGGGGAAATTCAATCAGGCGTGAAATTCTGCTACCCCTTTGAAATCATTTGGAAAAATTCATTGTTTCCAGCCTTGTTGGGGATTCGTTTTCAGTAATAAGTAATCAAATCGGAAGCGGATGAATTCAAACTCCAGCTTAGCCTAGTGGGTTTCTGTCGGAGCGCTTCCAAACTCCGGCCGATTCAGCGGATTATTTGCCGGTTTACCCGATAATTCCGGCGCGACTTCGGAGTTGTTGCAGCAGATTGTCTCGATCTCGGCCTCTCGTTCGGCTTTCTCCATGTAGCGGGCGATGACCTGTGCGACGAACATAGTCGAGCGCAACCGGTAGAATTCCGTTTCCGTGTGAGGCCATTCTGGCTCACTCTGAATATCATCGCCGCCACAAAACCGGCTCCGCCGCACTTGCATCACCGCCGCTAGGTCGTTAGCAACCGGCTCTGCGTCCGCAAATGCCATCGGCGAATCACACATCCGTGCTCGTCTGATTGCTCGTCAAGGCAGTACGGGACTTTAGTAAATCGTGTCGGTAAACTTCAGGGACCGGCAGCAATGGGGACAGCCAGGGGCTAGAAGTTACTGAATCCTTGGGATGGTCATGTAAAGCTCAATCAACGAGCATCATACATCTAGTGAACCGATATAGTTGGTGTAGGTACTAGCCGCCTTGTCCTTCAAAAAATCTACTTTGTAGGTCGAACTGCCAACGTAAATGTGGACCCAGTTGGCGACACATTCGAAATAGATAGAACGCGCAGAGTTCTGTGTAATCGTGTTGTAGTCCCGATAGTAGTTCAGGTTCTTGGACGGAGCCTCACCAACCACTAGAATCTTAGGCTTCATCTCCTCTAGAATTGACTTAGGGATCTTGCCGCTGTCCCGTCCATGGTGCGGTGCGAATAGTATGTCCACGTTGGGCCAAGAAATCTCGCCTTTAATTTCCTCCATGAAGTCCGTCTCAAGATCGCCGAACCAGGCCATATCGACACCGTTGTTGAGCGAATACGTAATCACGGGTGATATGTTGTTGGGGCTTTTCCCGTCGCCAGCATCTTTTAGTGCATCCTTGAAGTGTTTATTCGAAGTGATAGGCCAGCGGATATTGATGCCGGAAGAGTCGCGCTCGTCATCATTTTGATTCATCCACCTTCTCTTGCAATCTCTAAAAATATAGAATGCTTTATCCCCATCGCGCAGCTTCTTGTAGCGTTTGAAATCATTGGTTTCGACTTCCTTAGTCGCACTGTTATTCACGACATAGAAATTTAATATATTAATATGATCATCCAAGGCCACCAGTCCCTCTAGGTGGTCCTGGTCCGGATGTGTCGAAATGAAGCGTGTAATCCCCTTGCCTTCTCGTTGCTTATCGATCTCTTTCAATAGCCGGTTTTCATTACCTTCTGAAATGCTACAGTCAATGATCGTACAATTGTCTGAATTGTGTCGGATCGAAAACATGTCACCGTCTCCTACGGCATAGGAATGCACGATGCTCACAGGGAAACCTCCGTCCTCGTTTGGTTAGTTTGGAATCTCGACAGCTTTCCTCGCCGGCCTAGCGCTCGAATGCATCGTGCAACCCTTCCGCAATTTAGAACTCCAAAGCGTGCGCCACACGCTCCAGAAGCTGTCCCTCGACCGTGCGCCGAATCTTCGTGTTCAAACTGCGTTCAACTCCACCAGCGTTGGCACTACATATTGATCGATGATCTAGTGGTCGACGGTCCACTTGGCGGCTGTACCCGAAGCCGCAGTGATGCCCTTCTCACAAGTGATGAGGAACCAACAGCACACGACTCCTGGAAGGATTTGCTTGCTGTCGAGCAGTACCAGGTGCTCGACGACCAGCCCTGCAACTCGTCCTTGCTGGAAAAAGGCGTCTGGCTCCCGCGTCGGCATGCACATCGGAAGTAATGGCCCAAAGTGAAACGAGCTGCCAATTCATCTTGCGTCACCAGTCGCTTCCAACCGAATATAGTATTCACTGGGGTTTATGCTCCGCGAACTTCTGAATCGATTTCGGTACGAAGGCCGCTGCGAGGAAGTACAAAACGAGTTCGTTCTTTCCTTCCGCCGAACCCCAGCCGTGAACTTCAATCACGGCTAACGCTATCGCAATAAGCAGAGCACCCAAAGACATCAATCGAACCGAAGAGGGGTTTCCGTTGTTGTCGGTGAACCAACCCTTCTTATTTTGTTCTACATCGATATTGTCGCCGCTGACACTAGAACCCTCCGCAAACTTCTGCAGCGCTTTTGGCACGAACGCAGCTGCCAAGAAATAGAACACCAACTCCGTATCACTCGTATTTTTGTTCTCTGACGCGATCCTGCCAAACACCTCGACATTCGCAAGATACCCCGAGGCCACAAAGGCAATTGCCGCCATAACACGCATTGATGATGGATTCCCCTCATCATCCAGAAACATTCGTTTCCATCCGCTTGCCTTATGCGTAGCACCTGCTGCGTTTCCATTAGTCATTTGTGCCTCCGTTGTGCCAACAAGATGAACTCACTATTACTTGCCTGGCAATCCTTTCATCATCCCGAACGGATAAGTAATTTTTTCAGGAAAGTGCCTGTGGTCTAAGTCGTTCTTCGCTTGAGGCATTTTCCGTTGTACCTCAACTCCATGAAATTTTGTTCAATCACTACGAGCATTGGAGTTAACACGTTTAACGATGAATGCTGTCTGTTTCCGATAGGAGAAAAGGAACATTACGAAGAGAGCGGCACCGGCTATATACGGACCAGAAGCTACCAACCACGGCAATCGTGGTGCATATTTGTCGAACAGAGCGACAGACAAAAGAAGCATAAAGAGTGCGCATAATGTACGATACATGTTATTCGCTTCTGAAAGCATGTCGATCTTTGGATCTGACTTTGAGGCTTCAACGAATTTCGGATATTCGACAAACGTAATAAAATGGGCTTTCTTTAGCGCTGGTTCGATTAATAGAGAACCTATTCGGCTTATGACCAATCCAATGAAGTAGTAGAAAAAAAGACCAACTACAATGTCGTCTTGAATAAAGCGGTAGGTCGTCAACGCTTCTGCGATGACCGCGAAAAGGGTGCCGGGAAAGAGATAGTTGAAGATATTGTAAGAAGATATTTTCTCTAGAATCCCGTCCATTGCGTTCTATTTTCCTTTCCTGTCCGTCATGTTATTGCTCAAATTTGACGGCCTAAGCATCCTGGTTTCTGTCTACTTCCACATCTGTATGCATGTTCTGTAGATGGAAATCGGTCGCGTCCCCTGTAAGCGCCTCGAAACCAGCGGGAGTCATTATCACGAATATCGACGGTGTGAGACGCGCCAATGACACAGCTCTTGCCGTATCCCGGTCTGTCGGGGATGGGCCGCTAGGAGACAGGTGGCTATGCCATGTGCCCAAGCAGTAGAGTGACCATCCGACAGCCTCCGAGTAAGTCCGTATAAGATTTCGCAGTCCTTTTGTACCAAGTACAAATTCGTTAGCAGTTCGTCGACTGTCCTCCGGCGCATCTAGCACATCGACCACATGGGCAACACGTGATACTTCGGAGAGCCGGCCCATCAGCACACCACCTGTTTCGACGTTCGGCCAGCGTGCTACTTCCTCCTGCATCTTGGTTAGCGCCCGTTCATGAAGATGCACGCACCATGCTTCTCCGTTGTTCGTCTGCACGACGGTAACCCGAGGGGTTGGACACGCTCGCCACTCCAAACCCAGACCATCATCTGTCAATCTACCAATCATGACTTCACCGCCCTCATCGGGCATACCCTCGCGTTGTTTGGCGAGCAGATATTCGGCCATGCCGGCTGCAAATAGTGACAAGCGGCTGTCTGACATCACCGTTGTCAATGAGCCGCATCCGTGGCCGATAATCTGGCGTGAAAACGGGTCATCGTCATTAAAGACGATAGATGCCAGATGCGGATTCTCATGCAGAATTGCGTAGAATTCCGCCATCAAATCTGTGGTGATTGGGTTGCGGCTCAATCCTTCGACAGTAATTACTCCGATGCGGCCTTCTGAAAACAGCGACGTTTCGATGACCCGCGCAGACAACGATTCGCTCGCCCCAAGCGCCTCGCGAACCGCCAGCGATGCTGTTGCATTCACAACCGCCCAAGTCTTGCTCGACCAAGCGCCCTGCGCATCGCTTCTGTTCACCGCCATAAGCGCTGCATCCGCCACAATTGGCGTCGTAGTCTGGTTAAAGCCGCTCAGCGCTTTAGAAAGGGCACGGACTTTGGTATCCATCCAGAGGAACTGCATGTCACCTGTTGCCGGAATAAGTGCGTGCCGCGCCGCGTTGTGTGGCTTCATTCTCGACTTGTCGACAACCACGTCCGGGCCATTGCCCGCGCGAGCGAGGTGAAGCGCGAGCTTGGAACCGAGACTGCCGGCACCGAGAAGCGTCCAGCAAGGACGTTCGGCTGTTGCTTCGTTACCAGCCATTTGAGCAAGAAGCGTGCGGGAAATGGCGTGGCGGTGCGCCGCCGCGCGAACAGCCGAAACCCCGCCGTAGGTAAACAAATGGGGAGCTTGGACATCGATAACATACGGGCAAACTTCAATCGGGCTTACGCTGCCAATCACTTTGTACGGCCGGCGAGCCAAGAGGATCACCACTATCGTGAACGGAGCCGCCACTGAACGACCTACTAAACATTTCCCAAGCAGGCTCAGGGCAGCGCCCAATTCCTGTTTGCAACCATACAACGCCGCGCGTTCCTTGAGGCTATTAACACTATCGACCGTCTCCGGGAAATAGGTATCGCAGACAATCGTCTCCCCTGAAGGATGTTTCCCTGGCCAGACAACCAGCGCCAGAGAAGCGCCGCGACGGAATTGAACATCGTCATTGAGTTTGGATTCGCCAATGACTTTGACAACGGATACTCGGTCTACCTTGACCACTTCATTCAACACCTGGCAATTAACGCATTGCGTCCCGTCCGCGGCATCGATCTTCAGATAGTTGGTCTTTAGGAACCGGTGTCCGCCATGCCGATCTACAAGTCCCTGCAAATGCTCTGCATCGGCAACTACGACATCACTTAAGGAATCGCGGCGAACAGGTTCCCATCCCTGCTCAGGATCGATAAGCGTGCCGAGAGCGGCGTTTTCGAGCCATATGAAGGTCTGGTTGAGAATGCCAGCCAGACCCTCCGTGTGGAGTAACTCGGCTAGGTCGCCGTCATAGATGCACGGAACCGGTCGCCCATCTATCACCCACGGTTGCATGTGTGGCAGGTCCCGGGTGAAGTCCGTACGTAGCGATAGTTCCGGCGGCTCCAAGGGGAATCCGCTAGGAAAATCTAAACGCACTACTTCTTTAAGTCTGACGCCAGAGGGGCTTTCGCCCTGCCGCCGCCATTCGTTTGGCAAGTTGATTCCGAAGGTCACATTGACGGTGGTTGCGCCGCTTGCCTCATCGATCAGCGGAGCGTCGACTTGATGAACGCCGGGATGCTCGGAGATAAGAGTCAGGGCACGCCGAACTGCGTCGTCAGGTCCGACGCGCGTCATCTCCCGCCTCACCCATGAGAGAGCGGTTGCCGGCCAATGGCCCCGGCACCAAGAATCGACGGGGCTCCCATAAGCGCGGTCGTCAAACGCAAGCCATGAGCGGAGATTTCAAACTCCATCACATCGGGAGATTTCTCCGACGGATGCTCTCCGACACATACGAAAATGCCTGCTGCGTCTTCGGCAATCGCTTCATATTCCCGCTTGGCGCGGATACAGGGTGGATCGTTGTCGTCGTTCTTGATCGGATTGCTGCTGGCAACGATCGTTGCTCCATCCCGCGCCTGCGACAGCGCATTGCGCGCATCCTCCGAAACTTCGGCTTTTTCTCCTAACTCACTCCAGCTGTCATGGGACAAGCTGTGCCAGGAACAGTGGTGCGGCGAAAGGAGAATATCGTACGACAACCAGTCGGCACGCCAGCAATAACGATTCCAGAGTTTCTTCCAGATAGCTACTTCCGCATCTCCTCCCGTGAGAAACCGGCACTTATCCTGATTCTCTCCGCCAGCCAGCGAGAACCGCAAAATCGTGCTGGAGTTGTTCTTCGACAAAACCTCTTCGTCGTCTTGATCTTCAGCCGGGAGCGGCGCAAGCAGTAGAGCCTTCATCGAGCGATCATGTTGACCGTTTACGTGCGAGAACTCCGTGCCCATTCGAATGAGGATTTCCTGAAGGCCATCGGTCTTGCCTTCCTCATCCTCACCGAGTATGAGTATCCGGTCGCCATCTCCTACCAGCCACGGCGTATCACGGAACCTTCGAACCCGGCGCCGGGCCTCGGCGTTAAAGACCTTTGCGTCATCGCAAAGAACATGCCGACGCGAAGCGCGCCGGAACACCATCGGTGACGACCAGATTTCTCGGATCAGTATCTTGTCCGACGACTTGGACCATTCGTCAGGTGGCCCAAGGTGAAAGTGCTTGCGCAATCCGCGACAGTGATCCTCGTCTGGATGACTGAGAAGCAGGGCGTCAACAAAGAACCGGCCTTCGTCGTCGCGAGACAGCTTGTCCTTAAGTTTTGCCGCTACATCGGGCTCGTCTTTGTCGGGGTCGTCCGCGTCGGCCCGAATATTTAAATCGATCAATATCTTGTGGCCCTCCTCAGTCTGCATGAGCGTCATGTCGCCGTTGGCGACTGGGAAAAAAGAAAGATATGCAGTCATCGTCTAAATCTCCCACCCAAGACTTTGGTTCGCACTTCGATATGCGCCGACTTTTTCGACCTTTCAATCATCTAGTTGACAGAATATAATAAAATAAGTAAATTTGTCAACCAAAGCAGGGAGGTAAATATGACGGTAGGTAAACGCATTAGGATATCCCGGCATGCTTCTGGCCTGTCTCTCCGCGATCTTGAAGCTAGAATCGACAACCGCGTCACGGCGCAGGCAATCAGTAAGTATGAACGTAGTGAAGCTATGCCCAGCCCGGGTGTCCTCATCGCGCTCGCAGACGCGCTTGGCGTATCCGTCGGCTACTTGACTAACGACAGTGATATCACTTTGGAATCCGTTGATTTACGAAGAAAACGGTTAACGAGCAAACGCGAAGAGACGCAGGTCGAAGCCATGGTGATCAACCTGCTGGAACGCTATCTCACGGTGGAGGAGATTTTAGGGTTACCCACCTTCGCTTGGGATATGCCTCGAAACGCTCTATGGCCTGTTCTGCAAGACTTGGCTGAAACAGAACACGCGGCGCATGGACTCCGCGCCCACTGGGGTCTAGGACTCGATCCGATACCGAACCTCGTCGAGCTCCTAGAGGAGCGCGGCATCAAGGTCCTCTCGATGAACCTCACCAACATTGATGGGCTCACTGCACGCGTCCGTCGTGAAAACAGAAGCATCGCATCGGTCATTGTTGTCAATCGAGGCGACTGGGGAGAGCGCCAGCGCTTTACTATCGCACACGAACTCGGCCACATGGTGCTGGATGTTGCGCCGAAAATTGACGCCGAGAAGGCCGCACACCGCTTTGCTGGCGCTTTCCTTATGCCGGCTCAAACACTGCGTGCGAAGATCGGTAAGTGCCGTATTTCGATTGGCTGGGGCGAGCTATTTGACCTCAAGCGGATATTTGGCGTGAGTGTGCAGGCACTTGCCTACCGCTGCAAGGACCTTGGGATCTTCGGCAACTCTCTTTTTCGGATTCTCTTCAACGAATTCACCCGTCACGGATGGCGGAGTCCTCCTTACAAGGAACCCGGCGCGATGCCCGGTGAGCAGCCTTTGCGCTTCGAGCGCCTATGCTTCCGTGCCTTGGCGGAGGGAGCGATTTCTGAGGCCAAGGCCAGCGAACTGCTTGGTCAATCTGTACACGAACTAACCCAACGAATGGACGAACCGCCCGTTTAGTGACACCAGGCAATTTCCAAAGGCGGTGAAATCCTTGTAGTTTATTGATAATATTGCGAATCTAGTTTGGGATTCGTTTTCTGTAACAAATAATCAAATCAGAAGCGGAAAAGTTATAATTTCTGCGCATCTCGGCGGAGCCATGTCGCTACCGCATTCCTTTTCTCCGGAATCCGGCTCTCAATAGCTTGTCTGCGGTCTTCCTCCGGTACCCGTGTCGTTCAGGTTTCTGTGTCTCATGGCGGTATCTAGGTCGTGCCTTTGGGCGGCAGTTTAGCATAGTGACGATGACTTCCAGAGTAGCATGTCGTTTCCTATGTGCTACCGAAACGGCAGCCGTCGCCTGAGGTTTGACTCAATGTCCTCCTGTCCTCCCATATTTTCATAGGACTTGGCGATGTTTTCCAGTATGCCGCTCACGAAAGGGAATTCATAGATAAGCTTGTTTGCCCATGTACGATAGCGCGTCGCCAGATCGCGTTCCTGAGCACCGCCTTCATCAGGTGCTTTCGTATAAACACCTCTACGGTCCCAGGCACCGATCTCGAAGCCGATACTGATATCCTTCGAGGCCACTGATTCCAGTCCTTCACAGATCGGGCGGCAAGGCCAGATATTATCGTTACCGATCGGACAACGCGCCAGATATTCACCGATTTTTTGATCGCTGATTTCGGCGCGCCCGTTTTGTCTACTCAAAGTGCGGGCTTGGTCGAGCCAGCTCATGAGCACTGTAGCATCGATGTTGCCTTGCTCATCGGAGCCGGGGATGCGTTTGATGATCCTCAGGAGATTATGGGCGTTGGATGCGAGCTTTTTCTGTTCTCCGGGGTTACTGGCTCGGAACTCGGGCGGATCTTCTTTCCCGTCATTACGCTTGAAGGCGCATGCGACTACTTGTACGAAGAGGCCGGGTGATTCGGCGATTAGCTTTTCAAGATTGGGAATGCCGTGTTCGCTTCTTTCAAGCCACGGAAGGCAAGCGAACTCTAGGCGGGCTTTTTCTTCAGCGGGGACGCCGGGGCGCTCATCAAGGGCATCAAACGCTTTGGAAATGTAGTATCTTAAATTTCCTCGAACATGATCGTGAATTTCTTCGAGGGGAAAAGTAGGCAGAACATCGAGCAACTGTGTTAACCGAGAAGTCTCCACTTTGTCCAACATCAAACAAATTGTTCCGAAAGCCTCTGGCGCGCGGTTCACTTCTGTCAGCCTGTCGATTGTCTCGTTGACCTCTTCTGCTCCATGGACATTATTGCGTAAGCGCGGATTCACATTTTTCCAATAATCTTCCTGAAAGTTGCTCGGCTTGTCGTCAAGCCAACGCCAAGTACTACTGCCATATGGAAGGCAGAGGAGCAGTATGAGCAGAGCCTTGTATCCAAGAGAGCGTTCAATTTCTTTGATGAGTGCTTTGCTAAAATTGATGTCGACATTCCAGAGAAAACTCGCAAGACAGGTCTTGTAAACGGGCTCGTTACCTCCTGTCGCTTCATGAAGGCACGCTTTGACGAATCCGATTCTTTCGATTTGGTTCACTAAAATTTCCCTCATCATCTCGCCCACGATGTTTGCTTCGGCTTCGATTTTTTCAAGTAAGGCGTTCACGCCGCTAAAATTACTTACCTGCCAAATTTCACGCAGGGCATTAAGACGCAATTCTTGAAGACGTTTCCCATTCTTTTCGTTATCAAGGCCTTTATCTTCGATTTCATCGGACGGCAATTCGGCCCAATGCGATGTAAAGAGCCAAGCATTACGAATGAGGAGGTCTTTGGGTAATAGTTTTTCCGAGGATTCGCGCTCGCGCTTGGGGTGCGCAATCACATCGCCCCGAAGTCGACGCACTTGTGCGCATCCATGAATACGCTGACGCAGAAACGCCTTGGCGTCCTCAGATGCCGTTTGGTCGGCCCATTGATCGATGAGGTCCCAGATTTTCCGCTGCTCCTGTGGAGAAAAATCCTCAAGCCGCTCTATGAGTTCTCCAAGCGTTGTTTCATCATGTTTTGGCCAAGCCAAGACAAGGTCAAGAGCTTTGTCAAGAAACTGTTGTTGCTCGGCTTCACAGGGCAAGTCTCCCGCGCCCTTAGCGTCGTCGCGCCAGCGCGGACGGTAATTTGGGGCAGCATCGTCTCTTAAGTCTAATTGTTTGATGCACACGGCCCAACCAAGCTCTGAATAACACCGGCATAGGCCCTCAAGCATCTGAATCCGCTGATTAACTGAAGCTGCGGTCTGGGGCAACCAAAAACGAAAAAGGGATTGAAGCGTGTTCTCGGGAGTGTTCACCCAATTGTCACTGGCTTCGTTTTTATCTACAAGGCAAAGTCTTGCGAGAATATCCACTACTCGAGGAAAACGTTGGGGACTCCATGCAAGACCTTCCAGGGCCCATAACAACTCACTCCTACGAGGGCCACACATGAAGGCGAACTCTACTGGCCGCATCAGTTCCCGGACTACAGGTTCAGAACTCTGGAGGTCTTCCTCGAGAAGTCTCAGGAATTCTTCGGGCGCGGCTTCCGCGTAATCCGGGAGGTCTTCATGGTGAGACAGAATTTTTTCGCTATCAAGTGGGAAAAGCAGCCTTTCGATAAGTCCCGAAACCTGTTGTTGTACATTAAACCCAACTTGTTTAAGGAAAAGACTGTTTCCATAAACCGCCAGTAGGATTAGTGTTTCTCGGATGCCGCGACGCAGAACGCCCGAATGATCACGGACTTTGCCATAAACGGGGGCCATCCATTGCTGATTTTCGGGTAAATCCATGGCAGGGTCGTTTTCCGCCAGTACATATTCGGCGACCAGGAAGAAATTTTCGAGATCTGATTTGGTAATAAATCCGGCGATTCCGAACAGAGCATCAATTCTTGAAACGACCCCCCGGTATTCTCCTATTGACCAGAGCGGTGGGTCTTCCAAGTTGAGCAATGCCGCTAGGTTGTCCTCCAACTGGATGTTTTCGGTTGTTTTGGCGAGGATACGGACAATTTCGCGGTCAGCTTGCGAAGCGTTGTGCCAGGCTCCGACCATCACTGCTGGCAACAATTTTCGCGCGATTTCCTCATTCCCAGCCCAGTCAGGGCTTTTGATGGCTGGAACTTTCGAAAGACGGCGACGGAGGATCGTCGGAGAGTGCGCTGATTCCCGGGCAAGCCTTTCAATTTTGTCGTGGGGAAACCCCATCGCCTCAAGTGCTTTCTGAAAATCTGTGCCGCCGAGAAGTTCCAGTGTTATATCCGGCTTGGTGTTCACGTCATTGCGAGGTCGGGCGATGATGCAATGGCAACGGCGGTACAAACTTCCGCTCTCTTTTTCGACTGCTGGTTCATGAATGACGGCAATAAGCGGAATGGAACCCGCAGTGTCGAATCGTTGTAATGCTTGGGGCGTGTCTAACACGATAGTGCGATCGTCCTGGCGGTCACCGCTTGTTTCAACGTGCTGGATTAGACAAGTGATGAAAGCGAGGGCCTCATCCCGCGAGTCAGCAGCGATGATATACGGACGATCAGGGGGACTATCTAACCAATCTTTGAAATCCTTAGAAAAATGCTCAACCGCAGAATCGAAAAGTACTGGTGACAATTCCGGCTCACAAACTGTGGACCATTTCGACCAGCACTGCTCGAGGGATCGATACCCCTCAGCCGGCAAACCGATCCGTTCTGCGAACCAGACTTGAGTTGGGGCGGATTGCTCGAGCCATTGTTCCAGATCGCTCGCGTCATAGGCTCGGACATTCTTCCAGTGGCCGAGGGCGGCTTTCTCTTCTGCCCACTGTTGCTTTTTCGGCCAATTTCGTGGTGTCACGAAAACGAATGTGCGCTCTGCTCTTTCTTCTTCCTGTGGTACGGATTTCAATCCCTTCGTGTAGTCATCCTCAGCCTTGCGTTTAGGTTTTTGCTCGCAGCCGAACTCCCATCCGGATTTTCCTTCCGGTATCCACGGCGTCGGGGTCGATGTCTCGACCACGCCGTCCCACCCAGGCCTCTCTGCGTAGTCATAAGCGGGAAAATCCACGAGTGTGAGATTCTGGCCGGTTGAGTGAATCAGTCTTCTCAAAAGAGCCGCGAGTTCCTGCCGCGCTTGAATTTCGTTTGCCCAGTTCTCTATCTGGCGTGCTCGTATTTTGAAAAGTGCAGGTGCATGGGTGCCGGTGATGACGGTTTGTGTATGCGTTTTCGATATCTCACTGATGAATATCGCTTGCAGGTTGTGTAGGTGTTGTCGATTCGCTCCGAATACACGTTCAAGGCGCAGAGTCATTTCAGATGACAACGCCGCCTTTCCGTTCAGGAAGTTGGAAAGAGCAGGACGCCCGATACCCAGGAGTTCGGCGGCTTTTGTGACGGTCATGTCCTTTGGGATGACGTTTTCCTTGACGTATGTGCCCGGGTGAATTTTCTCTTCGTTTTCGCCGCTCATGGCTATAATGTGTCCGTCGGTTTCTTGGCAATATTGACAAAACAAGGATATTATTCCATATCTCGTAGCGCAACACAATACAATTTCAAAATTCGCATGCTTGACTTCCTAAATATATTGGTTCCCATTTTTAATTTGTTGAAATTTTATTTGCTTATGACGATAGAACTTCTGCTCCGATATGCTGTACCCTCGGGGAACAAGACTGGTATCATAATTGAGCCTAGCTCTGAGTATCGTTTCGGTTAATCCGCGTATCAAGCGGATTATCAGGAATGATTTTTCTGTCATCAAATTATTATGTTGAAAACTCCGCCTTTTAAGCGGACAATAAGACATGATACATGCCCAACGAAAAACATTGTCATCATATACTTCCGGTTTACTGTCAGAGGGCCGCGTAGTCTTCTCGGCAGATGAGGCGGAGCAGGCGCTGGGAATCGGACGAGGCGCGTTTCTGGACGCCGCCGAACGGCTCCAGCGCCGCAGGCATCTCGTCAGGCTGCGGAATGGGTTCTATGTCGTGGTTCCTCCTAGGTACGCATCCTGGGGCGCTCCGCCTCCGGGCTGGTATATCGATGACCTGATGCGGCACGAAGGGCGACCGTATTATGTAGGTCTTCTCAAGGCGGCCGAACTGCACGGCGCTACCCATCATGCTGTTATGGAGTTTCCCGTTGTCACGGACAAACGGCTGCCCGGAATCCACGCCGGCAGAACCCGGATCGCTTTTCATTACCGAAAGGATATGAAAGCCGTATCGGACGGCGTGGAAAACCGGAAGACCGATACGGGCACGATGAAAGTGTCGTCCGTCGAACTCACGGCACTGGACCTTGTGCGCTATTCACACGCCGCAGGGGGCATCGACAACCTCGTCACCGTCCTTGCCGATCTCGGCCCGAAAATCGGTTCGCAGGAACTGGCGCGGCTTTCATCCGCAGCGGAGCGCTCAATCGTTCAACGTCTCGGTTATCTGCTGGACCGTCTCGGACACGGGAACCGTACCGGAATGATGTACGACGCGCTATCCGGCCGCGGCGCGTTTCCTTGGGTCGAACTCGACCGCAATGAGACCCGCGACCCTGAATTCACACCACCCCCGCTGGAACGTGACGAACACTGGCGCGTCATTGTCCGTCGCCCGCCGGAGGTCGACGAATGATCCCCCGGATGAACATCATCGCATGGGGGAATGTCGTCCCCTGGGCGGATCTGCGTCAGGTCGAACAGGACCTCGTTATCAGCCGAGCGCTTGTCGAGCTGTTTTCCAGTCCCGGACTGGCCGGACAGCTGCGCTTTCGCGGCGGAACGGCGCTTAACAAGCTCCATTTTCCTCAACCCCTTCGCTATTCGGAGGACATCGACCTTGTCAGGACCGAGACCGGACCGGTCGGCCCGGTTCTCGATGCCATCCGGGAAGCTCTCGAGCCATGGCTGGGGCGGGCGGGTTTCGCCCCAAGCGCCACGGCTCCCAAACTCCGTTTCCGGGTTGATGCGGAAGATCCCACCGTCGGTGCCCCGATCCGCCTGAAAATCGAAATCAATACACGGGAAACCAAAGCGTTCGATCCGCCGGTCTCCATTCCGTTCGCAGTGGAAAACCCATGGTTCAGCGGGGTGGCCGACATTCCGACGTTCTCGACTGAGGAAATCTTCGCGACGAAACTCCGGGCGCTCCTTCAGAGAAACAAAGGGCGCGACCTGTTCGATCTCCATCATGGGCTGCGCACGTTCGAGGGATTGGACAGGGTGCGAGTCGTGGAAGGCCTCGTGTTCTATCTTGAAACATCGGGAATGCGCATTTCCCGCGCCGAGGCACAGCAAAGAATGTTCGCGAAACTCGCAAATCCAGCTTTTCTTACGGACATGCGGCCCCTGGTTTCGGTCGAGCACGCCGAGTCCCTGGACGAAGACTCCACGAAGGAAGCGTTCAGACGGGTTTTGCGGGAACTGATTGACCTGATTCCGGGCGAGGACTGGGCACGGACCCCGGACATGATCGAGCGTTTCGCGATTTGAAGTGGCGAGGCGGGCAACGGCTGCAAAAGAGAACACTCTCGAACGGGTCGTCGAGGAATATCTCGTCCGACATACCATTAAATTCCAGCCGATCAGAGATCAGCCACATGTTCCCGGGGACGCGCTTCGAGTCATCCCGATCAGACTTCGGCGTCGAGTTCTCGGGCGAGCGACGCGAATGCGCCGCCGAGGAACCCGTCCACAGACTCGGGCTGGAATTCGGGCTCCGTTTCTGCTCGCCTTCGTGCTTCGCCCGTTTAGTGACATTAGGCTGTTTCCAGCTGAGGTGGAATTCTTGTAGTTTGTTGAAATTATTGAGAAAGTTTTATTCTTTCCGGTCTCGCTCAAAACTGCCCTTTTGCTGAAAGTAATCAAGACGGAAGCGGGTGAATTCAAACTCCCGCGCATCCTGGCAGGTAAGTGTCAGAGAAATCGTATGAGGCCGACTTGGTCAATGCAAACCTTTTCTTCTCACAGATCTGCCTAATACAGTTAGGCACCGTCGTATTTCTAACCGGCCAACTGCTTATAATGTTGAAGTGGACTCCTGTCGACGAGCCTTGAGAGACTTCTGTCAATAAGTGCAATGGCTTCTTCCAAATCGGCATCAGTAGTCCCGCGTCCGATACTAAATCGAATCGACGATTCAGCTTCATCGTTCGAAAGCCCAATAGCTCTTAGAACGTGAGATGGTTCTGGTATACCGGAAGTGCAAGCAGAACCCGTAGAAGCTGCAAGGTGTGGCTGAAGCGCGCCTAGGATGTCGTGGGCATCAAAGCCTGCAAACCGCAAGTTTGTATTGCCTGGATGACGCTGCTCACTACTAGGTCCGATAAGGGAGATAGGCCATTGGAGGCTAATCAGCTTGTGAACGAATTCCTCTGTGCGTCGGCGTAACATTGTTCGTTCTTCAATAGCTTCTTTTGAATCAAAAATCATGGCTGCAGCACCCATCCCCACACACAGCTGAACAGGCATTGTTCCTGAGCGCAGATTGTGTTGTTGACCGCCACCGTAGACGAGCGGTTCGATTAAGCCATGTAAGTCCCGGCGAATGAAAAGTGCTCCTATCCCTTTTGGGCCATACATTTTATGTCCAGAAATACTTAGCAAATCGACGAATTGTGAAAAATGCCGCAAATCAATGGCGCACGGCGCCTGAGCAGCGTCGCAATGAAATAGCGCTCCACAACTCTTGATAATTTCGGAGAGTTTTGGAATATCTTGAATGGTGCCGATTTCGTTGTTTACAGCCATAATTGATACGGCAAGCACATCATCAGCCAAAACGGATTTAAGCGAATCCAAGTCTACAAAGCCTGCTGAATCCACGGGTAAATATTCGATACAATAGCCTAGATGTTTTTGAAGGATACGACCGATTTCAAGCACACACTTGTGTTCGATTGCGCTCACAAGAATACGCTTGCGCTTGCCTTGAGCTTCGTGCCTGCCAAGTCCTAGAAGAGCAAGGTTGTTAGCCTCAGTCGCGCCTGAAGTGAAAACTATCTCGTCAGCGTCAGCTCCGATTAAATCCGCTATGTGGTTTGCCGCCGCGTCGACTGCTTGAGCTGCTTGCCAACCGATGCTGTGATCGACCGAATGCGGATTTCCGAACGATTCAGCAAAATATGGCGTCATCGCAGATAAAACTCTCATGTCCACGGGAGTTGTCGACTGATGGTCAAGATAGATGGTATGGTCAATTCTCACGTATTCTGAAACCTTATACTCAAAATCTGTTGAATCCCATCATTGTCGTAGAGACATTTTCCAGAACGATAAAAAAAGCTTTTCAATTGACCTTAACATAGGGAATAAGATAAAGTCGACCTGGATGAACCGTCCAGTTCGGGGGAGCGATGGCACGCGGACCACTTTTCCAGGAAGATTACCGCCCTCAGTTCTCGGGACACGAAACGTTCCCTTTGCGCTATGGTTGGCTCAAGAAAGCCTACGATGCCGTAGAAGCCACCAAGGGCGAGACAGACAACAAGTACGTTTTTCTGAGCGACGACTCCATTGCACGATTTGGCGTCGGCAAGAATATGGTCGCCTCAATGCGCCATTGGGGTTCCGCCGCCGGCGTTATGAACGAATCGCAAAGATCGCCCCTGATTCGAACGACCGATCTTGGTCGTATGCTATTCGATGATGAGGATGGACTCGATCCGTACATGGAGCATCCCGCGACGCTTTGGATTGTACATTGGCAGTTGACGGCGAACCCAGATAAAACAACGTGGTATTGGGGGTTTAATCACTACCCTGCACTGACCTTTGAGCGTGAACATCTCATTAAGGGCGTGAGCAAATTGGCGAAAGATTGTGGGTGGCCGCCTGTTGCCGTCACGACCGTTAAGAACGATGTTGCCTGTTTCGTTCGAAGTTACGTCCCGCAACAACCATCCGCACAGGCCGGCAATGATGACGCACTCGAATCGCCACTTACCGAGTTGGGACTAATCAAGGCGATCGGCAAGCGCGATGGATTCCGGTTCGTGCGTGGGCCGAAATCTACATTAGGAGATGGCGTGTTCATCTACGCCTTACTCGATTTTTGGTCCCGCTATACTGAAAAAGCAACCACATTGTCGTTCGAAGCGATTGCACACGAGCCGAGCGGGCCGGGCCGCGTTTTCCTCTTTGATGAGAACGATGTGGTCGACAGACTCGCAGGTTTAGAAGATGCGACAAAAGGCAAGCTAAGATGGTCGGAGACGGCAGGCCTAAAGCAGGTTGTCCGTGACCCTAGTCTAAATTTTGAAACAGCACTTTCGTATGTCAAAGCGGATTACATAGGCGGTCGCCGACGGGAGGCGGCCTAGTGGTAATGAAAGAGCAAGTCCGCATCGCGCGTCGGTTTCTGCGATCCATTCGTATTGATACGGATCTTGGCGATGCGCAGGCGCTTGAAGGATACATCTGCCCCCAATCGTCGGCTGAGGTGCTGCTTTCGATGGCGCGCCACGTCTCGGAAACGGGTCAAGGCGCCTTTACATGGACCGGTCCTTACGGCAGCGGCAAATCAAGTCTCGTCATTGCACTATCCGCCCTACTAAACGGTAATGCCGATCTGCAGAGACAGTCCACCAGAATTCTCGGATGCAAGCTCACAACCTCGATGCGGAAAGCCTTGCCGACAGGAAACAAGGGATGGCGTATCCTTCCGGTGGTCGGTCGCCGCGATCATCCTGTCCGCGTCATAGGAGAAGCGATTCAAGCCGCGGGATTTACCACTCGGAAGCCGCGTGGCGGGTGGACCGAAAGAAATATCATTGAAGCGGTGACGAAAACAGCGGCTACGAACCCAACGAGCTTCGGGGGCCTCGTAATCGTTATTGATGAAATGGGTAAGTTTCTCGAAACCGCCTCGCAGGATGGTACGGATATTTACGTCTTCCAACAGCTTGCCGAGGCAGCGTCGCGCAGCAATGGTCGCCTTCTTATCGTGGGTATCCTTCACCAAGCGTTTGAAGAATACGCACATCGGCTTTCCCGCGAGATGCGTGACGAGTGGGCTAAAATCCAGGGACGTTTCATCGACCTTGCAGTCAATACGGCTAGCGAAGAGCAAATCGACCTCATCTCACGCGCAATTGAAAGCGATCACCGACCCAAGGTGACAAGTCGGCTTTCTCGCACAGTAGCGGAGTTGGTCCACCGTGACCGCAGAGCTGATGTCGAGCGCTTCGCGCTTATGCTGGAAAATTGCTGGCCACTACATCCGGTAGTGGCTTGCCTGATCGGCCCCATATCGCGTCGCCGCTTTGGGCAGAACCAGCGCACCATCTTCGGTTTTCTCAACTCGGCTGAACCGCACGGTTTTCAGGACTTCTTGAGTCGCGCCGACTACCATACTCTCTACGGGCCAGAGCAATTATGGGACTATCTCCGGGCCAATCTCGAACCTTCGATTCTCGCTTCACCTGACGGACACCGATGGGCTTTAGCGGCCGAAGCGCTCGAGCGATGCGAGGCCATCGGCGGCGACGCGGTGCACATAAAGCTACTTAAAACGGTTTCGATCGTCGATCTGTTCAAAGAACGCTCGGGAATTGTACCGAGCTTCGAACTCTTACATTGCTGCTTTCCCGGCATCTCAGAAAGTAGGCTCAGAAAAGCGCTCGGTGAACTCGATAGCTGGGCCCTCACGCTGTTCAAGAAATTCCTTGATGCCTACGCAATCTACGCTGGGAGCGATTTCGACATCGAAGAGGCGGTCAGAACCGAACTCACGGAGATCGACACCATAGATTTCATTGCACTGAAGGCCCTTGCTGGTCTCCAACCTATTTTGGCTAAGCGCCACTATCATGAAACAGGTTCACTGCGCTGGTTTGAGGTCAACTTTGCGCCATTATGTGACGTAGTTGAACTAGCAGCACAGTATCAACCGGGCAACGGATCGATAGGCCAGTTCTTACTAGCGATTCCTACCCAAGGGGAGAACGAAGAAGAAGCGGCGCGTCTATGTCGCGAGTCCGCCCGCCACAGTGACAAATGGGACATTGTCGTCGGTATCTCGAAGCGCTCATGGGCGATCATGTCTCTCTCGCGCGAATTAATAGCGCTCGAGAATGTGCGTAATAATCGGCCGGAACTCGCTGGTGACGCCGTCGCTCGTCGTGAAGTTACGGCGCACTTAGCAGCCTTACAAGCCCAGATCGAGAGCGAATTGCACAAGGCGTTCAACAACGCTCAGTGGTTCCGTAAACATCACACGCCAAAAACATACCGGCACGTCGAACTCAACAGCCTTGCCTCCGAACTAGCCGACAGCCGATTCGGGAAATGCCCGAGGCTACACAACGAACTTCTGAACCGTCAAAAACCATCGAGTAACGCGGTAGCTGCGCAAAATGCGTTGCTGCGGCGCATGGTGCTCAATGAAGGTGAGTATCGACTCGGCATTCATGGATATCCAGCTGTAGGCGGCCTGTTTGCTTCCCTCCTCGAAGCCACAGGCCTCTATGTCAACAGCGCGAATGGGTGGCGCTTCACTACGCCGTTGTCGGAGGATCAATTTCGACTTGCTCCCATTTGGGAAGTGGCCGTCGAATTGATCAAGGGTAATAAGGACCGAACAATCGCAGTGTCCGAAATATATGACATCTGGCGTGAACAACCGTTTGGCGTGAAAGAGGGCTTGATGCCAGTTATGGCGGTCGCTTTTATTCTCTCTCAGCGCAACAACCTAGGCGCCTATAGGGAAGGTGTATTCAGGGCGCACTTTAATGACGTAGACGTAGAATACCTCGCCAAAGACGCGGCGACCATTCAATTACGCTGGATGGACTTATCTGATGTGGCCCGCCGCCTGCTCTCCGGTATGGCGGAGATCGTCCGCGCCCTAGATCATGAAAACTCGCTTGCTCATCTGAAACCTATCGATGTGGCGAGAGGGCTTGTCGCTATTTATGAGCAATTGCCGCCTTGGTGCAAGCGCACGATGCGCCTATCCTCAAACGCCGTCCGCGTTCGTGACCTATTCAAGCGCGCCCGCGATCCCAACCAATTTTTGTTTGACGATATCCCGGCGGTTATTGGCGATTGCGTGGGTATCGCAGAAGACAAGGATCTCCAACGCGTCATTAAGGGGCTTCGCGAAGGCCTTGAGGAGTTAGTGGAGGCTTACCCCTCAATGCTGCATCGTTTGCGTGACATCCTTCTCGCCGAATTGCAGGTGCCAAACCTGTCACCTCAGTCTTTGGCGGAGCTTCGGGATCGAGCTGTGAACATTCGACAACTTGCCGGGGATTTCCATCTTGAAGCCCTCGTTGGCCGCCTTTCGCAGTTCGATGGCGCTGACCAGGCTTTTGAGGGTATTGCAAGTCTAGTAGTAAACAAACCTCCTAGAGATTGGGTCGATCCCGATCTTGATCGCGCCGCCGTCGAAATTGCAGACATGGCGCAGAAATTTTTACGCGCGGAAACATTTGCTCGCGTAAAAGGGCGGCCGGAGAAGCGGCATGCGATGGCCGTAGTAATTGGTATGGATGGGAAGCTCGCACCATTGCTTGAAGAATTCCATGTGGGAGACGCCGACCGCGATGCTATTGACAAAACAATCGAGCGAGTTACTTCCGCGCTTGAAGAAACAGACACAAATCGCAAAAACATTATTCTTGCCGCCCTTGCCGAGATCAGCACGCGCTATATGGCCAAGCCGCTCAATACAAAGACCAACGACAAAGGAAGGGTCGCCAAATGACCGAAAACGTCGAGAAGCACGTTCTTGGCCTTTCAGGTGGCCGTGACAGTGCAGCTCTAGCCGTATATATGAGGCATCATCATCCCGAGCTAAACATTGAGTATTTCTTTACCGATACAGGAAAGGAGTTGCCTGAAGTCTATGAATATCTCGGACGCCTTGAAGGATTTCTTGGAAAGCCAATCCTGCGCCTTAACCCCGACAGGGATTTTGATTTCTGGCTCAAGCAGTATAACGATTTCCTTCCGTCGCCCCAGACTAGATGGTGCACTCGACAGCTTAAGCTACGCCCGTTCGAACAGTGGCTTCGGCCTATGTTGGAAGAAGGTGCCACCATATACAGCTATGTCGCCATTCGAAGCGACGAAGAGTACCGGGAGGGATACGCTTCGAAGCATGAAAAACTGATCGTCAGGCTTCCCTTCAAAGAAGTAGGCATCGACAAGTCAGGTGTATTAGAGATACTTGAATCCGCCGGGCTTGGATTGCCGCAGTATTATTCGTGGCGTACCCGCAGTGGCTGCACTTTCTGCTTTTTTCAACAGAAGATCGAATGGGTTAGACTCAAGGAGCAACATCCCGAAGCTTTTGAGGAAGCCAAAGCATATGAAAAGAATGCAGTTGAGCATGGCTCGCCTTTCACATGGAGTCAGGGGGAATCCCTAGAAGAATTAGAGCATCCAGAGCGCATAGAACAGATTAGACAAGATCACGAACAACGACTCACACGAATGCGGTCGAAGATACAAGTCAATCCCTTAAGGCCGGATAGCGATCCTCTGGACATTGATGATCTTTATGGGAAGAGTAAGGTTTGTCTATCGTGCCATAAATAGTTCAGAATTTTAGCTCAAGAAGCGAACATGTCGAAGATTAGTTCCTTGTTTTGGCAAGAACACTTAATTATCAGTTAAGCATCCCACTATTCTGACTACCAACCATTAAGCTTAACTCTACCACACATTTTTAGCTCACTTATGACCATGTACGGTCACGAGAATAACCAAGGTGAAATCTTGTTCCAGGATAAGCTCGCGATGTTCTCTGTGCGATCTTGGATTAACGACTCGTTCCATGCGTTAACTTCACTTAGAGGATCGAGCAAATGAAGGCGTTCCCCATTTTGAAGTAGTGCATTGATTTTCTTTGAAAATGGGAAACCAGCGGTGCGGGCAGCTTCAATGCACTTTTCTTGTTGAGAGCGCTCACGTTCTACAAATATGCGATAGAAGAGTTTCTTCCTTTCCCAGCCTGAATTTCCAGCGCTCGAATTTTCCTCTTGAGGCAATAGGACTAGATTACCCAGCGTATGCTTAGTATATGGCTTTCGATAGATCGAATCATCCCAACCGCTTACCGGTCGAGATTCGGGGGCAATGTGTTCAACGGTTGAATATTTATCAGCAGTCCAGTTTTGAAACGTAAGGTATTCCCTTTCGTCAGTGCGGGTAACATCCTTTCTAGTCCATAGACCGGGGGCATTCTTTGCTGGCTGCGATTGATCGGCTGCGGCCAACAATAGGAAGCGGACAAGAGGTTTAGATTGTTGAGCAAGTGGGTTGACGCAAACTTGGTCGACCCAGGATATTTTATCAACAACACCAATACGCTTGGCCTTCAAATAGTACCTCAGTAGTGATTTGAATTCTGTTAAAGAGGGAAGCCCGCTCTTATGCGTAAGCCCAGCATACAATGGATCTCCACCTCCTGGTGGCCGCTTACTCATGATGGCTCGAAGATCAGAATCAATCCCTCCGGTTGTGCCCGTGGCAGAGCGTCGCAAAACAATGAATGCTGTCAATGCACGTATTGCCATCAAAAAATCTTCATGATTTTTGTCTTGTTCAAATTTCGACCAATACCGAGCGGCGACTGGGAGCGCTAGGCTTGTGTTCATATCTCTTAGGAAGCGAAAAAATAACTGTAATTCCATTACATCTGAGTAGAGGTGGAAATTTGCTAAGGTTTCTATGCCTTGTCTTTCCCAGTAATGGTGTCTGAAGAAAGCCATATTACCAAGACCCTCGACAAAACGACGTGCTGCATCGAGTCCAGCGTTCGTTGCAATTAGGTCAAAACGAGATCGAAGATATTTTCGCTGAGAACTGAGGTCTTTGGGCTGCTTAGTACCATCCGCGTATAGAGCATAGGAGACAATCAGTTCTTTTGTTTCTTTCTGACGGTCATCAGGATTGCGGTAGAGTTCGTTTAAGTGTTCATCGATTCGTTCGAAAGCTTGTTCAGATGGGGACCCGCGATAGCCATTTGCATCTGTCGATTCATACTGGATTACACGTGGCTTAAGAGTCTCAATCGCCGTTAGCGGTTCTCCAGTAGTGTTGAGTGCATCAAAGATATCGAAGGCAGAGTTCTCATCGTCTGTCTCGACGCGCGTAAGAACAATACATCGCATGAGATAAGATGCAAAAAGGAGAAGTCGGATAACTGAATTTGCTTCAGTTCCCGAACTTATACTTGAGAGGGCTCGATTACGGTCACTTTCGGCTTTATAAACGTCGAGTTTTTCGAAAAGACGCTTTACTCCCTTACGCGCGAAGTCCGAGGTGGATATTGTATTACACTCAAGCCTGTTTTCGTGGTTTTCTGGATCTGAAAGGAAATGAACCTGCTCTTTGATAAAATCAAAGTTGCTCTTAAAACGGCTCTCTTCAGCAGAGTCTTCCTTGATTTTGGGGAACTCGAAGGCAGGTTGTTCATTTTGATAATAGTGACTGAATTCAAGAAGAAACTTAGAGACAATCGAGCGATACTCATAGTCTTTCACTTCACGGGCACGAGTGTCATCATTACGGATCAACCGTGGAAATGGATAAGCGCGACCGCGTCCCGGGAGGTGCCCAACGACGCACCGATACAATTCATTAAGTTGGAAGTTTGCTTCATCAATTAACCATCGTTTGTGCTCACTAGGTAGTTGCTGAAGACTGCGCAATTGTTCGTTAATGGTTTCTATAAGTGCACACATCGTAAGTACTAAAGTTGTTAATCGTTGCTGGCCATCTACAACCGCTAAAGAAACCCCGTCAAAAGATGTCTCCTTATGTTGTTCTTCAACAAGAATTAACGTACCGAAGAAAGTAAAAGATTCATCGTTTTGAGTAAGGAAGTAAAATCCGTTCGCGGCGTCCTCAAGGAGTCTGGTAATCTTGTCTTGACTCCAATCATAAGTCCGTTGGTATTCGGGAATTCGGAATCCAGCGGTACCGCTGTGGCTTGTCATGGTTTCCCATAAGCTAGCAGCCGTTGCCTTGAAGAGTTCATCCACGTTTCGCATTTTTCGAACCTATTCTAAAGTTAAGTTTGTTGTAGGAAAAATTTTATCTTTATTTGTAACACGAAGATAAGATGATTTAAGGCATATTTTGTGAGAATTAGTCTGAGCAGTAAATTACACTCCTATTTTTTTGCTGAATGAGAGGGGAATTCGTTAAAATGTTCCTTTAGGCTTCTAAAATGATAAATGACAGGATTGTTTTGATGAGTCTCGTTATTTAGGTTTGATAGTCGAAGTAGAATCGCTTGATGTCGGAAAGCGGTCTTATAAATTGCACGAAGGAGCATTACCCAGAAAGTTGCCGCTCTCCCTATAGCTATCATGTTTAATTTGTAGAACGGCACCGATAGAAAACTAGGAGGGCGCATCAATTGCTCGAAATTCCCTTAAGATGTCATCTAATCGCTCTGACAGGTTCCAGATTGGATCCTGATCTCCATGAAGCATGTCTACGACTTCGGGAACTCCAGCCGCGGCTAGCCCGTTTGCGATTGTCATCATGCGGCGTGGCTCAACCACAATATCGATATTATCATCGACCGCGATAGCAAGCAGCATAACTACCTGTACTCGCCAGCTATCCCTATCGAATATTGAGCCTTCGATGAATTTGAATGTCTCCTGTTTTCCCAAATCAACGAGTCGTAATCCTTTACGTGCGGCAAGGGACAAGCCCGCGAACCAAAAATCGACCATCCGTGGGAATGGGCTTCGATCGATAACTGTGCGCCCTCCTGTCTGGCAAAAGCGATCATAGGCTTCCCGTTGCTCGATCGGAGCGACTAGGTCAATTCCGGCAAATGGATTATGATATCTCTGATTCATACTTTCGCTCCTATGATCCCATTTCTATTTTAGGTTCTAGATCCAGCCGCCGTTGGCATAATTGGCATTCCTGGTGGTGGTTGCACTCGCATCGCAAAACTGTGCGCTCATTCACTTGCGGATCGTTCATGAGCATGCGTGGATAGTGCACAGGATTGGTCAATGTGATTACGCGGCCAGCTTCTGCATCAACAATCTCTTCACAATCAGCAATCTCAGAGCGAGTCAGAAACAATACGAGTTGCGAGCTTTCTCTAATTGCTGTTCTCAGCACCGACCGCTTCACGTATCCGCTCATCATACCAAGTGGCGTGTCAATGACATTCGGTGCTTCGACCTCGCTTACTTTCGTGAGAGCTAAAATGAAGGCGAGCGTTAATGCCCGTCGCGAGGCTCCATTCAAATCCCGGTCCGGATTGAGAGTCCGGTCGCTCGGTCCATACACTACAATATCAAAATTTTTACTGATCTCAGCCCGTCGAATAATAGCACCTTGTTCCGGGTCGGCACCTATCATCTCCAGGAAAACGGCGTTCATTAATTCGCTTACCTTGGTTAGTTCTTCATTTGTGATGCGAGCATACGAGTTCTTGAGAACCTGCTCCACATCATGCGCCACTTCCAATTCTGCGAGTATTCGTGCACCCCTTCTCTGCTCTCGCAAAAGATTATTGCGTTGCGCAACTAGACTCTCACGTTCTTTCCTCAGCCCTTCGAGTCGTGTTTCGTAGCGTGACTTATCCGCGTTAAACCGATCACGCTGCTGCATGTAATGCCGTATCGTCTCGCGCAACCCCTTGATGTTTGTATTGGGTATGTCATCAAGTTGTGTTTCAAGCGCTTTAAGCTTTTTACCTTGTTCTTCCCGTATGATCTCGAGCTCGTCACGACGCTCGACGACTTTTGCATATGCCGTAAGCCAGCTTTCGTCACTAGTGACTTCATCGGGATGGAGCGAGCGCGAGCCGTAATACAGGTCCGTGATTGTGCTTTGCAACTCATCCGCACGCCGGCTCTGATCGATCAGATGCTGGATATGCTCCCGGCGGCGCTTCCCATCAGGGTCTGATGCCTCTAAGGACTCACCACAAATGCACGTCGTGTTGTTCAGGCGCTCCTCAAGCACAGGAATGGTAGTGTTTGGTATCTTACCTTGGTCATGTAACTCGCTCAGCTTGCCAAGTCCATTCTTGAGTACAGGCATTAGCAGATCACGCGCAAGTGCCTGGCTTCGAAACAGTATTGCATGTTCCTTGGCAGCACTAGCCTGCTGGTTGTCGACTTGTTTTAGCTGCCGTTCGGTCTGTTCGATATCGCGCTTGAGCTCTTCACGATCGCCCTTGACCAGAGCTGCATCAAGCTTCTTTCGAACCTCCGAAAGCTTTTCATCGAATGCAGCGAACTGTAAGTGCGCATCCTCCCTCTTTTCTTCAAGGTCTGTCGTATTTTGGTCTGTTTCTTCCAGTCGTGTTGCGATTTGTGTTAATTTCTCGCTAGACCCCAAACGCTTTGCAGCTTTATTCACTTCAGCGGCCGCTTTTTTTACATGGGTGAGCGCATTCTCAATTACTCCTAAGCCTAACAGCGAGCGGATCGCATTTTGTACTCGGTCACGTTTGGTCGTTACTGATACTGTGGCTTCGATAAAACTCAACGCGCGATCACCGTCCGTGAAGAATACCTCGCGCAACTCGGGAGGTAATATGTTCTTAATTTCCGCTTCTGGAGGATCGATAGGTACGCTGCCAGTATTCGTAATGTGGAAAAGCTTAGCGGTTGATGGCGAACGCTCCCAAGTATTTCCGTTTAGGGTTTCGTATGCTGAGCGGATAATTCGGTATCTGCGTTTCTTTTCGATAATACCCTGTGAACTTTGCCGAACACTCGCCATCTCGAATTCAACTTCCACCGAAATTGGCACGCCTTTACTGTCCGATTTGCTCCAGTCGATTGGATGAAGGCGAAAGTCCTGTCCCTTGCCCGGTAAGGCATCATCACCATATAAAGCCCATTGTAACCCGTTGAGAATCGTGGTTTTGCCTGTTTCATTTTCCGCCCGGATGACTGTCAACTTCTGTGTGGTATCCGTTGAAAAATCTAGTGTTAGATGCCGCAATAGGCGGAAATTTTCAAAGTCAGCCCGAATCAGCTTCATGACTTACTCTCCCCGACGCCTTCATCTTGGCTCCGCTTTTCTGTCAGGAACAAACCTGCAGCATTACATTTGTCGTTTACTTTTTGTTGGATATTTGTGCCCTGTACGAGATGTTGCCGCTCTAATGTAATGATGTCCGTAATAGAATCGATAAGTTCTTCGCGGTATCCGTCACATCGTTCCTCAACGGTATTGCATTCATCAAGGATAATTCCGATGATTTTTCGTTCGTTTAGCGGCATAGTTTGCTCCTTACGTTAAAACTGCATTGACAAGCTTGTCTATAATCTCTAGAGGTCCATCGCTTCGTCCGGCATTGCGTGCAAGGCTCGCGAATTCCTGAACGCGTAGCAGTTCCGATCTAATAAGGGTTCGTGCCTCTTCATCAATGGTTTGTATCTCTGGTGGTAACGTAACGAAGTCGTGAATCTCGCTATGAGTCTTACCAATTTCTCTGCAAGTCCGTAAAAGTCGGCCCCGACGCTGCACCCATTGTCGTTCCACGGTCGTGCTTGCCAAGATGAACGCCTTTGTGATTTGCGGGATGTTCACGCCCTCATCAAGAACTCGCTTCGCGGTAAGAACGCGCAAGGTACCTTTCTGAAATGCTTGGATGATACGCGCCGTCTTGTCCCGGTTAGCAGTCTCTTCGTAAGTGAGTTGATGGAAGAGCAAGCCGTGTGTCTTTAAGAGTGCATTCACCTCTTCGAGCTGTTCGGGACCCTTATCTGATGTGTAAATCAGTGTGTGGCGCAGTTGTGGGAGGTCCTCATGTTCCAAAACAAATTTAAGGGCCGCGATCTTGTTTCTTGCCGTCTCTAGTAATGCGCGACGATCCCTCAACAGCTTGGTGAGATATTCGTCAGGCTTGCCAGCCTCCTGCCTCCAGGTATTCGCTTTGATCTTGGCAGTGAGATCATACCATTCATCCATCTCGTCGAACGTGAGTTCGACTGGATGGAGATAATAGTCGTACTCAACTAAACAACGTCCAATGGCCTCCTTTAGCGTGAACTCGAAAACAACGGGACCGAAAAACGAAAATAGTGCTTCCGTGCCTTCCTCGTCGTACTGGCGAACTGGCGTTGCCGACAGACCTAGCCTGTATTCGAAAAATGAAGGAGGTTCGACGATAAAACCTTCACTTCCCAAGTTATGTGCTTCGTCCGCGATCAACAAACGCGCGCAGCCGAATTTTTCCAACTCGGCTTTAAAGCGCTTATCACATAGTGTGCGATGCGATACGACAACTACCTCAACGTCACTGTTACCGTACTGGAGGCGCCTCTTGATTCTCCCTAGTTCCCGGGCACGTCCCCTAGGGCCATCCATCACAGTTAAATTGATCGGTCGTAGTCCGAAAGGCGCGATTTCATCGCACCACTGCTGAATAAGGGGGACATAAGGCGCTGCCACTACTATCAACAACGGCTTGTGCTCATCGTAAAGCTTGTGAGCACAGATCATGGCTGTGATTGTTTTTCCCGAACCAGTCGCCATTTCCAGCATGCCGCGATATGCGGCATCGCACCAAGCAGTAACAGCTTGTCCTTGATGTTGGAATGGCCCTTCTTCGTATCGAAGCCCTGCTGGAATTACAAATGGACCGTATTTAGGCAAAGCTACATCAGGCGTTACCTCGACATCTTCGTTAAATCCCGAGGCGCGGCGGTAGAGCGCTCTCATGTCGTCTTCAGTTGGCGGCGTCCCAGAGCGATAAGTTTTTAGCAACCGCTCACGAACAGCTTGCGGCATCGAAATGACAATGCAGTTATTGTCCTCATTATTCCAAAGCCTCGTAAACTGTTCATGAAGCTTCTCAGTAATGTAGTCTTGATTTGGGTCTTGCCAGGACTGAGAGACTGCGATCTGCTCGATATTCTTCTGAATGCCAGCGAGTGTCACATTGCTTGATCCATGCACTGCCATAACGTCATCGCCTACATGGAAAAGCCAAACTTTCGGATGAAATAGTGCATCTTTCATAAGGGCAATCTTGATTTCGATTCGGCCCGTATGAAGCAGCCATGACAGGCATTTCAGCGTATGAAGCTGAAGCAGGTCTTCCGTGACCGTTAGCTCTTCGAGAATCCGGTCCGCAACTTCTTCCGGCGACCTCAACCCATTCTCTATTGCGGCCTTGTCCTCGGTTCGGAGAAGCGGGCTTACAACAAGCCGAAAGCTGTCTTCGGAACTATTGATGTAGGTTGCAAAGCCGGGAGCGAGCGAAGCTAGTACTTCGCTCGAAAAGAACCCCACCATACAATCAACTTTCGACGCCGCTTGGAATCCCGGTATTAGGACTTCTTCGGCGAGTGGATCACTCGGCAGAATGTAGAGCGGCCGAACTCCCTCCAGTAACCGTAGCGTTCGTTCTGCTGTTTCGGTGGTGGGGGTGTCCCGTACTGCCGGATCATACGCCATGTGAGCAGCCAGATTTCTTGCCACGGTTCACCAATGATTTTGGGCAGGGCAACAACAAATCTGGTGCGATGCCATCCCGGTGCAGCGATGCGAATTTCGACTCTGTGTTCCTGAGCAACCCGAGTTCGGCTAGGTTCCAGAAGAGCAATGTGTCACGAGAGTGAGCACTCATTGTTCGACAGGAATACAAATGAAAAGTCGAGGAGCTCGGTAGTATTTTGCCCTCGATCCTGCACCTGCCCAAGGTTCTACAATACTTACTTCGACAATTGGAAAATTCCGCGAGTCTACATCCCCATATTTCGCGAACACACGAGCATCGGGAAGAACGTATAGCTCTCTGTATATTTCCTGCACCATGCCTCCATGGCGAGGGCAGGTGCCGACACGTCGAATCGGAAACGGAGTTGGTATTCGGCAGAATTATCGACACTGAGCCAATCACACTAAGTTGGCTTAAGCGACGACAACTTCGGTGCCAGGAGATCGGAGGCTCTGAAATACGTGAGGTGAATCTCATTATTGTTGGGTCCTCAGTTCGATTACGAGCCAAATTTACGCAACGATTGCGAAGTAGGCAAGCTGTTACGAGCGAAAACATAAGAGTCAACGCCAATATTCCAGTCAGCTTCACACACCACAAATTCTCCGCCGTACTCCTCTGGCGCACACTGTCTCAGATGGGAGCAAGCTTTTCGATAAGAATTCAATTCTAAGCGTTCGGGCGCTTTACTCAACGAGACGACTAGCCTGTAATCAGTAGGGAGACATCGACCACCACGTTCGCTCAGACAGGGAAACCGTCCAGTGTGCGAGTTCATCTATCCTTGACTTGTATCCTCGCTAGGTACTATTAGAATTGGAGTATCTGCACCGCCCCGCAAGGCCTACTGCCTCCGCCACAACCAGTAGCCTCTCATAGCTGGACCGGCTCAGCCTGCTGCCTGTTATGCCGTCCGCCGATTCGACGCCGACCAACAGATGGCCACTCCGCTTGGCGGAGAGGCCACTGATACACTAACATTAAACCTAGATCAGACAGGGGGGAGCGGTCAGAACCTCTAATGTGGTCCAATTCAGCAACTAGGAACTGGCATGGAACCTGATTTGTTGAAAAAATGCATGCTCCCTCACTGTGAGATTGTCTCGCCCTGCGGGAACGGAGACTATCGTCAATAATTTGATTTCGAGCGGTATTAAAGAAAGCCCATCCCCATACGGTGATACATCTCGTGAGGCAGTCCATGCCTTACGCGGTTACATCTACCAGATTTACCATTCCGCGTTGGCTTGGCTTGAACTTGAATCCGAAGAATTTCTCTTTCTTGAAGTTGCAGAGGACTACGCCAATTTAGCCCAAGATGCTTTGAATGCTGTCCAAGTCAAGGAAACCGCTCAGAATGTAACAATCAATTCGCATAGCATTATTGCCAGCATCGATAGCTATGTTGATCTCAGAAAGAAGAACCCAGACCTGAAAGTCCGGCTACACCATCTGACGACATCCAAAATTGGTAAAGAGAAGTCAGCAGAGCATCGGGTCGGAAATTTTCCGACACTAGAAGCATGGAGGAAACTCGCGAGAATCGGGGATGTGTCACCACTCAGAAATGTTCTTCAATCTATAAAACTCTCGAAACGAACAAAGAACTTCATTCGTGAATTGAACAATGAAGAGTTCAGAAAAGAACTTTTGCAAAAAATTCACTTTGATTGCGGTGCTCTTGAAACGAAATTTTTGGAGCGCCAATTGCTATCACGAATATCAAACCTATTGATTACACGTGGAGGAGTATCATCTCAAGTCGAAGACTGTTTAGCCAAAATCTCCCTAGTCCTGCTCAACACGGCAACAAAGCCGGATAACCGCTACGTTGACCGTTTAATGTTAGATAATATCATCGAGCACTTTACCAACATTTCTGTCAACCGCTTAGAGTTTGAAGAGCAGAGCAAGCTCATTAACGAAGTTCTTGCCGCTTCAATGCCTGAAGCTTCAACATTGACCGCTACAAGAATTTCCATGCCGCGCCCAATCAACGAAGTGCCCTTACCCTCAGCGGTCGCCAGTCGTACTGATCTCGTGCACGATGTCGTTTCCTCCCTTTCAAAGTCTGGAGTCTCATGGCTTTTCGGTGCCGCGGGCGTCGGAAAAACTGTAGGCGCAAAGATAGCTGCCCGGCAACTCGGAGGAAACTGGGGACGCATCAACTTGAGAGGTCTCGATTCTAACCAAGTACAACAAGAGCTAGTCACGGTTGCCGATGCAATCGCTGAGCAAGTTTTTGATGGTCTCCTCATTGATGACCTTGATTGCTCTTTCGATCCCGACGTTGTTGAAAATCTTCTTTACTTGCGAGCAATGGGTGAGCGTGCAGGTCTGCACCTGCTCATCACCTCCCCTAGAGCCCCAGGTTCTGATTTCCTTTTTTCAGCGAATCTTCCGACCGAAATTGCGCACAAATTCGGAGATTTTTCTGAAGCCGACATAAGTGAAATTCTTACCAAACTAAATGTTCATGACCAGCACTGGGCGAAGTACATTCATTTGATATCTGGCGGAGGGCATCCGCAACTTGCCGTTGCCGCGATTCAAAGCATGCAAAGCAATGGTTGGAATGTTGAAGAAATTCACTCATTGCAATCCCTACTATACGGCAACAAAGAAATTGATGCTGTTCGACAAAGATCGAGAGAACGTCTCTTAGACGAATTACCTGAATCTACTCGAAGTTTATTGGAACGCCTTTCGCTCAAGACGGGGAGCTTTCAGCGTAACTTTGTATTGGACATGGCTCAGATTGAACCGCCTATAGCGGACCCCGGCATCGTATTTGACAAGCTGATAGGAACTTGGGTCGATCAGCAGGAGAGTGATCGATTTTCCCTTTCTCAATTATTGTTAAACTACGCTACTTCCACTCTCAGAGAAGATCAAAAAACCAATATTAACTTCGAGATTGCGAATTCGTTATTAAAAGATAAATGCTTAGACCCCTACGAAGCCAATTCCGCACTCATAGCTGCAAAGGTGGGGAAAAATACAATGGCAATTATTAAACTTTGCATGTCGGTCATTGGGGCGGACCATGATGATCTTGAGATGATCGCGCCCCATCTCCTGATATTTTCACTGTTGAGAACTGATGTGCCTGCCTATGAGGAAGACGCATTTGTCAGCCAGATGCTGCGCGGAGCACAACTTCTCTTGCTATGCCACGAAGAGCAAAGAAAGAAAAAGTTCCGGGAGGTTCTGGAGTCCTTTGCACTTGAGAGCCAGCGTGTAGAATATGATGTGGTGCGCGCTTCCGCATGTTTTCTGATCTACTCAAAACTGCTCTTATCGACGCCAAAATTTGGAAATATTCCGAATTTCTGGAAGATCGTAACCGAGTTAGACAACTTACTGGAGAACCGAGGCAAGAATTTCCCAGACGAAATGGTAAACAAAATCAGTGAGCAGGAAGCCAATGGAGTGCCAATCGTAGGCCTCATGTTCACGAACCAAGCGCGGCAACTGCAAAAAATAGAAGAGTTGTTAGCGGTCTTTGAATTTTTGGACAAATGCGATAAAGCCTTGCGTTTGAAATTGCTCGTACCATATTCAAGACCGGAATTTGATGTCGATATGCTTGTGAGCGGAGCCTGGCTTAGAGAGCACGACGCTAACACGATCAACCCCACCACCCACTCCGAAATTTTTTCCCGTCTCGAAAGTATTGCGAACCGGTGGGGACATATTGACCTCGCCGTTTGCTGCACGAAATTCCAAGCAATCATCATCGATGAATACGGAGGGGAAAAGGATCACGCCATCTCGATACTTGACCAGGGTTTGAAAAAATACGGTCGAACCAATTCCGAACTAGTGAGAGCAAAGGCCAAAGTATTATATCGCGCTGATGACCATAAACGCAGCCTACAATTATCAAGACAATTGATTGACGGAAATGCGCCCCTCAGCAATACAGAGAGAGCATTCCTTGGACGCGACGCTGCGATCAGTGCCGAAAAGCAGGGCGATTATAAAACGGCAAGGCGCTACTATCTATATGGAAGCTCTTCTTCAGCAGAATGCGATATTTCAGACATGTTTCCGATGCGTGTTGGATTAATGGCGGATGCTGCCTTAGCGAGTTGGCATGATGGAGACAAAACTACCTGCCTGCAGGACTTTGTGTGTGTTCTGAATGAGCTAAACAAACTTGACCCTGCAAGTTCTCTGAGAGCCGCGCACTGCCATGTAACCTGTCGCCATGTTCTAGGGTGGCTTGATCAACAGGTCAAAGGTGAAATGGGCCTCTTTGCCAATGACGAAGAAATGAAAATATATCCAGGTGTAGCAAGCAACCCTGAGCCTCATCCCAAGATAGGCGAAAATAATATTCTACCTATTGAGATGGTATGGTACGTGCTGGCAACTCTTGAAAATAATTGTGGCTTGGATTTGGGGATAACACGGAAACTAGATCAATTCATGCCAAGCGGGCCAGTTTTTGAGGGTCAAATCGTTTTGACAGAATCAATAATGGACAAGGCTCTTCGACATTTAGATGTATCCCTCTTTTTTTCTGCCCTGCGAGAATCCGTGGCGCAATTTGCGTATATGAAGGAAAAGAATGGCAATCGCATTAGCTTTAATCCCAAGAACGTTACATTTGCATCGCCGCCATCCCCGACCCGCGAACAGCAGGCTGACCATTCTGAAGTAACCGAAATGTTTTTCCTTTTCTTTGCCTCAATGTGTATTTTTACAGAGAATGCCCAGAAGCTAGATGTATTAAATGAACACATGGCTGAGTGTGATGGCTTTGTCGTAAGAACTGGGTTTCAAGCTGCGATGATAGGGACAGGAATAACGAACGATTTCAATTCTTCACTCGCCTTTCTATTGGCCAAGTATAGCAGTGCCGAAGATGAGAAAGGGGCCTTGTCGCCGAGTCAGGTATTTGAGGTTGTTTTTAAAGTATTTCTAGTGGCGAAGCAGTTAACAAGAATTAGAATGATTGCCAAACCAGCGCTCAACTGGTTGCGTAAAAATTGGTCTTTTATGTGGAGCAACCAGCGCTTCTTCTTAAAAAACCCGACTAAGCACGAAGAAGGTATTGCTAAAGCTTTTGAGGCAAGTGGTTCGCCAGACACAATTGCAACAGTTGATCTGATGCTCGCAATTCTTCCTACAATGGGAATTCCGAATGAAGATGAACTTGAAGGTAAGTTACGAAAGTTGCGTGCGGAATACGATAAGCTGGAACGTATTTCTGGGAATAAATGAATATGAGTTCGGATGCATGTGAACGCGCAAGCGCGCCTGATCGTGTCTTGTAGCAAAATTTCTTTTCTGTCTCGTGTTTGGCCGATTGAACTGACCCCATTGAAGTGGTCCATCTGGATATCGCATGCCGGATCCCTCCCCGGGCCGCGGGGATATCGAAGAGTGCCAATCATCGCAAGAACATCGAAGCTCTGTAAGTCGATGGAAGAGTATTCTTTCTCGCCTCGAAACCGAACGTTTGAAGTTGCTTGTTCGTCGAACAAGTGACCATTCTCATCCGGAATTTCCCCTGCATCGCTCATAAAATCTCTAGAGCCCAGCTCAATCCGGTGATGATTTGACCGGCAATTCCGGCGCGACTTCGGAGATATTCCTGCTGATTAGCTCGATCTCTTCCTCCCGTCCGTCTCGTTCCATGTCGCGAATGATTGCCTGAGCAGTGAACATGGCGGAGCGAAGCAGGTGGATTTCCACCTCTGTGCGGGGCCATTCGTTGCGCTCCAGGCTCTCCAATGTAAGCTCAGCCACGAGCCGGTTCGGCGAAACACCCCGCTGTTCAGCCTCTTTTTCGATGCGTTTCCATTGCTCGGACGTGAAACGGATGTTCTTCTGTGTCGTCTGCGCCATTCGTTTTGCCGCTCCTTTCTCGAAGGTTTTCATCGATTCCGGTCCCGAAACGGTCGGAAAATTCCGGTTTTCTTTCATTGAATACACTCGTCGCGAACCGGGAATAACTCGAATTGGTGTCGGAAGTTTCAATATCAAATCGGTATTCATCATATCGCAGCGCAGGTCATTTGACCACCAATTTGGTATCTGCAGGAAACACCCTGATACCAGCCGTATTACAAACAGCATACGCTATGTCTTAAGTGCAGGGATTTCAAAGGGATATGTGTGCTACCAGATTGGTATTACTTTTCCCGGCCCGACGGGGACGCGCGGGGGCACGATCCATAAAAGAGGGGCGCAGGGGAACGCGGACATTCGCAGCTACCGCGACACCTGCATCAGCGATGCGTCGGGTGTACTGAACGAAACGCCGAAGGGCGGCTAGCGCAGGGATTCTTGGGAATGCGAGTCGGGGAATTTTTTGCCGGTGAAGTTGGCGAGCGGGAGCCGCCGCGGCGAGTGAGCGGGTGGAGGCGCTGGGCAAGAGGGTGTGAGAGCGCGGGGCTTGCGCCTGGGTTCACAAGCGGCGGGCGTACAGGGCGCTGTAGCTTGCGCTTCTTATCACAAGCAGACGGACGACACGAGACGCAACGGGCCGCGCCGCCGGGCGGCGACGACGCAACCCGTTGAGCGTTCGCGTCACGCTACTTTCTGCACGGGGATTCCGAGGGTGCGTGCCTTGTCGACGAGGTTGTCCGTGATGCCCGACCCGGGGAACGCGACCACGCCCTTGGGCAGGAGTGCGAGCAGCTCGTCGTTCCTGCGGAAGGGAGCGGCCCGACCGTGGGCGTCCCAGTCGGGCTTGCAGACGACCTGGTGGACGCCGTTCCGCTCGGCCCATCCCGCCGCTATCTTCTCAGCACCGGGGCCGCCGCCGTGGACGAGGACGACGTCGGCGTACTTGGCCTTGACCTTGTCGAGGTGCGCGATGATTTTGCCGGCGTCGTTCGCCTCCTTGCCGCCCGCGACGGCGACGAGGGTTCCCTGGGGGAGGTGGGCGGTGCTCTCGCGGTCCTTCCTGGCGCGCTGGAAGTCGCGGGCCTCGATGACGGCGGAAGTCAGCTTGCCGGTCTGGCTGACGTGCGAGCCTCGCCTCGGCCGCCATACCTCGCCGGTCTCCGCGCGGTAGGCCTCGGCTGCCGCGTCACGGAGCCCCTCGAACGCATCGCGCCTGTCGTTCAAGTTCTGGGCCCGGTCGGTCGTGAGTTCGAGTTCGCGGGACCTGATCTCGGAGCCGTCCTGCTCGCGCTGCAGTTCACGGATACCGGGGATGAGCCTGTCGGCGGCGCGGTCGAGCCTCTGTGTCTGGGCGTCCAAGGTGTTGACAAATCCCCAGAGGAGGTTCGCCCGCTCGTCCGCGAGTTGCGTTCCGTCGGGTGCTGCTTCCGTGAGTGCGCAGAAGGCCTTGATGACGGCGGCGGTGGCCTCGCCCTCGTCCCACACGGGGCGGTTGTCGAACTCGTCCGGCCCGGGCGTGGCGCCGAACAAGGCGGCCTGCTCGCAGACCATGGCGGTGAAGGATTCGTTCTGCGCTTCGTGTTCCGTGTGCTCGTTCATGTTCATCTCCTTGTGGCCGTGAGTCGCGGTGGCAGTCATCGTTCACTCCTTTCAGTGATTGGGTTTTCAGTCGGTGGTTCGGTTGTCCTCAAGCGAGGGGATGGTTGTATTGGGGCAGCGCGTAGCCGAAATCGTCCCGCCCCACTTCTTTGGGCATCTCGTCGAGATACCTGGCGGCCCACTCGGCGGCGCGCGCGAGGACGTCGCCGTGGCACGGGAGGGGATGGCAGTGGCAACCGAGCTCGCAGCCGAGGAGGTCGGCGAGTTCGTAGAGGTTCACCTCCTCCTGCCGGATTTTTCTCCACAGCCATCGCCGGTATTTCTCGATGACTTCGTCGCGGTCGCCGTCGGGGCCGACCCGGAAGGGATTTCCCCACTTAGTCGTGCGGTCGATCCTCACCAGCAAGCCGCCTCCGAACTGGGGCGCAACGTAGTCGTTCAGGTTCACCACGGTGGTTTCCATGCCTTTCTCCTTTCCAGAGAGTTAACGGATGCGCTTCTTAGCGCCCCATTTTCAGCACGTAAGGGCGCCGGTCGGTGTATCCGGCGCCCGTAGGCGGGCGAATCAAGGGCTCGTCATTTTCCGGGGGGTTCCCGAAAAACACGGTTCATCGTTTTTTGGGGGGTACCGGCAAATGATGGCCGCCTGCGGCCACCCTTTATTCGCTCGGCGTTCGTGCTAAAATGAGGACGCTAAGAGAGAGACATCAGTATCGCCACCGGGACACAAGAGTTTTTGGTGTTTCACGATGAAGGCGAAGCTCATCGGGAAACATCCCTTCATGCTGCGGAAAGGGTCATTTCGGGCCGTTTTTCCGGCCCGGAATTCCCGCAGCGGGGGGTGGACCGAGCCACTGTCCAGGGTATGCGGTGATTGCAGGCGCATGCCGATCTTCCGTGGACATGGTTTACCGTTCACGGAACCGGAGATTTTCCGGGTGTTCCCTGTAGACGAGAGAAGCCGACAGGGAGGGAAAGACGCGGGAGAGGGTGTTCGGGGCATGACGGACCTCCTCTGGATAACAAGCAAAAAAAGGGGCCGGCGCCGTAACGCCGACCCCCCGGGGTGATCGTAGAGTAGGCCTCTGGTTTGATGCCATCTCCCCAGCGGCCCCTCGTCAAACCGTGCGTGCGGTTTTCCCGCACACGGCTTTCCGACTGCCTTCTACCTGCGGCTTTACGGCTGCGCAGAACGGCCATACCGTAGATTCGTGTCCTTCACCGCCGCCAGAGTGTTCAGCATGAACAACCGGTGATGGCGATAGAACCACGACGGCGGGTGGTCCCTCCACCCCTTGGACCGTTTCTTGTGCTTCTTCCTCAACATGATGC
>Ga0209754_1000325_pt1 | contig 71897 bp, 53 predicted proteins | sample MesohylBB_FD_187295 | JGI IMG/M metagenome (GOLD analysis project Ga0209754, IMG submission 187295) | Host-associated microbial community of the marine sponge Aplysina aerophoba from Gulf of Piran - sponge mesohyl, lysed by bead beating... | ecosystem: Host-associated > Porifera > Sponge >...
CCGTTAGTTTTTGGAACTTACCCGGATCATCCTTGATTTCATCATATTTGTTCATGAGTTAATCTCCAAAGCATAATTTTCTTTATTATGCCAGAAATCAACTGTAATTTAAATTTATATAATGTCTAATAAATTACCAACAGCCAGGTATTATAAATATGACGACCTTCAGTGAAGGACAGAACTATGTCAAGTAGACCGAGGTTAGTTGTTGAAGTCTTTGAACACGTCAATTATCAAGGACGTAAAATAACGCTCATAGACTCCGAAACAAATACTAGTGAAATTGGTGTCCAAGATATTATATCTTCAATTAAGATATATAAGGGACCAAGTTTCAACGCGTCTCCAAATTACAAAGCAATTTTTCATGAACATACTAATTTTCAAGGTAGACGTTTAGTATTAGCACCAGGTTTTTATCCGAACATTCATGAGATACCCTACAACTTCGGTGATGCAATATCATCAATCAGTTTTAGTCCAGCAGCGCATCCAACGCCACCGGAATATGGATCAGTTCCTATCATTATTGAGGTATTCCGAGATATGGATTTCAGCGGTCAACGAAGTGTTATACTTCGTGATGTTAGTTCCATGTTTGAAATCGGCATGAATGATGTGATTTCCTCTATTCGTATTCAACGCGGACCAAATTTCCCATTTAGTGGGTGTCATATCATTTTCTATGAACATGTTAACTTTGAAGGACGTAGGATAAATATTAACCTTGGTTCACGCGAATTCCAACGTTCTATTCGAAATCTTCGTGCCTTAGCACATTCACAATCGTTTTCAGATATAATCTCTTCTATAAAAATTGTACCTTTAGGTGTTTTCCGAGTGTTAATTGTTATTGGTGACAATTTATCAGGTGAACCAGCAGTTTTGGAATCTCTTACAATCCTTGAAGGTTTAGAATTTCAATATACAACAGTAAAAATAAACGATAATCCGGACAATAGAGGGGACCCAAATAATGCGATAAAACTTTCCAGCATAGTCCTTTCTAACTTTGATATAATTTGGTTCACTTGGAATGGTCCTGGACATGATGGAGAGTACTTCGTTGAAGATGCTGATGAAGCAATCAAAGATTTCGTAAGAAAAGGTGGCATTGTATGGGCATCCGCTATGGACAATAACATTGTTCCTGCAGACGGAGTTCATAATCCTGAACCTGTATGGCGTGGTGATTGGATGCCTGTTGATCGACATCCAATTACTATAACCAATTCAAACGATTCTAACGTTAATATTACAGAAGATGGACAAAGGACAGGAATGTTTACGTGGCCCCACAAAATTGATGTTGACAATTTAGTAACTGACGACCATTGGGTTACGAATGACCCAAGTTACCGTAAGTTAGCTGTCAGAGAAGATAATGGAGATGCTGTCAGTATTTTGTTACCATGGGGAGAGGGGTACTACGTCGGTTTTGCGATAGATACGAGGGATGCTCACCGGACTGCTGTCGCTAGACCACTTATGGAAAATATTCTATGTTATTTAGCTAACCTTGCATGGCAAACCTCCCCACGCCAACCCTTGAAGGGGCGGCATAGCAGAATAAACTTAAACAATGAAATTATCTTCCAATAGAAACGCTTTAACAGTGATGTATTACCATAGGAGAAATTAATGCGTCTCATTCTTGCTGTTATCTTTTTAATTATTGTTGTTAGTGTCATTGGCTATTTTGCATATAATCAGTGGATTAGCGATGATAACCAAACTAATGTCCTTAGGTGGATGGGTGTAATATCTGTTGTTTTCTTTGCCGGTTTAGCAGCTTTTGTGGGTTCTGTTATCAGATATAGAATACCAAAAGCAGATATCGCTTTAGTTCGAACAGGTGGTGCAAAAGAAAAGATACGGATTACCAGTGGTCTATGGGTAAACACAATTATCCATGAAATAAAAGAGATCTCTCTCAATACAATGCGTATTGAAGTGCTTCGAGAACAATCTGATTCCTTAATTACAAACGACTTTAACCGGGCAGATGTTGAAGTCGTCTTTTACCTTAAGGTATATCCAGATGAAGATGAAATTTTGACTGCTGCACAAGCACTCGGTGATAAATCTATGACACCAGAAACTATCCGTGAATTAATTGAACCTATGTTGGATGGTGCATTAAGAAGTGTCGCTGCAGAGAGTGAAATTCAAGACCTACTTCAGAAACGCACAGAATTTGCTGATAATGTTGAAGATGCCTGTGGTGATAACCTGAAACTCCAAAATGGATTAACTCTTGATACTGTTTCTATTATACGAGTTGATCAAACACCGATCGGAACATTAGACGAAACTAACCGTTTTGATGCTGTCGGTATACGTGCCATCACAGAAATTACCGCTGAGGCAGAACGTGAAAAAGAACGTATTGAACAAGAAAAAGAAGTTGCCATTGTTACTATACATGCTACTGCGGATCTTGAAAAATTTGAACAGGAACAGATAAGGGCATGGGGTGAGTCGGATCAACAGAAAAACATCGCTATCTATGCTGCCGACCGTGAAGCGGAAACAATCAAATTCCAATATGAGATGGATCAGAGTGTTCAAGAACGTGAATACGAAATGAAACTTGAAGTTGAACGCGCACGTGTTGCACAGGAAGAAGGTGTGCAATTGCGTGAAGTTGAACAAGAGTTGACTGTCCAGACCGCTAAATTCGCTCAAGAACAACAGGTACAAGAACGTGAAATTGAAAAGAATCTCGTTGTGGAAACCGCACAAATCGAACAGAACAAAGTTGTACAACTTGCTGAAATACAACAATTCCTCACTGTTCAAATGGAGAAAATAGAACAGGAACAAACAATTGCTGTTCGCGAAATTGAAAAAGAACTCTTCGTTGAAAAAGCACGTATCACACAAGAAGAGGGTGTACAGTTACGTGATATTGAACGAGATCTTACAGTCCAGACTGCTAAGTTAGCACAAGAGCAACAGGTACAACAGCGCGAGATTGAGAAAAACCTTGTTGTAGAAACTGCTCAAATTGACCAGAACCGACAGGTTGAACTGACTGAGATCGCAAAGATTTTACAGGTTGAACTAAGTAAGATTGAACAAGAACAACAGGTACAAGTACGTGAGTTTGAAAAAGAACTCTTCGTTGAAAAAGCACGTATCACACAACAAGAAGGTGTTGAGTTGCGAGATGTCGAGCGAGATTTGACCGTGCTAACAGCGAAGTTCGCACAAGAACAACAGGTACAACAGCGCGAGATTGAGAAAAACCTTGTTGTAGAAACTGCTCAAATTGACCAGAACAAGCATGTTGAACTCACCGAAATAGCGAAGATGTTAACAGTAGAACAATCACGCATCAACCAAGAACTGCGTGTTGCACTCACTGATGAAGACAGGAAGATTGAAGTAGCAACCAAACAGCAGGTTACCGCACTTGCAGAGAAAGAGATGCTGGTTGCGGAAGCAGAACGTATTGGTGCGGAAGTTAATGTAACTGCTACTGAACAGACGAAAGAAGCTGAATGGCAACGTGATGTAGCTATCATCGGTGCAGAAGCGCAAGCACAACCGATTGAACGTCTTGCAGATGCAGTACTATCGGAGGCACGTGCTAAGGCACAAGGTGAAATGGCAGAATATGAAGCTCGTAATGTTGCTGAACAACGTGTACTTGTTCAAGAGGCAATACTTGAACTTATTGATGAAGCACCAGATATTGTTGAACAACTCATGCGTCCTGCGGAGAAAATTGATAGCATCAAGATTCTGGATATGGGGAATAATGATGGAAAAGGTGGCATCAACCGAAGTAGCATGGGACGACTTGCAAACGCGTTACTCGACACAGGGGCAATCTCACCTATGCTTAAGGAACTCTTTAACTTTGCAGATGTAGATGCCGAACAAGTTACAGACAAAATCGCAGAATACCTTGCTGACCTTGTTAACCGACCGAATTAACTATTATGAGTAGTTGAGTCTGCCTAAGACGTTGTTTGTTACGCTGCAAAACATACCAACAGAGTACGGAAAGCAACCGTAAATACAGATATGCAACGAAAGCCACTAAGCCATGCGCTATCAGAGACTACCTTCCAAGAAGAAACGAATCAGAACACAAAGGTGTCGCACATGCAGTTCCAATAATGGGAAACGGGCATGTCCTGCACTTAGCAATATGATTATTTGTCCAGAATGCTGTAGTGCTAAACGGGCAAAAATCCCTGGATGCGACAACGGATGCAAATATTTTAGTCCGCTCATCGTTCGAAGCCGTAGAGGCAACCCACCTGAATTTCCCATTCACTATTGCCTTGTCAGTCGTTCACGAGATACAGGTATGTTGATTGTTGTCGGGACTCGTAAACGACCTGATGGTAATCTAAAAGCAATGTTTTTGCTAATTGATCTCTGGAAAAAAGGTGTCAGAGATTGTTTCTACGATGCAAACATGTCGGAAAAGCAATTTGAACGGGCATGTCAACGGTTTGGAAATAGTTATACTGAACCGGAACACGCAATACCAGAAGAAGAAAAAGAGCAAGACGAGAAAGAACGCGAATCTGAAAAGAAAGACGAAAGGCAAGACTTTATACGCATCCCAAGAAATACTCTTATCATTGAGGCAGAAACAGCGATGCATTTTGACGATGGAGTAAATATTGTAGAAGACGAGGGAGCATCCAACAGAAGGGCTATTGATAGCGCAAGAAATGCTCGTGCTATCTATGAAGTCTATATACCAAAAAGAGGAAAATGGTATGTGTGGATTCGGACATTCTATAAGTCGGGGAGTCAAGACTCATATTGGGTTGGTATTGAAGATGTTGAACCGTACCCCTGGGATGAAAAAGGAGGACCGAATGCAATCAAAATATGGTCTGTTCGGGGTGAAAATAACTGGAACCGTTGGTTGTGGGATACTTCAACACACCCTCAAGGTAAGTCAGTCCCTGGCTACTTTCGAGTCAAACGACCAGGATATTACCGTGTATGGTCAAAAGGTAGAGAACCGGGGACACGGTTAGACCAAATATTGCTTACACGTTCCCGGCGATACAATCCAGAAACTGCATCTGAAGGCAAACCAATTCCTACACTTACACAACCACATCCTTATGAACCAGCTACCTTTGAAGAATGCAAAAAATTAATTAGCCATGCTGTTGAGATATCAAAGGCAGTTGAAACCGAATTTCCGTGGGAATTCAAATACTGGCTTAACGATATCTGGGGTGACATCAGAGAATTTCCTAAACATGAAGGGTCACTCTATAAATGTCAAAAATGTGAAGAAGAACTTCCAGACCAAGCAGTTGATCTCATCAAACAACATGCACATTCTGACGACATCCAGTTTTACATCTTATGCAGAAAATGTGGTGGTGAATTTGATTAGAACATATTTTACTGTTGGGTTGATATGTATAGGGTGTCTTCTATCGTTGGCTGCACTTAGTCTCGCCGCTCCTCCTAATCCTTACCTTTATTTCGATATTGATCCTAACACAGGTCAAATGACCCCAAAAAAATCTCCAGGACAAAGTTCTGAACTCGGTCTATCAAACTATCTTCAAGCACTGGATGGATGTTGTAATGCAAGGGAACTCAGTGTTTTACAACCTGATGGAATTGAATATGTGCTTGCACTCAAAATTGATTTCAGTGATCAACCGGGTAAAAGAAGTAGTGCGGAGTTTAATGAATATCTATTTGCAGATGAAGGTGTGTCCTTAAAAACCTATTTCCGTGAAAATTCTTACGGACAGATGGATGTGCAACCAGGACCCGTTGGTGGTGTTCTACCAGAAGGTAACGAATGGATACGCGCTCAGAAACCGATGCGCTATTACGGTGAAGGACAGATTATAGTATCACGATATCAGGAACTCATTAGGGAGGCGTGTCGTGCTGTGGATACGACTGTAGATTTTTCAAAATACGACCGCGATAAAGATGGTATTGTTGACCATCTATTTATTATACATGCTGGTAATGACGAAGCTTCTAGCAAGGAAATTAATGAAGTCGATCCAGAATACGATATTTGGTCTATCTTAACACCAAATGTCAACATAATCCTTGATGGGGTGAGAGTTGATACAGCTATTGTTGTTGCTGAAGAACCTGACTTTGATAAGCCACATTTAGGTATATATTTCCACGAATTCTTCCACGACTTTGGAGCCCCAGATGTCTATGGGACAAACTTCACAGATGCACGTGACCATAAATGGGGATTAATGGGGGCATTCGGTCCGTATCAGGGACCAACAAATATAACTATAGGTAACGGTTTAGAACCAAGTCATATCATTGGTTATTTGAAATGGGATTTTGATGCGCGTCCGGAAAACGGACGCATTGGTTGGATTGAACCTGTTAACATCACGAAATCTGGTCAGATTACTGTTCCGAGCTTTGAACTGCCACCGAAAACTGACAAACTCTTCAAAATAGATATTCCGTTAACTCGACAAGCATTTACTACCTTTGGTAGTGATTCCGAATTACCTACCGAAGTGATTAATAGAGAATTTTTCCTTATTGAGAACCGATATAAAAACTCAGGTGCACTCTATGACAGATATCTTCCAGAATCAGGTATTCTCATCTGGCATATTGATGAAACACAGGTCAGACGTTCAGGTAGTTTTGATGCAGCTTACCAGATTTGGCTTGAAGACCCGAATGATCCTGAACACATCGGTATCCATCCTGACGATCATGGATTTATTGACATTAATACTGTTACTGAAGGTGCAGCCTATTCCGCGAATGATGACCAAACTGCATTCACACCCGGAACTCTGCCGAACAGTAGTGCAAGTAATGGAACACCGTCAGGTATTTCTATTACCAATATAAGTGCCGAAGGTCTGAGAATGCAGATGTTAGTCTCCTTTGGAGATACCTATGAACCAAACAATACCATTGAAACAGCATTCCCAATTTTTTACAATCAACCTTACTACTCCTTCCTATATGATGCTTCTGACATCCAAGATTATTATCGATTTGAAGCTGTTGCTGGCAAAACGATACGCGCTACACTGTCGGATTTTCCAGAGACCATGAATTATAGATTGCATCTTCTAACTGAAACAGGTGAGATGTTATCATCGGGTGAAAAAGCTGCAGATGTGATAGGATACCAAATCCAATATCAACCCGCTACAAGACAGACATTGTATCTCATGGTGACTTCAGATAATGTATTCAGCAGTGTAGAGTCCTACAAATTATTAGTGGAACAACTTGATCCTGAACCATTCGCAAAAATACATACACGTGTTTATCCAAATCCTATGCGTCTAACATCAACTGAAATGACTATTACCTACCAACTCCCTGCGTCTCAATCAGCGGATAGCGTTTCACTTGATATTTTCACGATTCATGGTGAAAAGGTTTATAGCAAAACATATCAAGATGTTTTGGCATCTGGTAAATTTCAATGGGACGGCAAAAACCTAAATGGCACACCACTTGCATCAGGTATCTATATCTACTACATCGCAGCAAAACAATCAGATTTAGTAGTACATGAAATTGGCAATATAGGCATTCTCAGATAATCTCTTCATTAAGTCTAATTCTTAAATATATCTTGTTGACGAAATTTTGTAGGTATGGTATGTTAAGTATATCTATATCTACTAACATCTAAACTACGTTGCTATTGAGAAATGGTAGACAAGGAGGCAATTTTATTTATGAATTGGTTTACGAAGCAAATTAAAGCTTGCGAGTATGTGGAAAGGAATCCACACCGTAGCATACAATCTAAAGGACTACGAATGAAATACATACAATTGAATATTGGGATGCTTTTTCTGTTAGGATTGAGTGTTTTAGGCTGTGGTCAGTCTTTACAAAGTTTGTCTCCGATACAACCTGTGAAAAATATCGTTGACGCACAAATGGAATTAGACACCAATCCTTCTGCAGAGGTGGTAGTACCTGCTATTCCTGCTTCCCCACTGGCAAATCCAATAATAGAAAAGCATGGACTTCAAACTGTGGGTTTTCGTTTAGTTGAGAAGAAAGACGCAAATGCAAAAGCCTTAACCTATGTATTCGCTTCTCCAGAATATGCATATACTGTTGAAGATTGGAATAACTTCTTGAAAGATTGGATTGAGGTGCAACCTCAAATAGAGCTACCTACTGCAGACGAAGATAGGAAAGAAGTTGATGTCGTATTCTTAGCTGACTTACCAAAAACTTTTGATATACAGGCAAGACAACCTTTCCTCACAAAAACAATAGATGGCATAACCGTCTCCATCTGTTATTGGCGAAGAACTGATTTGGACCGGAAGTATAATCGGGGTAATGCATTTTCTCCATTTTACGAAACTGAAGCCCTACGACAAGGTGATAAAACTGATGTGTATTATGTGAAAATAACGAATAATCGTAATGAACACATCATTTTTAATGTCAAGAAGTGTGAAGTGACTGATCAAGGTGATAACTTCTATCCAAGTTTGGATTATGATGATCTGGTGGAACGTTTTACTTATATGTCACGTGCTTCAGGGTTATATGTAACAAACGGTTTGGCAAAAGCACGGGAGATTCTTTTAGAAAAACGTATGCCAATAGTTGAAAGGCATGTAGGTGCTCATCGCATTGGGGTTAAACCTGGTGAATCTGCAGAAGGTTTTGTTCCTTTCAGACAAGTAAAACTCAATGCCCTTGAACTTAGTGTGGTTCTTCGAATTGAAAAAGCTCCTCCACCTGGCGGAGCACAACGATATCAAACAATTGAGTTTCAATTTCCATTTACTCACAGCAGAGGGATTCGAGTTGCACAACCTTCACCGCAACGTTATTAAATAGTAATGTAATTCGCGTATAACAGGATTCAGGTATATATGACGTGCGTGTTATCATTACTAAATCTACCTTATAGTTTTGCTGGTGTGTGTAGAGTAATCTTTGTCATCAGTTAACTATTATAGGATGTGGTCTCTGAGGAATGTCAAAGACATACCCCCGAGACCACACCTTGTAATAAGTAACAGACCTACTTTACACTATACAATATCCATGTTATAAAATGGGTGGATTTGGAACGGTTTACAAATCAACTATATACATTATCATGCAACAATCTCACAAGGAGGTAATGATTCTAAAAAGAGTTTTCCATAACTACGTGTCTTGATACGCGAATCCAGAATAACAACTATTCCATTATCAGTTTGTGTCCGAATAAGCCTTCCGAATCCCTGTTTTAGTCGCAAAATTGCTTCGGGTAAACTGAAGTCCATAAATTCATTTCCACCTTGTTCTTTAATCTGTTTAACGCGTGCCTCCATAATAGGATGTGTTGGCACTTCAAACGGCAATTTAGTTATCACAACATTACTCAATGCTTCCCCTCTAACATCAACCCCTTCCCAGAAACTGGAAGTGCCAAACAGAACTGAATTCGTATCCTCTCTAAATGCACGTAGCATATCTGTTCTTGAAATACCATCACCCTGTTTGTACACCTCAATACCGATTTCAGCAAGATAGGGTTCGACTTCGTCATAGACTTCATCCATCATCTTATAACTGGTAAATAAGACAAATGCTTTTCCGTGTGTCATTTCAATATAGTGTTTGATTTCACGAATAGCAGCAGGGATAAACTCGATACTATTCGGATCTGGCATTTCATTTGGTATATGAATTTTTACCTGTTCTTTAAAGTTAAATGGAGAGTGCACAAGCAGTTCCCTACACATATCAAGTCCAATGCGTTTTTTATAATAGTCAAAGTTCTGGTTTGTAGCGAGTGTTGCACTTGTCATCACTACACATTCTTTTACATCAAAAAGGTTTTCTCTTAACATCTCACTGATATTTACAGGTGTAGCGTTTAGATGAATCCTTGGTATTCGTCCCCAAGATGAGGATTCCGCCCAATAGATATAGTCAGGATCTGACTGCCGTATCATCAGGTCTAATTCATCTCTAAGTCGTCTGCATTGGTTATAGTATGAAGACAATTCCTGTTCATCGTCATCCGTATCAGCATTTTCACGAAGCTCCTTGAGTGTATTTTCAATATTCAACAAAGGAGTATCCAAAGTATTACCTTCAACAAAGACTTTGTCTATATTATCTTCATCGATACGTTGAGTCTTTGAATAACTATCTGAATCAGCGAAGTAATCTTCTACTACCCTAAAAAACTGGTTGGCATTTTCACGTGCATGAACCACTTCACCGATTAGATTTTCAGAATCGAAACGGGCTGTTATGCCAGCATCATTTCTTTCGTTATGAAGAGCATCTAATAGCCATTTGACTCTGGTGCTGCTGATTTCAAGGCTGGTATGATGAGTCGCAGTTGCTTCCAGATGATGTGCTTCGTCAATAACAAGGTAGTCATACTCAGGTAGAATACCGATTGAAGGATCCTTTTGTCTGAGTGTGAGGTCACTGAAAAGTAGATGGTGGTTTACTATGAGTATGTCTGCCTGGTGCATCTCGTTCCGTGCCTTGAAATAGAAACATACATCGTAAGTAGGACATTTGCGTCTAAGGCAATTATCACGGTCAGATGCCACTTTATCCCAGATTAGGTTATTGGGTTCCATCGGCAAATCTGCGCGACTTCCATCCTCTGTAGTTTCCGTCCACTCAACAATTTGCTTTACTTGATCTACTTCTTCTAAAGAGTCAAATAATCCATATTCATAAGTGAGTAGACTTTCTAAGCGTCTGCGTGAGAGGTAGTTACGTCGTCCTTTTGCAAGGACTGCCTTAAAATCTCTTGGAAGCACTTGATGCAAAAAGGGGATATCTTTGGTGACAAGTTGCTCCTGCAAACTAATAGTATTCGTGGAAATAACTACAGTTTGCTCATTTTTGACCGCATGCGAGATAACTGGGATAAGATATGCGAAGCTTTTACCAACTCCAGTTCCTGCTTCAACAACCAGATGTTCTGATGCAGCGAATGCGCGAGCGACCGCGTTCGCCATTAGAAGTTGTTCCTCACGATACTCGTAACCCGATAGATTCGTCGAGATGATACCACCCGGACTGAAAATGTCTTTAAGGGTCAACGTTTTCTGAGTTTCAATTATGTTTTCCATTACATATCTTTGTCCGCAATCTATTTTTAAGATTGGCTCGAATGTTTTTAACATTCATATAATGCTATTTTTTTAACTGAAGCGTTAATTTTTCTGTTCCGTGGCTGCTTTTTACCTCAAGAATAAGTTCTTTTTCTTCCTTTTGATTCTGCTGAATCAGTGCCTCAAGTGTTTGAACGTCAGTTATTTTTTTCTCATTAATTGCGATTATAAGTGCACCGCGCGGTATCTTTGCATTGAACCCAGGAGCATTTTCTTTAACTCTTTCAACAATTACACCACGATCATTGTCTGTGAGGTATGTGTACCTTTCGTAATCACCCTTTTCCAACTTTCGGACAGATAATCCAAGTAAATTCCATGAAACAGAATCATCTTCAAAAGGCAAACCTGCCCTTTCTGGTGGCATCTCAACAATAGTTACCCTGAGCGTTTTCTCTTGTCCACGTCGTAAAACCTTGATGACCGATTCTTTACCGACTGTAGATTCAGCAATAAGCATCTGGAAATCAAGTGTATCTTTTACCTTTGTTCCGTTGTATTCATAGATGATATCGCGCCACTGTAGACCTGCTTTGTCTGCGGGTGTTCCTAATAGTACTCTTTCAACCCGAATTCCTCGTGCAACCTCTTGCATACTAATACCGAGGTAACCGCGAATAATCTTACCATTTGCAATTAGTTTGCCTCCAATGATATTTGCAAGGTTACTTGGAATAGCAAAACCTGCACCCGCCCTCACTGGACCTGGAGTATTCTCTACCTTCCTAATTAGTGCGTTTATTCCTATCACTTCTCCATAGATGTTTAAAAGTGGACCTCCGCTGCTACCGGTATTTATCCAGGCATCTGTTTGTATGAAATTTTGGTATCGTATGATAGGCATTCCACCAAAAACATTGCGACTTTTCCCACTAACCACACCCGTTGTTACAGTATAGTCAAGCTGAAACGGGTTCCCAATGGCGATTGCAAATTGTCCTACCCGCACTTTTCCTGAATCAGCTAATGGAAGAATTGGAAATTTGTTCTCACTGTCAACCTTTAAAACAGCAACATCTGTAATTATATCTGTTCCAACTAATTTTGCATCAAGTGTACTACCATCCAAAGTCTTTATTTGGAATCGTTTCCCACCGTGGACGATATGGTCATTTGTCATAATATAACCGTCTTCACGAAAAAAGAAACCTGATCCCCATTTATTTAATCTTCTTTCTGTATGTTCAACAACAATACCGACAATTGCGGGTTTAGTCTGTGCTGCAATGTTTACAAATCCATTCTCAATTTCACCCAATAATTCTATACTGGTCATGGGTTTGTTTTGTAATACACAAGCAGAGAATAATCCCAAAATAATGAATAAAATTAAGTACATACATAACTTTTTATACATAAAATTCCCCTTTATATTATTCAGGTGTTAACATTGTATTACTCTTAACATGCTGAGAAACACTAATTCAACACCTACAGGTTCACGTGATATAAGACACCATACTATTCATTTTGTTCAATTGTAGAATTTATATATAATCAAGTTATGTTAGACTGCGTAAAATTGTTGAGGTATGTTGTTAATTTATTAACTTGATCGTTGCTTTTTGTGTGCCTTGAGTACTTATGAAATCAAGTGTTATTTCTGAAATGTCTTTCTCATTATCCAGATAAGTTTCAAGTGTTTCAACATCTTGGATTTTTTGCCCATTGACAGCAGTAATGAGTGCCCCTCGTGGTATTTTTGCTTCAACTCCTGGAGAATTCTTCTTTACCTTTTCCACGATTATGCCACGATCATCCTCATTCAAATATGCGTATCTTTGATAACTTCCAAATACCCACTGACGTGTAGCTAACCCGATTGTTTTCCAAGTAACTGACTCGGTCCTTATAGACCTTCCTACCAATTCAGGACGCATCTCATCAATTGTCAGATCCAACGAGATTTCTTGTTTTTGTCGTAATACCTTAATTGGGTATTGTTGTCCGATTTGACATTCTATAATAGTCATTTCAAAATCGTTGATACCCGTAACCTTTTTTCCATCAAATTCGACGATGATATCATTCTGTTTTAACCCACACTGAGATGCAGTAGTATTCTGTTTTACATTTGTTAGTTTAATACCTTGTGCAACACTACGCATTTCAGCATCCAGATGACCACGAATTATACTTCCATGATTAATCAGTTGTTGGCTTATTTTTTTCGCAAGACCGCAATCAATTGCTAAAGTTGAGCCCTCCCCTGGGTTTAGGGAATTGATACCGATGACTACCCCTTCTATATTTAGCAAAGGACCACCACTACTACCGGGATTAATCCAAGCATCAGTTTGGATGTAATTTTGATGATATTGAAAGAGATTGTTTTTCTCGTGAAAACAACGGTTTTTACCACCTACGATACCGGCGGTCACTGTATACCTATATCCGATAGGATCACCGATCGCGATAGCAAATTGTCCTACCCGAACATCAGATGAGTCCGCAAGTTTGAGAAAAGGAAGTTCCTTTCTTCGGTCTATTTTAATTACTGCTATATCAGTGTTTTGGTCACCCCCGACCAATCTCGCATCATACGTCTTACCATCTAATAACCTAACAGTAATCTTTTTTGAACCACGTACTACATGTTCATTGGTTAGGATATAACCATCATTTCGAATAATAAAGCCGGATCCACCACCTGATGTCTCAATTTTCTTATTATCTTTTAATTCATCTTTTATAACTTTGACACTCACAACAGCGGGTTTGCTCTGTTCGACAATATTACTAATTGTCCTTTCAAAAGAACTTAGTATTTCAATGTCTTTTGATTGGTTTATTTCAATGTCTTTTGGTTGGTTTGTCTCTATCGATTGATTGGTTAAAGATGTACACGAACTGATTACTGTAACGATTATGAATATTATTGTAAAACCGAAGGTTTTCATTTTTATTGTAATACCTCAATACTTGTTTATTTTACTTCGTAGCGTGGATATTTATATTTTTTAATGTATAGTTACATTCACAGAAAACAATGGTAAAGTTTAGAAATAATTCTACATTGCTACAGTTAATAATTTTGATGGACACACATTTTTGGCATCTCATGTTACATGTAAAATGTTTAATTAATTTCAAAATTCACTAAAGGCACTTCTTCAGTGTTGATACAGGCTACATTAGATTTTTCGTGTTCATTTTTGTATATATTATTTTAACAAATCTTTGGGTATATGTCAATCTAATTATAGATTTGTTTAGTTTTAATGTGAGTTTGATATAAGACTTGTAGGTTGGATTTCGTGCCTCAACCCAACCTACAATATTAATCTATGACATAATCTCTTGTAGATCGTATAGAGAGAAGCTTAATCTATATCTGTTAATTTACCCTTACATTGTTTATCAGTATGTGCTATAAAGTGTGACGTTTTGCACGTCACCTGTGACTTAAAGAATTCAGTCAGGATAAGGAATGTGACGCGAATTTCGCTTTTTTTTTGGAGCTCCTTTTTGTTCTTTTTCTTATCTTGACCTACCTTCATAATTCGTAAGAGTAAGATATGAAACTTAGAAAACCCATATACAGTTCCTTAGTCACAATAACCAAGCACTACACACTTGGTGAATTTGTGTTTATACCTCCTTCTAACGTATATCAACTCGTGTTACCGATATAATCCTGTATTCTAAACATCCGTTAATTATATAGTATCTTTTTGTGGATGTCAAATTAAAAAGTGAAATGTTTTATTGGATATATATTGGTATTTTATTCGTATATTAATATTTGTCTGAACCAGGATTTACAGGATTATAGGATTTGCAGGATAAGAAATCTCTAATGTCAAATTCAATTGCCTATGATAACTCAAGTTGCTACATTCTTTTCAAGAATAATGCCCTTTTTTGATTAAAACAGTATCCGCCTGTCTAAGATTTTGTAGGTAGAAACTTGGGTTAGTATATTAAATTGTATTTGTCTGAACCAGGATTTACAAATCAAGAAATCAACGGTATGAATGCTATATAGCATTCCCCGGGATTACAAGATTTTCAGGATAAGAAATCGCGACTGTGAGAGTGCTCCTACAGAATGTAAGATGTCGGACTTCGCTGTGCTCACTCCGACCTACGAAGACTGGTTCAGACAATATAAGGTGAATCCATTAAATATCTATCCATTCCAATTCAAAGTATAAACAGTAAGTAAACTTCAATAAAAAAGAATTCTTAAAACTAAATATCCCTGCGTTAACGATTAAAATAGTTGACTTAAAATTGACGCTAATATATAATTTAGTTATGCCTAAAATAATTTGTTGAGATGTTTAAATATTATGGCATATTTAACCTAAATCACATGGTTTGTTCCAACCATTTACCGCTATTTTGGGTTGCACACATGAGTGTAACCTGCGGATAGGAAAGACAATGCTAACACAAGCAGCTGAGGACTACCTTAAGTCCATCTATAAGTTACAAGAGAAAGGTGGCAAAGTTTCTACTGGGATATTAGCAGAATACCTTGATGTTAAACCTGCATCTGCTACTGGAATGATCAAGAAGCTTAAAAGTATGAACCTTGTCAGTCATCAACGGTACCAAGGTGTTACACTCACGGATGCTGGTAAAGCCGTTGCGCTTGAAATCATTAGACATCATCGTCTATTAGAACTATATTTGAATAAAGCACTGGGTGTGCCATGGGATGGTGTCCATGAAGAAGCAGAGAAACTGGAACACGTTATCTCAGAAGACGTGGAAGCAAGAATGGATGAGTTTCTGGGGTACCCAACTGCTGACCCACACGGTTCACCTATACCAGATAAGAACGGTGTTGTGCCTGAAACACAATCCATTCCTATGACCGATATTCAAAATGGACAATCGTGTGTTGTTGCTGAGGTGAGTGATGACGATTCAGCATTGCTGCGTCATCTTGGAAGTTTCAATCTCTATCCTGGAACAGCATTCCAAGTTTTGGAGGTTGCACCTTTTGATGGTCCCTTTACTATTGATATTGCTGGGCAGCAAGCCGTAATCGGACGGGAGGTAGCAAAAAATATATTTGTAAATAAAGTAGATACAATAGATATTGCATAAGCGCGCATTGAATGCGCGCTTATTACCGATGAGGGTGCCAATTATGAATGAACAGAAGAAGATTAAACCTGATGCAAAAACAATAAAAATATGGAGACACCATCTACAAGATGAAGTAGATGCAAGTCACCTCTATGGCGTATTCGCAGAACTCGAACCGGACCCTGATCGGAAAGATATATTACTTGAGCTTGCTGATGTTGAAAGTCGACATGTTGCACGTTGGGAGGAAATGTTAACTTCTTATGAAGTAAAGTTAAAAAAGCAAGGACCAACATTCAAAGCAAGGTTCTGGTCTTGGTATGCACGTAAGTTTGGGAACAAATTTCCACTAAATCGGATGCTGGATGAAGAAGCAAGTGAGGTAAAAGATTACCTAATGCTTCATAAAAACAGCATATTGGAGGATGCAAAAGAAACAGCACTTGTCCTTGCAAAAGAATCTGCAATGCACACGGAAAGTTTGCAGGTACTTACAGGTTCAAGTGATGAACCTTGGCACAAAACCGAATCCGGTGGTATGTTGGGTAACATTATATACGGTTTCAATGACGGATTGACAGCCAACTTCGGTTTAGTTGCAGGTGTAATTGCAGCCACAGAGAATCCCTCTACTATACTGATAACCGGTATTGTTGGAACAGTAGCAGATTCTCTGTCTATGGGTGCTTCTGGGTATCTTGCAGCTAAAAGCGTACAAGAGGTCTATGAACATGAAATTGAGGTGGAAAGAGAAGAAATTCGTCTGATGCCTGACCTTGAGGAGCAGGAACTCACTCTCATATATGCCTCACGTGGTATGCCAAAGGCGCATGCACAACTCATTGCAAAGGAAGTGATGCGTGACCCGGAAAGGGCATTAGAAGAAAAAATCCAATCGGAACTTAAGATCGGGGAATCACATACTACCCCTATCAGGGAAGGTTGGATTACCGGACTTGCAACTGCAATTGGTGCTTTTATTCCAGTTGCCCCTTTTCTTTTTACTTCAGGTTTTAATGCTATATTGATCTCTTTTTCGCTTGCGATGTTTTCACACTTTGCTGTCGGTGCCGCACGAAGCCTTTTCACAGGACGCGGTTTATTTCGGAGTGGTATTGATATGTTTGCCGTTGGTCTTGGTGTGGCTGGTGTAGGTTATATTGTGGGTAAAGTTTTAGAACATTTCTTTATTGGTGTTTGAAGTATGAACAGATTATCAATTATATTATTAGTAATAATCATTCTAACGAATATTGGTTGTGATATAAAGCAACAACGTGACACATCAACATCTGGTAAAATATTCGTCGTAACTACGATTGGAATGATTACCGATGTCGTCAAGAATGTTGGTGGAGAGAATGTTGAGGCAGTAGGTATGATGGGTCCCGGGGTTGATCCGCATCTGTATAAACCTACAGCAAAGGATATTGAAAGACTGAATTCAGCGCATATTATCTTCTATAACGGACTGCATCTTGAAGCAAAAATGGGGGATATACTTTCCAAAATGTCTGGTGAAACTAAAGCAGTTGCAGTAACTGATGGTATTGACAAAGCACTTTTGTTATCCCCACCAGAATTTGAAGGACAGTACGATCCTCATGTATGGTTTGACGTTATACTTTGGATGAAAGTAGTGGAAAATGTACGCGACTCCCTTAGTAAGTTAGATACAGATAACAAGACAGTTTATCAAACCAATGCACAGCATTACCTTAAAGAACTCATGGAACTACATCAATATGTCAAGACTCAGGCTGGACGCGTTCCTCCTGCACAACGTGTTCTCGTTACTGCTCATGATGCATTTAACTACTTCGGTAACACTTATGGTTTTGAAGTGAAAGGGTTGCAGGGAATAAGTACCCTTTCAGAAGCAGCGATCTCTGATGTTCAAGAATTAGCAACATTTATAGCGGAACGTCGTATCCCAGCAATCTTTGTAGAATCATCCGTTCCTTCACGAAGCCTTGAGGCAGTGAAAGCGGCGGTCAAATCCAAAGGATTTGATGTGCAAATTGGAGGAGAACTCTTTTCTGACGCTATGGGACGTGCTGGCACACCTGAAGGCACATATATCGGCATGGTGCGGCACAACATAGATACGATTGTAAAGGCATTGTTAGATGAAGCCACTTCCAATGAGGAAGACTAAAATGCAAGCACTTAATTCAAAAGCCATTGAAGTAACCGATTTGACCGTTGCATATCAGGAGACACCTGTATTATGGGATATAGACCTTGATGTACCCCCGGGTGTGCTGTTAGCAATTGTAGGTCCAAATGGTGCAGGAAAAACAACACTAATTAAGGCAATTTTAGGGTTAGTCCGTCCAGCCGCTGGCAATGTGCTAATATACAATAAACCTTATGTTACACAACGACGTATTGTAGGATACGTTCCCCAACGTGGCAGCGTTGACTGGGATTTTCCGACAAATGTGCTTGATGTGGTTATGATGGGAAGATATGGTGCACTTGGATGGATCAAGCGACCTAAAAAACGTGATCGCGAACTCGCCTTGCATGCCCTTGAAAAAGTTGGCATGGAGAATTATACTACACGACAGATCAGTCAACTCTCTGGTGGTCAACAGCAACGTATCTTTCTTGCCCGTGCACTTGTGCAAGATGCAACAATATATCTGATGGATGAACCATTCCAAGGTGTTGATGCTACCACCGAACGCGCAATTGTCTCATTACTTCAAGAACTTCGTGAAAACGGCAAAACGGTTGTCGTCGTACACCATGACTTGCAAACTGTTACCGATTATTTTGATTGGGTAACACTATTGAACATTCGTAGAATTGCCAGCGGTCCTGTTGAGGACACATTCACTACTGAAAATTTACGTGAGACTTACGGTGGACGTATTGCATTCATTAAAAACAGATAAATTGTGTAGATACTATCTGTATACAACAATTTACATGCATATACCATCAAAGACATTATGGCTAATTTTCTCTTCCTTACCCACATTGATTATACATTAATAGTTGTTGCATTGGGTGCTGCACTGCTTGGAACAGTTAGTGGTGCACTTGGTACTTATGCTGTATTAAGACGACAAAGTCTACTTGGAGATGCTATTTCGCATGCCGCATTACCCGGTATAGCACTTGCATTTATTTTGACAGGTAGCAAGACACCATTGATACTGATTCTTGGTGCTGCAGTCGCAGGATGGTTAGGTGCCCTCGTTATATTAAGCATCGTAAGACTCTCCCGTATCAAATATGATAGTGCACTTGCCCTTATTCTATCTACTTTTTTTGGGTTCGGATTAGTGTTGTTTTCACTGATACAACGCACAGGAAATGCAAATCAAGCTGGTTTAGATACCTTTATCTTTGGACAAGCAGCGACAATTTTGGAACGTGATGTCCTAACAATCGGCATTCTCGGTGGATTGGCAATTATAATCATGGTTATCTTATGGAAAGAGTTGAAGCTGCTTATTTTTGATGAAGGATTTGCTGCATCTCTTGGATTTCCAATCCGTTTACTTGATATTTTGCTGACGAGCCTACTGGTAATTGCAATAGTTCTTGGTCTACAAGCGGTGGGGGCAGTGCTTATGAGTGCTATGTTAGTTGCTCCCGCAGTTGCTGCGCGTCAATGGACAAACAAGCTTAACTTGATGGTGTTATTCTCTGCTGGATTCGGTGCATTTGCTGGTGTGAGTGGAACAATTATCAGTAGTAGTACAACTGGTCTGCCTACTGGACCAATGATTATACTTTGTGCCACCTTATTTGTAGGAATTTCGATTGCATTTGCACCTAAACGAGGGATAATATTTGATGGAATTAGGCAACTCCGAAATAGGCGTAGTCTAAAACTTGCTGTGAGTCGTTTATTGAAAAATCCTCAGAAGGAAAGCAAGTAGAATCGATGCCAAATCTAAATCTTGACATTATACTTATCGCTGTTGCGACTGCATCTGCTTGTGCTTTGCCGGGTGTATTTTTGGTACTACGTCGTATGACCTTGATGAGCGACGCGATTAGTCACGCAATACTTCCGGGTATTGTTCTCGCCTTTTTCCTTACACATAGTCTTTCATCACCGTTATTGATTCTTGCTGCTGGTGCGACTGGTGTACTCACCGTTGTCTTCGTTGAGTTGTTGCAGAAAACGAAACTTGTAAAAGAGGATGCTGCGATCGGATTGACTTTTCCTGCACTTTTCAGTATTGGTGTTATTCTCATTTCAAAGCACGCCAGTAGTGTCCATCTGGATATAGATGCAGTCCTGCTTGGTGAACTTGCTTATGCCCCGCTTAATCGTTTAAAAGTGTTTGGCTATGATATAGGTCCTACATCTCTTTATGTTATGAGTGGTTTGCTGATTTTGAACCTTATATTTATAATAATTTTCTACAAAGAATTAAAATTAATCACTTTTGACACGAGTTTAGCTACGACATTAGGATTCACACCTGCTATTATTCATTACGGATTGATGACGTTAGTTTCAATGACAACAGTAGGCGCATTTGATGCGGTTGGTTCAATTTTGGTTGTTGCACTCATCGCTGGTCCTCCTGCTACAGCATATCTCATGACCGACAGTCTCCCACGTATGCTTATCCTCAGTGTCGTAATAGGATGTGTGAACGCAGTTATTGGTTATATGATTGCTTACGTGTTGGATGTGTCTATAGCAGGTTTAATAGCGACTGTTACACTTCTTGTTTTTGCCTTTATTTTTATTTTAGTGCCAAATCGTGGACTTCTTGCAATTGCACGTAGACACATCCGTCAGAAGTGGGAGTTTGCCCAGACGATGCTCGTGATTCATCTCTTTAATCACGAAGGACTTCCAGAAGCACATACTGAATCGGAGATCGCGCACCTGCACGAACATCTCCAATGGGAACCAACATTTGCATCGCAGGTTGTAAAATATGCGCTAAACAACCGATATGTTTCCCAAAAGGCAGCCCAACTTACCCTCACAGATAGAGGACGCACCATTGCACAGAAAGCACTTGTGCAATAACAGATATAATTACATGTTAATTACTAGCGATTACACCAAAATCTAACTGGTAGGTCCCCCTCAAATAATTATCAGTAACACTTAATAACCTCAGTATATCATTGGTTGCTTTTGATCTTGATAGACCTGGTTGAATAATGAAAATGCTCAATTCAATAGGAACTTCTCTAGTCATTTCCTTAAACTTCAATAGTTCTTCTGGAGTGCCTACCTCAATACGACTTATGCCATTTTCCTCATTCCATATAGCATCTCGTCTAAGCAAATGGTCAAATAATTCTGTAGGTTTCTCTTTCCAATTTATACTTTTCTGTGCCTGACCACAAACAGTATAAAAATCTGCGATTCTAGCTCCTGGAGTTTCTTCCAAGGAAAACTTGCAATGATAAAACTCAACATTTATTGACTTTTTACAATCACGGACACAGATTATATCTGCTGCTTCACCTGGACCATCATCATCGAAAATTATATCATATTTTTTCTTTTTTAACTCCTCAATAGCCTTGTATTGTATTGAATCGTTCTGTTTGATTTTACCTTGAGATTCTTTCTTAATTTTTATTCCTTTCCAGTTCCAAGTCTGAATATCTTCTTGCAGGTAAGGATCATACTCTTTATTCAATTCTGTATAAATATTACCTTCTAAAAGTGATCCATCAACAAACCATATTTTGGGTGGATCATTATAAAAAAACTCAATTATATCAACGGAGTATGCATTTTTTCTAACCATGACTTTCTTATTTCCAATTACAGCAAATTTGAAATTATTCTTAGAAACAATCAGTTGTAACTCAATTTTTGCATTTTCTGATAAAAGGGCAAATTTAATATCTCCATTTACTGAAGGGTCAATTATTATTATATCAGTTTGGTATAGATGTAATTCTTTATTATCAACTAAAAAACTAAAAGTTGTCTCGTCTTCTTTGATAATTTTCTCCGGCCATTCTATACCAATCGGCATCTTATCGGGTTTTTGTGAAATAATTCTTGGAACTAAAGTGCCTTTCAGAACTTCGTCTGGATCTATCGTATCATCTAAAACTTTTTGTCCTATATTACTACACCATTTTCTCAGACTATTGAGATTAGTTTTCTTTCGCGACCATATTCTTCCTTTGTAGGAACAACCAATAGATGTTCTATATCCATTTTCGAACCCGAATCCAAAAATATTCGACTTTGAAGCACGTTGCCTCTGTATTTGAGTCAATCCTGGTTCAATATCTACACCAGCCCTCATTGTATAACGGATTAACCTTCCAAGTAGTTCTATGAGTCCAACATTTTGTAGTTTTAAATGATTGATTCCAGCGAAACAGCGAAACACAGGACCTCCCTTTATCAGTTCAACTTCATCACAGATAGCTTTCGCCAATTTTTCATAATAGCCATTTTTATCGGAAGTATGAATGAACAATAGGTTTTGACTCTTGTCCCAAAATAGTATATATAATTCCCAATGCCAATTATATATGTCTATTGATTGTGCCCAGTCAACTGGTATTTTTTTACCAGTAACAATAACCAAAGTCCGTTTTTGATTATTAATTGCATGCTCAATCCTCTCATAAGATTCTGAACCGTATATTCCTTTTTTGTAATTTTCAGGTTTCCAATTCTTGCACGTTGTCTTATATATAACGGTACTCATTGCTGGTCGAATTCTTTTCAATGTAATGTCTGATAATGAATCCTGAAACCCATTGATAAATTCATGCAAATCAATCTTCTCTTGTATGATTTCTTCACTAGCATCCCTCAACAAAACGTTCCAATCAGAATTGTTATAATATAGTTTCTCAAGTTTGTCTTTTACTTTAACGTCTGTGATATTCGCAATGAAAGTTGCATTACCTAATTTTTCCCCAGTACGAGTAAACCTTCCAGCGAGTTGGAGTGTAACGGCAAGACTCTTTCTAATATCGTGTAAAGCAGCAATTTTCATTTCCGGTAAATCAAATCCCTCACCAAACATATCAACGCAAACAACAATCCTTGATTCTTTGTTGATTATTCTTTCTCGTATCTCATTTCTTTTAGTTAATTTTATACCCGAATGAATTAGGACTGGATTGAATTCTGCAAACTTAGCATATATGGACAAAACTTCTTTGGCTTTTTCTATTCTTCCTACACGTGCCATAATTATGTGGTCATATTTTTTCAGATCTTCACGAAGTTGTTTGACTGCCATATTGGCAATTGCTTCATCAACCTTTGTATATTCCCGAACTGGTGTGAAATGGATAGGTTTGAAATATCCTTCCTCTTGGGCAATCTTTAAAGGATAATTATATATAATATCACCATCAACGGGCTGTTTGTCATTCCTAAAAGGGGTGGCTGTAAACTGGAGTATTCTTCTCTCAGAAAACTTCTGCTTAAATTCCTTCCATGTTTTCGCAGAAATATGATGTGCCTCATCAATAAACAGGTATGGACAATGGTTAGCCATACGTTCTTGAACATCAATACCGCATTGTCCGGTAATTTGCATTGTCGTTACAATCACATTGCACTTTTCAAAGAAATAATCAACATCATCACAGTTTTTTGGCCTATGTTGTAATATACCTACAATTGGATAAAGTCCCCTAGTTGATACAATATTAAAGTCTTTTAGGATACCAAGTGTTAGGAATTTATTAGCAATTTGTGTTCTAAGAACATCAGTTGGAACGACAACAAGTAATTTCTCACACTGTTTTGAAACAAGAATGGAAAGCATAGTTTCTGTCTTGCCTGTACCAGTCGGCATAACTATTGTACCTGCCTCGTTAGAAACAGTCCAATGCGTATGTGCTGCATGCACAGCACCAATTTGAGGCGGACGCAGCCCTTTTATATCTTTATCTCTGTCTTCTGACTTGTATGAAAATGTATCTTGCCAAGAGTCAAGAACTTTCTGTACACGGTTTTTGTAGTTGATAGTTCGTTTTGGAATTTTTGGATGTTTAATCCATTTCCTCTCTGATAAATCGATGAAATCGTTAGAGTTGCCAAGTAAATCATCTTGCTTTATCTGTAGAATTTTATTGAAACCATCAACAGATTTAGTTTTATTATATATAAGTAGTATTTGTTCTTTACGACTGTTAATTGGTCTAAGGATGTGTCCTTCTATACGATTCTTTTTGTAATTTTCAATGCTTACTTCCAATTGGGTTTCAGGTTGGATCATCTGTTGAATTATGTTTTTTCTTTGCTTTTCATAAATTACAATTACAGCTGGGAGTTGGATTCTTCTATTCATAATGGAAATTCCTCTAATAATATTGGTTTTCTAACAGATTGGATATTTTGTGGTAATATAGAATTAGTCCTAATGAGTATTGAGGATTGCTAAAATGACGTTCTAAAAAAGATATTTGAAAATCTTTCTTTTCTATAATCATGTTCTAAAACAGTGAAATTAAGTACAGCATATTCCGATGTGAATTTCCAGCTTATATTTGATCATTGTATAATGTTTTTATCACAATGTTCAATTCTAACTGCACATATATCAGTGTTTACTGAGGAACATTTGGATTATGTCCGGTATAGCTAAAATTTTTCACGAACTACTATACTTTGGAATCAATCTTTTACACTTACGGTTTATTAGGTTTAATTAGTTTTAATAATTTTCTGTTGATGCTTACGAAAGGGGTTTTAATCATAGGTCAAGGATTGATTGCAACACACGACATGACAAGCGTAGATATGAACGATCAAAGGATCTTCTACATGTATGATTCCATTGAGTTACTTATGTCAAAGTTCGCTATGTTCGTTCAAACCTACAGACTGCTGAATAACCGCAAAATCCCACATTAACCACATAACTAACCTAAATATACATAAAACATATTGTTACCAAACCCAAAAACGCAACAAGCCTAAGCCATCATAGGTAATAATTATAGTGAAATCCAAAATATGTTCACACTCCCTAGTAGGTGCGGTTTCTAACCGCACTATTTACACATGTCCGGTTAGGAAACCGAATCTACCAAAGTGTATAAGTAATTACGAATTTTACTATAAAAATACCAAAAACCAAATAACCTACGACTTACCCGGGTGTGTAAAGTTTTCGCACTAAAAAAACACGCATTAAATATACATAAAATAACATAAAAGCATATTTTAACTTGACATCCACTATTTTCTTATGTTATAATTAGTATTACATATTATTTTCAGATTATAGATGAGACAATTATGTTCAAGTGCATTGATTCCACCAAAACAGGTGTATTTTTTAAATTTACACTTATATGTTAAATAAAATAGAACCAAAATGGAGAAAAAAAAAGCGGAAATCGCGTCACATTCCTTATTCTGACTGGATTCAAAACGTCACAGTGACGTGCAAAACGTCACATAAATATGACACAAATTCAATCGGTTTTCTTCAATACATAGGTATTTGTCGTAAAGATCGCAACCAGAAAATCGCTCCTACAGAGGAAGGATTAATATTGTGATAACTGAAGGGTTCTGTGCGATTTACCCAATAATCTTGACATATTCACATCCCTGCGTTATAATGAAAAATCAAAATACACAAATGGAGAAATAATGGCAATTAGTGCAGTTCAAACATACCTAAGTCCAGAAGAATATATAACATTAGAACGAAAAGCAATACCTGATGCTGATACAGTCAGAAGTGAGTACGTCAACGGAAAAATAGTTGCTATGGCTGGTGCAAGTTTTTCGCATAATCTGATTACTAATAATTTGTCAGGTGAACTACGCGCGCTCTTGAAAGGAACTGGATGTGCAGTATTCGCTAACGACATGCGTATTAGTATTCAATTAACAAATTCCTATTTTTATCCTGATGTCGGTGTCGTTTGTGATGAACCACGTTTTGAAGACGATGTTTTTGACACACTCCTCAACCCTATAGTTATCGTAGAGGTGCTCTCTCCCAGCACTGAGGCTTATGATAGAGGTGAAAAACTATGGCACTACCAACAACTTGAATCCTTGAAAGAATACATCCTTGTTTCACAAGACAGGGTCTATGTTGAAAGGTATCTCCGTAAACAGGATGAATGGGGTTATACTTCCTTTCGTGAACTTGATGATGTTCTTCCGATTGCTTCTATCCAGTGTGAATTACCACTGCATGAAATATATGAACGTGTCAAATTTCCTGAAAGTAAAGATAATTAATATGAAGAATATAATACGAAACATTCTTTTATGCCTAATTTTGTTAAGTATCACCTGTCTGGGGAATGCAGATGAAAGCACACTAAAAAATCCAGACGGTACTTGGAAGTGGACAAATAGACTTATCAATGAAACCAGTCCCTATCTCCTGCTACATGCACACAACCCAGTAGAATGGTATCCGTGGGGAGATGAAGCATTGGATCGTGCCAAGAAAGAGAACAAGATAATTTTTCTGTCAGTAGGATATTCTACATGCTACTGGTGTCATGTAATGGAACGAGAAGTTTTTTCAAATCCTGAGATCGCAGCACAGATGAATAAGGACTATATCAACATAAAAATTGACAGGGAGGAACGTCCGGATCTTGACGAAATTTATATGACTGCAACGCAAATATTGCTAAAACGTGGTGGATGGCCCAACTCTGTATTCCTTACTCCGGATTTGAAACCATTCTTTGCTGGTACATATTTTCCTCCTACAGATATGCCAAATAGACCTGGCTTTCCTACAATTCTGTTTGCTGTTCATGAGGCTTGGACCACCCGTGAAGCAGAGGTAATTGAAACAGCAAACAATATCACCAACATTATAGATACGGTAACTAACAAAGCGTTCACATCTCTTACTACAACAGAAATCAAACGTTCACTTATTGATGATGGTGTCGCGCATTTGAAAACGACCTATAGTAATGCTTATGGTGGATTTGGGACTGCACCCAAATTTCCAAGTCCGGCAAATCTGGAATTTCTGCTTAGGGAGTATAAATACACATCCGACGAATCACTTCTAAAAATGATAACCCACACTTTAGATATGATGGCTTATGGTGGAATGTATGACCAAATCGGTGGCGGATTCCATAGATATTCTGTTGACGCGAAGTGGCTTGTTCCTCACTTTGAGAAAATGTTGTACGACAATGCACAATTGGCAAAGATTTATCTTCAAGCATATCAGATGACAGAAAAACCGCAGTATCGACGCGTTGCTGAGGAGATATTCAGTTTTGTAGCGCGTGAGATGACATCACCTGAGGGTGGTTTCTATGCAGCATTAGATGCGGAAACAGACGCTGAGGAAGGAAAATATTACGTTTGGACTGAGGATGAAATAAAGAAAGTTGTATCTAAGAAAGATGTAGAACAGTTCAATGCTGTATACGGTGTGGATAAAGGACCAAATTTTGAGGGAAAGAATGTGTTGTTTGTGCTAAATGGATCAGAATCGGAAGCATTATTACCATCACTAAAATCTTCAAGAGATACACTTTTGACTGCGCGTTCAAAACGTGAGTATCCACTGCTTGATACAAAGATTATTGTCAGTTGGAACGGCTTGATGATAGATGCCCTTGCTTATGGGTATGAGGTGTTAGGTGATGAAAAGTATCTGACCGCAGCGTCCAATGCAGCCCAGTTTATTCTTGATACTTTAACAAAGCAGAATGGAGAATTGTGGCATACATATACTGCTGATGTTGCAAGTTATGATGGATATCTTGATGATTATGCATTTTTTGTGCGTGGTCTGATAGGATTGCACAGTGCGACTGGCGAAGGACGTTGGTTGGAATCAGCGAAGACATTAACCGATAAGATGATAGATCTCTTTTGGGATACAAAAAACGGAGCTTTCTTTTATACAAAAGCAGATGCAAAACAGTTGATTGTTCGCACCAAAAAACCACACGATTCTGCTGTGCCTTCAGGTAACGCAGTGGCAGTTAATAATCTATTAATGCTTGATGCAAGTTACCGAGATTATGTAGAAAAGACATTGCGCAGCTTTACAAGATCTATGGAAGAAACACCGTCATCTTTCATGCACATGCTATATGCACTCAATGGTTATCTTAATTTAGATGAAAAAGGTGATATTTCAACACCGAAAGGCAAGTCGGAACTTGACGTATCTATTCTCCCAAACTCTCCGCTTGAAGATATAGGTAATAGCAACCCAACACAATCACTTGTAACAGCAACAGCAAAAATCATAAAACCGATCAATGATAATCATATTGAAGTGGAGATGCAGGTAAAAATAGCTACTGGTTGGCACATCAACGCTAATCCAGCAGGTCAGGACAACCTAATTCCAACGACTATCGCTGTTGCAGATGACGCGCCAGTTGTGGTTTCCGATGTCCAATATCCCAAAGGTAAATCGGTGCATTTCGAGTTTAGTCCAGATCCCGTAAACGTATATGAAAAGACATTTACGATTTCTATTCAACTCAAACAGAAACCAAATACTACGATTAACGAAGACTCAACAATCATATTAAAACTTGACTATCAACCTTGTAATGAGACAGAGTGTTCGTTCCCAGCAACATTAGACGTTCCTTTGAAGTTCCAGTAAGCGTAGGACAGTATTCAACACCATGATTTACAACTCATCTACATTTGAGCGAATCTTCTGGAATGCGTCCAAAATAAGTTGCATGTCGTCAGTCTCACCTAAAAACATGGCATGTCCGAAACTGCAGACTTCCTCATGATATACGCGTTCTGCTTCTGGACAGTGGACTTTGCTGTAATCAATGGCACGGTCACCGAGCTGTTCGCGTGGTAATCCAAATAGGTCAAATTGCTCAGGACTACCGAAAGGTCCTTCGTTATAGATGGGTTGTCCGTGAGCACCGACACCACACGGAACACCTTCTGCGCTGAGTGCTTCCAAGAAACGTCCGCGTGAAATTCCTCCGAATTCATCCGACACAAAACGGAAATCCCAGTAGTAGAAACACCACCGTGTGACCCGTTCATCACGCGGGATTGGATCGATTCCCTGTATCTCTTCCATTCCTTTAACAAGATAAGCCATATTACGTTCGCGGGTCTCTACCTGTTCATCAAGACGTTCAAGTTGACATAACAATAACGCAGCCTGTAGGTTTGTCATACGCATGTTGAGGTTAGCGACTTGTCCTGCCCTGTTTGCAAGATCCTCGTCATTTGTTAGTACCATACCACCTTCACCACACGTCAACGTTTTTCCTATCTGGAAACTGAATGTACCGAGATGCCCTATTGATCCGACACCTTTTCCGCGCCATTGGGAACCGTGTGCATGTGCGCAATCCTCAATTACCTTGAGATCGTGTTTCTCTGCAATCTCCATAATTGCGTCCATATCAGCAGGATAGCCACCATTATGGACTGGGATAACTGCCCGTGTTCGCGGTGTAATCGCTGCTTCTATAGCCTCAGGTGCGATGTTATAGGTGAGTGGGTCTATGTCAACGATAACAGGCACTGCATTGACACATACTGCTGATGTCCCTGTAGCAACAAATGTGAGTGCGGGAACGATGACCTCATCACCAGCAGTGATACCAGCTGCTTTTAAGGCACACTGCAATGCTACCGTTCCATTTGCAAGAGGAATACCGTATTTTGCATCGTGGTAGGATGCAAACTTCTCACCGACTTCATCAACTTTCTCGCGTCTGTTCCACGCACCGCTACGTAGAACTTCTAACAGTGCGTTCTCTTCTGTTTCATCATGAATGGGCCAACCTTTACCTAACCCGTGTTTGACAACAGGTTCACCACCATTTATAGCTAATTTTGCCATGTTCATGCCTTCCTTGTGATACAGTTAATTGTATGGATAATCTCTTGTTTGCGATCCATTCTTTACCTCAAAATGATTACTAATCAATTTCAATGTCCAAATGCAACTCTGGATTCTGTTTACGAATTCTACGAATTGAGGACAGATTCTGAATTGGGTTGCCCTTAATATGTAGAGCATCTAACTGCTTCAAGTTTTCAATGGGACTGATGTCACGAATTTGGTTATCTGACATATATAACAATTTTAGTTTTGTCATTCCTGCAAGTGGACTTATGTCTCGGATTTTATTTTTGCCGAGTGATAAACTTGTCATTTGTGTCAAACCAGCAAGAGGAGTGATGTCCTGTATTTCATTATCGTTTAGCGATAAATTGGTAAGACGGTTTATTTTGGTGAAAAGAGGAAGGAGATTTTTAATGTCCTTGATTTGATTGCTTAATAGTCCTAATCGCGTGAGTCGATTCAATTCTGAAAGTAGTGTTAGATCCCCGAACTGACATTCATTAAATGATAAACTGGTCAGTTGTTTTAATTCAGCGATCGGCGTAATACCGTTGATTTGAAACTTGCTAATATGTAATGAGCTAAGATGTTTCAGTTCTTTTAATGGGGATAGATCGCGGGTATGAATATTACGGAATAATAAGTCGGTAAGATGTTTCAACTCACCGAGAGGAGTCAGGTCGTTTATTGGATTTTCTCCAAGAGATAAGTAATCAAGCTGTTGTAATTTCGAGAGAGGAGTGATGTCAATTATCTGATTCTCACCAAGAAATAAGTGTGTAAGAAGTCTCAGTTCAGCAAGTGGTGTAATGTCGGTGATTTGATTTTTGTCAATCATCAACCATGTTAAGTTCTTTAAACTTGCAAGCGGTGTGATGTCACTGATTTCACCGCTGCTGATTGATAAGGTTTTAAGTTGTTTCAATTCTTTCAGAGGACTAATGTCGGTGATTCTATTACCAATTCTTCCATCAAAGGAGATTCGTATACGCAGATTTAACTCTCTTAGCCGATTTAATTCCATGAGTGGGTTGATGTTTTGTATCTCATTACCTCCGAGTGATAGATACCACAGTCGTTTCAATTCTGTGATCGGTTTTAGGTTGCTAACTCGGTTATTTTCCAGATTTAAGATATTTAACTGTGTCAAACCTGAGAGTGGTTTGAGGTCACTAATTTGATTTTTTGTCAGATTTAGAGATGTCAGGTTTGTCAACCCTTCAAGTGGCGTGACATCTTTAATTTGATTCAAAGAGAGATATAACTTCTCTAAACCTGTCGCTTTATCCAATCCTGTTAAGTCAGTTATTCCTTTGTTGGAAGCCCATAGTGATTTTAATTGTTTGAGTCTTTCTTCAGAAATAGGATCGTTTGGACTTAATCCGAGTGCTTTTCTCACTATATCGGCTAAGTTTGGGTCAGATATTATCTGAGGTTGTGAAGTAAGTGACGTGTCTTGAATCGGATTGTCTTTTGGAGGTAGACTCGCCTGTTTCTCGTTGTATTTTTGTCTACGAGTTTGTTTAATATCTTCAACCAAACTCATATCATCAATTTGATTGTTTCCAACTTCTAAATATTCCATTTGTGTTAAGTCAGTTAATGGTGTAATGTCAGTAATTCCGTTATATTTAAGTTGTAAACGTTTTAGTTTTGTCAATCCTGTTAGTGGAGAGACATTTTTGATGTCATTATAATTAAGATATAGAAATTGAAGTTCTGTCAAAGCACTGATGGGTGTGAGGTCGCTGATCTCATTCCGGTTAAGTTCTAAGTGTGTCAACGAGGTTAAACTGGCAAGTGGTTTCAGATCGTTGATTTCATTGCTGGTTAGCGATAACTCTCGTAATTTTGTCAAACCTTTGATTGGTGTTAGATTACTGATTTCATTACGTTCAAGTTTTAATTCTGATAGTCCAGTCAGGTTAGTGAGTGATGTTATGTTAATAATTTCATTGTTAGAAAGGTTCAGTTTATCCAACCTCCACAAGTTCCCAAGGCCTGATATGTCTGATATGAGATTTAGATCAAGATTTAATGACCAAAGTTGCTTTAGTCCGTTGAGCGGTGTTAGGTCGCGAATTTGATTATTCAAAAGCCGTAAATTTCTTAGATGAGTCAACCCAGAGAGCGGTGATAGGTCGTTGATTTCATTATGTTCCAGATCTATCGTACTCAATTGTTCCAATTTAGCAAGTGGAGTGATGTCCGTAATTTGATTCCGAGAAAGATTTAGGGAAATAAGCTTCTTCAATCCAGCAAGAAATGTGAGATCGTTAATATTGTTACTGTTGAGACTTAACCATTTAAGCTTCTTGAATTTTGAAAGGGTAGTGAAGTCTGTAATTTGATTGTAAGAAAGACTGATAGAATTCAACTTCTTTAAATTTGATAGCGGTGTGATATCCTGTATTTCATTATCATTAAGTCCTAATTTTTCAAGTTTACTCAATTCTGAGATGGGTGTAAGGTCATTGATTTGATTACTGTTAAGTAATAAAGATGTTAGACCCTTCGCTTTTTCTAAACATGTTAAGTCTTTTATCTTTCTGCCTGAAACTATCAGCATTGTTAGTTCTTTTAGTTTATTATCCATAATAGGTTCATCAGGTGACAAATCTAACTCTTCCCGAATGGCAGCAGCTAAATTTGGATCGGGAATATCCACCGGTTCTGGAGGGGAACAGCCTATGAACACAATGAGAAGAATAAAAGACAGGTAAATATGCTTCATGATACTATATTTCTTATTTGTAGGTGCCATCAATATCTACCTCTAACTTTGGATTATGTTTGCGTAACCGTTGAATCGGGGACATATCACGGATTGGGTTATCCTTGACAAGCAAACGACTCAAATTCTTCAAGGACTCTACAGCACTAATATCCCGAATCTGATTGTTTTTAAGTTCTAAATAACTCAGTTGCGTTAATCCTTTTAGTGGAGTGATGTCAGAAATTTGATTTTCATTCAACAATAAGACATAAAGTTCAGATAATTGTGAAATAGGAGTAATGTCAGTAATTTTGTTTTTAGTAAGTCTTAATTGTCTTAATTCTGTCAACTGTGCAAGTGGAGATATATCAGAAATTTCGCTTTCTGTGATATTCAGGAAGAATAAACGTGGTAATTCAGTCAATACAGAAGTGAGATGTGACAGATCCCTGAAATTGTTCCCTCCAACTATAATTTCCGTGAGAGTCGTTAATTCTGAAAGTGGTGTGTAGTCCTCAATATTATTGTTTATCAGTGATAAAGCTGATAAGGTTTTAAATTTCATAGGTAATGTTAAGTCACTGATTCGATTGTTATCCAAAAACAAGACGCTCAGATTATTTAAACTTGTTAGAGGAGAAAAATCACTAATCATATTATTTTCGAGACGTAATCTTTCTAATTGATTCAATCCTACTAACTGAGTCAGATCAATAATTTTGTTGTTAGATAGTGATAGCTGTTTGAGTTCTTTTTTTCCACTAAGTGATGTAATGTCGGTGATTTGATTGTTGTTAAGTGATAGGTCTGTAAGTTGTGTTAATTCCTTTATGGGTGCAATATTGTCAATTTGATTGTCATTGATTTCCAAACGGGTTAGTTTTGTTAATCCAGCGAGTGAGGTGATATCATTGATCTTATTAGAATTTAGATATAATTCTGTAAGTTCTGTTAATCCAGCAAGTGGCGTGATGTCGGTAATATGATTATTACTTAATTGGAGATCTTCAAGATTTATATGTCCTTTAAGCGGCGATATATCTGTAATAAGATTATTATCAAGCGATAAGGTCGAAAGTTCTTTCATATCTAAAATCGGATTCATGTCAGTTATCTGATTATTACTGAGTAATAATGCTTTAAGGGAACTTAATCCAGTAAGCGGAGAAATATCACTAATATTGTTCCTTTGTAGGAAAAGGAGCTGGAGGGATTTAAAACCACTAAGTGATGTGATGTCGGTGATTTGATTATAATAAATAGATAAACGATTAAGTTGTGTTAATCCTCTGAGAGGTGTGACATCATTTATCATATTGTTTGATAGTTTTAAATCCTGAAGTTGTGTCAATTTTGCAAGTGGTGCGATGTCTTTGATCTCATTATTACTAAGGTTCAAACTTATAATTTGCGTCAATTTTCCGAGAGGAGAGATGTCTGTTATATTGTTATTATCCAAGGAGAGGTATGTAAGTTCAGGCAAATTTTCAAGCGACACAACAAAAGATGTTAAATCTCGAATGTTATTATTCCTCAGATTTAATTGTCTAAGTTTATTAAATCCACTGATGAATTCGATCTTTATGATTTGATTCCGTGCAAGCGATAATTTTGTCAGTTGTCCCAATCCTGCAAGTGGGGAAAAATCACTAATTATATTATTGCTTAATTCCAGTTCGTTCAACTGTGTGAGTCCTGCAAGGGGTGTCAGGTCATCTATGAGATTGTCTGCAAGGTTTAAGTCTATCAGTTGAGTTAGACCTGTGAGTGGAGTCAAATCATTGATTTTATTACTGTGAAGGCTTAAGGTAGTGAGTTTTTTTAACTCTGTTAGCGGGGTAATATCATGAATTTCAGTTGATGAAATCCTTAATTCCTTGAGTTGTGTTAATCCAGCAATAGGTGAGATTTCGCTGATTTTGGTGCCATACAACAATAATTTCGTTAGTTGTGTCATATTTTCAATAGGTGTTAGGTCTTTGATTGGCATGAAATTAAGGTTTAATTCCTTAAGTAGTGTCAAATCTGCAAGAGGTGAAAGATCAGTGATTTGGTTCCAGGACAGATTTAACGATTCAAGCTTTGTTAATTCTTTGAGTGGTGTAATGTCATTAATATTATTAGAATTGAGGAATAGGTCTGTCAGCTGCGTTAATTTTGATAGCGGTTGGATGTCTTGAATACCGCTTGATACGAGTGTGAGGTGCGTTAGATTTGTCAATTCGGCTATCGGTGTAATATCACCTATTTTATTACCACTGAGGTCTAAATGTGTCAGCTGCTCTAACCCTTTAAGTGGTGTAATGTCCACAATCTGATGTATTCTAAGTAATAACTCCGTTAATCCCGTCATTTTTTCTAAGCCGGTTAAGTCGCTTATTTGACTGTTGCTTGCATTAAGTTTTTCAATTTTTTTCAGATCCTTTTCGCGGATGGGTGTATCTTCATCCAAATTGAGAACTTCCCGAATGGCAGCAGCTAAGTTTTGGTCAGGAATTTCTACAGGTTCTGGAGGGGAACAGCCAGCATAAATTATTAGTAATATAAAAAACAGGCAAATATGTTTCATGATGCTTAATTCCTTTATCGTATTATACTGAATGAATTATAGCAGCTTAAGCAGTTGTAATCTATACAATCTGGATACAATTAGTCTTGAAGATTATGACTGATTCCGTTATAGTTTATGTATGACAATACCAAATGGGACACTCACTGCGATTGAGGGAATACAGGTCGGACACGAAACAGATATGACTGCACGTACAGGGTGCACCGTTATCCTCTGTCCGGAGGGAGTAACTGCAGGTGTTGATGTTCGTGGTGCTGCACCCGGCACACGAGAAACAGAATCTATTCGTCCGGGTCGTTTAATTCAAAAAGCACATGCCGTCTTACTGACTGGTGGAAGTGCTTTTGGGTTGGATGCTGCTGGAGGTGTTGTCCAATATCTTGAAGAGTATGGTATAGGATTTCCTGTTGGGTCTGTTCGTGTACCTATTGTTCCTGCTGCAGTCATCTTTGACTTACATGTCGGTGATGCTAATGTTCGTCCTAATAAACAGATGGGGTATCAAGCATGTCTCAATGCAACATCTGAACCTGTAGCAATGGGTGCTGTCGGTGCAGGCACTGGTGCAACCGTCGGTAAAGCACATGGTGTTATTCCATCTCCGGGTGGTGTAGGTTCTGCGTGTATAAATCTTGATAACGGTCTAACAGTTGCTGCTCTCATGGTTGTGAATTCACTTGGTAATGTTATTGATCCTTCAACAGGTGAGATAGTCGCTGGTGGAAAAAAAGACGGTAGTTTCGTAGACGTCACGGAACGCCTTTTAGATGCGAATATTGTTCCCGGGACAAATACGACTATTGGTGTTGTTGCGACAAATGCAGTACTTTCTGTTACAGAAGCAACACGAGTTGCTGAGATGGCACATGACGGAATGGCGCGTGCCATTCGTCCATCGCACACTATGTTTGATGGAGATACACTCTTCACTCTTGCTACAAGGTTACATATCGACTGCAACGTGAATACTGTCGGTATCCTCGCTGCGGAAGTTGTTTCTGAGGCGATTGTTAAAGCGGTTACGACCTTTTCCGTATCTGATATGTAAAGTTATAATCCCATTAATTCATTTGTGATGGGACTTCTTGTATAACAGGAATTACATAACTGCGAATCCGGAGTTCGTCATGAATTTCAGTTTCTACCAGTGGAACAGGTTCACTACGGTGGTCAAATACAATGTAATAACCTTCATCAGCACCTTCCAATTTTAGATAGGTAGCGAGTTGTTTCTTACCTGCTTGATAGTGTCTCTCTCCTTCCCATATTTTGGTTTCAACGATATACTTTCGTTGATTGTGGAGAATGAGCAAGTCCATTCTTCCACGTCCAGTTTGAACTTCAAGATACATATTACCACGTACTAAACGTACAAACTGATCAAGATATGTGAAAAGTAGATACTGACCGACAAATTCCTGTGGAGTTTGTGGTACTTGAAGAAGACGATGTCCAGCGCGTGTAATAAAATCCTGAAAATTATCAAGAAGCGGTTGCATCTGAATCTGACCCTCTGAGGTTAGATAATCTAAGAAAGTATTTGCTGTTTCATCAGAAAAGTATTCATTCTCCAATCCGTTAATAAGTGGTTGAAACGTCTGCATGATACGATGGTGATATATTGGGTTGACAATTTCACACATACCGTCAGAACCTTCTGCAATTATTCCGTAAGTTGTGAGTTCATCAATAAGTTCATTATCCAGATTGAATCCTATACCTTTATCATAGGAAACAATATTCATCAGTATACCTTCAAAACTCGGATCTCGCCGTATATTACTTATAAGATGATCTATGTTAGTATTCCGTTCACGAAGGAGTCGCGTGTGTGCTTGTGTAAAGTGCTGCATTTGAAGCGTATCAGTTACTGGGATATTTAGTTCATCAGTGAGAATTTGTGCTAATCTATTCACGAGAAACGGTTGACCAGCCGTATGTTTGTGGATTGCTTCAATTACATCAGGAGTAATATTATGCCCGACTTCTTGCATATATTGAGCAAAGAGTTCACGAACTTGTTCCAGAGTAAAGTTCGGTAAGGCAAATTCGTCTTGTATGTTAAATGGTGAGATGGACCGATCATAGTTGAGTTGTGCAATGCTTTTCACCCCAACGATTCCAAGACTATGGATACATCGTGTTTCTGGATCAGATAGATAGATACGACGTAACGAGTGAAGAAAATCAGACACTGCATCTTGTGGGATCCCATCAAACTCGTCAATAATGATAATGATTCGTTGGTTTTCTAATATTACCGCAAGTTTTTCAAAAAAATGTCTCAACGCAACGTGATTGATAATTTCTATGTTCTCAAGAAATTGGGAAAGTTGATCAGATAGCTGCATGTCCCGTTTTTTGAAGACTTCCTCAATTTCTTTACGAATATCTTGGTATAGGTAGTTATAAAAGTCGGAAGAACTGACGTTTTTATACTCTTCAAAATCCAGTTGAATTGGAAAATAGATTGAGTCTTCACCTGTGAGAGCATTTAATGCCCATCTAAAAAAAGTAGTCTTGCCAGTCTGTCGTGGAGCAAAAATTACGATATAACGTCCCTGTTTTACGCGGTTAACGAAATCTGAGATTTCCATCTTTCGTCTAACCACGTAGTTCCGAACAGGTGTTACAGGACCTTGAGTCTCAAAAGTTCTCATAATCATACCTATTTCAGTTTTTATTATGTAATTCTATCACTATATCGTGTGATTATCAATTCTTATATCTAAATTGGAACGCCTTGCATTGCATCTGGGATGTCAATGCCAAATTCTTTTAGCACAGTCGGGGCAATGTCGTATATGCTTTTCGTCCGGTGAAGTCCGTGCAGGTGTCTGTTCCCATTGATGATAAACATACCCATTTCAGCATGGTTACAATCGTCAGGACCGGTATCGTTTTCATAAGTATAGATGCTATTGTATCCAACACTTCCGACAGAACGCCAATAGAGATCGCCGAAGTAGACAATAAGATCTGGTGGAATGTTGTTACACTCACGATATATCTCCTGCGGTTTAAATACCCGCGTATTGATATTCTGCCCCGATTCGTCTGTAATTCCCTCAAGTTGCGTTTTTAACTCATCACGAACGATTTCATAATCCTCTGCTTTGACAATACCATTTGGTTCTCTACCAACAACGTTGAGAAAGATCCGACCATAATAGCCCCCTTCTCCCCATGCCATTGTCTGATCCCAATCTACCATATCAGGAGTAAACCGTGTTATATCTTTCGGCTCGGTCTTAAGTGTCAGATAACCGTGTTTCCTTAGCCATTCATTGACACATATACCACCATCCATCCTTTTCGCACCATGATCAGAAACAATTATAACAGTCGTTTCCTCATCAACACAGGACAACATTTTCCCAAGTTTTTCATCAAGTGTGCGATAGTAGTTCCGCATCGTATTTGTAAATGGTGAATTCGGTTCATATTTAGGATGTGTTTTGTCCCAATAACGCCAAAATGCGTGATGAAGTCGGTCAGAACCCATTTCCACCATCATAAAGAAGTCCCACGATTTTTTTTCAAGTAGATACCTTGCGAATTTGAAACGCGCACGTGTCATTTTCAGTAACTGCATTTCCAACTCAGCACGTTTATCCGTGCGAAAATGTGGTATATCAATCATGTAGTCTCGTGCAATTTGCGCAATTTCTCGTTTCAGTCGTGGTGGAAATGTCCACTGCAGATTGGTTTCTGTCAAAGGATAGTTTGGATCAACTGGTGTTAGAAAACTGGTAACCATCCATCCGGGGAACTGTTTGGCAGGATAGGTGAGTGGCACACCTAAAACGACAGAACGTTTTTGTTCTTGTCCAAGCAGTTCCCAGAGTGTTGGTACTTTGATGGCATCTGAATTGGGAATGGTGAGTGTATCATAAGTATAATCTTGACGGTTACGAAAGCCGTAGATACCGAGTTCACCCGGATCACGACTTGTCATCATACACATCCACGCAGGTACGGTGATAGGTGGGATAGTGCTTTCCAATTGTCCATAGACACCTTCCTGCATCAACCGTTGTGTATTTGGCATGTCGTCTTTGAATGCATCAAATACCAATTCAGGGGCAGCACAATCCCATCCGATAACCATCACCCGTTTTTTCATGCTTCTTCCTTATGCCCAACGCGGTTTTCTTCCACCCAATCGCTGCTCACTGAGATTCCACAATTCAGCTAAACCGAGTTGTCGGATGTGGTCTATACCAGCGATGCAAGGATCGTTTATTCGTTTTAACCATTGGTGAAGTTCTTCCTCTAACTCATCCCGAATTGATTGTGAGTTCGCATCATCAATTAGGTTGTTCATCTGAAACGGGTCATTATCGTTATCGTAGAGAAGCCAACCTGTTCCATCGTAATGGCGCGCATAGGTATAACGGTGAGTGCGGACTCCTCGCCATTCGGTGAGACCGAAATTGTTACCCTCTCCCCCATGCATAGGCAATTCAAGCAAAACGGATTGCGGTTCGTCAATTTCCTTTCCAAGCATTGCATCTGAAAGGTCAATACCTTCAACACCTTCAGGAATTGGCAAATCACACAAAGATAGCATTGATGGCATAAAATCAACAAGGCTTAGTAAGGTATCGCGGGTAACCCCTGTTGGAATTTTGCGTGGATAACGGATCATAAATGGTATACGGCTTGATTCGTCCCACGGACGTTCTTTTCTGTTGTGTCCGTGGCTACCAAGCATATCCCCATGATCAGATGTATATACAAGGATAGTATCTTCAGCAATCCCGATTTCATCAAGGGCTGTCATCAAGCGACCTAAGTTATCGTCTAATGCAGTGATATGTGCGTAGTAACCTGATATATCCTTACGTATTGCGGGTGTATCTACAGCGTTTGGACGCAACTGGATATCCTCGGGTGGATACATCTCTTTATATTTTTCTGGGACATGTTCATAAGGATTGTGCGGTGGTCCCCAACTGACATATAGACAAAAAGGTTCATCAGCGTGGTCGCGGCAGTATTGTATAGCTTGATCGGTTTGAAAATCTGGTTCATAACCCTCAATCTGCATTTTGTTCCCATCGGAATCGTGATAAGGTGCGTTGAAATAGTTATGATGGCAATTCCATCCAACCCAATGGTCAAAACCGAACCGCATCTCAGGTGTAATAAACTTATCTCTTGGAACCCCTCCGAGATGCCATTTGCCGATATATCCTGTTTCGTATCCAATATCTTTATATACCTGTGCGATACCTGTTTCTGTCAATGGAAGTGGTAAGTCGTTGGAAACTGCTTTGTGGCTTAAGGGATGTTTCCCTGTCATCAAAGATCCGCGCGCAGGCACGCATATCGGGACGTTGGTAAAGGTGTTTGGAAAAAACATGCCTTCCTGTGCAAGTTGATCCATAGCGGGAGTTTGTACTTGTGGATTGCCTGCACATCCGACATCACATTGACGGTGCTGGTCTCCAAATACGAAAATTAAATTAGGTTTACGTTCCATCATTTCTCCTATTACTGTTAACATTGAGGTATTATGCTAATATTTCTATTACTGCAGCCATGTATATATTTTCCGCAGTACGCTTTCACTCCGTGTCCATAGTGAACGTTTGTATGGTGAAATAACTTTAGTATAACTACTAAAGTTAGTCTTTTTGGCACGATATTGTTCTTTGTGTGCAATTAACCCTTCATTTTCTGGAGGTGATGCTCCAAAATCAACCCATTCATAACCTTCCTTACATGCCCATGTGATAATATGATGAAAAATAGCATTATTTGGACGATATTGTAAAAACTCAGGTAATGATGCCTCACACCATAAAGTCACAGTGTGATTATAATATAGATAGAGTAGTCCGGCTATTATTCTTTCTTCATAAGAAGCAATTGCAAGTTTAGCAATACCTTGCTGAAGGAGCATCTCCATAAGCTTGCGTGGTTTCGGTGTCCCACCTAAACGTTTAACGGTCATTAGGTACATATCATAGAAATCAGTCAAGTCTTCGATTTTTTCAGTGACGGTGACTTGTACACCTGATTTTTCTGCCTTACGGACTGCTCCACGTACTCGTTTATTATATGCAGTCCAAATAGAATCGATATTTTCATTGGTCTTTAATATATGTGTAAACCTTTCGGTCGATTCATATCCGAGTTCTGTGAGAAAGTCACCGTATGTTTGGGTTTCATCTGGTGAAAACGTCCAATACAATTCACACCACCCATTTTCTGTTGCTTTAGTTTCAATATAGGACACAATTGCAGAAATCAATTTGATTTGGTTAACTTTTACCGAATCAATGATTTGGGGTCCCCCAAACAGGTTCCACGGTATTGATTGCCATAAACGGATACCCGGTATCGGTTGAAAAACAAACGCAGGTATTCCACCGATCAACTTGTTATCTTCCTTGACAAGTAGATATACCGGATCAAGTTGTTTGAAAGAATTCGTAAGCGTATTTCGCCATGTAGCACTTTGGAATGCGGTGGTATTTGTGCTTTGTTGGATTAAAGAATCCCATACATTTACGTTTTGGGATGTAATAGGTTCTAAGGTATACACATGCACATTGTAGTTGAAAATGTGGTTTTTGACAAGTGCACCTTTTTGTTAAGGTATGTAAAGTTTCTTGCATAAAAATAACAATGGAAACATCATGCACAGAATTTCAGATATCAGATTTGACTGCGAATTGTTTGTTTTTGTCTTATAATTTCATTGGAATTATCCTCCGATTTAAAAGTTACCGTTTTGTGCCTAATTTCTGCATAACGGTAACTTTTGGTATTTTTCACTGGTTTTAGTTCCTGTCTGGGTTTATGGATTGTTTTTATAACTTTTTTTGAATGTAAAAAAAATCAAAAACGGTAACCTTTGTTCTGCTTGATTTTTGTCTGTTTTTTGAATTGTCTAATATCCTGTCGGAGGTCGCTTCGCTCGCTCCGACCTACGAATCGTGTTGTTTTCCTCCGTATTAAAAAGATACAGTTTTGTGCCTTTTTTTACATAACTGTATCTTTACTGTGTTGTGGTCTGGTTTTAGTTCCTGTCTGGGTTTATGGGTTATTCTTATCGGTTTACTGTGTAAAAAAAAACTTGAAAAACTGTATCTTTTGTTTTTGGCTATTTGTCGGAGGTTCCTTCTACAAAATGTAAGATGTCGGAGGTCGCCTCTACAGAATGTAAGATGTCGGAGGTCGCTTTGCTCGCTCCGACCTACGAACACGGTTATGTTGGGGTTGTATGTGGTTGTGTTTTTCATAGTGATAGTATTATAACACGTGGTTTGGGAGGTTGGAAGGGAGACGTGGGGTTCGGAACAATACGTTTCATGTATGTTTCATGTATGTTTCAGTTTTCAGTGGTCAGTTTTCAGTTTTCAGTTTTTTGTCAGAATCGAGAAAATAAGCAAACATCAAAGCTGGTTTAGTTAATGCAAACGTGAGTTTGATAATTAGACACAAATGTAGATGTAGGTTGAGTAGAGCGGAGCGAACCCCATAAATCAACGTTGTGAATGCCCTGTTGACATTCGCCGCGCTCCTACAGAATGTAAGATGTCGGACTTAGAAGCCCTTCCAGAAGAAAAAATCAAGAAATTTTTTCTTAAACTGACAACTACGAGTTTCGTTCTTCAACTCAACCTACAATCTCATTCACTTCTGATATACCAAACTCATGTTATATCTAATAAACCACTTGACTTTTTCAAAAACTTTTGGTATCCTTAATATGTAAATGACTGCGTAGGAAATTTTGATTATATTGGTGAAATATCTGACAATACAATAAACGTTTAAGTAACGCTATAAAAAACTTTGAATGGAGTGTAGATGTGAACTTTTTGACGAAAAGATACAGTTTTATTACTTGTTTTAGTATGTACATTATTATCTTCGGAACTATCTTGCTGACTGGTATATGTTCGGCTGAAGACCTAATCCTGCACTTATCCTTTGATGAAATAAATGGGGATGTGGTAAGTGATTTGTCAGGATACAATAATGATGCAGAGTTCAATGGCAACCATAAATTAGTTGATGGTATGTTTGGAAAAGCGATTGAGTTAGATGGAGCATCGTGGGGAGAAGTTGAAGATCACGATAGTTTGCATGTTGTTGATGGTATTACGGTTGAATTCTGGGCAAATTTGCGTCCAAGCGCTGGTGGAGCAGGTTCAGATGTTCAGACAGGTGTTGAAAAAGGAAACTCTTGGAAAGCTGGATTATTTACGCTTGCTGCATGGTATCGTGGAGGCTCGCTTCTTCAATTCTTCGATTTACCTGATAATTGTCGTGAACATAATATTGGCGATAACATACAGGATGAAACATGGCACTTCCTTGCAGGCACTTGGGATGGTACCACAATTAAGTTGTATATTGATGGTGAACTCAATAAAGAATTGGAATGCAAAGGAAAGCTGACATCTAACAATGAACCGCTTTTTATTGGTGCTCGTGGTGGAAACCAACGATTTGTCAATGGTGCCCTTGATGAGATAAAGATCTATGATTATGCGTTAACCCAAGAGGAACTGATGTTGGATATGGATAATCCGAGTGCTAATGTTACTCCTACTGACGACAAGTTAACGACAACATGGGCACGTATCAAATCACGATGAACAACAAAGGAAAATTGATGAAGACTTTTGCATATCTATTAGTATTAATTGCTATATTTCAAATCATAACAGGTTGTGCACTATTGCCTTTTGGAGGGGAGGAATCCCCACAGGAACAGGTTGCTGTCGTCAAAACTGTTAAAGGGACATTCGTTGTAGAGTTCTATCCAGAATCTGCCCCCAAAACAGTCGAAAACTTCATAAAATTGATTGACCTAAAGTTCTACGATGGATTGATATTTCATAGGATATTGAAAACACCAGGTTTGAGTGTCGTTCAAGGAGGATGTCCGAATGGAGATGGATATGGTGGTCCAGGTTGGACTATTGTTGACGAGTATACGAATCCAAACCAACGGAAACATCTAAGAGGTACTATAGCAATGGCGCGACCAGATAGACCGAATTCTGCGGGAAGTCAGTTCTACATTTGTCTGAAACCACAACCTCATCTTGATGGAGGTTATACTACATTCGGTAGCGTTATACAAGGTATGGAAGTCGTTGATAACTTAGTAATGGGTGATGTCATCACTAAAATCCGATTGGAGGCAAAGTCAAAGTATGTTAAGTCATCAGAAAGTTAAGCAATATCCCATCTTACTTATCGTATTGTCATGTCTGTCTCTGCTTTTTCTTTTCAGTTGTTCACAACAAAACAAAGAGACATCAGAAACCACTACAGAAGAAACTGCACAACCTGAGGCTGAAACACAACAGACAGTTATCAAACCTGCGGAGGAACCTGCGGAAGCAGAGAGGAAGATTATCCGTGATATAGATCCCGCGAATGCAATAGCTGTTATACAAACTGCGAAAGGTAATATAGAGTTTGAATTCTATGCCTCCGATGCCCCATTAGCATCAAAGAATTTTATCAAAAACGCGAACAGTGCGAATTACAGAAATGAGCATTTTCATGATGTTCAGGAGCTTTTCATCCAAGCAGGTTCCAAACTTGCTAATGATACAATACCGATTGAAAAAAGTGATCATCAGCTTGTTAGAGGTGTCGTACTATTGGCAAAGACCCCTGGGGAAACTGTTTCTGATGGAGATGAATTCTTTATTTGTAAGGATGCAATAGCATTGGATGAAGACTATACAACTCTCGGTAAAGTAATCAGTGGTTTAGAGGTATTAGATAGTATTGTAAAGTATGATAAAATATTGGATATTACAATACGTGAACGCACTGAGGAATAATTGTTATAGGATGTTCCTTCATATATTTACAGTCCTATATGAAAATTGAAAGGAAAATTGAATGGCATTCACTGTTATTCGGACAGCACGTCCGAGCCCTGTTTGGCAAGAGAGTTATGTACGCATTGAAAAAGGTCAACGTCTCGTAATTGATGCTGAGGGTGCATGGTCACCGGATTTGCAAAATCGAACGGGATGGTGTGGTGCTGACGGTGTCCCAAAAACACCAGGTGGAGATGGCTACCTTTTACCAGGGACCAACATTGGTGCGTTGATTGCAAGAATCGGGAGTAGCGTATTCGCTGTTGGGTCACGATACGATAATCCTGCCCCTGCAGACGGTGTTATTTTTCTGGCTATGAACGAAAATCCTAATAATAACAATCAAGCGGGAAGTCTACTTGCACAAATTATTATTTTTGAAGAATAATATCACTAATCCATAAACAATATATTAATGCCCTAACGATACATTCTCATTGAAGTATTTATGTCAGATCAGGAGAAGTTAAATGGAAGATAACACAACTCAAGAGGAAACACAACTCCCATCTGTAGATTTTATTTCTTTTATTACGGATCTTGTTACAACAACTCATCTATATCTTCAAGGATTTAAGGACCCTGAAACTGACAACGTTATTATCAATCTCGGATTAGCAAAACGAATGATTGATACCATAGAAATGCTTGAAGAAAAAACTAAAGGCAACTTATCAGCACCGGAATCAAATTTTTTGGCAAATTCTCTGTATGATTTGAGAATGGGATATGTCCGTGCTGTCAATAGTCAAAAGGATTCCCCAGAACAAGACTTAGCAGCACCAGAAGAAGAACGTGAAGATGATGTATCAAATGAGGATAACAGAACACCTGAGTTAGAAGAAACAACAAACGAAGAATAAGCAGCAATTCCTGATAGATCTGCCATTTCTAACCGATGTCTATGATATTTTCTTGTAAGACACATAAGAACGGAGGATAATGTTTTACCAACGTAAGATTATTATTGCCGTTTGTCTATTGTTAGGTCTTCTTACCATAGGAACAATCGGTTTTTCAATTCTTGAAAAAGATAATCCACATCGCGATTGGGGTATTTTCGACTCCGTATGGCTGACCGTAATAACGGTGACTACAGTCGGCTATGACGATATGGATATAAGTTTTCCAGGACAAGTATTCACGCTGTTTTTAATCTTCGGAGGTATTGGTGTTTTTTTCTATAGCATTACCTTAGCAACAACCTACCTACTTGAAGGACAATTACTGAGTTTTTTCAAACATAGAAAAATGGCAAGAGATGTAGAAAAATTATCAAATCATTATATAGTCTGTGGAATCGGTGACACTGGTATACATGTAGTTGAAGAGATGTTGAAAGCAGATGCCCATTTCGTTTGTATTGAATTGGATGAGGATCGTTTAGAACACATCGCGGAAACCCATAATTTATTATACCTTCACGGAGATGCTACTGATGACGATATGCTTCTACGCGCTGGTGTGGAACGTGCTAAAGGTCTTGTGGCATGCCTTAGTCGTGACCAAGATAACCTGTTTGTTGTCATTTCAGCAAAAAAACTCAATCCAAGTCTACGTGTCGCTTCCAAAGCAGTAGAGAATAACTCCTTAGCAAAATTAGAGACTGCAGGTGCAGACGAAGTCGTTTTACCAGACCATATCGGTGGAATTAGACTTGCCTCAGGCATACTTGAACCTCATCTAATAGACTTTTTTGCCAAGATGCAGGTTAATAGAAAAACAACACGTTTTGCAGAATCTATTATACAACCAGATTCTTTACTTGATGGGATTACCATAGAAGATGCCCGTATCAAAGAAGAAACAGGATTGGTTGTTATCGCAATCCGAAGTAAAGATGGTGAATATATCTACAATCCTGATGGAAATTGGAGAATAGAGGCTGAGGATGCATTGTTCGTAATATCCGATCCAAAGCAACTGCAATTGCTTCATAAACTCACCGAAGATACACGATAAAAAGATTTACTTTCTATATTTAATAACATATAAAATGTCATATCTTTTCTGATATGATTCATAGAGTGGAAACTGGGGAGAGAACTAGGATAGAATATAAATGCTTGCAACTGTTCTCAGTAGCGCGGTGTTAGGTATTGATGCTTATGTTGTCAAGGTAGAGGTGGATGTATCAGATGGTTTACCAGCATTCAGCACAGTCGGTTTACCGGACAGTGCTATCAAAGAGAGCAGAGATAGGGTTATAGCTGCAATAAAAAACTCTGGGTTTTACTTTCCACCCAGCAGAATTACTGCCAATTTAGCTCCGGCTGATATTCGAAAAACAGGTTCTGCATTTGATCTCCCTATTGCAATCGGCGTTATGGCAGCCACGAATCAAGTGGATTTAGCTAATCTTGAAAGCACTATGGTTTTGGGTGAACTCGCTCTTGATGGTACCATTCGGAGTATACAGGGAGGACTTCCAATCGCAATAGCAGCAAAACAGAATGGTATAAAGAACTTGATTCTACCAGCAGCAAATGCGAAGGAAGCAGCAATTGTTGATGACTTGAGTGTTTTCCCTGTTGAAAGTCTAACTGATGCTGCTGCCTTTCTAAACTCTGCAAAAGAAATATCACCAGAAACATACACTCTAAGTAATGCAGTAAATTCAGAAGATACACAAACATATCTTGACTTAATTGATGTTAAAGGACAGGAACATGTGAAACGTGCAGTTGAGGTAGCAGCTGCGGGAGGACACAATATAATTATGATCGGACCCCCTGGGTCCGGTAAAACGATGATTGCTAAACGGATTCCTTCAATCCTACCGAAGTTATCCACGGATGAATCTTTGGAAACTACGAAAATTCAAAGTATAATCGGTGTTCTACCGAGTGATACTCCGTTAGTTACAACTCGACCATTTCGTTCACCACACCACACGATTTCTGATGCTGGATTGATCGGTGGAGGGAATGTTCCTCGTCCGGGAGAGGTAAGTCTTTCACATAACGGTGTTCTCTTTCTTGATGAACTTCCAGAATTTCGTAGGAACGTGCTTGAAGTCATGCGACAACCGTTAGAAGATGGACATGTGACAATTTCAAGGGCTGCTGCATCACTCACATATCCTGCAAATTTCATGTTAGTTGCAGCGATGAACCCTTGTCCTTGTGGTTTCTTTAGCGATCCAAATCGAGAGTGTAAATGCACACACAAACAGATACAGACGTATGTTTCACGTATATCTGGTCCGCTGTTAGATAGGATTGATATCCAAGTTGAAGTACCAGCAGTGAAATATGCTGAACTTTCAGCAGAGGTGACAGGAGAAGCGTCACCTATTGTTCGTAAACGTGTGGAAGCTGCACGTCGTTTGCAACATCAACGTTTTGATGGAACATCTATACATGCTAATGCTAATATGGAATCCAAGCAGATCCGTGAATATTGTAAGATTGAATCACAGGCACAAGACTTGTTGCGTATCGCTATCAATCAGTTAGGTTTGAGTGCAAGAGCGTATGACCGTATTTTGAAAGTATCGCGCACAATTGCAGACCTTGACGAGAACCCAAGTATAGATGCGGTACACGTCTCTGAAGCAATACAATATCGGAGTTTAGATCGGAGCTTTTGGAAAAAATAAAATCACTCTCCAGTGTGCAGTAAATAGAGTTAAGAAAACATTACAAGATATCAAGGAGACCGAATGCAACCCAATTTTATTATTTTTTTGACAGACGATCAAGGCTACGGTGACCTTTCCTGTATGGGTGCTACAGATTTCAGAACACCGCATCTGGATAGAATGGCTTCTGAAGGTATCCGTTTTACAGATTGGTACTCCAATTCACCTGTCTGTTCACCATCTCGTGCTGCGTTATTAACCGGACGGTATCCGTGCCATGCAGGTGTTCGTTCTATCTTAGCAGGACACCGAACAGCAACGGGGTTGCCACCTTCCGTACCTACACTGGCGACAGCACTTAAGGAACTCGGTTATTATACTGCAATGTCCGGAAAATGGCATCTTGGACTTGCAGAAGGTTCACGTCCAGAAGATCATGGGTTTGACGATTGGTTTGGATTTTTAGCGGGTTGCATCGATTTTTATTCACATATCTTTTATTGGGCATTGGGACGACCCGATTTTGACCAAACGCATGACCTATGGGAAAACGGAGAGGAAATATACAGAAACGGTGAATACTTTACTGAGTTGATAACTGAATATGCAGTGAGATATATTCGAAATGCAGTTGAGCAAAATAAGCCGTTTTTCCTGTATGTACCTTACAATGCCCCACACTACCCAATGCATGCACCCCAGGAATATGTTGATAGGTTTCCCAATCTACCTTGGGACAGACAGATTATGGCAGCAATGTTAAGTGCAGTTGATGATAGCGTTGGTGAGATTTTCGCTGAACTTGAACGACTTGGTGTTGCTGAAAATACCTTCTCCTATTTCCAGAGTGACAACGGACCATCGCGCGAAACACGAAATTGGTTAGATGGTACACAAGACCCATATTATGGTGGAAGTGCAGGCAAACTTAAAGGACATAAATTCAGCCTCTATGAAGGTGGTATCCGCTCACCAGGGATTATGAAATGGCCTAAAGAAATTCCTCCCGGAAACGTATTAAGTCAATCAAAACTAATGGGTGCAGCAATGGATGTGTTTCCGACTTTTCTATCCGCCGCTGATGGAGATCTCTCCAAATATGAACTTGATGGGAAAGACTTAATACCGATGGTATGTGATGGTCAATTCTCTCCGCACACTGATATTTTTTGGGAGATGGGAAACCAGACTGCAATGCGTCGAGACAAATGGAAATTAGTACTTAATGGTCGATTAGTTGAAGGTGCACCACCCGAAGACGATGTTCACCTTGCAAACCTTGAAACCGATATGGGTGAAACGACAAATTTGAAGGATGAACATCCTGAAATCACCGCTGAACTGACAGAAGTGACACAAACATGGCGACAAGGTATAGAAAATTACTGGGAAGCACATAAAGAAGAACGCAACGGAACCACAGGTTATGTCAAAGGGTAGTGGTGTGTTATCCGACAGGCAGGATGCTTATGGACACCTGCTATATGATTTTTATAATGGTGTTGATAATGTTGAAATCGTAGAAAGAGAAGACGGTTATTTTGACACAAGTCGGATGGGACCAACCACCTATTTTGCTGAATTCTCTGATTGGGAAGACCACCAAAAAGCTGCTATAAAACATGCATGTGGACGGGTTTTAGATATCGGTTGTGGAGCAGGACGACATTCTCTCTATTTGCAGCAACAGGGACATGAGGTTTTGGGAATAGATAATTCACCATTAGCCATACAAGTTTGCAAACAAAGGAAACTTAAAAACACTTCGGCTGTTCCAATTACGAAGCTTAATTCAAAATTCGGTGTTTTCAACACTATCATTATGATGGGACACAATTTTGGTCTTGTTGGCAGTTATAAGAGGGCAAAATGGTTATTGAGACGGTTTTCTTCTATGACACCAAATGATGGTATAATTATCGCTGAGACGATGGATCCATACCGAACTGAAAATCCTATTCATCTTGCATATCATCAATATAATCGTGAGCGCGGTAGAATGAGTGGACAACTGAGATTGCGGATACGCTACAAAATATATGCTACTCCTTGGTTTGATTATCTATTCGTTTCAAAGTCGGAACTGGAAGATATACTTGTTGGAACAGGTTGGATAATTGAACGCTACATTGATTCAGACAAACCAACTTACATTGCGATTCTAAGAAAACGAGTTATGTCATGACACCTTTCAAATTCGCATTTTTTACAGACACACATCTATATCCTAATGCCACGCAAAACTACGCTGGTGGGTTGCAACAGCAAAAAAACAGTGTTGCGCTTTATGAGAAGTTAATCGAACAACTTAACGCTTTTGAACCCGAATTCGTTATTCATGGTGGAGATATTGTAAGCGGAGGAAATAGTTTTGATATGTCGGTTGAGGAATATGAAACAGCATTACATACTGTTCAAATACTTGGTGAAAGTATGAATATGCCCTGTTACTATATCCCCGGCAACCATGATCTTGACCCTGAAACTGGATCTAAAACTTCGTATTTGGAAAGATTTGGCATTAACGGAATGGGATCAACATGTTTTGTAAAAGAGAACATCAGGTTTATTCTGCTTGATTCACAAGAAGTTCCCAAAGACTTGACGCATGGGTATGTTAGCACAAACCAACTTGCTTGGGTAGAACGTGAAATGAAAAAAGCCGCAGATTACGGTGAAGAAATCCTCATTTTTTCCCACCAACTCCCTTTTCCAAGTGTGGAATTTCAAGGAATTGGTTCAAGGATTGCAAACTCGGCTGAAATAATAGAAGTCGTCGCCCCTTTTGAAAAACAGATTTTGGGATTCTTCTGTGGACATTTACATCTAAACCGTGTATTTAGAGAGCAAGGTATGTTGTGTATTGTCACATCTGGTATTATATGCTACCCGATGATGTGGCGACAAGTATTTGTATATCCAGATAGGATTGAAGTTAAGTCAATCCGCGTAGACCTACCCGATGTCTTTGCAGAATCGGAAGCCGTCAATCAAGATAATAATCTATATCTATCTGGTCGTCCCAGAGATCAAGAATTTACGATCACTCGTACAAGCGAAGACCATGTTGATTAATTGTATAACCTTATACAATTATTTGTTCCCTTTCATCTGATTGTAGATAACCAATATGATTGAAGTCAATAATCTATCAAAAAACTACGGTCCATTTCAAGCACTCAAAGAAATATCCTTTAGCGTAGACAAAGGGCAAATCGTTGGTTTTCTCGGTCCAAATGGTGCTGGTAAAACTACGACGATGCGGATTTTGACATGTTTTATGCCTGCAAGTAAAGGAAAAGCAACCGTTGCGGGGTATGATGTATTCAAAGAATCGCGCGAAGTACGAAAACGGATCGGTTATCTCCCAGAAAACATCCCTCTTTACAATGAAATGACAGTTAGCAAATACCTTACTTATATGGCAAAAATTCGAAGTGTTTCACGGAAGCAAATTAATGAAAAATTGAATATTGCTATTGAGTCGTGTGGTTTATCTGAACGAAGGAATCAGATTATTGGACAACTATCACGCGGGTTCAGGCAACGTGTAGGTTTAGCACAAGCACTCATACACGATCCGGAAGTTTTAATCCTTGATGAACCCACATCAGGTTTAGACCCACGACAGATCGTTGAAATACGAGAGTTGATAAAATCACTTGGTAAAGAGCGAACGATACTCTTCAGCACACATATCCTTCCCGAAGCAAGAATGACTTGTGAAAGACTACTCATTATCAGTAATGGTAAAATCACTGGCGATGTCTCATTGTCCAACGGTAGCACTGTATCAAGTCTTACACATAATGATGACCGTATTGATGCTAACCACAAAACACTAACGCTTGAGTTATCTGGTGGAGAACCTGATATAATAATTGATACTCTTATCAATATACCTCACGTTCTTAGTATAGAACAATCCGATGAACATGATAGTAATGCATATTATGTTCAATATGAAATCGATAAAGATGTTCGTCCAGAAGTGGCTAAAACTGTTGTCGATTCTGGATGGGATATACATGAGTTGCGCACTGATGAGATACGTTTAGAGGAACTGTTCCTTTCATTAACCTCAGAACCTACCGAGTAATCAGCTGATATCCTTCCAATTTCTATTTTATACTATCTGTAACCTGTCTTGATGTATGAGATTTGGTTCCTTTATTTATTATTCTTTTAGTAATACCATTTCTAATAAATAAAGTGCCATTTGCTGAGAACTACTTGTAGGAGCGACCTCCTGGTCGCGACCGGTAAATCAACGGTATGAATGCCATTTAGGCATTCACCGGGTCGATCCTACAGAAGAAAGATTTCCAATCAATAACAATGGTTGAATCCAGTAATGGGACAATAAATATTAGAATTGGTATAAGTATTTTAAGTAGTGTTAGTGATCTGATACGTTGTGATTCTTTCTAAACAACTATGGTTGTGGATTGAACTGACACAACGGTAAATGTAATCTGGAGTAAAAGAAGGTATTACTCTTTACAATCTAAGAGAAAAATATTTTGACATTTTTTTGACAATTTTGTATGATGGTATGAGTGGGTAAATATGATATTCACAAAGATACAGAAATGGTGAAGAACACAGAACTGAAATACGGAGGAAAGTGTATATAGCAATAATGATATATTAATGTATAGTTTTCAATATTGTTTTTCATACTACCCTCCTATATCCATAGTTCTTAGATATATTAACATCAGCTGTTAATAATAATCCTTATATTAAATTACCTATTTAACAAGCAACAATTACAGATCAGTGTTGACAAGAAGTACTGACCTTTATATGTCATCGCAGTTTTTTCTAAGTTGCAGTGATTACGCGTATGATATTTATTTTATTTTATTAACTTACTTTAGGAGAATTTGAAGAATAATGAGGATAGTTTTTATTTTTGTTTGCGTTTTGTGCGTTGCTTCGTTAATACTTTGTATGTCTGAAGCTGATGCACAGGTAGATGTTTTTGTTTATACACAGACGACTCAATGGATTGGACAACCAGCCGCTCAAGCAGAAGCTGATATCCTAATTGATATGATTGAAGGAGCAAAAGGAATTGGTAATGTAGTCAATGATCCTGCAAATGCACTTGCTGAATGGACTGAGAAACACACCGTAAAAAAAGGACAACATCTTATTGTCCTATTCGGTGATATTCCTCCAGAGATCTATCCGGTAGGCAATGCTAAACCGGAAGGTTCTATTGCAGAAGAATTCCTTGATGCAGGTAATACTTTCTCAAATAGTGCTGATTACTTTTTTTGGGGGTTGGGTAACCGAAATGCTGAAGGTGGACTGCAAAATATGATGGATATCCCAGGAATTCTTCAATGGGATGATGACACTCCTATGAAGGTTACACCTGAAGGCGAAAAACTAACACCTACACTTAAGGATTATGCATGTGATCGTCCTTTCCACATTGATCAAATCGCAAACGGTTGGGAATTAGAAATTGCATTTGCAACGAACACCGGAAAAGCAGATGGTGCCACTCGGTGTGATCCATGTATTATTAGACACACAGAAACAGGTGCGCGACTCATACAAGTCTATCAAACTGCAAATCAAGATGATCCAAAAGGTGAAGTCATTGCAGAGATTATTTTAAACTACTATCTTGAGACTGTAGGTGCTCAAGCAGTTGAACCCGAAGAAAAACTCCCTGTACTCTGGGGAAACATTAAAACCAGGAGGTAAATTTAATGCGAAATACAATTTTATTATTAACACTTGTTGCTTTAATTGCATCACCCTTGACGTTGACTTTTGGTGCAGGTGATGTGGTTATCTACACCGGAACAACACAATGGATTGATAAGGCACCAGCGGACGAACAAGCACAAATATGTGTTGACATGCTTAATGACGCGGGTATCAATAACACATGGTACAAAAGTGATGGGGATATGGATGCGTTAGCCAATTGGATGGAAGATGTAACTGACGACAATGGCTTGGATATCTGTGTTCTTTACGGTGATATACCACCTACCCTCTATCCACAAGGGAATGCTATGCCAGATGGTTCAATTGGTGAGATGTTTATTGAAAGCACTGATGGAGATGCCATCCTCAACCATGCGGATTATATGTTCTGGGGATTGGGCAACCGTAATGCTGAAGGTGGACTTCAAAACATGATGGACATCCCCGGTATCGTCATGTGGGATGACAATACACCAATGATAGTCACCGATGAAGGTAAAGATATTTCTCCAAGTCTACCTGCGATCCAGTCTGACCGACCCTTCCACATTGATCAACTTGCAAATGATTGGGAAGTTGAGGTATCACTTGCACAAAATGAAGCGGGAACACGCGCTGATCCAATTATCGTACGTGATGGCGATCGTGGAAGACTGATCCCTACCATACAAACTGCAAATGGTGATGAACCGAAAGGGGCAGTGGCTGCAGAGATTATCATTTGGCTCAAGTCAACAGTTACCTCTGTTGAACCAGATGGTAAGTTAACCACAACATGGGGTGACTTGAAAGCAATCAAATAAGAAAGATGAAACATAAGCAATTCTGTTTCATTATTATTCTTTCTATTCCCTTGCTGCTACTTTTTGCCTGTAGTGAGGGAATGGAATCACAAACCGTTGTCCCATCACCAATAAAAACCATTACTTCACCCACAGATGGTGCGGTGATGGTTTTTGTGCCATCAGGTGATTTTTTAATGGGTACCAGCGATGCTGACATTGAACTGTATAAAGAGTTATTTCCCCTTCGCGACATCTCTCGGTTTGACAATGAACGACCACAGCGCACAGTATATGTGGACGCATTCTACATTGATAAACTTGAGGTAACCAATCAACAATTCAAGCAATTCCTTTCTGACACCGGTTACAAACCCAAACACTATTTAGATTATCCTCCTCACAATACAGAAGACCAACCAGCAGTTGTCCTGGATTGGTCCGATGCTGCTGCTTACGCTAAGTGGGCAGGAAAAAGACTACCCACCGAGGCAGAATGGGAGAAAGCCGCACGTGGTACAGATGGACGTATCTGGCCCTGGGGCAATGAGTGGGATGCTACTAAACTCAGTGGAAATGATGGCACGGGTCTCATTGATGGGTATGTACTCACTGCTCCTGTTGGTCAGTTTCCACAAGGGGCAAGTCCTTATGGTGCACTTGATATGGCTGGTAACCTGTGGGAGTGGGTTTCTGATTGGTATACTCATGATTATTACGAATATGCACCAAATAAGAATCCATTGGGACCTGAATCTGGGGACGGACATGTCCTAAAAGGTGGTGGATGGGCAGAGAATTTAGATTTTACACGTTGTGCTAACCGTTTTGGTGGAAACCCAGGGTCACTGATAATTGGATTTCGCTGTGCTATGGACACAACACAGTAAAATCAACTTATTCCATACATGCATTCCTTAGTATAAGCAACATACGACATCATTCTTAAAAATGCATAGAGGATTGATATCCATGTTACAAAAACATCGATTTTATGTTTTGTTTCTCTTTTCTGTTTTATTGTGCTATGGGTATGTTAGTTTTGCACAAGTATCTAACGAATTCTATGTGCGAGGAATACAGGAAGTAAGACAAGGGAAATATGATCTTGCCCTGCTAAATTTTCAACGCGCAATTGAACAGGATCCCAATTTTGCCAAAGCACACGCTGCTTTAGGAACTACTCATCTACAACTCGGTAATTATGCTAAGGCAGAAACTGCCCTAAATCATGCCTTGACGATTACACCTGGCTTAATGCAAGCAGAAACAAATCTTGCACATCTATATGTAAGAACTTCCCGTCTTGACAAGGCAATTGAAAACTATAAAAAACTAACGAAAGATCATCCAAAAGCGGTTAGCATTTGGTTGGGTCTTGCTTCTGCATATCAGCAAAAAAACATGTTTCAGGATGCAATAAATGCATATCATGTTAGTCTAAATCTTTCACCAAACCTACCGGAAGCAATGACAAATCTTGCAGCGTGTTATGAAGCAATTGATCAACTTGACCAAGCAATCCAATACTACAAACGCGCGATAAATCTGAATCCTAAACTCCCAATGCCAAATGGCAACTTGGGAGCAATCTATTCTAATCAGGGGGAACTTGATAAAGCCATACCACTATTGGAAAGTGCAGTGCGATATGATCCCAATTTTACATCTGCCCGTTTTAACCTTGGTTTAGCCCTCATCAAAAAACGTGAATATCAGCGTGCTGCAGATACCTTCCGTGTTGTTATTGCACAACAATCAGATCATACCGGGGCATACTATAATCTTGCACAGGCACTGTTCAGGTTGAAACAAGCAGATGAAGGTAAAAAGGTGATGGAAACATATCAGCATTTAAATAAAATAGCAAAAGAGATTGATATGCGTGAACGAGCAATTCTGGCGGAACCGAACAATCCGCATAAACGCTATCAACTTGGTCTTATCTATGAAAAATATCAGAGAACAGATGATGCAATTGGAGCATATCAAGCAGCAGTTCGAGTTAATCCTAAACTTGTAGAGGGACATTATAAACTTGGACAGTTGTATTTTCGGATAAAAAAACTGTCTGAATCTGAAAAAGCATATCTTGCAGGAATTGCTATTGAACCGGAACAGGCAATACTCTATGCCGGATTAGGTGCGGTATATTTCGCACAAGGACGACTAAATGATGCTTTTGATGTCTTTACCACTTCTTTAAAATATGACACAACATTGGCGATTGCAAAAGGTGGAATTGCTGCTATCTATCACCGACGTAATCAAATAAAGGAAGCAATACAAGCATATCAGGAAACACTAACCTTAGATGCAGATGCACACTATGCATTAAACGGATTAGCAAGAATCTATCTCGATGTTAAATATACCAAAAAGCATAATATCGCAACACAGATTACGGATGGTGTTGAACCACAACACATAATTGTTTTAGCAGAGAAAGCAGTACGATTAGTAGCGATTCCACAATACATGCAAACACTCGCATTAGCATACCATCACGCAGGTGAACACCAACTTGCTTTGAACACCTTACATACTGCGCTAAAGATTGATCCAAATAACCCCACATTGCTTCAAATCTTGAAAGAGATCAAGTCCAATGAGACTAATAATGAAAACGAATAGTAATTTACTCGCGAGTATGTATTTGACATGTCGTGGTTATATTTTGATTCTTGTATTATTCCTGCTGGTATTACCTACTGTGTCATCAAATCTGATTCAATATATTGATGTTACGAAGGAAGCAGGGATTATCTGGACACACATAGATGGACGGAGTGGGCAAAAATACTGTATGGAAATGCTTGGATCAGGTGCAGCTTTTTTTGATTATGACGCAGATGGTGATCCGGATCTATACCTTGTAAATGGAGCACCACTTCCAGGGGACATTATTGAAGAAATTCCTACCAATCGACTTTATGAAAACAACGGTGATGGTACATTCACTGATGTAACACAGAAAGCTGGTGTAGGAGACATAGGCTATGGACACGGATGTGCAGTTGGTGATTACGATAATGACGGCAACTTAGATATTTACGTTACAAACTACGGATCAAATCGTCTTTATAAAAATAATGGTGATGCAACTTTCACCGATGTCACAGAAAAAGCTGGTGTTGCTGAACCACGATGGAGTACAAGTTGTGCATTCGCTGATTATGACAGAGATGGATATATTGATCTCTATGTTGTCAACTACCTCGAATATAATCTTGATGAGAATCCTTGGTGTGGAATTAAAGAGAAAGATATCCGAGCATATTGTGAACCAGATAACTTCAAAGCACAAACAGATACTCTCTATAGGAATAATGGTGATGGCACATTTACTGACGTTACGAAGTTAGCAGGAATCTTTAATCCTACGGGAAAAGGGTTAGGTGTTGTGTGGGGAGACTATAACAATGATGGACATTCTGATATCTACATCGCAAACGACTCAACAGAAAACTTCTTCTTTACCAATATGGGGGATGGGACGTTTTCAGAGGTAGGTTTTATGATTGGTGTTGCACTCAATGAAAACGGTGTCGCAGAAAACGGCATGGGTACTGCGTTTGGTGATTGGAATAACGATGGGTGGTTAGATCTTACGGTTACCAATTATGCCGATCAAACAAATACCCTGTACCATAACGACGGGGACGGCTTTTTTACGGATGCAACTTCTACCACAAAGACAGCAAAAATCACATATCCATATCTTGGTTGGGCAACAGCCTTTGTAGACATTGATAATGACGGATTTGGTGATATTTTTGTTGCGAATGGACATTTACAAGATAATCTTACAGAACTTGGACTACAAGGCACATACGAACAGCAAAACCTATTATTACTAAACAAGAAAGATGGGACATTTACTGATGTTTCCAATTCTCTTGGACCAGGTATGATACTTGAAGACGTTAGTCGTGGAGCAACCTTCGCAGATTACGATTTAGATGGTGACATTGATATTCTGGTAACCAACTCAAATACGCCTCCACGTTTATTGCGAAACGACGGTGGAAATCGGAATAACTGGCTACAAATCAAACTCAAGGCTACGCAAACTTCCTCGGATGCAATAGGGACGCGTGTTATGGTAACCACCGGTGATTTACATCAAATTCGTGAAGTCCAGAGTGGTGACGGATATCTATCACAAAGAGAATTAAAACTCCACTTTGGAATTGGTGATCATGACAGCGTTGATAAGATTAAGGTGCGTTGGGTTAGTGGGGATATACAGATAGTTGAGGACGTTCCTGCAAATCAGATTCTACTTCTACAAGAAAAATAAATCCACATTTAGAATCTAACATCTTAATAGTATTACTTCTGAGATTGTATTACTCCAGGTTTATTTATGGTGAATTTTGAAAACATGTTAACGCCTCTTCTGTATGAGCGACCTATATTCCACATAAATGTGTTTTAATCGCGACCTGGAAATCAAGAAATCAACGGTATGAACGCCTGTAGGCGTTCCCCCAAATCAACGCCGAATACGCGTATGGTATTCGACGGGTATGAATGCCATTGGCAGAATACGCGTTTGGTATTCTGCATGATTCACCGGGTCGTTCCTACACAGAAAGGATTAATATTGGAAACCATAAGATTCTGAAAACTGAATAACCCTGGTGTATTGCCACAATAACTTGACAACGAAGATTTTAGGTGTTAAAATTATGTGTATTAGATAGGTGAAACACAGAGAAATAAGAAAAATTGAACTTTTTTCAACTATATTAGTCTAATCTCTATATAAACACGAAAGTTAATTGTTGATAGCTCACTTGAACTGACCATAAGGAGAAAATTGTGAAGTTTTCAAAAATCCTCATCTTTTTAGTTATAGGTTGTGCAGTAGGTTTACTACTTGTATTTGGGGTGCGGCTGCAAGCGCAAAATTCCCAAAGAAGGGGTATGATAGCAACGAATGTGGATAATTTCGAAGGCAAAACCTCTATGCGGACGGGGAATTTTCGCAACTGGCAGCAAAACTCAAATAGAACTGAACAGAATAATTCAAACGATTCTCAATCAACGGATGATTCTGACTTTTACAAAGCAATAGTTGACAATAGTCTTTTTCGTCCTCTCGGTTGGAGACCACCGAATAAAGAACCGGATTATAATTTCATTGGCACTGCTACAGATGAGAATGGTGTTATATCAAAGGCATTTTTAGAAGAACGTCGCTCAAACAACTTTTATACTGCGATGGTCGGTGATAAGGTTGGTGATGCAGTCGTAAAGGAAATCAAGGAGAATCAGATCATATTGGATAAAAATGGAGAGAGTATCACACTTAAAGGTGGTACATGGCAGCCTATAAAAGCTGGAGGTTCAAATCGCAGTGCATCATCAAGATCAGAGTCAGACAATAACAACAAGAATTCAAATGCATCGAATAATAATGATGCCCTTCGGAAAGCAAAAGAAACCGCATTGAGAAATGAACAGATGAGAAAAGAAATGATGGAAAGAAGTCAGGAGATGCGAAGAAGATTTGAGGGTGCTATACGTGAACGTATGAGACGTGGTGATTTCAGTCGTAGAAGCGGTAGAGGTCGATAGCCATCCACGAACTTTTATAGCAAATATAATGATACACCCCGTGAGAAGTGATATTTATTCTCACGGGGTGTTTTGTTTATTGAGAAATCAATACTTCATTGCATGAGAAACTATGCAACATTAGATATATTCTCAGGCATATTTTCCAGACGAGATAACCAATAACCGACATCAAACGATTCATCTCCACTCAGGAAACGCCATAGTTTAATTCGGTTAACTATTTCAAGCCGTACATCATTACCATACCATCTATGGTTACGACTTAGAATTCCACCGACACCAACAGAACCAACATCATCAGTATTCCAAAGTTTCATTTGACGTACAGTCGGGTTAAGTCGTAGTTTATACATGTAACGGGTATCTTCAGTTAAATTCGGTTGTGCACAGTGCCACATGCCATGGTGAACGACAACAAGCGTCCCAGCATTACAAACTATTGGGTGTTGTCCAAGGAAGTTTTGATAGCGTGCAACGTCTGTTTCACACACACGTCTAAAGTGACTCCCCGGCAAAATCATTGTACCCCCCATTTCACGAGGAGTGTCATGTGAAAAATAGAAGAATTGGATGTCAAAATGCATCCGAACATCAATGATCGCATCCGCGTGCCAAATCTGTCCATGTTCACTCTGTGGTCGTACAATGTGAACAGCATGATGGTCAAACAAAGGTGCTTCACCTACAAGACTGTGGATAATTCCTTGTACCTTTGGGAGACGAAAAACCTTTCCTACAGCAGAATCGTCCTGCCATACGTCGTCTAAAACAGTACCACCACCGCCTCGAACCGATACACCTGAAGCCATTTCTTCATGTGCAGCTTTATTTAATTCATCGGGGATAAAGTCGTCAAAGCGAAGGTAACCATCGGCTACGAAATTCGCCATCTGTTCAGTAGTTAGGAAATGTTGTTTATCAATCATTAGATTTCCTCCAACTTCTCTAAGATGTATTCAAATCTTAGATATGAAGTGTAATACTCCATGTCAGGATAAGCAGGGAATTGTTGTGGAAACTGTATTACCCGCCAACCATCTATCATTGCTTCAATTACAGAATTATAGGGTGGTGTTTCACTATCACCTGTAGTGTAGCGATTTTTACCTGTACCATCATACATTGCCCATGCAACGACATTGCTATTTAGATCTGGAGTGTGTAAGTGTAAGACAAGAAGCTGCTGTCTTAATTCAGCCATAACAAGTGTATGCCTTCCTTCAATATGAGCAGAAATGTAGTGTAATTTTGGGTTATATACTGTTTATGAGAAGCACTCAATATAACAGTTATATATTGAGTGCTTCATGTTAGTTCGCGTATTACTGAAATAAATGTTCAGAAACGTAGAACGCACCTAAATTAGGTTACTTTGTTGCGTTTGCTTTTATTCTACTCCAAGTCGTAACCAACTTATCAGCTGGTTCTACTGATGTTACGGATGCGATTCCCTCATCTATTAGACCAGCGATTTCGTCCATGCTAAGTGCTCTGTTATACAGAACTACCTCGTCAATTGCACCTGTCATCCAATAGTTACCGATGTCACATCCACCGATATATAGAGGACTGGTATTGCTTTCAGGATCTGCGTTTGGTGCTACTTGAGCGTCCACTTCTCCATCTATATAGAGTTTGAAATCCGGTTTAGCATAGGTTGCAGCGATATGGTGCCATGCTCCATCAGTAACATTAGTCTGTGCATCATAGGACTTCCAACCGCCTGCGGTGAAGGAATAGTGGATAACACCGGTATTCACATGACCAAAGATTCCGTAGTTACGACCCGTTGGGTTACGAGCTTCTTTTGCAGCAATAACATGCCAACTTCCTGATGTTTCCGGACTATTGATCCATGCTGCAATAGTAAAAGATGTCAGGTCAAGTGCATCGGCATCGGCAACGGTAACCATATCTGATCCACCAAACTCCAAGGCACTACCAAATTTACCGTCAACCCATGAAGGACTACCTAATGTAACCTCTCCATGTAAATCGTTTCCGGAAGAATCCATTACCTTATCGCCTGTTCCATCTTCAAATGTCCAAGCACCAACAAGTCCATCAGTGGTAACTGCCATCAAAGTTGGTGAAATTGCAAGTAGTGTCAAAATTAAAATGAGTGATAATTTATTCATAAATATTCTCCTTTATTATTCTGTTAACATATACTACCGCATTACAAAAATGCGGTGAATTGAAGTTTAAATAACCAGCACATAAACATAGCATTCAAACTAACTTATGGTTATTAGTGTTGGTATGGAATACTAATATGCAGTATTCCGTTTAATTTTGCTCCACGTTGTAACCAGTTTTCCACCCGGTTGAACGTCAAGGGCATCGGTGAAACTATTATTCATGAGTGTGTTTATGTCGTCCGCATCAAGAGCTTTGTTATATAATACAACTTCGTCAATTGACCCCGTCATCCAATAATTACCGATGTCGCATCCTCCAATGAAAAGAAAATTGTCGTGGCTGTCAGGATCGGTATTTGGAGCGACTTGTGCATCTACTTCTCCATCAATATAAAGTTTGAAATCCGGTTTTTCATAAGTTGCAACAACGTGATGCCATGCGCCATTAGTTATAACAGTTTTACCATCAAAGGATTTCCAACCCCCTGTTGTAAAAGAGTAGTGAACTACACCAGTATTAATATGACCGAATAATCCGTAGTTTCGACCTGTTGGTCCACGGTTTTCTTTTGAAGCGATAATTTGCCATGCACCAGAGATTTTAGGTATATTTATCCACGCGGAGAGTGTGAAAGATTTGAGATCAAGTGCAGCATCATCGGCGACAGTAACCATATCTGCACCACCAAATTGCATTGCTCCGCCAAATTTGCCATCAACCCATTTTGGGTTTCCTTTTGCTATATTTCCATCCAAGTCATTTCCAGAAGAATCACTTACGGTGTCTCCTTTATCATCCATCAACCAAGCACCAACCAAGCCGTCTGTATCAAGTGCCATCAGTTGTGGAGAAATAACTATGAAACAGATAATAGTGAGTAATAATATTTTTTTCATTTGAAATGTTCCTTTGTCCTTCGACTAAATAATGGTGGAGATAAGTCTCTATCCGTTAGAAAAGTGAAATTTTAAATAACTGTGTCAGGTAGTATCGTAGCATCTTTAGGTACAATAACTAACCCGTCGCGTATATAATAGTCATCTGCATCATAATTGTCAAGATTTTTCGTATTTGCAATCACAGCATTATCACCAATTCGTGCATTTTTGTCAATAATTGCATTCTGAATCAAACACTTGTGTCCGATACCAACATTTGGTATCCCTGATTTTGTGTTATCTGTTTTTATTTCATCGGACTCATAAAAGTCTGCTCCCATCAAAACGGATTGGTAAATACGACTTCCGTTTGAAATTATACTCCGTATACCAACAATTGTTCTATCAAGTTCTGAATCATCAATGATTGAACCTTCAGCGAGAATGGATGATCGGATACTACTACTATTTACCTTGGTGCTTGGAAGATGTCTACGGTTGGTATAAATAGGTGATTGCTCATCATAAAAATTGAATTCAGGAGTTGTGTCGGTAAGTGCAATATTTGCTGAATAGAAAGAACGGATTGTTCCGATATCTTCCCAATACCCATCAAAAAAGTAAGCGGAAACAGGTCGAGTTTTAATGCTATTAGGAATGATGTCTCTCCCGAAATCCATGTTTGTCTCATCTTGAAGTACTTCTTGAAGCACATTACGATTAAAGATATAAATTCCCATAGAGGCGATGAATTCCCTGCCCTTTGGTTTAATTCCACGTGATGTAAACACGTCAGGTTCAACGCGTAATTTGTGCAGTTCTTCCTCAGTTTGTGGTTTTTCTACAAAATCGGTAATACGACCATTGGTATCCGTTTGTAGGATACCGAGACCGCTTGTATCTTCTTTACTTACTGGTATGACAGAAACGGTGATATCTGCATTGGATTCAGTGTGTACCTTAAGCATCTTGCGATAATCCATCCGATACAGATGGTCCCCCGCAAGAATTAGGACATAATCGTCCGAAAATCGTGGATTTAGGATATAGGGTTGATTGTGCTTAACAGCATCAGCAGTTCCTTGATACCATTCATCACCCATCAGTGTCTGTTGTGCAGCCAATATTTGTACGAAACCCCGGCGATAGGTATCAAATCGGTAAGCCTGTGCGATGTGTCTGTTTAAGGAGACAGAGTTAAACTGTGTTAAGACATAGATACGTTCCATGCCAGAATGTAGGCAGTTACTTATCGGTATATCAACCAACCTAAATTTACCTGCAATTGGAACACTCGGTTTTGCGCGGTCACGAGTCAATGGAAATAGCCGTGTACCACGACCTCCGCCAAGTATTACTGCTATAACATTGCTCATAGTGTTCTCCTTATCCTTATAAACTACCCTTCGTAGATAACACACCTGATATACGCGTATCAATGAGAGTAGCAATATCTAGTGCTTTCGCAACTGCTTTAAAAATTGCTTCAATAATATGATGTTGATTTGTGCCATACGGGACATTAATATGTAATGTTGTACCGCTGTTGTTTACAAATCCGTGGAAGAATTCTTCTGCCAATTCAATATCAAACTCACCAATTTTACCGAAATCAAGTGGAGTCTCATAATGTAGATAAGGACGACCACAGATGTCCAGATCTACTTTCGCAAGAGATTCATACATTGGGACAGTAAAACTACCGAAACGTCGCATTCCTGCCTTATCACCTACTGCTTTGTTAAAAGCCTGTCCAAGACAGATACCAACATCTTCTGTTGTGTGGTGAGCATCAATATGCAAATCACCTTTTGCTTCAACTTCAAGATCAAAGAAGCCATGTTTCGCAAAAAGTTCCAACATATGATCCAGAAATCCAACCCCAGTATTAATTGTGGACGTTCCGCTTCCGTCAAGGTTGAGACTAAGTCGTATTTGGGTTTCTTTGGTTTCTCGTGTAATGTCTGCTTTTCTTTCCATTTTTGTATATAACCAAGTCTTTTCTATTGTAAATGCATAGATAGGTTAACTATCCATTAAATTATACGTTCAGAAATACATAAACGTAACGGAAACAGTCTATTATACACAATTGGATAATCAAAATATCATGCCCAAGTTAAGAGTCCTAAATCGTAAATAGATTGTAAATCCTCATGCGATGGTAACACACGAAGTGTATAGCCATGCAAACCTGTTTCATCTAAGCCTATTGTCCCTTCAAACAGATATTTACCATCACCAAGGTCTTCATGAAACTTCATTTGGGTTACATCTCCATTCTGGATTATTCCTGTAGAATCTAATACTCCATGATATATTTGGACAGACAATTCCTTTGGAAACAATGCATCAGTGTGAACAACCGCTTGAACAGAAACAGTTTCTCCAACGTTAAATGCTGATATACCTTTTAGCGGTTCTTTCATAACTTGATTGTTAGGTTCCTCAACCCGCAAATTACCCCAATGTTTACGGATATTTGCTTTCCAATTCGCAAGTGCAACGCTACGACGGGATTTATCCTGATTCAACTTTAACCATCTTTGGTGTGCCGGAAAATAGAGACGTTCTGCATATTCTGCGACCATCCGTTTGGTATTAAATACAGGTGCTAAGTTCTGCATCGCTGACTTCATGAGTGCAACCCATCCGTAAGGTATATCGTCAATAGGATCCCTCTCATAAAAGAGTGGTACAATTTGCTTTTCAAGTAATTCATAAATTGCATTTGCATGTGCTGTATTGATAGACTTAGGGTCATCAGTTTCAGGAGTGGCTTCAATTGTCCAACCACCACCCAATTGTTCTGCTTCAACCCACCAACCATCTGCCATACTCAAATTTAGTGCGCCGTTTGCCGCTGCTTTCATCCCGCTAGTACCGCTTGCCTCATTCGGTGGTAATGGGGTATTTAGCCATACATCCACGCCTTCAACAAGATAACGTCCAACACAGATGTCATAATTCTCAATAAACAGAATTTTATGTCTAAATCTCGGTTGGGAAGCAATTTTGTGTATTTTTTGAATTAAGACCTTTCCTTCGTGATCGTGTGGGTGTGCCTTACCAGCAAAAATGAGTTGGACGGGACGTTCAGGATCATTGAGTATTTTATCAAGACGTTCAACATCGTTAAATAATAAGGTAGCGCGTTTATAGGTAGCAAACCGTCTTGCAAAACCGATAGTCAATGCCCCCGAATTGAGTATTCTTTCCGTTGAATCAGGTTCTTTATTGGGAATTTCCTTAGAAAGGTTCTGATCTGTAACTTTGCGAAATTTCTGATTCTTTCGTTGAAGTGCGAATGCTATGAGACGTTCACGTCTCCGTTCATGTGTACGCCACAATTCCGCATCCGGTATTTGTGATATTTGTGTCCACACATCTTGATTAGTCAGATCAACGATCCATTTCGGTCCGAGATACCTATCGAATAGGCTTTGCATATCTTCTGAAACCCAAGAACGGGTATGAATCCCATTTGTTATAGCTTTTATAGGCACCTCGTGAACAGGAAGATTCTGCCAAAGATCTTTCCACATATTGCGCGAAACACTTCCATGTAACTGACTTACTCCATTCGACATCGTTGAAAGTCGTAGTGCAACTAACGCAGGGCTGAATTCACTGCTAAGATCAGAAGGATTCTTTCTTCCTAAACCGAGAAATTTTTCCTCTGAAATTCCGAGTTTACCATAATAACTATTGAAATAGTGTTTTACCATCTCTGTTGGAAACCAATCAATTCCTGCGGGAACAGGTGTGTGAGTTGTGAAGATATTTCCTGCAGCTGTTGCCTCACATGCAGCTTCAAAAGTGATGTTTGTCTCCGTCATTAACTGACGAATACGTTCTAATGCCAAAAAGGCAGCATGTCCTTCATTCATATGGCACACAGTCGGATGTACACCAATTGCTAATAACGCGCGGTATCCACCTATTCCAAGCAGAATTTCCTGTTTGATACGCATGCGTTTATCACCACCGTAAAGGTAATCTGTGATGTCACGCAATCCTGATTTCTCATTTTCAGGGATATTCGTATCTAACAAATATAAAGGCACGCGTCCCACCTGAGCACGCCAAACCTTTGCAAACACATTTCCTTCTGGATATTCAACCTCAACCAAAAGTGGTGTGCCATCTGGTTTCTGTTCAGGTTGAATCGGCATATTGTAGAAGTCATTTGTTGGATAATCGGCCATCTGCCAACCGTCTGAAGTCAATGTTTGCCGAAAATAACCGTGCTGATATAGCAAACCAACTCCAACGAATGGAAGTCCAAGATAACTTGTTGATTTGAGATGGTCGCCTGCCAGGACTCCTAAACCGCCAGAGTACAACGGCATGCACTCCGTCAAACCAAACTCCATAGAAAAATAGGCAATTTTTATATTTGTAAGAGAATTGTCATTGGAAAAGTTTTCAAACCACGACGGGGCAGAAAGGTAGGCTTTAAACTTTTTGTGTATAACTTCCAAATGTGCTAAAAACACTTCATTTTTGGACGCAGCTTGCAACTGCTCTTGTGAAATTTTTCCGAGCATTGCAACGGGATTGTGGTAGGTTTCTTCCCATAGTTCTGAGTCAAGGTGACGAAACAGACCAACTGCTTCGTTATCCCAAGTCCACCATAAATTCAATGCCAATTCGCGTAGCGGTTCAAGGTTTTCAGGAAGCGTTGGAACAACAGTCAATTGCCGAATAGGCTTCATTATGAGGAACTCCCTTCATTTCCAGATGAAGGTGTTGAATTCAATAGAAAATAGGTGGCTCTTTGCCGTTTTACAATATTCAATTGTCCTTCGCGGGCTAACCATCCGAGACCCAGTAATATCATCCGATCGGTATGTTTGAGTTCTTGTGTCAATTTACCAACAGATGCCTCCTCATTTTCATTAAGGTATTGCCAAATCTCACCCGCAATTGTTCCGATTTCATCAAGCATATTTCCCTCCGAATATGTATGGATTATGGTGTTGTATTACAAAACAATTATACTTTCAATTCTGCGATGTGTCAAGCATTTATGTCCATAAATATACTAAAAACACCTTGACATATTCGCGCTTTACATGGTATTTTATAGCATTTAAACCTTATTCATCAGACGAGGTGTTATCTTGAGTATTGTTGTCCATGTCACGCACGAAGCCATCCAAAAAATGGGTGGCATCGGAGCAGTATTGGAAGGATTACTAACAACCCGTACATACAACGAAGCGATTGAACGGACTTTTCTTGTCGGACCACTTTTCTCCGGTGCCGATCTCAACGCATTAGATTCTATATTGTATCACGCTGCAGAAGGTATAGGAACGACACCACACGCTGAGGTGCTGAGCAACATTGAAAAGACCTATCATGTCGAACTCGTATATGGACAACGTCAATTTGTGAATAAAGACAAACAGGTTACCACTCTCACAGATGTTCTCTTAATCAATGTCTCAAACAGTAATGAGGACCTGACAAGTCAGTTCAAGTGGCAACTGTATGAACATTTTGGTATTGATTCAACTCGTTATGAAAATGAATGGGAATATGAGGAATATGTTCGCCTTGCTGAACCTGCATATAGTGCACTTCAGGTACTTATGGAAGAAGAAACAGAAGTCCCTATATATATTATCTCACATGAGTTTATGGGCATGCCTCTTGCGCTGAAAACACAGATTGAACGAAAAAATGGTAATGCTCCAGCAAATATTCGGACGGTTTTTTACGCACACGAAGTCGCAACAATAAGACCTATTGTTGAAGGACATCCCGGACACGATGTACGTTTTTACAATGCATTAGAAGAAGCAAAAACACAAGGTAAGTTAGTCCAAGATGTATTTGGTGACCAATTCTGGTATTATAAGCATGCTTTGATTGACAAAGCACATCTCTGCGATACGATTTTTGCTGTAGGTGACCTCGTCGTTGATGAACTCCGATTTTTAGCACAACCTTTTGAATCATTCCCAATTAACCTCGTCTATAACGGCATACCCGCATTCGAATTAAGTTTGGAAGATAAATTAGAGTCAAAATCACGACTTCAAAAGTATGCCAGAACACTCCTCGACTACCGTCCTGATTATGTTTTTACCCATGTTACACGCCTTGTCAAAAGTAAAGGTTTGTGGCGTGATTTACAAGTATTAACACATTTAGATAACCTTCTCGCATCTAATGACAAATCCGCTGTCCTGTTTATCCTCTCTACAGAGATAGCGACAGGTCGTCCGCACGAAAATATACATGAAATGGAACGAGAATACGGATGGCCCGTTTTTCATAAAATTGGTTATCCGGATCTGGTTGGTGCAGAGATTGAATTGAACAATGGCGTTTCAGCCTTTAATCTACAGTCTAAGGCGATAAAGGTTGTGTTTGTAAATCAGTTCGGTTGGAGTCAAGCTGCATGTGGTACTCGTATGCCAATTGAGATGGAATTTATGGATATTCGTAAAGGAAGTGATGCAGAATTTGGACAGTCAATTTATGAACCTTTCGGCATTGCACAGGTGGAACCGCTAAGTTTCGGTGCAATTTGTGTTGTTAGCAATGTATGCGGGTGTTGTGGTTTCATCCAACGCGCAACCGATAATCGTGAAGTACCTAATGTCGTTATAGCCGATTATACGAAACTAAATTCATCGCATAAATCATTAAATGATGTAGCGAACATCGGTTTAGCAGAAAGAACTCAGATTGAAGTTGAAAATAGCAGAGACATCGCAGCAAAATTGCTTGGACGGTTACCACGCAAACCGCGCGATGTAGAGGATATAATTAAGGAAGGTTATGAAATTGCTTCTCAAATGAGTTGGGAAGTAGTAGTTAAGGATTATTTCTTACCTGGATTGAAACAAGCGTTGTAATGTTAGTAGGAACACTCCATGTATATACGACCTTTTAGGATTATCTTATGAAAAAAGAAGTGCGACATTCTAATGAACCTATGCCATTGGCTTCAGGTGAGAAGTTGATGACACCAGAACAAAAGTTTTTCTTTGATCTTCGTGGCTGGATTTTATTACCGTCAGTATTGACAGAATCGGAAATTGAGGAGATGAAAGCGGAAGTGTATGCAGGTGCTAAACATAGTTATCAAGGCACACTTCAGAATTTACTGGATCATCCTACAATTGTAGGAATACTAAGTGAAATTGTTGCGGATGAACGTTTCATTTTTGATGATTGCTACGGTTTTCGGTGTGAGAATTCCTTTACAACGGTTAGAGAACTTGGATGGAGCAAGTCTTATGGAAAAGGCACTACAGTGCCACATGTTGTGCGTCCACCGCAACAAGCAAATGCAATGCGGTATCAGGTTGCAGGCAGTAAGATATTCGCAGGACTTACCCGTGTGGTTTGGGAACTTGAAGAGGTGAAAGCAGGACAGGGAGGAACAACTTTTCTGACTGGCTCACATAAGGCGCATTTCAATTATGGAGGTCCTGACCCGTGTCGTCCGAATATCAGTGAATCCCCTTGGGAAGATAACATACGTGATATGATGGAGGACTACAGTTGTCCTCCAGGATCTGCAATTGTTTTCACTGAGAGCCTTATACATGCTACCAACGACTGGACAAATCCTGACAACCCGCGTTGTGCTGTATTTAATTGTTATAACTCAATTTGGGCTCAATGGTATCGATTGAATCTAAGTCATGAAATAATAGAACAGATGCCGACAAAACGGCAATCCTTATTTCGTGGTACTTGGGCAATCGGTGGTGGTCCCGGAGGAAACCGACAGTATTCGCTGGATAATACCACCAAATAATTTCAAGACTATTCAAGCTTTAAGGAGAAATATATGTCAAAAGAAACGATATAGTAGATTATAGAAATAAGTTGACAGTTTTTCATTTTTGATTTAATATCCATATTATGAGATATTCAATAGACTTACGTAAACGCGTTTTAGATTTTGTTGAGGCGGGCGGCAGTAAAGCCGAAGCCGCCAGGCGTTTTTCCGTTTCACGCACTATCATTTATGAATGGCTTGATGCCTCAGACCCTTTCAGTTATGAAAAACCAGGTCCTCGTGGACCACGAACACTTGATG
>Ga0209754_1000330_pt1 | contig 70534 bp, 60 predicted proteins | sample MesohylBB_FD_187295 | JGI IMG/M metagenome (GOLD analysis project Ga0209754, IMG submission 187295) | Host-associated microbial community of the marine sponge Aplysina aerophoba from Gulf of Piran - sponge mesohyl, lysed by bead beating... | ecosystem: Host-associated > Porifera > Sponge >...
TCCCTCACATGCACCTTCGCACTTTCAGACTGCAAGTGCTGAAGGTCGGTGCAACCCTGGCACATCATGCCCGCTATGTCACATTCTGTATCGCTCTGTCCACGGTGCAGGCATGGAAGCGTTTCTGTGAACACCTTCGGCAATTACACTGGCAGTCTGTGCCTGACCTCTAAACCCGTGCACCTCATCTGAGGTGCCCCCCCGGAAATGGCGGAGAGCAACATAACACATCGCATGGGATTGGACTGCACTTGCGGCACGTGCACCCTTGGTATTTCCCCAAACCAAGCTGAAAAACAGACGGCAATGCTACCTTTGACGCTTGGTCGCTAAGGCTAGTGCTTACTTCTCATCCCGCACCGGAACCTGATGCACCCCCCAAACACCCCAACCAAATTCACACTTTGTAGCCTGTATCCAAATCGTGATGAATAAAATGGGCTAACTGATCTCACATGAATATTATGGGTCTAACTCATGGATCGCCATACTCCTATTGTAACTCTGACGACAGATTTTGGCACTCGCGAAGGTAATGTTGGTGCCATGAAGGGCATGATGCTCGGCATCAACCCGAATTTGACGCTGGTTGATATTACCCATGAAGTTCAAGGCTTTGATGTAATGGCGGCGGCATTTGTGATGCAGCAGTCCCTACAATACTTTCATTCGGGAGCCGTTCATCTGGTTGTCGTAGACTCCGGCGTTGAATATGAGCGTCGTGCCGTCGCATTGAGGCATAATGACCATTATTTTGTTGGCCCGAACAACGGATTGTTTGCACTCCTTCTGGAAACGGAGACACCAGATCAAGTGGTCGAATTGAAGGTGGATAAGGAGCAGCCGCTCTCTTCTACCTTTCACGGTAGAGATTTTTTGCGCCTGCAGCTGCAAGATTGGCAAGTGGGGTCCCACCCGAAGACCTGGGCTCCCCTGCTTCGCACTTGGAGCTACTTCACTGGGCGTTGCCGATGGATGATGAAGAAGGCATTCGAGGCTGGGGCGTGTATGTTGACCACTTTGGCAACTGCATCACGAATATTTCGCGTACCCTTTTCGCGAGGCATTCTGTAGGCAGAGATGTAACGGGCTATGTCGGAAGTGGGATCATTTGCAACATTCATCACACCTATAGCGATGTGCCTGTGGGAGAAACTTTGATGTTATTTGGGAGCAGCAATCTACTTGAGGTTGCCGTAAATCAAGGCAATGCGGCGACCCTCCTTCATATTCAAAGAGGAACCCCCATCAACATCGTGTTTGATAGCTCCGTAGCTTAGTGCACGACCAGGATGACGATCCATCCAAAATACTCTGCCCAAGGTCCATCCTCATTTACGCGAATTCAATGAAGCGAAAATTTCTATTCCTCACTTTGAAACCGGAAGTATCGTTCTAACACAGATACAAGCGGGGAACCAATAACTCTGGATGGGCGTAGGCCCGGTGAGTGTTTTTGTGAAAATATCACATTATTGTAAGAACATGATAGATACTCTTGCAGTTGCTCGCGATCTCAAAGCCGCGGGGGTTAAATGGGAACACGCACAAGCACATGCCAAAGCGATTGCGGATTCCACCGAAAAACAACAGCAAGATCTTGCAACCAAGGATTTTGTGACTAGTCAAATCCAAACTGTACGCGCCGAAGTAAGCGATTTGCGCGGTGACATGAACACGCAAATAAGTACTGTACGCACTGAAATAAAAACTCTAGAAGTCCGGCTTGTGCGCTGGATGGTTGTAACATTTTTCAGTGGTATGGGGCTCCTTTTCGCTGCGTTGCGCTTATTTCCTGGCTAAAGGAATTGTGCACCGCTCCGTCTGATCATGATTTGCCTCACCAGACCTATATGCTTCCTCCCTTGATCCGTTGCGTCCCGAATGCTTGGGAATCCCCCGATTGTTGCCTGTGCACGATGAGTGCCTGCCATCTACCATCCCATCCGCGTGATCACAGACCACCTTGTCAATCTTTCTGATTCCGAAAATAGCCGTTCCCAGCTAGGCGATCCCACTTAGTTCATGGACGAGACCCAATAATCGGTCGAATCAAATAGGTCCGGCGTGGTACCAAGGTTAGTTGGAACTTAGCCCGACTTTGCCGTGCGCCTTTCCACGGCGCACGGCAAAGATGGATAAGGCCGCAACAGGGCGTAATCAACTCAAAACCCGTGGAAACAGGGGGGATACGCCCTTTTCATTGGAGCGAAAACAAGAGACAAAGGCTCATCATTGGTTTTGCCAAACTCACTAACTGACCTCACATGAATATTATGGGCTAATAGTCCAGAAGCACCTTGACTGCACCACTATCCGGTGTCGATGCTAATGTTAACCCTTCAACGATCTGGAGGAATGGCAACCGGTGCGTCACCAATGGCCATGGATCTAACCGATCCGTAGCGATCATATCAAGTGCAAGACGGAACGATCGTAAACCCGGTTCGTGTTGCGCTAGCACACTGGTATGAATATGTACATTCTGGCGCAACAAGGCTTCAACATCCAATGGTAAAATATCCGTCTTAGGTACGCCGAAAAGTGCGATATGCCCGTGCTTGCGAACCAAGTGAGTGCATAGATTGATCGTTTCTGCAGTTCCTATTGCCTCCACCACAAGGTCCGCCATCATACCTTGTGTATGCTCTTGCACCACAGACGCCACCTCCTCGTTTTTTGCGTGGATGACAGTAGTCACACCAACTTTCGCAGCCATCTGAAGCCTGCATTCCTGCACATCGACTCCAATGACTGTACGCGCCCCCATTCGGTTCAGCAGCATGGAGAACAACAGCCCCGCAGGCCCCTGACCGACAACAACCACCGTGGCATCCAACACATTGGGGAGTTTGCGGCAGCAATAAATCACAGTTCCCAATTGCTGTCCAAGCACCGCCCTTTCGGGGCTTAAACCATCGGGAACCAGAATAACAGACTCGGGAGAAGCGGGCAATAGCTCCGCGAAACCGTCATACTCCGGTGCTAAGGCCAATACATGCGCGCCCGGCGTCAATCCTGCACCCTCTAATACTACGCCCACACATTCGTGCCCGGAATGCCCCGGAAAAGCGGGATACCCGCTAACCCGATCCTGCCAAAAATGAATGTCACTGCCACAAATACCGCTTACTTCAACCTGCAGCAACAGCCCTCCATCTGGACAGTCTGGATCCGGTACGTCCACTAACTGGGCCTCAGACGGACTTATATACTGTAGTGCACGCATCCAGCTTTAGCTGAATGCATTGCGTAAGAGCTCCAGACTCTTCGGGATGGCTGTTTGCTCACTCTCCTTCCCCTCAAACTCCAGCGAAATATATCCGGCATAATCGTGTCGGCGCATGATTTCTGCAATACGCGGATAATCCAAGTCCAGCGTGTACCATGTCCCTCCACCATAGTAGGTCTTGGCTTGCATCAAAACGGTATGGGGCGCCAACATTTCCAGTTTATCGTATGGATCCTCCAGGAAATTGCCCGTATCAAGTGTGACCTTCAACCAAGGCGAGTCAATCGCCTCGACTATTCTAAGTACACCCTCCGGCGTACGTCCCAGACCCCAATGATTTTCCAGCCCGAGCAGTACACCACACTGCTCCGCCTTGGGGATCAATCGTTCAATTGAACCAATTACCCACCCGAACGCTTCCTCATCTGTGTAACCTTCCAATGGCGGCTCAATCCCGCGATTATCCATAAGTGCAGTAAAGGACTCCGAAGTCCCCCACCTCCCGGTGTTGAGACGCATTGTTGGAATTCCAAGCTCATAGCAGAGCTCAATCTGGCGAATGGTCTCATTAATATTGTGCTGTCGCACCTGCACCTCCGGGGATACAAATCCCTGGTGTGTAGAGAACCCCATCAAATCCAGGCCATTAACGAAGGCACGACGCTTTAGGCCCTGCAAATACCCGGGTTCTTCAGAAGCCATCTGCACGTGAAGCAATTCTATGCCATCAAATCCCATCGCCGCGGCCTGATCAATACAGTCTTCGATAGGATAGTTCTCTTTCGGACCGTTGAACCGCCAGAATGAGTACGTAGATACTCCCATCGGGTTTGGCCGATTCGCCCTAGGCTTGGAAACAGCCCCAGGGGCAAGAGAAAGTCCTGTTGCAGCAGCTACAGTAGTTTGTAAAAACTTGCGTCTATCAGTCATGATCTGTCCTGAAATATGATTGAACGGATTGATAACCTAAATTAGGCAATTACTTGTCCAATTAGACATTTTTTTATGACTGAGCACGAACGCGTACATTTGCAGGCCCGATATGAGCACGAACTTTTTGAGCATGTGCTTCCGTTTTGGGAAATGCACTCCCCAGATCCGGTCCACGGAGGCTACTTCAATAACCTCGACCGTGACGGTACTGTCTATGACACTACTAAACATATCTGGCTGCTAGCAAGGCAAGTCTGGATGTTTAGTAAGTTGTACCGACTCGTTGAACAACGCAAATCCTGGCGCTCTTTGGCCACCAGCGGCATGACTTTCCTCAGAAACCATGCCCTGCGCCCGGACGGGCGTGTGTATTTTGCGCTTGCACGTGATGGTCAACCCATCTATCAACAGCGCAAAATATTTACGGAATGCTTTTATGCGCTAGCGCTCTCCGAGCACGGTCGTGCAACCGATCACCCTGCACAGGTGGAAGAGGCCAAGCTCATGGTCGAACGTATCTGGGACTGGGCCTATGATTGGTCCAAGGTTGGACGTCCAGCCTTGGCAGGTACAGCACCGTCTCAAATGCTTGCTGTGCCAATGATGCTGCTAAATCTCCTTGAGGAGGTCATGATTGATGCCAACTGCTCGTCCGAAATAAATGATTGCTTTAAGCGAATTCAGTTGCATGTGCATGGCAGTCGCGTCTTCGAATCCGTAGCCCCGGATGGCAACCGGCTGGAAGGACCTGATGGACGCCTCATGAATCCCGGACATGTAATTGAAGCCGGCTGGTTCCTGCAGCAAGCAGCCATAAGAGCCGAACGATCCGATATGATTGAATTGGCTCGAAACATGATCCGGAACGCCCAAGCTTTCGGATGGGACGAAGAACATGGCGGACTCTACTACTTTATGGATGCAGAGGGATTCAGTCCAGTCCAACTGGAATGGTCTATGAAGCTCTGGTGGCCTCATTGTGAAGCCCTTTACGCACACCTGCTCAATTATGCGCTTACGTCAAACCCTGATGACCTTGCTGCCTTTCGAAAAGTGGATGACTACACGTTTCGTCATTTTGTAGATACGGAGTACGGCGAATGGTTTGGCTACTGCGACCGAGAGGGTCGTGTGACTCACCGTTTCAAAGGTGGCCCTTACAAAGGATGCTTCCATGTTCCGCGCGCCCTATGGCTCTGTTGGCAGCTCCTTAGCAACTGGCCCGCCCGTGATAATTAACGTTCCAGGCCCTATCATAAGGTGCAATTCGAGTCAAGTAATTCTCCATGGCGACATTTACGTTCCTAGACTGGTTCTGGGTTGGGCTCTTTCTCCTGTTGATGATCGGGAGCGGCATCCTGTTTTATCGACTAGGAAAACGATCGGAGTCTGATTTTTTCCTGGCAGGGCGAGGTTTGCCTTGGTGGCTACCAGCCAGTAGTGTATATGCCACGCACACGGCTACGGATACCCCCATGTGGATCACAGGCGTGATCTACAAAAATGGGATGGCCGGCCTCTGGTACACGTTCTTCTGCGGTTGGGCAGCCATTAGTGCTTTCGTGTCCACGCGGATATTCCGCCGCTCATTAGCCTACACACAGGCAGAATGGAATGTGGTGCGCTTTACCGGCCTTGGCAGCGAACTGCTGCGCGGCTGGATGGCCGGATGGCAATTCTTTATGAATATGTTTGTGCTGGGCTGGGTTGGTATTGCCATGGGCTTAGTATGCGAGTACCTGTTTGCGTGGCCAACCTGGATCGGACTGATCGTTTTTTCCCTAGTGTGCGCCATCTACGTACTGGCAGCTGGATACTGGGGCGTCGTGATGGCCGACTTCCAACAGGGCGTGATCGCTTTCCTGGTCATTATTATCGTCTCTGTATGGGGCATCCATACAGCCGGCGGTCCAACTGGAATCCTTGATAAACTGGCTGCTCTCGGAGAGCTTGACCGCATTAATCCGTTTGCCTTTACGGGATGGTGGTCCGGAGATTTCCCGATCGCCTGGTTTATCACCATGATGATGATAGCCTTTCTGGGAGGCTTCGGAATGGGGACTACCATAGACTGGTATGTGGAGGCACAACGCATCCAATCCGCGAAAACTGTACGTGATGCCAGCTACAGCATATGGTGGGGAACCATCATTGGCCTTGTTCGCAACTCTGTATGGGCCGTCGCCATTTTGGCATTCTTTGTCCTCTTTCCAGGTATCACAGACCAGAGTGAATACGAAATGGGCTGGTTCCGGCTCGGATTCGATTACCTGCCTGCGGGCATGTTGGGCTTCTTCTTCGCAGCCATCCTGGCGATTCATCTGTCAACGGTTTCGTCGCACCTCAACCTCGGTGCCCTGTACGCTACGCGCGACCTCTATCAGCACTACGTCAATCCTAAAGCAAGCGAAAAACGCCTGGTGCAAGTCGGCCGTATCTCCACTGGAATATTGCTTCTGGGGTCCTTCTTCTACGGCCTTATTATGGAAGACATCACGTCGTGGCTCATTTTTGCACTCTGGATCATGGCCGCAGGTATCTGGCTGCCAAACATCCTGCAGGTTGTGTGGTGGCGCTTCAATGCCTGGGGATACTTGTCTTCCTGGATCGCCAACTTGGGATTCAGCTGGCTCGTAGTGTGGATACTACCGGAACTGAACTTGATCCCCCATCTGTTGGATTACCAACAGTTTTGGATACTAATGATCCTAGGCGCAATGGTTTACTTCCCGGTCACGCTACTCACAAAGCCTGAACCTATGGATCACCTTGTTCATTACTATGTAATGTCGCGCCCCGTCGGTTGGTGGGGACCTGTTCGGCACGAAGCAGAACGACGCGGTCTAATTATGTCTAATGGTGAAACTGTTTCTGGTGCAGACCAGGCCAGTCGTCCAGCAGATACTTACCCAAAAGCCCCATGATTCGCCGAAAGTGGTCGGCCAACGAAGCCGACGAATGGACCAAAGAAGATTGGATCGCCATCATCCTGTCTCCCGCATGTTATGTGCTGATTACCCTCGGAGCTGCACTGTCAATCCTGCTGCAGGTATCCGGATACATTATGTTAGCCATCGGTATCGTGCTAACCATTTTGGTACACCTTGTGATTGATCCGAAACTCAAGGCCATTTCCAACGAGTACGAAACCAAACAACAGGGCTATCTGAAGGAGCTAGAAGCCAAGGTTCGCTGGCAATCAACGGATAAGAACACATCATGAATCAGGCATTAGCCACAGTCATTGGCATGACGATCGCGTACGCAGCGTCCTTTCTTGGACTTATATTGGCGTACCGCGCCTGGCGTAAACACAAGCAGAGTGAGGACTAATGGGAGTTTTGCAACAGGCAGATTTCAGCCTTCTTTGGGGCATCGGGATTCCGGCGTTCATCTTTCTTATTGCCTTCGCGGTTACTTGGCTCCTCTACCGGCACTTTGCACCGAAAAAATAGCACGATAACGAAAGTTACCCCTTACAGTGGCTAATCGGCGTTAGGTTTTTCTGATTTAGCCATTTCGGTATGGTATTTCCGCAGGTTTGAGCCAAGAGCTCGTAGATTCAGCTGGTTTTGAGTCGTTTTTGTGGGATTTCGGGGAAATTTTGATCAAATTTATATACCCATGTATTGTGGATGGGAACCAATAGCGGACTCTGGGAAACCCTGGATGAGGAAGAGACTTGGACCCGTCAAAATCGGGTGCTGCCGAACGTGCCAATCACCCGCATCAACCTCACACATGACTGGAAAGAGATCCTGGTAGCCACCTTTGGCCGCGGGCTGTTTACAGTCCCCGCAACCGCTGTAGATGTTGCGCTGGTGTCCAGCACCTCGCGCGCAGAGTTCCCCGAACCCGTTCGTCAACGATACGAGGCTGCCGTTCGCCACCGAAAAACCAGGGCATGTGCGTCTGGGCGTGTTTGGTGTGCTGAGGCGCCGGGTTGCGACGGCTACGGACCAGTTCTATGAGAGCGGATCCCACTGGGTCCACTGGGATGGCCATGCTGGATGGAGTGTACTTTGTGCAGATGGAAGCCGACGGTCGGCCAGTGGGTGTGCAGAAAGTGGTTAGGCGGTAAGTGGTTTCATGGTTGAAATTGGATTATTTTCCTGTACCGAATTTTCTCCACGCAGCGAAGTCATACCAACCAAAACCTCTAAATAAATGTCCTCCACATCAAACGGCCCCAAAAGCCACCACTATGTTCCACAATTCATCTTGCGTAATTTCATCGATGAGAGCGGAAACCTGCACTGCTTCAACAAGAAGGTTGGCAAGATCTACCCGTCATCTCCCCGCAGAGCATTTATGGAGAACCATTTATACACTTACATATCTGAAGATGGCTCAGGATCAACGCATTTAGAAGAGTCATTATCGAAGTTTGAATCAGAAGTGTCTAATATTGTGCGCAAGATTCTTGAAAAAGTACGGAATGGATGCAGTATTTCGCTAACCGCAAGATATAATAGCATAGCATTTGGGCAAAATTCCTGGTAACCCAACTTGCTCGACATCCAGACAGGCTATCAAGATTGCTTGGAAAAGACATGATCCGAAAGTTTGTAAGCGATTTTGAGCGCAAATTTCGCCCTGTCCACCCAGCGGCCAAGTCATACTGTCTTGATTCTAAAAGGCAGGAAAGAGATGTGCACAACATGTTTATAGAAACAACGATGGACAATCCCTATCTCAATTTCGCTCCATTACTTGCGAGCAGAAACATTGCAGCACTGGTCCCCGAGAAGAAAACTCAAAGCTTTGTGATTGGGGATACTGGTGTCACCAGGTACCCTAAGGCCAAGCATGATTTACGGCATCAAGATACCAAACTCTTATATCCCATTTCGTGGGATGTCGTATTGGCATGGGGTTTCCCTCAGAATAGCAAAAATATGATTTCCATACCTTACGATGAGATGCGTATTGCTAATGAACTAACACTTAACCAAAGTGATATCATCGCTGGGTCTTCCAAAGAACTAATTGAATCGCTATCCCGCAAAACCAAACGGGTATAAGCGCGCATCACTCTTCCTAGAACCTGCGATCAAAACCACAAACTCACAAGCCGCAACATACATGGAGGCGGTAATTTGGAACTACAAATTAGATAGGTACTCTGCTAGGGACAAGGGTAGACGTTCTCCGCCCCCTAAACACGACACAACGCGTTTAGAATTACTGGCACCGTTGATAAAACAGACCGTCAAATTGGCGTTGGAATTGGAGGACGAGATCAAGGCTCCCTCACCCATATTATGGGACTCGGATTTGATAAATGACATGCTTTCCGGAGGGCACCCTGTCCACAATGCGCGCGCTTGGTGCTATAGCCACCTATACAGAACGGTTGTGGATCTCGCTAGTGCGATAATGAGGCTAGTAGAAGAGTCTTATGTAAACGCGTCACTTGCCCTGCTACGGTCTGTCATAGAGGCGTTCGCTACGTGCTATTACATTTCGGGAAATCTGTCATGCAGTCGGACCATTTGCCACGACTATATCGCATACAGCTTCCTCACGACCGTGTACCACATGAAGATCAGGGACGCGGAGTTGAGGCAAGGCATGAAATGAAATTCCATTATTTTACGAACGAGGAAGTCGAGGATCTGAAGAAAGCGCTCAAAGAGCATTTCAGGGCATTCCCAAAACCGCTTGCATGGTTGGATCCTGAGGATAAGAAGAGCATGAGTACTGCCGCCATTATTGAGGCCGTGGACAAGAAATATGCCAAACTATACTATTTGGCCAATCTAGAAGTCCACAGTAATTATGTGGGTACAAAAGGTTATGTGGCCTTGTCCACCAACAAACCCCTGCGCCTAATTCCTATAGTGGCTTGGGGCGAGGACTATTTTTTCAAAAACTACAAGGAGCTTGAATTCGACTTCCTTGTTGCCGAAATAGTAATCCGCATTACCGAGTTAGCACCAAGGTTTTTACCCCCGGCAGATAGATTTACTCAAAGGGCCACAATACTTGCCGCCGATGGCAAGCGTGTACTGGAGCAGCTAGTAGGAAGTTAGGCCCACGGGGGCCATACAAGTCATATAGCGGGTCTGTCCCGCAACTCGTTTGTAGAAGTCCTCCATCTCCTATGCCACCGGATTCAAAATAAAGGCGCAATACGAGGAACGTGACAGGTCGACTGAACCTTGGTAGGCAGTTTTGATGGGTTCGTGCCTCGGGAGCGCAATAAACAATATTCATGGAATTGCGTAAGCTACGGGCGTGGGTGCTGAATCTGTTTCCGTCATGGTATACATCAATGATAGACGACATGAGTATGGCAGCAAATGCCAAAGCGAGGTTGATCCCGCGGTTAAATTCGTTTGACGCTACGCGACGCACTGTGACCAGACAAGGAGTCTTTCCAAGTCGCCCCCTTCCAGCAATCCGGTATGCGGGCGATCAATGTAGTGTCTGTCCGCGACAAGCTCCTTACCTTGGAGGGGATACCCACTGCTGGCCCTCACCATGAGACCGACAAAGAGTGCCTCCCCCTGACATAAAGGCATCCAAATGGCAGAAGTGCAGAATTTCATTGAAAACATGCTTCTCTGGCGACTGAGCCAGTTGGCATCAGTCACAGAATCAGACGCTCTGGCAATTTATGGACCAATGCATAGTGATCTCCCTTCGTTAGTCAGAGACAGAATAGAAAATCTAGATAATAGGGACGATACACTCACAATTCTACTGGACACGGGGGGTGGCTGGGTTGATTCGGTTGAAAAGACGGTGGAAGTTCTTCGCCACCACTATAACTGTATTGATTTCATAATCCCCGGACAAGCGATGTCTGCTGGCACAATCTTTGCGCTGTCTGCTGACAATATTTACATGAATTACTTCTCCCAGTTGGGGCCAATTGACCCACAGTTCTTTGTTGATGGGAAGTGGATACCGGGTTTGGGATACCTAGAGAAATTTGAGGAGCTAAATAAAAAATCTAAAACGGGAAAACTAACTCCACTTGAATATGGATTGGTACTAAAACTTGACTTAGCAGATATTCACCAATACGAGCAAGCCAGAGAGCACTCGGTAGAATTATTAGAGAAATGGTTGCCTGCTTATAAGTTCAAGAATTGGAACAAAACGCAAGAAAAGAAAAGGGAGGTAACCTCAGCAATGAAGCAAAAGCAGGCGAAAGAGATAGCCAAGAAATTGAATAACACGAAAAGATGGCATGCGCATTCTCGCGGAATTTCAATGCAAACATTGCAGGATGAGGTGGGCTTAATGATCGAGGATCTCGATAAGCCTAATTTCCTAGAACTTCACACAACCGTGAAAGAACTTCATGCATTCATCGTCGACTATATGGAGACAACACAAATGCTTTCCCTAGTAAGAATCAGTAACCAACCAGAGGAAGACCATGGATAAGATTGATCGACAACACAAGAACATTTCGAAAGCCGGGAAACATTTTGACATGGATTTCGCAAAAATCGCGGATGACATGGGAAACAGGTTGAAAAAAATGGGGATTGATATCCCACATTCCGGCCCCCGTATTCCAGATCCGGCACATACGAGAGGTCAGGACGCTCGTACTCCGTCATCCTCTAGATGGCAAAGCAATAGAAATAGGTGACACGAGTATGGAATCAACCCCAGAGGGGGTGATCCGCAGGTAAATTCGTCTGACACTGGACGACGTATTGCGTCCGAGCAAGGCAGGCAGCCTAATTCAACTGAACGGATTCGGCAACTAGGTCGGAGTCACGATGAAGAGTTTTGATCTTTTGGATCAATCCATTTATCGTCCACCGTTCAAACGCATCCGTAAATCAATTCGAGGCACTCGCCCAGGGTGTCTTAATCGTACGCATACCTACATCTATCCTGGGAACCCGGCAATGGACAAAACACTTGAATTCGTAGCAATCCAAGTGGTGCCAAGTCCGCACTTTCCGATGATCATAGAGCGTCCCGGTCTCTCCCGTCTCGGGACAAACTAACGCACCCCCGAATGCAAAATGTAGATGTCAATCCGCTGAATCTGCTCATCTAGCAGCACCTTGTCAATCTTCCAGTCGTTTCCCAATCCCAAGGTGGGGCGCGTCAAATCCAGATAAGAGTCCATACGATTGCACTATATTTTGATGAAGCCCAAATTTAATCATTCCACACTAATTGCGGTAGAACCAATAGAGTGAACGTTTCGGGTAGTACCGCGGGACTGATGGCTTCAAATTAGGACCCAATAACTATCCATGCCCTTTTTAATGCGCATCTCCCTCATCCTCGCCGCGCTGTTTACGATCAGCTTCGCTGTAAACGCACAACCACGCTTACCGCTGCAACCTATGTCGCTGGTGTCACTGTCCGCTTTCGATGAACCGGGAAAAAACTGGAAACTGGCCGGGAGCGTGCAGGGGAATCGACATATTCACCATAACTTGGTCATTTCCCCAGGAACGGGTGTCCTCGTTAATCAACCTTCTGAGGAAGCCCGCGCCAATCTCTACACCAGCTGGTCACACGGAGATATAGAACTTGAACTTGAGTTTATGATGCCTCAGGGATCTAATTCCGGCATCTATCTTCAAGGCCGTTATGAGGTCCAGCTGTTAGATAGCTGGAGGCGTTCACAGGTAACATTTGGGGATGTTGGCGGGATCTATCGGCGCTGGGACGAATCCAAACAACAAGGATTCGAAGGGCGCCCACCACGCCTGAATGCTAGTCGTGCACCAGGCCTATGGCAAAAACTGCGTATCGTATTTGAAGCACCCGAATTCGATGAGAGCGGCCGCAAGGTACGGCATGCCCGTTTCGTCCAGGTTATACTCAATGGCAGTATCATTCAGGAGAATGTAACCGTTTCGGGTCCCACGCGTGCTGCCGGGTTTGAAGGTGAAGCCCCCACTGGTCCCCTCATGATCCAGGGAGATCACGGACCTGTAGCGTTTCGGAATTTTAGCTACCGCACATTTGGGAGTGAATCGGTATCTGTGACCGACGTCACCTACCACGAATATCATGACGAACCGTTGGAAGAAGCAATATGGAACGGTGTGGGAACACCAACATTGACAGGAACTGCCAATACTCTTCAAGAGCATACTGTTACGTCCACGAACCCAGTTGCTGTTCGCTATGAGGGTAAAATCCACATCCCCCAGAGTGGCACATACCGATTTGGGGCCGCACTAGGCTGGATTACCGGAGATCCTCACTGGAGGGGTCGCCCGATTGGAGGTGCATTGCTGCAAATCTCGGGGCAAAACGTCCTCAAACACGCACATAATCAGACCACCGTGTATGCAGATACACAACTTAGCCAAGGGGCTCACCCGTTTACTTTTAGCTACTACAAAACCGTCGGTTGGGGACCTCCATCCGTCACACTGAGCGTAGAGGGACCTACTATACAGGTGGAAGCCCTGCTCCATCCTACCCGAAGGTCTGCACCAGTAGAGCGTATTCCAGTAACAACCAGTGACGTGCCCTTGGTTCTACGCGGATTTGTAGTTCACCAGGGAGCTAAACGAACCCATGCAGTCAGTGTTGGCAACCCCGATAACGTGCACTATAGCCTTGATCTGGCTGACGGGTCACTACTGTACGCATGGCGTGGACCTTTCCTGGATGCCGCATCAATGTGGCATAACCGAGGACACGACCAGACTGTTACTCCACTCGGAAGTACGTTGACATTCTCGGGAGAGTCAGCGTACAAAATAAGTACCGGCGAAACACTCAAATTCACGGGCTATCGACTCAGCCCTCATCCCGTATTCACATACTCATTGGGAGAGGCGAGTTTGGAGGATCATATACAACCTCACAGTGACGGAGCAGGGTTGTCACGCACCGTGACCCTAAGTGGTATCACAGACGCATCAATGTGGGTACGTGCAGCAGTAAGTGATCAGATAGACGCACTCGGTGATGATCGTTATGCCATTGACGGATTCACCTGGTATATCGAGGAGGCAGCAAACGCAGTGATCCAATCAACCGAAAATGGTCAGGTGCTTATGGTCCCCCTAGATCAAGATGCTGATAAAACAACAGCTAAATATCTCATTGTGTGGTAATCTAGCATGAAAATTTTCTTCGGAGTTATTCTGTCGCTGACCATTGCCTTGCCTTGTCTGGCACAGGTACCACAGGAATCGGACTACTATCGCATAGATACTGTCCCCATCCCACAAGATATTGTACTTGAGGTCGGGGGCATGTCCTTTACCCCAGACGGCCGTCTTGGTGTTGCTACACGACGGGGTGAAGTATGGCTGATTGATGATCCAGTCATGGCTGGATCATCACCGCCCCATTTTCAGCGTTTTGCATATGGTCTTCACGAAGCCCTTGGGCTAGCCTGGCACAACGGCGCTTTCTATACTGCACAGCGTGGTGAACTGACCCGCCTCATGGATGCCAATGGAGACGCCACCGCAGACCATTACAAAACCGTGTATACTTGGCCCTTGGAAGGCAATTATCATGAGTACTCGTACGGTCCGCTCATACAACAAGATGGATCTATGGTGGTGGCGCTAAACCTAGGATGGATCGGATACGGTGCTAGCCAATCCAAGTGGCGCGGCTGGATGCTGTCGATCGACAGTAATGGCCAAATGACCCCCATTGCTACGGGTATGCGTTCCCCTGCCGGTATGGGCATGAATGCGGCTGGTGATCTGTTTTATGCAGAGAACCAGGGAGATTGGGTTGGCTCCGGATACATCACACATGTGGAAACCGGAGATTTTGTGGGCAACCCTGCCGGACTACGCTGGACGGATGAACCTGACTCCCCATTGTCCCTAAATCCAGAGGATATACCGGATACCGGAAAGCCCCTCTTCGAAGTTGCCAAAGAAATTGACGCCCTTAAGCCACCGGCAGTCTGGTTTCCCCACACGATTTTGGGCATATCCACGTCGGATATCGTCCCTGATACCACAGATGGCAAATTTGGACTCTTTGAAGGGCAATTGTTCGTGGGCGATCAGGGGCATAGCAAGATCGCACGTGTTTATCTGGAGAAAGTGCAAGGGGTGTACCAAGGGGCAGCGATTGCCTTTCGGGAAGGTTTTGCCTCTGGAGTACTACGTATGGCGTGGGATCCTGAAGGTGGAATGATGGTCGGTCAAACCAGTCGAGGCTGGGCTGCCACGGGCGGCAAACCGTATGCATTGCAACGACTCGTATGGACCGGCAAAATCCCGTTTGAGATGCATGAGGTTCGCATCATGCCGGACGGATTTTTGATCACGCTGACACAACCCGTGGATAAAGCTTCAGCCGGCAATGCTGCCAGCTATTCCGTAGAGAGCTTTACCTATAAATACCACTCCACCTACGGCAGTGAGCCTATCAACATCGCTTCACATACAGTAAGAACCGCCGTCGTGTCTGAGGGCGGCCAAGAAGTTCGTTTGGTACTAGATGGTCTTCGCGAAGGATACATCTATTCGGTAACCGCTCAAGGTTTACGCTCAAAAGATGGACTCCCACTGCTGCATCCTACTGCGTTCTATACGGTAAACAGGGCACCGGAGGGAGCATCACTGCTGACTGAAGTCGGCGAAAATGCTGTACAACCTGTAGCTAACAACGTACAGGTTTCTGAAGATGAGACCACTGTAGCACTGTCCGTGGGTACGTTGCCAAACCTGCAATTCAGCACGACTGAATTCACTGTACCTGCAGGCAGCAATGTCACATTTACCTTCAATAACGACGATGATATGTTACACAACCTGGTGGTCGTCGAAAGCGATGCAGCAGATGAAGTCGCCTTGGCCGCAATGCAACTGGGACTAAAAGGACATGAGATGCAATATGTGCCCGTCTCGGATGCTGTCGTAGCTCATACCAAGCTGCTCGAACCGGGAGTTTCAGATACAATTGTCTTCAGTGTCCCGGATACGCCCGGCGAGTACGTTTTCGTATGCACATTCCCGGGCCACGCAAACACCATGCGCGGCATCATTCGTGTTGTTGATAGTTAGGTCTTGCCTGATTGCTGACTTGTACTACAGTCAAATTATGAGCTCCGAGAGATAATTGTAGCTACTCGCAAGCGCTTAAAACATATCGATCTCAGAGCTATTAAACTCAACAATCCAGTAATCTGCGGCAGCGGCAGACGTGATCGCAGAAAAATCCTGAAGCCCCGTGCCTATCGCTACCATAGGGCCCTCAGTATTAATGAACGCACCATCCTTGATGTGCAGGAGCGGTGCACGAGGTCCAATTCAGTACAGCTGCTGGCTGGATAATTGGACACTATAATGCACTCCGCAAAAGTAACCGAAAACAGCTCATCAAACTCCTCCAGAAAGAAGGGTATTTGGCTCCGTTACCAGATGCATAAGGCACAAAAGCCCTTGAACTGATAGACAAAAATGATGACGCAGATGAGCTTGGAGATGTCAATACGCACGGTGGATCCCAGCACGTATCATCGGCAATCTATGCCTTAGTAAGAATTATCGTCACTGCCTTTTTTCTCTAATCCGGTTGCCGTGCTTATCAGTGAATTCTCCTCTTAGGATCTTAACAAGATCTATCACAGACCAAATTAGTAGCGGTATAATAATGATGAGGCTAGCCGCTCCCCCTCCCATTCCCATAGTGATAACATCGCACCAAGCAAAAACAATTAAAACAAGCATTACTATACCTGTACCCGTTTTCCCGACATAAATACGATGCGCACCCGTCAAAAGTAAGCATAGAATCAGTGTCGTCACCCAGCTACTTCTTGAAATCTGATCTTCTTGGTCCACACTCCTCGGTTCCTGGTTATTCTCCCTTCCGTCATTTTTTGGTTTTACCGAAAATCTCACTCTGATTCCGTGCTCTTCGTTTCTAACGATGTAATCGCATGCGGAATGTTCATCTTCTATCACTTCAATATTCAATTGCCCTGTACGATCCCATGCTCTCAAATGCGATAGCAGGGCGGTTGTCGGATCAGGTGCATCAATCGGAATTGCGGGAATCCCTGACTGCTCTATCATAAATATCATTTGGGTACTTCCAAAATTGTGATTGTGGGGATTCTAAAATGTTAGTTGGTTAAGGGGGCGTGACGTGAGGTTCGAAGATAGTGACCTACGGGTTCATGATAGTGCTCAATCCTGTGAACCAGGGCTCTCAGTTGTGGGTTGTTGGGGATCCGCTTGAGTCTTTTTTCGGCGTCCAGACAGACTGCAAGCATCCGGGGCTTTGTAATTGATGCCTCTGACCCACAAGGTCTTGCCTGATTGCCGACTTGTACTACGGTCACATACTGAGCTCCGAGAGATAGTTGTAGCTGCTCGCGAGCGCTTCAAACATATCGGTCTCACAGCTATCAAACTCAACAATCCAGTAATCTGCAGCAGCGGCAGACGTGATCGCAGGGAAATCCTGAAGCCCCGTGCCTATTGCTACCATAGGACCCTCAGTATTAATAACCGCACCATCCTTGATGTGCAGGAGCGGTGCACGACGTCCAAAATCCTTCAGTACAGTTGCTGGATTGAGCCCGGCGACCAGAGTCCACCAAGTATCGATTTCGAAGAGAATCTCTGTATTCAATCCCTCTAGGAGCCGATAATACGGTAGGGATCCATCGGGCAGTTGTTCAAATTCCCACCAATGGTTGTGTAAATACAGCGTGAGCCCGTTCTGGCTTGCGAACTCATGGCATTCGTTATACAGCTCAGTCAGTTCATCAACTCCTTCATTGGAGCGATAGCGATCATCCATAGGCCAGCCATGCCAAACCATACGGGTGCACTCGTAAGCCTCGGCAGTCCTCAACATGACCTCCCGCTCATCCCCCACAGGTAACTCCACATGAGCAGAGATAACTTCCAATCCCGCCTCACGAAGCAACTGCCCCACACGTGAAACACTCAGGCCCTCGGGCCAAAATGCGGTCTCCACATTACGATATCCCATTGCAGACAACCTGCTGAACACCTCAACAGCGTCATGTTCAGATTGAATGTGATCGCGTACAGAGTACAACTGAACTGCTATCTGGGCGGTAGAATTGGGTTGCGCTCTGCTGCTTCCTTGCTGGTAGGCAGCTAATCCCAGGGCAGCACCCATTGCTCCTAAAAACTCTCGGCGTGACTGTGACATTCTGGTCATGATAATCGCCCCGTCAAGTTACGATAATCTTTTTATGTCTGCAGTAGCACTCAACCTAACGCTTCTTCCATTATCTTTCCTTAACGACAACGCTATTCTAGTTATTTATCCACCTGGTTCCTAACAGTGAATATTCGACGACTACTGCTCCTGATCGCACTGTCTGTGTGGAGCGGTATAGCCATTGGACAGACTGCAAGCATCCGGGGCTTTGTAACTGATGCCGATGACCTGGAAGCCCTTGTGGGTGTGAATGTCGTTCTGGAAAGCGACACTGGGGGACTGAGGGGCGGTGTGACCGATAGTGATGGGATCTACAACCTTACACGCATCCCAGCGGGTACATATGTGCTGCGCTTTTCATTTGTCGGGTACACCGCTTGGTCGGATACCCTAGTCTTCCAGACGGGGCAGAGACTGAACCTTAACATAGCGTTGCAAACCTCACCAGCAATGTTGGAAGAGGCGATTGTCGAAGCCGAGCTTGAGGCCGGGGCAGCCCGAGTAACCGCCGGACTGCAAACCATAAGTCCCAAGGATATGGATCTCCTGCCAACACCAGATGTGTCTGGCGACCTAGCCAGTTTTCTGACCACACTACCTGGTGTAGTCACACTCGGCGACCGAGGCGGCCAATACTATATCCGTGGAGGCGAGCCCTCGCACAATATGACACTAATAGACGGTATGTACGTCTATCAGCCCTACCATATTCTGGGATTCTACTCAGCCTTTTCCTCCGATATTATTCACCAGGCGGATATTCACACAGCCGGATACGGTGCACCCTTTACGGGCCGTATTTCTTCGGTCATTGACATCAGATCCCGTAACGGAGATAAACGCAACTATACCGGGGCTGCTTCCATCGCTCCCTTTGTAAGCTCAGCACAGATCGAGGGCCCACTGATTTACAACAGACTTTCCTTTATGGCCTCAGCGCGCCAATCTGTTGTCAAACAATTTGCTCAGCACTATATCGCTCAAGAAACACCGTACACTTTCGGAGATGCTTTTCTCAAAGTACATGGGCAGATCAGCTCCAACAGTCAGCTCTCAATCAGTGCCCTTTATACGAATGACCGGGGGAACATTGGCCTGGAGTCGGCAGATAAGATTCTCGAAGAAGTAGGTTGGCGCAACGCGGCAATTGGTTTGCGCTACGTCGTTCTTCCACGAGCACTGCCCTTCGTTGCCGAAATACAGCTCTCTTACTCCTACCTCAAAACCGATCAGGGACCCGCAAACAATCCAGTGCGCTGGTCAAGAATCTCAGGATTCCAGTACGCTGTCCATATGAATAGCTTTTATCAGCGGACACAATGGAAATGGGGGCTGTATTGGCGGGCACCACAGGTAACCGCCCACTTGGGCGGACTTTTCCAGGATCTTGAAGTTGGTGTAAGTCGACGTCACAAAGCTGGCATATACCTTGAACCGGATTTCTACATCACCTCCGAACTGAGAGCCCGTTTAACAGGGATCGCAGAGGTATTCCCTGGACAGGAAGACCGCAATAATTTTGAAGCACGTGCCCGGGTTATCTGGCAGCGCAGGGAGCACGAAGTGAGCTTGGGGGCCGGCTGGTATCACCAGGAAATTTTCGGACTCAATGATCGGAGGGACGCAACCAATATCTTTACTTCATGGCGCAGCGCGCCAACAGAAAAACTCTCACGCTCAATTCATGCACTGACTGGCTACCGTGTAAGCCCCTATCCATGGCTTGAATTATCCGCAGAAACCTACTACAAACAGCTGAGCGATCTCTTTATTGCCGAGTGGACTGCCTACCCCCGCTTTACGTCTCGTCTGCAACGGGCCGATGGCCGGGCTATGGGAATCGAATTGCGAGCCGAAGTTCGACAACCAAGACTGTACGGATACATCAACTATGGCCTTTCCAGTGTACGCTACACTTCTAAACAACCCTCCGCCGAGTTGTGGTTTGGAAGTGAAAGCCTGGAATTTCGTCCACCTCATGACCGCAGACATCAACTAAATGTAGTCGCAACTACACGTGTATCCGGCATTGATGTCAGCGCACGATGGAATTTTGGTAGCGGCCGCCCCTTTAATCATGTGTACGGGTTCGATGGGTTCGTCCTACTGGATGGTATTCAGAATCTTTTTACGGTGCCGGATGATCAGCGCGTGATCTATGGTCAACCCTTCCAGGGACTACTTCCAACTTATCACAGACTGGACGTATCACTTGAACGGGAATTTGTCCTTGATAAATTCATCCTAACCGCACAGGTCGGAGTGATTAACGCCTACAACAGGCGTAACCTATTTGCACTGGATTTATTCACTACCGAGCGTAATTATCAGTTACCAATTGTGCCGGTCGCCGGCCTGAGAATTGACTTTGACTGATATGCGCAAGAGCCTTGTCTTAGCAGCAGCTGTACTGCTCCTCTTTTCAGCGTGCTCCGAAACCGTAGAAACACGCCTGGAAATCGAATACCCGTTTTCCGTTTTCGGCATTATCAACCCGAAAGCTGATACGCATGCTGTACGCGTCTTCGAAATAAAAAATAACATCTCTTTGATCCGCCCCGAACCCATTGATGCGGTAGTGCGAACCACACGTATGCAGACAGGAGACATACAGGTATGGCGTGACTCCGTTATACAACTGGATGACGGTGATTACCGCCATGTGTACTGGTCGGCATTCGAAGCAAAGGCGGGAGAAACCTACCATTTGGTTGTCGAACGATCCGATGGTGCAAAAACAGAGGCGGTAACCACTGTACCTGCGCTCGCCAAACTGATTGTGCTTGAACCGGATACACTGAGACCTGGCGAGGCATTCATGCCACTGCTCATTAGAGGGGCCCCCCCTACACTCCCGCGCATTGACGTCGAGTACATTCTGGTCGGATTTAACATTAACGGGAGCGATCCGATCTTTAAACCCGTTGTGTTCAATTACGCCGGCTATGCCATACCAGACCCGCAAGGGTTTCTGCTCAATATTGATCTTCGAGAAGACTATCTGGATATCTATAAATTGTTCGACGCGGATAACAACGTAACTCCAGACATTATCGATCTACGAGAAATGAATGTCACAGTCCATGTAGGAGATGCCAACTGGGTTTCACCCGTAGAGGTGTTTGACGAAAACTTTCTGGTAGAGCCGGGGACGTTTTCCAATGTAAAAAACGGGTTCGGGTACTTTGGGAGTGGTTACACCGAGGTAGTGTCCTTCCGGCCCCCTCTGGCACTAATTCGACGTGCGGGGTTCCATGTGCCCGGAGATACGGGAGATGGCTAAGCCTTTAACACCACTCTTTGATGCGCATTTAGACCTGGCTTGGAATGCGCTCTCTTTTAATCGGGACCTGACGCTCTCCCTGGATGACCTGTGTAAGGCGGATTCGCAGTACAACGATGCCCCGTTTCGCGGTAACTGCACAGTCTCACTGGACGAACTTGCACGTGCAGATCTGCACATTTGTGTAGCTACGCTGTTGGCACGCAGTGGCCCCTCTCCCCCGCTAGCCACGCTCAGACGTGATCTGGATTATGTTCATCCCTCTATCGCACATGCACATGCGCACGGACAGTTTGCTTATTACAAATGGCTCGAGCGATCTCAGCGAGCATGTATTATCCGTACTGTTGATGATTTGAATACGCACTGGGCCAATCCAGAAACACTGGGCCTCATTATCAGCTTCGAAGGGTGCGATCCCATACTGGATCCTGACGATGTGCACCGCTGGTATAAAATGGGAGTCCGTGCAGCAGGATTAACACATTACGGCGCAGGACAATACGCTTGCGGTACCAACACAACCGACGGACTAACCCCACGAGGATATGCGCTGCTCCGCGAATTTGAGTCTTTGAACATCGCATTGGATGTAACTCACCTGAGTGACAGAGGCATGGCTGATGTTATGAAGTACTACAGCGGGCCCATTCTGGCCAGTCACCATAACTGCCGGGCATTAGTACCCGGACAGCGACAACTCTCCGATGGGCAAATTCGTGACTTGATTGCCCGAGATGCTGTTATCGGTATTGCATTCGATGCGTGGATGCTATATCCCGGCTGGGTGCGTGGCGAGACCAGTCGCACAGTCGTAAATATGAGTGCTGCTGTGGATCATATAGACCATATCTGTGACCTCGCCGGCAATACTAAGCACATCGCCATCGGCAGTGATCTGGATGGTGGCTTTGGCAGTGATCAGACACCTATTGGTCTGGACTGCTACTCTGATCTGCATTTACTGACGAAGTTGCTTCACGAACGCGGCTATTCTGCTGCCGATGTAAACGGTATCTTTTACGGTAACTGGCTTAAATTCTTTCGTCACTGCTTACCTCAAATCCATGCATGACCGTCTCGAACGTCTGGAATCACTTGGCTACCCGCTTGACGATGTGCCTGCTCCCGGCGGACTGTATAAACCAGTTACAGTGATAGACACGATCGCTTACGTATCCGGCGCTGTGCCGGTAGCACAGGGCCACCTCCAATTTGCAGGCAAAGTGCCGTCCGACCTGGACCTTGCCACTGCGCAACGGGCAGCGGCGCTCTGTGCAGCTAACAATCTGCGCATGGCATGCCAAGCGCTGGGTTCACTGGATCGTATTGCCAGAGTTCTCCGACTGACAGGCTTCGTCAATTCTGAACCTGACTTCACGAATCAGCACCTGGTGATTAACGGGGCATCTGAGCTTCTGAGAGAAGTTTTTGGAGATTCAGGAATCGGAGCACGCTCTGCTGTTGGCGTAGCCCAGTTACCGCTGGGCAGTGCTGTTGAAACCGAGCTCATTCTGGAGATCCGACGATAATGCCTTCAGCTTTTCGACGCGCACGCCGGGAAGCCCTGCATATTCTGATCGCCTGGGCCGTCTGTATGGTCTGGACAATCGGTTACTGTGCCATCTTTGCATATAGGCCCGGTAGTGTCGAGTTACTATGGGGTATGCCTACATGGGTGGTGTTCGGAATAGGTTTACCCTGGCTCATCGCCACAGCCTATAGTCTCTGGTTCGCCCTGTGTCACATGAAAGACAGGGAGCGATGAGCAGTGATACCAATGCTCCGCTAATTGCCTTTCTCTGCTATACTGCTATTGTTCTTGGGCTGGCGGTGCTCTCGAACTATGCCTTTAAGAAACGGGCGTTCATTAGCGAATACTTTCTGGGAAGCCGCGGACTGGGCGTCATTGCGCTTGCCCTGACTTTTGGAGCAACCAGTGCATCTGCGGGCTCTTTTGCAGGGTTCCCATCACTCATCTATGCTCATGGCTGGTCACTGGCACTATGGATAGCCAGCTACATGATCTTTCCCCTCTGCGGCATGGGCTTGCTGGGCAAACGCCTGAGTCTTATCTCCCGTCGAACGGGGGCAATCACGATACCAGATATTCTCCATGCGCGTTTTGAAAGTCGCGCGCTGGCACTCATGAGTACTGTACTGTTATCGGTTCTGCTCTGTGTATTCCTCGTGCCCCAGTTTACGCTTGCAGCATTGATCATGCAGCAGTTATTGGGGGATTCTCCCCTCTACCAGGAAGCAGCTCTTTGGCTTCAAAGTGGTCTACCGAATTTGATACCCACTGGCACAGGCCCCGAGTACGTACTTGGCCTACTCGTGTTTGCCGTTCTGGTTGTGGCTTATACCACATTTGGAGGATTCAGGGCCGTCGTCTGGACCGACATTCTGCAGGGCTTTGTTATGCTCCTCGGTGTACTCCTGATGCTGGTTTTTACCTTGGTACAGGTGGGCGGCCTCCGTAATGCCTCCCTAGAAATGAATCCCATGCAAGCCCCTCGCCTGGGAACAGCATCTTTTGTGATTGACTCACCAGCACCGCCCGAAGGCATCAGGATTAATACGGACACATGGTTCATGGACGAGGGACGATTATTACGCACGAACGAAGCAGCACTCATTCCTGCAGGTAATACCGAGTCCGTATCCATAAAGGTTACGCAGGTTGTTACACCGCGGGAAATCGCGCGGATAACACAAACTGAACTCCCCCTCCTACCCGCTAAACCTCGTGTCGGTCAGCTAATACCGTACGCCCGGGGGGACAACACGGAAGGCACCTATATGCGTCCGCCTGGCCCCAGTCCGTCGGACCCCAACGGCTTCCTACCGCTCGGGGTGGCAGTGTCTTTCTTTGCTTTTTGGGCTCTTGCCGGTACTGGACAGCCCGGCAACATGGTACGTCTTATGGCCTTTACCGGCACGCGCACCCTGCGCCGTGCCATCGCTTCTCTCGCGGTTTATTTCTCGCTGATCTACTTCCCGCTGATCATCATCTTTTGTTGTGCTCGCCTACTTGCGCCTGGACTAGATCATACACCCGACAGGATTATGCCCGTAATGGCCTACCTGCTCTCGGATGGAGCCGGTATTCCATGGATGGCTGGAATTCTCATTGCTGCCCCCTTCGCTGCTGCGATGAGTACGGTAGACAGTTTCATGCTGATGATCACGTCCAGTATTGTCCGTGACATTTACCAGCAATCCATCCGGCCCGACGCTACCGAGCGCCTACTGAAGCGATTCAGTTATGGTACAACGATTCTTGTTGGAGTTCTGGCTACAATTGGAGCGCTTTACCCACCGCAGTTTCTACAGTATCTGATCGTATTTACCGGAGGGGGGCTTGCAGTTGCGTTCCTGGCACCTGTAGCACTCGGTCTGTACTGGCCCCGCTTCAATAAGTCAGGCGCTATCATGTCAATGGTTTTTGGGATAGTGATTTATGTGCTCCTGTACCTGATTGGCTTTGTAACCATCGGCAACGCCAGTCCTATTCGCCCTCTCGAACTCGATCCATTTATATGGGGCTTTCTTGCCTCTCTTCTAGCTGCGTGGTTCGGGACACGTTATGGACACTCAAACTCAGAACGCGCATTAGAAGCATTCTTCGGAAAAAACACCACTGCACATCTGTGACCAACCCTGCTCTTCCTATCACGCCAAATGACTTGGCATGATACTACTTCCGGTAATCCAAGGGTGGATCTCGATCACCAAGTAGCGGCTGATATTCAAAACCGGGGCCCCTTCGCTCCTCAAACTCTTGTCGCGCTGTAAGTAACAGTTCGTTATCCAATAGCAGATCCAAGGTTGTCAGGGCTAGGGTTTTTGCGGCCAGAACGAGTCCCTTCTTCCCGATACTCATCCCTCCGGCGGCCACAGCCTGCCAGCTGTGTGCTGCTGTTCCGGGAACCCAGGTAGCCGCTGAAAAGCCCGCAGTTGGTACCATATAGCTCACATCTCCAACGTCCGTGGATCCCTTGGTGATCTTAGGCAGGAACGGCTGAACCGTGGATTCTGAACCCAAAGGAATAGACGCCGCATCCAGTGTTTTTCGAATCTCTTCGGCAAAGCGCTGCTCCTCTGCATCATACTGGATCCCTCCCAAGGACTCCATATTGGACAGAATAGCCTGAGACAGAGCATCATTGGGCAATATGCTGTGCAGGCCGTGAATAATTTCGAAGTCCATAGTGGTGCCGGTTCCCAAGGCTGCTCCTTCAGCTGCCTTGACAACACGCGGGAAAATTTCCTCCAATGTCTGAGCAAGGGGATGCCGTACGTAATAGTATACTTCCGCGTAGTCCGGGACAACATTAGGTGCCAGTCCCCCGCGCGTGATGACATAGTGGATACGTGTTTCCTGGGGTACATGCTCACGAAGCATATTGACCATCATATTCATGGCTTCCACTCCGTCCAATGCGCTCCGGCCCCGCTCAGGAGCTCCGGCCGCATGTGTAGAATGTCCATAGAACCGAAATTTTGCTGAACGATTTGCCAGTGTCGTTGCCGGGCTGGCATCATTTCTGTCACCTGGATGCCAGTGGAGCACTGCGTCCGCATCATCAAACAACCCCTCACGAACCATATACACCTTACCGGCTCCCCCCTCTTCGGCGGGCGTACCATAGAGTCTGACTGTGCCACTCTGCCCACTGGTAGCCAACCAGTCCTTAACGGCTACAGCAGCCGCTACCGAGGCTGCACCGAATAAATGATGACCACACGCGTGCCCTGCCTCATCGTTCACGCGTGCCTCCCGGACTGGAATTGCTTTCTGTGATAATCCTGGTAAAGCGTCAAACTCGGCAAGTATGCCAATCACTGGGGCTCCACTTCCATACTCAGCTATAAAAGCCGTAGGAATACCTACCACTCCTGACTCAATAGAAAACCCTTCACGTGCAAGTACATCCTTCAGAAGAGCGCTGCTCTTCTCCTCCTGATAGCCTACCTCAGCCCATTCCCAAATTTTATGAGCCACCTGAAAGTACTCGTCTGCCCGAGCATCCAGTGAGTTGATAATCTCTGTCTTCTGCGCCATGAGCGTCTGGGGCAGAAAGGTAAGAACAAAAGCAAGTAATACAAACCTGGTTTTCATGTAACTGTCTGCTTAACGTGATTCTCATGAATTTCAGCCCATCCGGCCATGTACGTTTTTGCGGGCCATGCAAGGTAGCCGGGGTATGACCGCCGGGCACCCTCTACGGCGCGCAAATCCAATGCTGTCACAGCAATGCGATCTGTTGTTTCTAAAACAACTTCGCCCATGGGATCCACTACCAGTGACGGGCCCCCAATGTCCACCCCGAACTCCGGGCGAGGGCGCCCGACCGATACCACCCACGCCGAACAGGTCAAGGCCATGGCTTGGTAAGCCAGTCGCCATCGTTTCCATGAGGAAGGACTTGACGCACGAGGTGCCAGGATTACCTGCACACCTTGTGCAGCGAGAAGCTGTCCTGCGGTAGGTCGATTAGCATCCGAGCATATCTGAATACCCAGCTTAGTCCCCTTAAATTCAACCACACGTGGAGGATCCGTAGATGGCTGGTAATGATCACACTCCCAAAACCCTTCTTCATCTGGCAGGACGTGTTTCGCAGACGACCCTACTATGCGGCCGCGTGAATCTGACAGCAACGCCAGATTTGTTCGAAGACCATTACTAGCTTCGCGAATGATCCCTCCCAATACTGCTATACCTGCTTTTTTGGAAGCAGCTCGTTGCATCTTTTCTCGCCAACCTCCCGGCCCCTCCGCGTCCTCTGGGCTTGCTATCCTCGTAGCTGGGGACCACAAATTGAACGGTAGCTCCGGCAAGATCGCCAATACCGCGCCCTGATCACGTGCGCTCTCAAGGCATGCGATTAGCTCACTCTCTGAACTGAAAATCTCACTTATTAATGCGATGGTAAAATCACGTGCTACGGACCTCATATTTTACTCCGTAAATGATCCGACTGATTTAATAAAGTCTGACAACTGCTCTATTCTCTTTTACGCCTAACTAGCCGGCAAGGCCCAACCCTTGTCATACAGTAGCTCATGAACCCTTCCTGATTCTTTTGCTGCATGCATTCATGCCCGCTGTGTCATTATCGAAAACTTGTTCGTCATACTCAACGACACTTGAAGATTTTTCTATCCAATTCTCGATAATCACGAAATACCCGAGCTTGAACCCGGCTAACATAATATCTCCACCACGGAAGTCGAGTTCACATTTGCTACACCTACACGGGTCCCTTAGCCATCCTGAGGATCACAAAAAACGGATCATACTACCTCCTCAACAGGATTTCGCGTCATACTCATCAAGCACCTTTGGACATACCGTAAACCAACAGTGCAGTAGTAGCTCCCCCACAGTGCGCATGGATTGACCCGATATTGAGAACACTCCTTTGCTTTCCGTTAGATACTCAAGTCCTACCTAGATCAGAAACATTGGAGTTCTGGTGTTACGTTGAAAATCCTTGCAAGAAGCTCCGGTGTTGCGGTTTTATGGTTGCAGATGGGGAATCGCACTGGACCTAGTGGACGTTTTTTACCGGGCTGCAGCAGCACGAGCTCCATGGGGTTGCAAGGGTGATTTCGGGTGTACCTCTGGAGTTGTCCCACATGATCCCGAGTCGTTTCCTAGCGCACAGCGGCATCGCTATTTCGTTGTAAAACCCAATGAAGAAGCACACAGAATTCTTGAATCATTCCAGACAAATTCGAGCCCCCAAGCAGTGAAGATATTGGACGAGGGAGGTGATCAGACCACAGTCGTGCCGAATATCCCCATCTAGTTCCAGGCCAGTTCCGTAGTATAAGGTGCTTGCGCGTCCGTTTTTCGAACTTAGACTACGGTAAAATGCGATCCGTATCTTCCCAAATCAGGCCTCTGTCGAAACATATGATGGAAGCCCTTTTGGCAGAATGGCACGAGAAATAGTCCTCGGATTGACACTATCTGGACATGAAAGCATCCCCTCGAGAAATCCCGAATTCCGGTGCGTCTTCGAAGCGCCGAAAAATTCTAATGGACCCATGGATCGAAGTCGGCTCACGGCGGATTCTGAACTCAATTAAACTCATGCCCGGATTGCTGCTAAGTATCTAAATTCACTATATTGCCAGAGCACACGGATAACTGCACGCCCCGTCAATTCTGTTTTTAATGGAAATATCACCATATCCTGTCGTTGATCTTTTCGCAGGACCTGGCGGATTGGGCGAAGGGTTTACTGCCGCCACCGGCAGCAATAAACAATTTACCCCCCCCCCGATTTTTTCTAGCCGCATCTATTGAAAAAGACGTTTGGGCGCATAAGACGCTTCGCCTAAGACATTTCTTTAGATCATTCCCACTTGGTAAAGCCCCAGAAGCCTATTATCGCTATCTGGACGGCGCTATTGACTCTGCTGAACTCTTTGAGTCTCATCCTTCCGCCTCACATCATGCCGAGAAGTCTGCTCTGCATATCACACTCGGACCTCAAAATCATGACAGTGTCCGCAAGATCATCGCTGAGCGATTAGCAAATGTCCCCCTATGGGTGCTCGTCGGCGGGCCACCATGCCAAGCATACTCAGTAGCAGGCCGGTCGCGTATGCAAAAAATGCCCGGATTCGAGCAGGACGAGCGCCACCTTCTCTACAAAGAATACCTGAGGGTTATTGCTGAGCACAGACCTCCCCTCTTCGTGATGGAGAATGTGAAGGGACTCCTTTCTGCTAAATATAACGGGAAGTCCATGATCCAGATGATCTGGGAAGATCTCAGGAATCCATGCCGTGCATTGGGGGCATCTACGGATATATCTCCGACGTATGAGCTGCACGGACTTTACTGCCCAAATCAAGTCGGCTTGTTCGATGGAATTAAGCCACATGACTTCCTGATCAAGTCCGAATTGCATGGTGTACCACAAGCCCGACATCGAGTCTTCGCCTTGGGAATCCGTAGCGATCTTGATATTCAACCTCCGCAGCTAACATGTGAAAAACCTCCAACCGTGGAGCAAATTATCGGGCAACTGCCCAAAATTCGCAGTGGAATTACAGATAAGCCAGATACTCCTGAGGCATGGACAAAAGCAATTAGCTCCTTGGAGGAAGTAGATTTTACAGATCATCCTCACACTGAAGCCATACTCAGCAAAGTGGGGACTCTCTTCAAATTCACTCCACGCCAGCTGAAGCGTAAGGCAACCTCTTATCCCTCGCAGTCAGTGCATACAGGTGGAGCAGTGGAATTTATATATGATCCGCGCATACGCACATTGACGGGGCACGATGCGCGTGCACACATGACGGCAGACCTCAGGCGCTATGCGTTCGCGGCAGCCTTTGCTCATGTGACCGGCAGGAGTCCAAAATTACAGGACTTTCCACCGGCTCTGTTGCCGAATCACCGTGATGTTGTAGATGGAAAGGTAGGGGAAAAATTCGTGGACCGATTCAAGGTGCAGTTGCCAAAGCGGGTTGCCTCCACAATCACAGCGCACATTGCTAAAGATGGTCATTACTATATCCACTATGATCTGGCACAATGCAGGAGCCTGACTGTGCGTGAAGCAGCCCGGCTGCAGACGTTCCCGGACAATTACAAATTTGAGGGACCCCGAACCGAACAGTATCGCCAGATCGGGAATGCTGTACCGCCATATTTAGCTCGCCAAATTGGGGATGTCGTCGCAGACGTGCTGGATGTTGCCAGAGGGAGAATATGATGGCAGATCACCTCTCCAAAAAGCAACGCAGCTGGAATATGTCCCGCATCAAGGGACGTAATACGGAACCAGAGTGCAAACTTCGGTCAAGCCTTCATAGACTCGGGTTCCGGTTTAGGGTTCATGAGACAAAACTGCCAGGAAAGCCCGATATCGTGCTACATAAATACCGTACGGTCGTCTTCGTACACGGTTGTTTCTGGCATCGCCACGATGGTTGTAAGCACGCGGCCACCCCAAAATCCAATCAGGCCTTCTGGCTGAAAAAATTCCGCAGTACACTCGAGCGGGACAAACGGAATGTGGAGGCACTCAAAAACCTAGACTGGCAGATCATCATTGTCTGGGAGTGTGAAATCAATGCGGACCTGGAACAGGCCACTCGCCGGGTAGCATGCCACCTGCAGGAGGTCGAACATGCCACGTGAAATACGCCTCCCGCCAAGTGCAGCATCCCTGTCTGCGTCCATGCGTGATATCGGGTACTCACTCGAAACTGCGATCGCGGATCTGGTGGATAACAGCATTTCAGCCGGCGCAGGAAAAATAGATGTTTACTGCATCCCGGATGCCGACCAGCCTACGCTGGCCATCATTGATAATGGCCAGGGAATGGGGAATAATGAAATCATCCATGCCATGCGGCATGGCGGTGCTGACCGAAATCGAATGAGATCTTCTCATGATCTCGGAAAGTTTGGACTGGGTCTGAAAACAGCCTCCTTATCCCAATGCAGGCATCTTACCGTTGTGAGTCGAAAAAACGGCCAGCTAAACGCGGCCGAATGGAATCTTGATGTAGTGGAACACTCGGACGACTGGATTATCTCCCTTCTGGATGAGGAAGAGATTTACAGCCTCCCATTCTTTGATGAATTACCCGAGCAGGGGACGCTAGTTCTTTGGCGTAATCTGGATCGGCTTTTCGGAAACACCAAAGGACAGGAACGGCAACGGATTGTAAGCAAGAAATTGGCTGCGGTTACACAACATCTTGCGCTGGTGTTTCACCAATTCATGAAGGGAGATGTCCCTTGGTGCAGTCGGTTGAAAATATCCGTAAATGGGCACCGTGTTAAGGCTTTTGATCCATTTTGTCGAGATCATACAGCTACGCAGCGTCTACCGCTTGAACGCATTTCCATTGGATCTCATGAGGTTCGGCTGCAAGGATATATCCTACCCCATCACAGCAAACTATCTGTGCAGAAATACGACCTCTACAAGACTTACAGCAGTTTTTTTGAAAACCAGGGAGTTTATGTGTATCGGAATTGCCGTCTGGTTGCATGGGGAGGATGGTTTCGGCTTATTTCCAAAAATAAAGCTGCCCAACTGGCACGAGTTCGGATTGATTTTCCCAGCTCTCTTGATCGCTGGTGGACCATTGATATTAAAAAATCGCGCGTTCAGCCTCCCCGCCCGGTCCGTGATCGTCTAAACCAGATTTTGGATAAAATTACTATCCGAAGCAAGAGGGTCTACACGGGACGGGGACAGCGGCTAATCTCGGAAAAGAATCCATATCCACTGTGGGAGAGGTTCTCTGATTCGACCAAAGGAGTCCGCTATGTGCTTAATGCAGATCATCCGCTGGTACAGGAATTGGATCAGCAACTGAATCAAGTCGGGCAATCGCAACTGAAGCTGCTCCTCGATAGAATTGGAGAAGATCTTCCAGTGGAGATGATCAGCATTGACTGGAATGATGATCCGAAGCAGGTCCACACGTTAAGCAGAAAAGAAAAAATCGTCATGGAGCGACTTCAGCTGCTGAGCGACACTCTTCCGGAGCGTATATGCTCTGACGCAGACAAGTTTCGTGATTTCATCCGAACGACACATCTCTTTGATCAGCATTGGAACATCGTAGAGAACTATCTGGGGGGGAGGCAGACATGATGGCACATACGCTTGAATTGGAAAATGACCTTGTGAGCACGCTGATTAAGGCTCTAAATCATGCTTTTGACTCTACGCCATCAAATGAGGAAGCCAGATCCAAAGCAGAGCAGCTTGCAAAACCCTTTGGATATGGAGGAAACCTGAAACCGATCGTTGACCGGGCACTTATGGCAATCACTACCCGGATGGGAAGTGGAGTTTCCCTGATTCAGAAGGACACCGGCCATGATTCTGACTGGATTAACAAACGCACAAACATTGATTGGATCTATTCGGATGCTTATTTCGACTATTTGGACTCTTCTGGATGGTCTAATAGGATGTGCCAGTCACTGCGAGACGTGAGTGAGAAAATCCTCGGAATGTTGCAGAACCCGATCTCTGATGGCATATGGGACCGGCGTGGCTTGGTGATTGGCAATGTACAGTCGGGGAAAACAGCAAACTATCTTGCACTGATCACCCGGGCTGCGGACGCAGGATACAAGTTCATCATTGTGATCGCCGGAATCCATAATGTGCTCCGAAGCCAGACTCAACAGCGCATTGACGAGGGATTTGTAGGGCGGCACTCGGAATCAAGACAAATAATTGGCGTTGGAAAAACTGATCTGGGGCGAACCTCTCAATTCCCTCACCCAGTAACACTTACTAACGTTAGCAACGATTTTAATAAGCAAGTAGCCCGACAAAGCGGGTGGCGACTCAATGACTTTAGCAGACCGATTATTCTGGTCGTCAAAAAAAACGTGAATGTGTTGACCTCCCTCTATCACTGGCTGAAGGATATGAACGCCCAAGGGGCTGACCAAATCGAAACAGTCCCGATGCTTCTGATTGATGACGAAGCAGATCATGCTTCGATCAACACGAACAAACTTGAGCATGATCCCACCCGGACCAATCGGTTAATCCGACAGATCCTGAGACTGTTTGCAAAGTCCAGCTTCGTAGGATACACCGCCACACCGTTTGCAAACATTTTCATTAACCCGGATGCTTACGATGACGAGGTGAGAGATGATCTGTTCCCCCGCGATTTTATCTACTTCCTAGATGCGCCAACCACCTACTTTGGACCAGAGAGAGTGTTTCTTACTGAAGATGTCCCCAGTCAGGTGACCATCCCGGTCACCGACTGCGATGATGTATTGCCTTTGAGCCACAAGAAAGATCATGAAATTTCTGTGCTCCCTGCCAGCCTATACACAGCCATAAACGAATTCATCGTTGCAAGAGCCATTCGAAACCTACGGGGCTATCAGGCACACCACTGTTCCATGATGATCAATGTGTCTCGATTTGTCAACGTGCAAAAACAAATCCGTGATTTGGTAAGCATATATCTGAGAGAAGTCAAAGAGGCTGTGCAGGCGAATTACGCAATGCGGGATCCAATTTCCTCCCGCAATGCAAGCATGCAAAAGCTGAAAAAGGCTTTCGACCGGGCATTCCCGTATTGTGGTCACTCTTGGGTAGATGTCAAGGCTGAACTCCAAAAAGCAGCAACCAGTACCCGCCTGTTTATGATTAACGGTCAGTCTGATGACAGGTTGGACTATAAGAAACATGAAGCCAGTGGAAGTGGACTTACAGCCATCGCAGTTGGAGGATTGAGTCTTTCGCGTGGACTCACTATTGAAGGATTATGCGTGAGCTATGTCTATCGCAACACCCGTATGTACGATACCCTGATGCAGATGGGACGATGGTTTGGATACCGGCTTGGATACGACGACCTTTGCCGTGTCCATCTCTCTGGAGATGCAATTTCGTGGTATTCACATGTAGCTGAAGCTACCCGCGAATTGGTAGATCAGGTTCGCGATATGCGCCAAATGGGCAAGACACCCAGGGAATTTGGACTATATGTGGAAACGCATCCCGATCAGCTTCTGATTACTTCACCAAGGAAAATGCAAGATGCGGAGAAGCGCACTCTGCGGTATAATTATAGCGGACGACTTCAGGAATTCACAATTCTGCCCACGGACCCTGTTCTGAATTCCAAAAATGAAGAACTCATATTGGAGACGTGGACAGAGGAAAACCGTGAGCGCGCAAAGAGACCGGGTAAGGGAAGTACTAAGGGATGGATCGTGCGCGATGTTCCTACAGAGAAGGTTGAGCGCTTCCTAACTCAATTCACCACTGATAAGTCTCTCGAACACAAAAAGACCGGTGTTATCAATTATTTGCGGAAAACATCTGATAAATATCAGACATGTGATGTCGTTCTGGTTTCGATTGAAAGTAGAGAGGATCCATCCAAATTACTACACTTGGGAGCCCAAGAGAGAAAATCTACGATTAAAGACGGGAAGTGGGTTTTGAATAAAGGTCGGGCCGCAAGCCGAGGAGACGAAGGACTTGGACTTTCAAAGGAACAAGTGTATGAAGCCTTTGATCGAGCAAAACAGAATAATCGCGTAGGAAATGTCATTGACGCGGATTATCGTGCAACTCGAACATGCCCCCTTCTTATGATACATGTCTTGACTGGAAAAACCGGTTCGTCACTGGAAAATATCCGTATTCCAACAATTGGCATGAGCTTTCCTCCAGATGATTATATCACCGAGGTGGAGATCGTAGCAAATCCAGTTTACATCCGGTTGGAATTATTTGCCACCCATGGCATGCGCGATGATGATTTCGATGTCGGTGAAGATTAAAACCTGATCATGAAAACGAAGCTAGTCTAAACCGAATTTATGGCCTATTCCACTCCTTGGGACGACATTCAGCAGCCAAATGTAGACTACAACGTCCGAAGAATCAATGCTGATGGACTGCTTCCCATCTATTGGGGTAAAGACGTACACGGACACTGTCTCCTGGTTGCTGAACTTGACGGAGATCACCGAAATGCTTTCTTCAAAGCAAATATGAACATTCAGGGAATTGATATTGATCTTCGGCAGCGCCCCAGAAGCCATGCACAAACCTTGATCATAACATTGGTCAGCCATATCAATCTTGACCTGTTCCATGCTCTATGCAAAACGCTGGTGCGGAGTCTCAGCAATACGTCTGACTCCAGAACTGCTCTGACGACCGCACTGAATCAATTGAAGCGCTGGCAACGGTTTCTTGCTGGGGAAAGACCTCAACTTTTGTCGCCCGCTGAGGTGAGAGGCCTTTTTGCAGAGCTGTACTTTCTTCGGTCCCTCTACATCAATAAGCTCAGCCAGAGTGATGCGTTGGATGCATGGATCGGACCAAAGGGTGGGAATCAGGACTTTGTATTCGAGAACGCGGCTGTGGAGATAAAAGCAATTTCGAACAAAGGTCCTAATCTTGTCCATATCTCCTCTGAGGACCAGTTGGAAAGCCCAGCCGAGTGGCTGTTTTTGACGGTAGAACGCATTATTGAGAGCACTGAGTTACCCGCTGCCCTGTCTCTCAACGAAATGGTACGGAGAATCGAAAACGATCTGAGCGGGGATTCTACACTCGATGAGTATCAGATTAAACTGGCTACAGCAGGTTATGCAGAACTCCAGCACTACGACAGCCCTTCATTTCAAGTTGCTGAAACATGTGTCTATCGGATTACTGATGAGTTCCCTCGAATTGTCCGATCCGAACTGTCTAGAGGGCTTCAAAATGTAAGATATACACTACAGATTGATGCCGCAGAACCTTTTATTTGTCCAATTGAAACTATCTGGAATATGAACAAATGCAAATGACACGTGACGAGTATTTTAAGGAGTTCCATCAGCAATTACAGATTGATGCAAAAACCCATGGGGAGTTTCAGCGCAATGCTTTTCTTGACAAAGTCTCGGAAGAGTTGATTGAAACTGGTGATTTACATGGATTTGAACACTGCCATTACCGTCGAGGCCGTAGGGGTAGTATGAAGGTCGACGGATACTTTTTCCATGAAGGGAAGACTATCCTGGATTTACATCTTGCAGATTTTGAGAACAGACAAACCCTTGAACCACTCAATAAGAGAGACTATGAAAATGGGTTCAAACAAATTCGCCGGTTTTTCCTCACTTCGAAAAATGATCTACTCTACCTGGATTTTGATGAAACATCACCTGAGTATCAATTGGCTCGCAGGATCTATGATCAAAAGGACCGGATTCGACGCGTCAACTTCATTTTATCTTCCGAGCGATATCTCAGTACTCACAGTAAGGCAATCGAAAATCAGGATTTGAGCGGTGTTAAAGCGGTTTACTCTATCTGGGATATTTCACGCCTGCATCGCCAACACTGTTCACGGGGCGGGCGGGAGCCACTGGATGTGGACCTTTTTGCCGTGTTTGAACGAGGGTTACCCTGTCTTAGAGCACATGTGGGCTCCAACGCTTTTCAAGCATATCTTGCCGTTATTTCTGGAAAAATCCTAGCTGGTTTGTATGAAGAATATGGAGCCCGCCTTTTGGAGCAGAACGTGCGTTGCTTCCTGCAGGCACGCGGAAATGTGAACAAGGGAATTCGTAACACGATTCTGAAGGAACCACACAGATTTTTTGCCTACAACAATGGCATAACCGCCACCGCACGGGATATACAGCTCAATGAAGACAGGAGTCAAATCATTCATATTCGTGATCTCCAGATTGTGAATGGAGGACAGACAATGGTATCACTTTATCACACATCCCAATTAAAAAATGCTCCGGATCTATCACAGGTTTTTGTTCAGATGAAAATTTCCGAGATCAGTGATAACCTTGGTCCAGAAGTAGTACAGAATATCGCTAAATATGCGAATACACAGAACAAAGTAAGCATCCCGGATCTCCGATCAAACCATCCATTCCATATTGAAATAGAAAAACTCTCGCGGCGCATATGGGCACCCGCTATTGAAGGTGAACTAAACGAAACTAAGTGGTTCTATGAACGCTCTCGGGGGCAGTATGCAGACGCACAATCCAGACTAACACATGCAGAAAAGAAGCGCTTCAGGGCTAAGTATCCCAAAAAAATCACAAAAACCGACCTCGCTAAATTCGAAAATGTCTGGGATGAAAAACCACATTGGGTAAATCTGGGAGCACAGAAGAATTTCATCCGGTACATGCAGCGAATAGAAGAGAAGTGGGAGGAATCTTCTGAACAATTCAGTAAAGATTATTATCAACGGATCATTGCCCGCGGCATCGTTTTCAAGGCTACCGAACGCATGGTTTCACGTCAGGATTGGTACCGCAATCGAGGTGGCTACCGGGCCAATATCGTTGCCTATACGCTCTCAACAGCCAGTTCTCTTGGGAAAAATAGAGATATGGTCCTAAATTACCGAAAGGTCTGGAAAGAGCAAATTGTCAACGACTCATTTGTAAGCCAACTTGCCCTGATCGCAAAAACTGCCAAGAATATCCTGTATCTCGATGATAGGCCAATTCAGAACCCTTCCGAATGGGCAAAGAAGGAAGACTTCTGGACTTATCTCGAACGATATTTACCCGAAATAGACAAACAATTGACCGGAGATTTCTGGTGCTACTTCATGCCAACAAAGGAGGGAATCTCACCTGATACATAATCTAAACTCTGCATACGATTGCGTAGCTTTTTTACACTCGAAGAGATATTCAGTCTGTCCATAAGTCTGCCGTGCCAGAAATTTGGATCAAGAAAGCTACCAGATGATCGAGTTTTGACATTCATTGGGCTCAAACTTTCCGTGTTCTCAATCCTGCCTAAACGTATTCGATTGAGCTACGTGCTAATCGAAATATAGATCATTCGACCCCGAATAACCGGAACCTGACAACTAAACTAGTCCTACCCTTGTCGTACGGCAGCTCATGAGTCCTGCCTGATTCTTGCACTCCATACATTCGTGGTCGCTGTGTTATTATCGAAAACTCGTTTGTCATGCCGGCAACGGTACTTGAAAATTTTAACTCAATTCTCAAATAATCGCAAATCGCCTGAACTTTGAACCCGGCTAACGGAAGATCTCCACCACGGAAGTCGAGTTCCCATTCGCTGCACCTACATGGGGCCCTTAGCCATCCTAAGGATCACAAAAAAAACGAATCACACTACCTCCTTAACAGGATTCCGTCCAATAACAGGATATTGTTCTAAATCCATAACCGTACCACTTATTGGGCGGGAGTTATCACTCAGCCAATAGACCGCAGCTGCAGCAATGGTTTCAGGAGGGACCAATCCTCCTGAGGGAGCTATATCGCGCGGTATTCGGCTCGGCCAGTTTTCCGGTAATCCGTCGGCCACCTTGATCTCGAACTCGTGGTCGGTCAGAACCCAACCCGGATTGATCTGATTCACCCGTATCCCGTATTCCGCATGCAGGCTGTCCCCCAGATTCCGCGTCATGGTCATCAAGGCACCTTTGGACATACTGTAGGCCAACAGCGGTGGCTCTCCACAGTACGCATTAACTGACCCGATATTGAGGACACTTCCCTTACTTTCAGTTAGGTACTTAAGTCCTGCCTGGATCAGAAGCATTGGGGCCCTGGCGTTTACTTTAAACACCCTTGCAAGAAGCTCCGGGGTCGTGGTTTCAATGTTGGATCTTGTTAAGAGCGCTGCATTATTCACTATCCCATGAAGCACGCCAAAACGATCCACCGCAGCTTTGACAATACGAGTCGCAGATGCGGTATCCAATAGATCATCAACATACACGCTGCTGCGCTGCCCCAATATCTCGTTCGTCTCACGCAGGCCAACCTCATTACGATCCACTAAAAGCACTTGCGCACCCTCCTGGACGCAAGCAAGTGCAATAGCTCGACCTATACCACCTGCTGACCCTGTGACAATTATCGTCTTATCTTTTAACTGCACGATCTCTCGGTCTAATTAGCTGAATTTTAATGGTCTGGAGCTCGCACTGACTGGTGATATTTGTCGAAGCTGCCCCTGCGGCCCAATATAGGCTTCATTGGGATCACTATTGTTAGGCACTTCTCCACCAGAGACCATAGACGACGGGGATCTTCTCGGGTAACATACTCTTTTATCTTTTGGCCCTGTTATGATTTTAGTCGTTCGGATGGATAGCAGTTGCGTCTATAATGCCGGATGTGGACGTTGCATGTGTTACATCCCCAGCCACGACTGCATGTGCCTTAGTCCTTGAGATATTAAATGACCAATCGGAGTCCATTGAACTACTTGTCGTAAGTTTCCTTAACAATATCGTTGCTCCGAAGCCTGGTACGGCCAATGCAACCTAAAAACCATCTTTCACGACGTGATTTCCTGAAGCTCTCGGCCTGTGGGGCCGCCCTTGCAGCTGGCTGCTCAGATTTAGGATTAGACGAGCCCGCGCCGCTTTTTGATGGTCCGGAAATTAATGAGGATGAATTCATCTCGTTCAATACACGTTATTACAACGAAGGCATCGACCCTACAACCAAACTGCCCTTCAGCGCAATCAAGAATGGCTCACCCTCTGCTGAAACTGATCCCCTTGCCATAGCCTATCGCCTCCAGCAACTGGTGGACGAACCACTGCGAGTGGATGAAGTCGATGCCCTCCTTACACAGATCCTCACAGCGCAAATATCTGATCGGCCACCAAGGAATTACCGCAATATGATCCCGCGCCTAAGTCTAGCGAATGGTACAGTCACGCCGGCCACAACCCGATATTCGATCGTGGATAATGCTGTTCTGGCTGCACGTGTGGCAATGGCGGCACAACGATTCAATGGAACGTCCACCGCGGATAAAGCTCTGACTTTTCTGGAGAAACAAAAATCGGGCTACAATCAAGCTCTCGCACAAGGACAAGGGTTTCTTCCGTTCGATGCAGATGCGAGTGTCTTTGGTCTCAGTCCCACACACATGGATCTGATTTTTGGCGGCTATTACGCGAGTATAGCTTTCGTATTGTCCTACGCTATCGGCGGTACATCTGAGGTACCGGACACTAATGCAGGACGAATTTCATGGCGCAGTATGATCGCAGAGCAACGCAACTACATGGGCGAGCACCAAGCTTCAACTACAGGTGTACATACTATTCAGACCCCTCTTGCCAAAAATGGCAGTGCTTTCCAATTTTTTCATGCACTGCTAACTGTTGAGCGTGAAGCTATTCCACAGTCACTATACAATGGTCTGTATAATGCACTGTACTCCTATCTTGATGCTGCAGTGTTTGATCGGGTGCCGGGAATCTATTCAGCGGGCCCCCATAACGGCGGATTCTTGCGGGACAATGGATTGGCCCGACTCTCAGCCCGCCAGCGTTTTCAAAGCACTCAGGAAACCATAGTGAACATCGATGCGCTCGCCATTGCACTCAAACTATTCGACGAGGATTCGGACGAGCGAAAAACGATTCGTGGGTGGATTGCGTTATTTGCTACCGTTGCCGAGGCTACGGGTACGCTTGGATACTTTGGCGCAATGGACCGTGATGGAAACGTGACCCGGGATTTGCATCTGCGCCAGAACGGCGCGATGATCCTGCTAAAATCCGATGGTCCTGTACTGCTTGATGCATTCCTGAAGGCTCAGGGGAAACCAAGTATGCGAGAGATGATGAGTGATGTCGAGCTGGAGTGGGAGGACGCTCCTCTCAACCGAATTGACGACACCCTGCCGCTCCCAATAAGATCAGAGCGACTTTTCACGTCTCGCTAACACTCAGACTGCCTTGGTACTATTCCCTTCATGATGGACTTGATACTGCTCGACAAATTCATATTTGTTCAGCCAGTACACCCCACCATTTGCACATGAATTACCCTCCCAGTTCACACTCTTGATTCTTTCAATCAATGTCTGAACCGGCACCTTGCTTCTCAAATAATACCCCCTGTTGTTTGGCGTAGGGTTAGTAATTACACGCCTAGGAGAGGCCCCAAAAACGAATACATCAAAATTTTTGCGCGTGACAAAATCAAAATCCTGTGTGCCCGTAACCTTATCGGGGAGTCGAACCCTTAGATCTGGCCCCTCTGACTTCTCCATAACAAAAAAACTGGTCGGTACATGATAGTCCCCACCGTCCAGTGTGAAACAGTCACGCCCTAAACCTGTGATCGACACAATGCGCCATTCCTCCGGAATTATGCGCTGCCGTGTGTGTTTTCGGTACACATTGGGCAGAATGAAAGCAATGGTGTGGATATTGGGAAATGACATAGCCCGTCGAAGGAAAGCAGATGACAGTTTATGGTATCGCCCGTAAGGTGGATTACCAACGACTAGCACACGTTTCCACTCCTCATCTACTTCGTATTGGAGCCAATCTGCCTTCAATACATCCCCGTGCTGTGGATCTATATCGATCCCGACCTTGTTAGGGTGATTGATCTTGTTGAGGAATGCACCATCACCTGCTGCTGGCTCAAGCACCAGATCAAAACGAGAAAGGTCGTCTAATTGAGCGAGGCATTGGCTAACAACCGCCGGCTTGGTTAAATACTGATCCAACGCGTGACTACTTGTAGTCGGAGCGATTCGTTTCAGTTGATGCATTACACTGGCTTTATAGCAAATACACCTCTCCTTAAATCCGTCGAGTCACTATTCGTCAAAGAAGGGAAACAACGCTTTTAGCTCTTCCCGGGTCGGTTGACTTCCGTACTCAGAAACTTCGAATGCTTCAGCAAATTCTACAGCATTGCCGCGCTCAGTCCCGTAATACTCTATCAGTAGATCCCTGTAATCATTGGCTACACGCGCATCCCGCGCCTCAAAGCGTTCACGGATCCAGGCTTTCCGTGCTTCCTCTTCCTCGGGCACCTCGTCGTGGTAACCACCAAGCCATGCATTCCAATCAGAAAACTGACTCCTGAGTGCAGCCATACACGCATACTTCTGATCCCCTACTGGACCAATATCAATGGCAATATCTGGATCAAATGGATAAGGCCGCTGGAAGTGGTCATGGTAGTACAGAAACACGGGATTCTCTTCTACACGAGGGACGGTAGGTGTGAAATATGGCACCGTAACCATGAAGGCAGCATCTTGAACGAGTATTGCCGTATACCGGTGGTCTGGGTGGTAATCGTTCGAACGCGGCGCCAACACGATATCGGCTTGCCACTCGCGTATCAGCCTCGCGATTGTTTTGCGATTTTCCAGCGTGGGCATGAGCTCACCATCATGATTGTCAAGCATGACCGATTCCTCAATTCCCAGTATCTTGCCACATTCTTCGATCTCAGCCTTACGTGTAAGCGCAAGTGGACCACCCGCCATAGCATAATGACCGATATCGCCGTTTGTAACCGAGACAAACTTTACCTTATGTCCCATTGCCGCCCACATAGCAGCAACTCCGGCAGCACGCACCTCGCAATCATCTGGATGCCCACCGAAAGCAATTATTCTGAGTGGATCCTGTGCTACAACTGAACCTGCAAAAAATATTGAGATCAGTAATAGACCAAGAAGGTTACGTGTCTGCTGAGCTAACTTTTGAATCTTCATCGACCTGAGTTAAATTTTGGTTTCACCATCCAATCCTAATGGTACGCAAGATTTTAATTCTATGCTTCCTGACCTTCGGCCATCTTGCCTTCGGCCATCTTGCCTTCGGCCAGTCATTGGAGACCCAAGTAGACTCATTGTTCTCTTCCATAAACAAGCCCGATGTCCCCGGGGCAGCTGTCGTGATAATGCGTGGAGACAGCGTACACTTTTCCAAAGGTTACGGTATAGCCAATCTCGAGTACAATATCCCTGTCACCCCTGAAACGGTGTTCCTGGTGGCGAGTGTGTCCAAGCAGTTTACAGCGTACGGTATTGCACTTCTTGCCTCACATGGCAAAATCTCACTCAATGCCCCCGTGACAGACTACATACCTGAGCTAAATGCATTCACACCCCCCATTACCACAGAGCACCTGGTACATCACACAAGCGGACTGCGCGACGAATTTGGGTTACTCTCATTAACCGGGTACCGTATGGATGATGTAATTACGAAGGAGGATATCCTGCGCTTGGTCTACCGTCAACGTGCCCTCAATTTTGATCCGGGAACAGAATACCTGTACAGCAACTCCGGTTATACGCTGTTGGCAGAAATTATTGAACGTGTGAGTGGACAGTCATTCAGCGACTGGACACGTGACAGTCTGTTCCTGCCTCTGGGGATGACCAAATCCCAATTCAGATCGGAGCAAGGGACCGTGATCCCCAATGTTGCCTCTGGCTATATCACTGCACCTAATGGCTATAAAGCACAGCGTGTGAACTACTCCAGCGTCGGTGCAAGTGGGTTGTATACAACCGCATTGGACCTGGGGAAATGGCTGACTGCGCTGAAGCATGGCACAATCGGTGGAGAGAAAACACGTGACCTGGCACACACCCGCGGTATACTTACAAATGGTGACACGCTTGCATATGCATTTGGACTCACCCATGGACAATTCAGAGGCACGCGATCCATAGGGCACAGCGGCTCCCATCGAGGGTTTCGCGCCTGGGCCGGTCGCTTCCCTGAGTACGATCTGGGTATTGTAGTGCTTGGTAATCTAGAAGAATTCAATCCCTCTGATATGGCAATGAAAATTGCCGCTTTGTTTATCGACGACAAGCACCTGAATGCGTACGAGGGCACTTACTACAGCGAGGAGCTTGGCAGTACACTATACATCACCATGGAAGCCGATACACTGCACTTGGACTCCCGCCGGGGCAGGCTGGCAACACTGTCGCGAACTGGATTGAATTCTTTTGACAGTGACGCTTGGTACCTGAGGACTCTTGAGTTCAAACAGGAAGGGGACAGTTTACTCGGTTTTAGCGCCTCATCCGGGCGCACCCATAAGGTTTGGTTTAAAAAATTGAATCAATGATTCGGGTCCTAATTTGTCTTTTCCTGATTGCACATGCACCAGCCTATGCACAGGTGGATAAAATTTTCAGTGCTTGGGATACGAATAAAAATCCAGGGGCCGCAGTAGTCGTACTCTATCGCGGGGCAGTCCTGCATCACGAGGGATATGGCATGGCAAACTTGGAACACGGTATACCCATCACATCAACTAGCGTTTTCGATGTCGCCTCGGTATCGAAGCAATTCTGTGCATTTGCTATTGCACTTCTCGTTGATGAAGGGGTGATTGCACTTGACGATGACATCCGGACGCATCTACCAGAGTTGCCGGATTTTGGGCATACAATCACCCTTCGGCATCTCATTCATCATACCAGCGGTCTTCGAGACTGGCCAGGAATGCTTGCAATGGCAGGACGCAACATGGAGGACGTGATCTCCATGGAGGAAATATCCACTTTTATCAAACACCAGCGCACATTGAATTTCGTCCCAGGCACGCAATACAGTTACTCCAATACAGGTTACACTATCCTTGCATTACTGATTGAGCGCTTGAGTGGAAAATCCTTCCGCGCCTTCACGGAGGAAAGAATATTTACGCCGCTCGACATGACACGGACGCATTTTCAGGACGATCACGAAGAGATCATTCCCGGACGCGTAATCAGTTACACCTCACAATTCGGCGAAATCCAGCGAATTGGTAACGGACTAATGGCCCTCGGATCAAGCTCCTTGCACACGACGACCGAGGACCTCATAAAATGGGTACGGAACCTTGAAGAACAAAAAGTAGGGTCCCCCGCTGTACACGCTATGATGAACTCGCAGGGACAGCTGGACGATGGTACTGAAATTGCCTATGGCTTCGGGCTTGTTAGAGGTACTTACAGGGGATTGAATACAATCTCGCATTCAGGCGGATGGGCAGGTTTTCGGACAGTGATCCTTCGAATACCCGATCATGAATTCACCGCAATTGTGCTCAGCAATTCGGCCATTATGAACGCTCCAGCCATGGCACAGCGCATTGCAGAGCATTACCTGGATGCATCCATGGCTCCGCCACATCAGCCTCCTGTTACTGCGAGCGATGTACCTCCACTAAGTGATTATGCGGGAGTTTATGACTTCGGAAAGGCATACGTTCTGCAGTTAATCGCCAGAGGAGAATCACTTTCCGCTCACTGGCCTCCCACCCCCCGTGTGCCCGTTCAAGCAATTGGTGTAGACTCCCTCCGCATTCCAGCACTCAACCTGACGATCACATTCACACGCGATTCTTCGGGTTCAGTCATCAACGCATCTACACAGGGATTAAATGCCACACGCCTTTCACCGTCAAAGGACACGATGCTGTCTATGTACGAAGGATGCTACACGAGCGAAGAGCTTGGCATATCCTACTCGATAAGTGCTCAGGACAGTGTACTGGTCGCAAGTGGTCCCCGTGGCAAAAAGCTAACTTTGACGAAGGCTGTTGATCATGTCTTTGTAAGTGACACTTGGTTCATGCCCGTCATCCGCATGGAAACGGATAAGACCACGGGGACGGTGATACGCTTTGAAGCCAGCAGCGCACGTAGTCTGCACGTACAATTCTTAAAAGGCTGCTAAATCCGCTCCAGCTTGATAGGATAAGTCTTGCCCGCATTCCACTGACAAACATACAAGTTTTCGTCTGTGTCCACGCAAACATCGTGGCAGTGGTTGAAAATGGGCTCATCCTGCAACATGAGCTGGAGAACCCCATTTTCATAGACGGGCAGGGTGCCACCAGGATTCGAAACCACGCGATCGTTCTTGTCCAGAATCGTTACGAAGCCGGAATCAGGCGTCTGATTTAAGTAACGCAGCCTCGACCAACACACACCTGAATACAGCATCTCTCCATGAATCACTGCACGGCACACATATGCACCAAGCAGAAAGATCGTCGAGAGATAGTCTCCATCGAGAGAGAACCGCTTAAAGGCATTATGCGCCCGGCTCGTGCATATCAGAGATGGTGTATCTGGATCACGCAGATCTACGCATACACCGTGTACCGTTTGAAATTGATGATCGTCATCACCCCTCCCTCCAAACTTTCGGATGTACTCGCCAATGGAATTAAACTGGAGAACCCATTGTGAACCATAACCATCGGCCACGTAAATATCCCCATTCGGTCCCACAGCGGTTTCTGTTGGATGATAGGCGTCAGACTCTGCATATGCTCCGACCTCGCGTGGATGGGGAAGCCTAAGAACTACCTGACCATCTAATGTGGTCTTAACAACTTGCGGGTTTCCATCGAAACCGTTATCGCAAATGAACAGGAATTCCTCTCCACCAGCATCCCAGAGCGTTAGGCCATGCCCATAGGGATACTCACTGCCCCACGTATCAAGTATCTTACCTGACCTGTCGTAGATCAACACATTATTGCGTGTTTCGTCGCCAATCATAATCAGGCGTCCTGCGCTGTCCTGAACCATTTCGTGGCAGTTATTAACGGGCACGAGGCTTGGGTCCTGTTGCCCCCAGATCCTGTGCACACGGTAACGGTAGTCACCGTGACCAATGATCTCGTCCGGTTCAGTCTGTTTGATGAGAATATTTGCCGGAAATAGGGCTAAGCCGGCGGCTTGGACTGTACGTTGTGTAAATTCGCGTCGATTCATGATGATTTTTTTGTACCCATCTGAAATTAATCACTGGATCGTTCGCAAGTCCGACTGTGGGGGAGCATGATGGCTAAAATCTGACTTAGCTCTTACTCTGTAGCTTGCATTATCTGATCCCACAGGACATACGGGGGATGCGCCCCCTCTGATGGGTTAGTTTCTTTGGAGATTGCCAAAATAATCCGTACAGAGGATATGCATCCAGCAAAATTAATATCCACACAAATTTTTGTGAAACCAACAATTACACAACCACTAACCAAGTTATTCAACCCAGTACGTGCGACGTTGAAATGGGTAAAGGGGCAGGGAAATACGATCGCACCACCTGCCTGCGAATAGTTCTGTAAAATCGACGCTGAGCCCCGCTTCATACGCAGCAGCCAACGCATAAAGAAAGCCTGTAGCCGTATCTCCCTCCTTTTCACATTCACCTTTTATACCTGCGATCAGTACAGGCCCTCCGATGCCTGATTCCAACATTCTCTCAGAATTGGACTTGGAGGCTTCTCCGGTATCCTTTTCCAGACTTTCTTGCATCCCGTTCATGTCAATCACTACATCAATTGAATGCTTTGTTAGTAGTTCAGCAAGATTGTCATCACTGGTGGAAGAATGTAGCAACCGATCAATCCAGAGTTCTGGGTCCATGCTTCGCCCCATTTCTACGGTGTCCTTAGGAGATTTTCCAAGGATAGTTACCTGCGGTACAGACCACTCAGCCTCATCTAAAATTGTATTTATATCCTGTGTTATAGATCTCGTCTCCTTTACATCGGAAACACTGAACTCGCCATATCGAACTGCAATGCGAATGCCCGTATCCAGCGAGATCACTCCCGCTGCATAGGCCGATACTATCTTCCCGATCCCCGTTCCAATCACGAATGATGGTAGAACACCAACGCGGTTCCATAGCTCGGTAAGACATGCATGTGCCAAGAAGTGGAAGACAGGAGACAGTGCGGGATCTTTTGCATCACCAGATAGAAAATCGGATAAGGAAATATTATGGATTTCCTGTATCACTTCATCAATACGATCCGTGAATTGGCTGGATATTGGCGGCAATACACATAATGCGTTTGTACGCTGTGCGGCATGGATATTCTGCTCACCGAACGTGAACGCAACGGTAGATGACGCAGATGTAACCTCTCCATCTTTGGGGGAGTTGATGAGGTGGTTCAAGCGCGCCCGAAGAGATGAAACGGAATTAAAGACAATGCCGGCGCGACAAGCAAAATGACTGCGGCCTGTACACGCTGTCCATGCCATATCGGACAACAGTTTTGTACCTATCCTCTCATCTCCCATGGCACTCTGAGCACGTTGATTCAACCAGCCGATATATCGCTGTCCAAGTTCTTTGAGCGCAGGATATGATTTCGCTGAAAGCGGCAAGAACCACGCTTCAGTGCAATTTTGTTCGCTCTGTTCAGGCATCTGTACCGCAAAACGACCTCCCTCTGCAATTGAACCCGCACCAGGCTCATCATAATCTTTGAGATCCGTATCTGCGTACCCCTCTACGATTACATGTGCATTCGTGCCTGTGATTGCGAAACCACTCACGGCCGCCCTGGGTGGACGATCCGTGGCAATGGGCCAGTCCAACTTCTTAGCCACCACGCGAACGGGCAATGCATCCCAATCTATGAATGAACTCGGATTGTTGAAGTGAAGGTGGCGTGGGATGACATGGTGATGCATCGCTAAGATCACCTTGATCACTCCAGCGATTCCAGATGCACATTCTAAATGGCCGATATTTGTTTTGACCGTTCCAAGTAGAAGTGGCCGATCCGTCGGTCTTTCCTCTCCGTATACGGCGGAGGCAGCGCGCACTTCAACTGGATCACCTAGTTGAGATCCACTTCCATGTGCTTCAAGATAATCTACCTCGGAGGCGGCAAATCCCGCCTGTGAGAGCGCATTGCGAATCACTTCTTCCTGTGCGCTTCCGTTGGGTACCGTGAGTGCCGCGCTAGCTCCACTCTGGTTAACAGATGCTCCCTTGATGATGCCCCATATACGATCCCCACTTTCCCGGGCGTCGCTGAGTCGCTTCAGGATCATCATGCCACACCCTTCTCCGCGCACAAAACCATCTGCTTCGCTATCAAAGGTTCGACAACAGCCGTCCTCCGAAAGCATCCCCAATTCCTGCATGAACTGCGTCACTGGATTAGATAGGTTTGCCTTTACGCCACCCACAAGAGCTAAATTTATTTTTCCGTGAATGAGCGCAGAGTTTGCCTGGTCAATGGCGACTAATGAGGATGCACAGGTCATATCAACGGACACGGCAGGCCCCGTGAGCCCCAGAAAAAAAGAAAGCCGACTGGGGATAATACTTTGCATCGTTCCGATCACCCCGTCAGTGCGCCCCCGTATCCTCATAACCTCACGATACTCACTGTTGCCAGTTCCGATATAGACCCCCGTGGGGCTGCCCTTTAATGTCTGCGGATTGATTCCAGCTTCTTCAAGTGCATGCCATGCAGTTTCGAGCACCATTCTCTGGCATGGATCCATGGATCGGGCTTCAATCGGGCGAATATCAAAGAACTCTGCATCAAACTTCTCAATTCCCTCAACAAATCCTCCTTTCCGAAATATATCCCGATCGGCTGCCGGATCTCCAGTCATTCCATGCCAATCTCGATCTGGCGGACGAGAGTCCGATACTGCATTTCCACCTTCCTCAAGCAATTGCCAGAAACTTTCCAGATTTGGAGCACCTGGAAAACGACACGCCATGCCTACGATTGCGATTGAATCCGAGTGTACTTCATAGGACAGTACCTCGGGGAGGGGAGCAGTCTCTACATCACATAGTTCATCCACCAAGTGGCGTGCAAGACTGGTGATGTTGGGATAATCAAATATGATGGTGTTTGATGCAACATATTCCCCGGCGAAGGCACGATTGAGGCGGGTGCGTGCTTCCACCGCCATCAAGGAATCCATCCCTAAGTCAAAAAATCCCGTCTCCGACTCAGGTGCCTTCGGAAGGCGAAGCACCGCTTGTATCTCTTGTTGCAGGAAAGAGATTGCGTGGGCTTCCCGTCCCGAATCAGGCAATTCGCGCAAACGTGTAATAAAGTTGCCAGCAAGGACTGGTTCTTCTTGCTCGGGCTGCGAGATACTCTCAAACAGTTCCGCCAGCAAAGGGGTTTGTACAGGCATTGACTCGCCGAAAACTGACCAGTCTACAGAGGTCACAACCGACGTACATAAGTCCTGCCTAAGCAGCGTATCAAGCGCTTCAAAGCCCATCTCGGGGGTAATCCAATTTACACCGCGCGCAGCCAAGCTCTTCTCAATCCGTTCCCGATGTTCTTCTGCTTCCCCAATTCCAGACCATGCTCCCCACGCAATAGCTTGCCCCGGGAGTCCCATGGTGCGACGCATAAGTGCAAGTTGATCCAAGAATGCGTTTGCAGCGGCATGATTGGCTTGTCCCCGGTTACCGATTACACCCGCGGCACTGGAAAACAATACAAACATGTCCAAGTCATACTGCATGGTCAGCCTGTGTAAATTCCATGCTCCGAGCACTTTGGGCCATAGGACATACTCGCACTGTTCCCAACTCATATTTGTGAGCGATGCATCTGATAATACCCCCACACTATGAATCACTCCGCCAAGGGGAGGTAAATCCCGCTCCATGCGCATCAGCATATCCTCAAATGCAGCACTGTCAGTCACATCGGCAAGTTCCACATGCACAGCGTGTCCCTTGCCTTGAAGCTCACGAATCATCTCGCTGACGTCAGGATCTGGATCACGCCTACCATTCAGGACAATCGTCCCTGCGCCACGCTCGATCAGGAAGGGAGCGAGAGCTGATCCGATTCCGCCTAGCCCTCCGGTGATGAGATATGTACGATCTGCTCGCAACCTACCGCTTTGCAGAGGAGGCATTGCGAGCACAATTTTTCCGATATGGCGGGCATTCCGCATATGCAGCATAGCCTGTCCCACACTTGCGATAGGCCACTGTGTGTGCACAAGTGGATTCAACTTGCCTGTTTCGAATCGTCGGATCACTGATTTCAACGCATGACCAACTTTCTCTGGAGCGCTTTCTTTCAGAACATCCAGCATAAGGATGGAGTACTGCACATCTGGCCGAAGCTCGGCCATCTCCTCTTCTGTCAAGATATCTGCTCTTCCCAGTTCAACAAAACGCCCGCCATGAGTCAGGCATGACAGACTCGCCTCAATGAATCCAGGGCTGGTCAGGCTGTTCACGATCACATCTACACCACAGCCATTTGTGATATCTAGAATGTCTGCGCCGAATTCAATCGTACGGCTATTAAGTACATGCTCCACCCCGATGGAGCGAAGAAATGCTTGCTTCGGCGGGCTGCAAGTTGCAAACACTTCGGCACCTGCATCCTGTGCAAGATATACCGCGGCCATCCCGGTTCCACCGGCACCTGCATGAACAAGCACTTTCTCTCCGGGAGCGATTCCACTTAATTGATAGGATAACTCCGCTGAAGCGAAGGTGGTAGGAATCGTTGCGGCAGCTGTTTTAGAGATGCCACGCGGCGCTGGGGCAAGCATGGCTTCGTGCGTGATCACCTCTGAGGCAAATGTGCCAAAGGCAAGGCCAACCACATCATCACCCACAGAAACCTCTGATACATCAGGTCCTATTTCCACGACTTTTCCGCACATTTCGCCACCAAGGAGACCTTCTTGGACCACATCAATGGTGCGGAACAGGTCCCAAAAATTCAGTCCCACTGTCTCAATTGCTACGCGTACCTGTCTCCCATCCAATGGCGAACGTGAGAACAATTCAATGGCCAGATCATCTATGGATCCTCCTTCATTCGGTTGAATACGCCAAGGCTCTTTCTGAGGTAAGATCAGATGATCAGTATTGTTCGCCGTACGCACGAGTCGTGCGGTGTGCCGCTTTCCATAGCGATAGGCAATATGATTTTCATCCTCTGGATACAGCAGTTCATTGATCAGCACTGGGAGTGACGATGAATCGCTTGTTTCAAGATCAATGAGTCGAGCCTTTAAAGAATCTGCCTCATGCGCGATCACCTTGCCAAGACCCCACAATGCCGCTCCAGCCGGTTTACCTCCTTGCTCTTTTTCAAGTATTTGTGCTCCACTCGTCACATAGAACACCCCCTTTTCCACGGTAATATCTTCATCAACCAGTGCCTGTGAGAGTGCTAATGCACTTGCTACCTGCTTTTGCACATCATCTTTTATATCTGATGTTTCCGCCTCAATCCCATGTCCATTAAGGGCCACTAGATGCACGATCCCATACAATGGAATATCCGATGGTAGGTTGGAAAACATCTCACTCCATGCTTCTCGAGATGTAGACTCTACATAAGTGTATCGAACAGAATCGGTCTTCTCTTGTGACTCTGGTGAGGTAATATTTTCTCCTGTAGCGAGCACTACCTGCTGATTATTCGATACTAACTCGGTGGCTAGTTCCCCAGCCATTCCTCTGAAATCGCCCAAGAGCACCCACATGCCAGCAGGAGGTAGGATCGTTGCAGCGTTCTGAGCCATGATAATACCGCGGTCTGGCTCATGTTCAGGGTGTAGACCGAATGCAGCAATGTCTACAAACCCTGCATTAAGCAGAGCCTCCTCCCAAACATCAGGACTGGCTAATGCATGGTGAGGACGGTATGTATCAGCAAATCTCCACCAACCATCCAACTGCCCAAAGGTCAAATCCAGCCATCCCATTGGCCGAAAGTTTTCCAAGGCTAAAAGCTGTCCCGATGGGGCTAACAGCATGCGGCAATGCTTCAGCGTGTCATCCAGGTATCGCGTGGCATGCAATACATTTGAAGCAATGAGCAGATCATAACCATGCGCAGAGAATCCTTGCTGCAGCGGATCTTTTTCGATGTCCAACATTCCGTATTGCATGGACGCTTCTTCTCCACCGAAAAGTGCTTCAGCCTCCGTAAAAAAGCCTGCAGATATATCCGTATACATGTAGTCATAGGAACATCCTGATAAGCAGGGTAATACTGCAGTTGTTGCAGATCCTGTGCCTGCGCCAACTTCGAGGATCCGCAACCTTCTCCCACCTGGAAGATTTTCAATCGCAATGCTGACTGCATCACTCAATACCTGGTTCACCGCACGCGCAACCGGGGCTTTCGAGTACAGATCTGCCGGTGTCGGCTCTTCGCCGCCAAAGAGGACCTCCAAGGGATCTTCATTTCCGATGAGAACACGATGAAGTACCTTGGCACAACGCTGAAATAGCTGGATTTCAACAGAGCCATGCGGATACTGCGAAAGCATATCCAGTGCAAACTGCTCTTTGTCAACCGGTATGATAGCCGGAAGCGGGTTTCCAGTCGGGACCAACACACGGAAGTGACGATCCGTCTCCTCCAGTAGGCCTGCACTGGACAGAAGCTCCAGGATTCGGCGAAACAGTCGCTGATGAGCTGGTAAGACCCCCAAGGTTTCTCGCAGCGCTTCCGCTTCCCAAGAGCCGTTTTGTATGCGCTCCCATCCAAGTTTTTTTAATGTAGATAACGCAAATGCATAGGCTAGTTTTTGGAGATCGTGCAGCAGTCCGAGGCGGCTATCATATCCCACACCGAGGGCCTCTAGATATTTGGCATAGGGTTCAGATCTATCAGCGGCAAGCGTTGGAGTTACAAGAAAGTCCGCTGGCTGCGCTCCCGTGATCGCAGCCGTTTCACGCCAGACCACTTCATAGAGAAGATCTGCTCTGGTTTGTGTTGCGGACATCATGGTGGAACGTGTTGCGCGCCTTGCGACGAATCCACGTACCTCTCCAATCATTTTTCCGTTCAGATCATAGAGCTTGAGTTCACCTGTGAGCACTTCTGGTGTCGTGTCCAAGCCATTCTCTGAACTATGATGATCTGGAGTATCTCTGAGGCTCGCATGACAGACAATCTGTTCAGGTAGAGCCGTAAAGAGGATTAACTGTTTCCAACCGAATGGTAGATAGGCCGTATCTATTCCTTTGCGCACTTCGCTGCTGGCTGCGGACATAACCTGGAAACAACCATCTAAAAGCATCGGGTGGAGTACAGTACGAAGGGGACTTGGTGAAAGTGATACTTCAGCAACTGCCTCCCCATTATCCTGGTAAAGCTCATTGAGTGTCCGAAAGGAATATCCAAGATCAATTCCAACCTGGGCTTTTGAGCTGTAAAAGTCCGTCAGATCGACCTTCGATAGGCTATCAGTGAGTGAATCTAGAGAGATATCCTGCGACGATGGGAATGATTGCGTATTTCGTGACAGGTGACATTCTGCATGTAACGTCCATGTATTCTCTTCATCAGACGTACTGTATATGCGGAGGGTAGCCGGTTCATCTTCGGCCTCTTTTTTAATAGATACCTGCACTTTTCGCAGCCGTTCTTCGCCATTCTTTGGTAGTGCAAATAACATGGGACTATAGAACTGCATCTCTTCAATGACTACTTGCCCATAGTTTTCTTCTGAGATGACTGCAGCCGCTAACGCCCCATAAAGTGCACCGGGCGCGATGATTTGTTCATATACCAAATGTTCGGAGAGCCATGATGGATCGGAGGGGGAAAGCTCGGATTCAAAAATAATTTCGCCACTTGCAGATTCATGCCTGCTTCCGAGCAAGGGGGAGCCAGCACCTCGCTGTCTTGACTGCCGGCGTGAGATCCAGTGATATTCACGTTCAAATTGATACGCGGGTATTGAGATTCGACGCCGTGACTCGCCAGCGTAAAGTCCTTCGAATGTAATGGGAAGCCCCGATTCGTATGCCCGCGCTACGGCATGTAAGAAATCAGTACCTACGTGGTGATCAGATTCACCTTCTTTATTAGACGGGCGCACTACGCTTGGTAGTGTGACGGGAGGAGACGGAGGTTTTGTGTTATTTCCTGATGCATCCGGCCACGCAAAGAGAAGCATGGGACCCAATACCGAGTGTGGGCCCACTTCTATGGCAATATTCACCCCCAGCCCGGAAAGCGTCTGCACACCTTGAGCGAAGTTGACTGGCTGCCGTGCATGCCTACGCCAGTAGTCAGAATTTAATCGTTCATCAGATGCAACCAATTGTCCCGTCACATTACTGATCAGAGTCTGGGATGGAGGGCGTATTTCTATCCCGTCAAATATGTTTTCTAATTCATCCAGAGCAGGTTCGACCAGTGGACTATGGAATGCGTGAGAGGTACGGAGGCGACTTACCCGCACATTGTTGGATTCAAATTGTTGTAATATTTGCTTGACCGCTTCCGGTGTTCCACTAATGACCTGATGGGCCCCATTATAGGCTGCGATGGAAAGCTCTTCAGGTTGAACCTTCATGTTGTAGGCCTGAACACTCTCTTCCACCATTGATCTTGGCGCGAATATGGCTGCCATGACCCCTGATCCGGAAAGCGAATGAAGCACTTTGCTTCGCCGCGTGATGAGACGCATCCCTGCTTCTTGGCTGAAAATCCCAGCACTGGAAGCTGCAGCAAATTCTCCCACGCTGTGCCCTATTACCACATCCGGGTGGACACCTAAACTCTCCCAGAGTGCTACGAGCGCACATTCCAACGCATAGATGGCCGGCTGAGCCCACTGCGTCGCACTGATATCCTGGGTACTCCGCCCAAACATGACATCAAGGAGTGAGACTCCCCTCTCTTCGAGAAATACTTCTTCCAGATGCTTTAATACAGAGCGAAAGACAGGCTCACGCTCATAAAGCACTTCACCCATGTGTGTCCACTGGCCGCCTTGTCCTGTGAAAAGAAAGGCTACCTTTGGTGATGTGTAGGACTGTACCTCAGGGCACTTGCTACTCAATTCTTTTAATTTCGAACACAACTGTGCAGTGGATTCAAATACAATACCACAGCGGTGTGGAAAATGACTTCTGCCTACGCTAGCCGACCATGCCATGTCAGATAGCAATGAGGATGGAAGTCCATTCCCGTTAGATTGATCGTTTTCAAGCGTCTCAATCCACTCTAGATAATTCGCGACACCTGCACTTAGAGCCGTAGATGATTTGGCTGCCAAGGGAAGTAGGCGCACTGTGCGCGGAAGATAGCTTTGCTCTTTGCAGAGCGGTAGTTCTTTCGGAAGTATCGGTTCAACAGTGATTGCACGTCCAAGAGGACTCGCCAGCTTATCTTCCTGAGTTTCGGGGCAAAATTCTTCAAGAATGAGATGTGCATTTGTGCCAGACCAGCCAAAGCCGCTAATCCCGGCACGTTTTGGACGCATACCTTGGTGTGGCCATCCCATAGAAGAGGAGACTACCTTGAGGGGAAGTTGAGCCCAAGGTATTCGCGGGCTTGGGGTGTTAAAATTGAGGTGCTGTGGAATGAGTCCATGCTGCATGGAGAGGATCACCTTGATGATTCCTGCTACTCCAGCGGCTGCCTCTAAGTGACCAATGTTTGTTTTGACTGAACCTATGAGTACAGGATTGCTATGATCGCGCCCGTCCGAATATGCGGTTCCAGCCGCTTGCGCTTCAATTGGATCACCTACCTCGGTTCCCGTCCCATGTGCTTCTACATAGTCTACATCCGTAGGTGCAATACCTGCATTGCGCAGAGCCTCAGCAATCACCTGTTCCTGGGCTTGCCTACTTGGCACAGTCAAGCCTGGACTTGCTCCGTCCTGATTAAGGGCTACGCCGCGGATAACCCCCCAGATGCGATCTCCATCAGATAACGCATCATCAAAACGCTTGAGGACGACGATTCCACAGCCTTCTCCCCGTACGTATCCATTTGCTGCCGCATCAAATGTGGCACAGCGTCCATCAGGTGACAGCATACCGGCATTTGCCCGAAACTCCAAGAGCTGCCCTGAAAAAATCGTGTGTACGCCGCCAGCCAGTGCGAGATCTGTTTCTCCTTGCTGTAGCCCAGAAACGGCTTGATGTACTGCAACAAGCGATGAAGAGCACGCTGTATCCATCGCTAAAGCAGGTCCTCCTAGTCCAAGAGCGTATGAAACGCGTCCTATAGCCGTATTCAAAGAGGTTCCAGTTACTGCATACAGGCTGGTAGCTGGATCATTAATACCCGACGAATTAAGGACTAGGGCTCGATATTCATTATTGCTGATTCCAGCGTATACCCCCGTACGACTTCCCTGCAGCGTCTCGGGATTGATGCAAGCATCCTCTAATGCATGCCAGCAGACCTCCAACATTAGACGCTGTTGTGGATCGAGGAACTGAGCTTCAACGGGTGAGATGCGAAAGAAAGATGCATCGAAGAGCTCAAGATCAGAGAGATAGCCGCCAAACCGACATGCTTTATTTTCAACGGGATCTGAAAATAGCTCACCGATGCGTCCCTTCCCGGACCCTGGGGTACCCTCTGTTATTCCACTTTTACCGGTGCGAAGCAACTCCCAGAATAACCGTAAATCTCCAGCATTGGGAAAACGGCATGCCATGCCAACTATGGCTATGGGCTGCTGCTTAGGTTTATTGATCATATTCCCCGTGGTGCTTACAAAAGTTGTAAGGATTCTAGCTCTTCATCTTTTTGTCTCTCATCCTTATTAGTGATAAAGATGAACAACTAAGCCGAATGGCTTTAATCATCGTAGTCACACCCCCGATCGTGACGCCGACCAACAGCCAAAGTTAGATATGCCTCACTTGATTCGACAGTCCCCATCACGATCATCGCATTCAGGGAGGTTGTTACATCCGAAAAAAACCAGCACCACTGCGAGCGACTCTGTTATAATTGGTTTATTACAATGTCTTGATACCATATTTCATATGGTCCTCCTGAGTGTGCTTGTAAGCATATACTACCGTTTGAAGGTATATCGTAGGTTTCTGCAAATTCAGCCGTTGTAACTCCGTTGATTTTAATTTCAATTTCTATTCCAGAGGCCTTGATAGCAATCTCATTCCAATCATACGGGTCAATAATTTCCTCAATCAGCTCTTTTTTCGCCACCTTAAGGATTATGGCAGGAAAAATATCAGGTCTCGGGTATCGTGTGATATCATCCCGATTTTCATCTACCAAGCTACCCCATAGAGGATACAGGCCTGTTGTATCAGCAGGTGTGTAATCAGAGAATATGGGGATCGCATTGCTATCCAAATATCCTATGTCAGCTTGGTATCCCATTACTTCATTGGAGTTGGTCACGCGTTTAGCTCTAAAGCTTATGCCTCCATTAATATTTGCACCATGAGTTACAAATTTTGCGGACAACGTTAAAATAAAATTGTCATAGGTCTCTTCCGTACACAAATAACCAGTTTCATCTAAAGGTACTTCTAAGGTGCCCCCAATAATGGCTCCCTGCTCCACCCTGAAAACAGTAGGTGGCCCCTCCCAGCCTTCAAGCGACTCTCCATTAAATAATCGAATTTCGTCTGACATCCCACATGAAGTAAACAATGCAATTGAAAAAAGCATCCAAGTGGCGCCTCTTCCAAAGGTCCATATATTGAAGGTCAACGTCGTTCTGAGAGTGTTTGAGGGCATGTTTTCAGTGTGAATGATCAGTTTCTCAAGAACCTCGTAGTGGTTACAAAACATGGTTCTACCGCGAATATTGTGGATATAGGTCTCAGCAGAAAAAAGAATTGCGAATCCAGAGTTTACGAATTTTCTGTATCCTCTGCCTACTGTTCTGACCTCATGGATCTTTCTATGGATTCGCTCGGCTCTGGCACTGGATTGTTCATGAAGAAGTGCATTACACACGCCAGCGAGATGGCGTTGAAACATCTCCGCCACTTCGTGATCTCCTTCACGCCCGCTTCTTTCCCACTAATTGCGGTAGAGCCCTCTGAAAACCTCTGGGCGTGCCACTCCGCAATATGTTCGCCTTAATAATTCCTGACTGAAGGCCACCCCTTGTATCAGCATCCGCTTTAAGATCTCTGGCTACAACTTCCTACCCAATGGAATATACTTTCAGGAGATCTTCGGGAACGAACTCTCTCCACTTACCTACTTCATCCTGCTGAGCCGTAAAATAAAATACCTGACGGTCAGCAGCTAAGGTTGTCATCGTTTTGATGGCTGCCCGTGCACGCTTGTCATCGCTGTTGGTAAGCGTTTCATCCAGAGTGATTGGCAGGCGGTAGTTGGTTTCTCGAGTCTCAACGAAGGCAAGCCGTACAGACAAAAGGAGTTGGACTTTCGTAGCACTGGATCATTCAGTTAAATCAAAATCGCGCTCTCGCAGATTATTCCGCGCTCGGAAGCTGTTATCTTGTGGAATAATGAGCGTGTAGCGATCATCGGTGACTCGCCGAAAATTCTCCTGGGCACGTTGAAATACCGGCGGGGCATTTCTGAATGACTTAGGAACCGTCATGCAGATGTACCTCCTGAGCAGAGTTGTGGCGAGACACGACCCAATCCCTGCCCTCGATTGCCATTGGCTCCTGTTAGTGGTTTCGCCATTCTTCGACAAAGTGATTCAGGATCACAAACGAGCGGCACCTTCCCGCACTCCTCCAAACTCCTCGCACATCATAACCAGCAGCATACGCTTCGACCCGATACCCCCTGATACAGGGGGTATATGACCTCGCTGACTATTACCAAGCAACGATACTACAGGAGACCCCCGCCTCCTTAGGAGAATCACCAAGGAGGAATCTACGAGAAATAAGACCCCGTCACCAACAAGTACTAACCAGTGGCTTCAACATAGTCGACAGCCGCCTGCATGCTTTCAAATTTTGCAGCATCCTCAGGCTTAATGTCAACATTAAACTCCCTACAAACTTCTTTCAGGAAAGCAACGGCATCAACGGAATTGACCCCCAAGGCCGAGGGCGTGGAATTCATTGCCCCTGGATCACTTATGCCAAGGTGCTGCTCAAGGAGAGATTTAAAGCGTTGTTCTACTGTGGCCATTCTTTTTGCTTTTATGGTTGTCAGACCGGCACTACTACGAGGGTTGCGGATAAAGGTTCAAGATCTGACGAAAAACGGGCATGTGTTTTATCAAGCCTCATGTCTTTGGTGAACCGAAAAAACAATCATCCACACGGAGTATCAATTGAACCGTCGTATCTCTCCTGTCTTGCTTTCGAACTATCAAAAGGAGAAATCTATACTTAGATCCAATACTTGTACGTGCAATGGTGTGGTCTGGGTAACACGCCCACTAAAACCTATTACATCTTCCACTGACAGCATCGGCACATCCATAGGCACAATTAACCGAATTTCATTGCCCTCGTCGTCCGTAGCCACCACCAAGTCTTCTTCAAAGCCCGTAATAACACAGTCCGTCATCAAAATACGCCCCACACTGCGCAACGAGTCCGCCTGCACTTCGGAAATGCTCGTATAATCAACATTCCAAGTCAGCGCACCGGCCTGGGCCATCAGCAACCTAAACCCAGTCTCAAAGCCCGCCCGGTACTCTCCTGCACCAAACAAATTCGCCATCTCTACCTTGATCGAATCCAGCACCTGGGCTGACAGCTCCCAAGCCACACCATTACCTACTGTAATGTGAACTAATCGCTCCACTGGGGCAAGAAGAACCATAATGCCGTTATTGGTTTCGGGTGCACCCAGTTCCCATGAGGTATACAATGCTTCTGTGTACGCCTCTATGGACTGCTGCTGTAAGGATTCCACAGTTACTCCCACGAGTGCAACCGACGTGCTGTCGTAAAAACCTGAAAGCATGTCCATCAGTGCATACTTATCTTCCGCCTCCAGCACGTCCGCCTGATCAACTATCCAGTCTGGTTCGAGCGGTTGATCAGTAGTCAAGCAGCCAATAATTATGACAGTAGGTACAAGGCAAACGACATGTCTCCACATATTCATCGGACGAATCCTGTTGGCAACATTAAGAAAATAACATCAAAAATTTGTCTGTCGTAATGAGATTTGGACACTCCCTAACCAAAACTGCAGCGTTCTATAGACGCAAGATATATAATGCAACCAATGCTAACACACAGTGCTGCCTTTTGATATACCTCCAAGCGTATCCAACAATCGGTTGGATTTCATGCTTCCAGCTCCCGGTGGAAACATGTTCTGGCCCCAGTATGACATGCACCACTTCCTTCCTGCTCCACCTCAAACAGTAGCGTATCTCCATCGCAATCTAATCTTACGGATTTCACCTTTTGGAACTGACCGCTCGTTAGCCCTTTGACCCAGACGCATTTCCGTGATCGACTCCAATATGTCATAGTGCCTGTTTTTATCGTTTGCGCCAGTGTGGCCCGATTCATATAAGCCATCATCAACACTTCACGTGTGTTCACGTCCTGAACAATAGCCGGTATTAGACCATCTCTGGTGAATACCACGTCGGCCATCTTTGCGGTTATAAATTCATTCATTTTCGGATCTTCATGGTTCGTGGGGACCTTTATGCAAAAGAAATGTAGGATTGCGTAGTCCTTACATCACGGCTAGTACCGGCGCATGGTGCGAAAGTTATTCATATTACCAATACGGGCTTATCAGTTGCTGATATCTCCACATCTGCCCAATTCATGCCGCTACATACCTTCATGCTCAAATTATGCTATTCAGGCCATCAGCCGGTACGGTATACTCAAGGGTATAGTGCTAGGTATCTGGCGCTTAATGCGATGCAATCCGTGGGCAAAACACGGGTACGACCCCCCGAGATGGTTCGGTGAACATACTGCTGTGGACTAATGAGTTGTCACGAATCCAATGCGCCCGCCATATTGCGGTTCGCACTGATTACGGTCAGCGACACGCGAACGAAAGCCACAGACGCAAGTGGCCCCCATATGGCAAATTTGATCACAGCCAACGGCCACGAGATAACCTCACAATCAATCGTGCCGGACGAACCGGCAGTAATAAAGGAAGTCATTCGTGCACAATCCGGGTCGGCAGACGTGGTATGCCTAAGTGGTGGAACGGGCATAAGTCGCAGAGATCAAACTTACGAAGCAGTTAGTGCACTTCTGGACAGAACCCTGCCGGGCTTCGGCGAGCTTTTTCGCTTGCTTTCCTGGCAACAGGTCGGCAGTAAGGCCATGCTCTCCCGAGCAATTGCTGGAGTACTCGATAATTTGATCATTTTTGCTGTTCCGGGCTCTCCAAAGGCCGTTGCGTTGGCAATGGAACAGTTAATACTCCCCGAGGCCCGACATTTAGTGTCTGAATTGCGTAAGCACTGATCGATGAAAAACTTCGCTGGATTTTTGCTTGCTGGTTGCTGGAGCTTGTTTCCTGTACTTACGTCATCAGCACAAGAGTTGGCTACAAACGCACAGGTGTTCGAGAATTTGGGGCTTAACTGTTTGGGGGATGTCCCCCATACGGCAGACTCTCTGACCTTAGTCCCTCCCTCAAACCTGCCCTATCTGACAACCACACTGATTCAACATTGGCAGCAGCAAGGTACTGAACTCTTTTCTACTGACTCTCTTCGAACATCGAATTCTTACTATTCGCTCTCTTGGGAAATTTCCAAAGCGACCATAACCTATACGCGTGCAGGCCGCAAAACGCTTTCTCGTTCGGCCGAACTGGATCTGCGTTACACGTTCTTGGGGAAGGACGGAAAATTTCTCGTACATGACACCTGTCAACGGGCTTTCTCGGATAAGATTCCAAGGAGTATTGTCGGACAGCTTGAGTCGCCTGCTTACCCCGAAACTCAAGCGGAGCTCGCCCCAGATAACTGGGTTCGTCGCTACCTGGAACCAGTCATACTGGCAGCAGCGACAGGCTTGGCTGCATTTCTGTTTTTCAACCTGCGAAGCAACCGTGTCGACCCGTAGTTTCGTACTCACAGGATTGATCCTAGTCTGTGGTTGTGCAGATCCTCGTCCTCCGACAGGAGGACCGCGCGATGAGACTCCACCTCAACTCGTATCCGTGGAACCCGCACATGAATCGGTTGAAGTATCTCCAACAACCCGGTTAAGATTAACTTTTTCAGAGTATGTGAACCAGGCTTCCCTAGCACGTGCACTATCTATCACCCCCGCACCTCAAGGCCGCTTGCGTTTCAGATGGCGTAGACGATCGGTTACTATACAATTTCCCGAACCACTGCGGGACTCTACCACTTACGTGATAACGCTTAACGATGAGTTCAGGGATTGGCATGGAGTTCGACTCACACGTCCGCTATCCTACGCCTTTGCCACCGGATCCGTGATTGACCAGGGCAGATTGTACGGCCGCGTTATTGATCCCATAGAAGGCAATCCCGTCGCCGGTCTACCAATTCTTGTTTATGACCCCGGCGAGGAAGTGGATGGTGTGCCAGTATACCAAACACAAACTGATACTGAAGGACAGTTTGAACTCAGAAATGTACGTGAGTCTGATTTTTTCATTTTGGGATTACGGGACGCCAACCGCAACCTGAAAGCGGATGATGGAGAATGGTTTGCCATTCCGCCGAATCCGTTGATTAAAGCCACTCCTGATACAACTGAACAATATCTGGACTGGATGTACACAAAAGTGGACACTCTAAGACCTATCGTGGAGCGAGTTCAAGCCACTTCAAACAGACTGGTCGAAGTCCGGTTTAGCGAAAATGTAATCCTGTCTAATCTGACAGGTGAGTCCTGGGCAATCACGGATTCGGTTGATAATACTCCCGTTGCCGTGCACTTCAGCTATCAACTGGAATCGAATTCGCGCGTTATCTATCTGATGACTGATACTTTACAAGGACGGCCCTATGCATTTCTCCCAGACGCTTCCGTGCAGGATTCAAGCGACAACGCTGTGTATTTAGATACAGTCTATTTTGCAGGGAGTACACGCATACAGCAAATTGAACTACAGTTCGAGCGGTTTCTGCCAACCAGTACAGAAGATCCATATGAATTGGCACCTTGGGAAACACCAACGATCGTCTTTAATCGGCCGCTTGCCCTAGCAACTCTGGACAGTCTGGTGGTCGTTCAGGACTCAACCGGAACGCCAGTAAGCTTCGAAAGTCCATCTTCCAACGGAACGAGTTATAACTTAACATCTCTGGATGATCCAACACAGGTTTATCGCATCGCCGTGTTGGATCCAGACAGCACCCGGGTGCAACACTTTAGAAGGCTGGGACCCCGAGCACTCGGAAGCTTGAGTGGAATTACGGCTCCATCTGGAGACAGTATCATGGTTACACTTACGGATTCAAATGGTCTCGTGATTTCGACTACTTACTCGGATTCAACCGGCGCATTCATGTTTGGCGATCTTCCCCAAAACACCTACCGATTGCGTGCCTTCATTGATCGTAATCGAAATGGTAACTGGGATGGTGGCATGATCTACCCCTACATGACCGCTGAACCCATCACTTGGACACCAGAACCCGTCACGATCCGCCCGCGCTGGGACACTGTCTTAGGAGATACACTCCATATCGGCACCTCGCCTGTGAGTTCTGTATCATTCTCTGAACAGTAAATCTGTCAAATGGAATTACACCAAGGTGAAAAGTCTACTCTTGATGCCGACCCACTGCGTGCAGGATTCCTCCCACTCGTGTGCGCAGAGGTCCAGAAAGTACTTGATAATCTGACCATTGAAGAGTTTGGAATACCTCCGTTTACATTAATGGAAAATGCAGGACGGGGCGCAGCACTGATCATTGAGCATAATTACGGTCCGATGCGTGGACGCAAGGTGGTCGTGTACTGCGGCAGCGGCAACAACGGGGGGGATGGTTATGTCGTTGCACGCATACTGTATAACCGGGGGGCGCATGTATCTGTTATTTCTTTGAAGCCACCTTCCAGTCCTGAGGCAAAAAATCACTTTCTGTTGCTCCAAAAGTTGAAATCTTCCGACCATTCGGATCGGCTACAGCTTAATCCTGCTATTCACGAAGAACCTCCAACGGCAGACCTGTATGTAGATGCCCTCTTCGGGATAGGGATTAACCGCCCACTGAAAGGCATGGCTGCTGAACTGGTTGAGCAGTTGAATGCCACAAATTCGCCCGTGATCGCATTGGACACCCCATCTGGACTGGATGCCGATCTGGGGTTACAACATGGAACGGCTGTACGTGCAGACTTAACGGTGACTTTTAATTCGCATAAGCCGGGATTCCTCTTGGGAGAAGGGCGGATGTATGCAGGCAGTGTGAGAGTCGTCAACATCGGTATTCCTCCGTCATTACTGACCCATGATACAGTGTGTCCAGTGGACTGGATTTCCACCGATCAGGCAATCTCTTCCGCTATCCCCAGACGAGACCCACAGGCACATAAATACAGTGCCGGAATGGTTCTCGTGATTGGTGGGTCGCCAGGATTGTCCGGAGCCCCCATGCTGTCTGCACGCGCCGCCGCGCGTGTTGGAGCAGGTTATGTAGCCTGTGCTGTACCAAAAAGCATTCAACCTATTCTGGCAGGGGCAATGACCGAAATCCCGGCAATCGGTTTGAGTGAATGCTTTGACGGTGGAATCAACACCGAGGCTGCAATGCATACTCTACAACCATGGCTTGCCAAAGCGAACGCCTTGGTTATTGGCCCCGGCCTCGGCCGTAATCCCAACACACAGCAGTTTGTTCGCTCGCTGCTGCGGGAATGCTCCACTCCTGTTGTCGTGGACGCAGATGCGTTGGCTTCTGCAGTTCAGCTTCTAAACGCTCCAGGTGAAACCCGAAACTGGATACTCACACCTCATGCCGGTGAATTTAAACGCATGACCAAAAGCAAAGAACTAAGCCGTGACCGACTTCACCTGGCACGCGAGTGGGCATCCACTTGGAACTGTACGCTGATACTCAAAGGATTCCCCAGCATTATCGGCCTCACAAACGAACGGGCTGTGGTATGCAGTAGCGGAAATCCGGCGCTCGCTACAGCTGGAACAGGAGATGTATTGTCTGGCTTATGCGGCGGTTTGCTTGCACAAGGCTGCAATCCATCAACCGCCGCAGTTTGTGCGACCCACATTGGAGGAAAAACTGCAGATCAATACGCTGAAAAAAATCACCCCGGCACGATGATTGCTGGAGATATGGTTGACCGAATCCCTAACGCACTGAGCGCGTTACTAAGGGAAACATGATGGAGCCTGTTTCCTTCCCCAGCGTAGGACCGCGCGTTACATGTTTTCGGTTTTTGCCTTAAATTTCAGATAGATAACCCAAACCCCACAAATCATGGCATTGCGCAAATCCCCTAAAGCTGATCTGAAAAGGACGTATGGTTTTTTCGTGCAGGTCGGCATGATCGCTTCGCTCCTCCTACTGGTCTTGGCATTCAACGCGAATCTGGAACGCGGAGATGCTATGGAGATTGAGCAGGTCGAGCAGGAAGTCGTCCAGATGGAAGAAATTCTGCAAACTGAGCAAATCCAAAAACCACCTCCACCACCACGCCCACCGGTGCCTGTAGAGGTTCCAAATGATGAAATCCTTGACGATGATGACTTGGATCTTGATGCCTCACTGGACTTAGATGCTCCAATCAACGTACCTCCACCGCCCCCACCGCCAGAAGAAGAGGAGGTAGAAGAAGAGCCGGAATTTTTCGAAATCGTTGAACAGGAGCCAGAGTTGATCGGCGGTATTGGTCAACTCCAAGCCCATGCGAAGTATCCAGAGATCGCCAGAAAGGCGAATGTTGAGGGCCGTGTCTTTGTGCGGTTCATCGTAGACACAGATGGTAACGTGCGTGAGCCCCAGGTCACTCGTGGCATTGGTGGCGGATGCGACCAGGAGGCTATCAGGGTCATCATGGAGCATGCAAAATTCATTCCCGGACGCCAGCGCGGTCGCGCCGTACCAGTGAGGATGTCCCTCCCGATCGTATTTAAATTGCGCTGATTTACCTAACCTTACGACATAGGGTTGACCTTCACACCAGATCTTTGGCATTCGTTCCAAGTCCATTTAAGAGGTTTTCCTGGAGATCAACAAGGTGGTCGTGGGGTGCGGGTATGCACGTCCCAACGTAGAGGTGAAGCCCCCTGGGGTGTCGGGGGGCTTCGGCGATAACCAAGACCAACGTGCATTGAGCCACAGATGTGAACTTGCTCTTGGACGTGATGCGCTGCCTGCTCCCCACGTTGCATCGCACTTGTAAGGCGCACAAAGTTAAGGTCTGGGTAAGAGCAAGTACTGGTTTAGGGAAGTACGGAAGGCGTTCAATTAGGTGCGCAATCCCGTCGGTGGCGCATGTGCGCAAGGTCAAGGTCTACCTGAAACTGTGTACAAGCTTGTTGCGCGGACTGCGGCACCCCTTAAAGCGCTGCAGACGCTTGACATAGCCACTGACAAAGTTGCAACTATCTGACTCATGCGCTTCGTTAAATTGATCATGTTGCGCATCGATTGATCAAAAACGAGACGATACCACACCATAAGAAAGTATTTTCGGTCTATGAGTCGTATATGCTTGGATTAGCAATGGTAAAGCAGAGGTGCCTGCAGAACTGGGGCTGCCGGTTTGTTTTCTGGAAGATCAGCACCAGTTCATCTTGCATCACCAAGTGTTGCATGAAGGGGTGGACTCGGCATGATTGTGCCGTTCACCAGGGAGGTTAAGGTGCTTTATTCATCCATCATTTCGTGCAGCATGGATAGAGTCCACAACTCGGCGCGTAACTGTAAGATGATGGATGGGCTGCTGGAGTTGACGTACTGCCAAAGAAGGGCGGTAAGTCAAAGGCGGACTAGGCGCGGAATCTGCGCCGGAGTTCGTTGCGGCGCGCCGGCAGTATCCAGGGATTGAACCGGCGATCAATAATCTTAATCACCGCGGACTGGATCAGATACCGACGCATGGCGTGGAGGAGGCCGTTCGGACGGTCGCACTGGGGGGCATGCGGTGAATATGCACCGGTTGGGTCAGATTGTTGAGAAGCAGAAGAATCAATACGACCACTGGCATAAGGCCCGCAGAAAGGCGGTGTGAAACCACCCTTGGCCGTACGGGTATGGTCGAACAGGGAGTGCTGAATAACAAAACTGACCCGGGTGTGTCCTCTGGGCGGATCAGACCCCGAATAATTTCGTGGAAATCGTCTCAAATCCGACTTTTAGCAGAGACGCCAACCCAGATACGCCGCGACGAGGCCATTACCTTTCGAATTGATACTTCAGACGTACGCAAACCATGGCTATGACGCCCTCACTCGGCAAAAACAGGTGCCTTCTGGCAGACACTAACTAACTCAAGACTAATCGTCTCCATCCCTGCAAACAAAATGAAAAGCACCTGCCGCCTCCTTGTGCAGATTGGGGCGATCGCTGCACTCCCACTGCTGATTTTAGCGTGCAGCACACATTGGTTACGCGAAAACCTCACGGTGGTCGAGAATGAAAATGTAGCAGACACAGTAGAGTGGGGAGAAAGATCGGATGTCTACGAAATCGTCGAGGAAATACCTGAACTGATTGGTGGTCTTCGTAGACTCCAGAGGAAAGTGGTGATACCCGAGAGCTGCCGGAAAGCCAATGTTGAAGGCCTCGTCATTGTGCGGTTCATCGTAGATGAAGATGGCAATGTGCGTGAACCCAAGGTCACTAGGAGCCTTGGCAGCGGATGTGACGAAGAGGCAATCAGGGTCATCATGGAGGAGGCGAAATTTACTCCCGGACGCCAGCGTGGTCGCGCCGTACCGATGAGGATATCCCTCCCAATCGTATTTAAGTTGCGCTGATTTACCTTACCTTACGACATAGGATAGATATTTCCTGCAGACACAACTAACTCAAGACTAACTATTTCCATCCCTGCAACCAGACTGAAAAATACCTGCCGCCTCCTTGTGCAGATTGGGGCGATCGCTGCATTCCCGCTGCTGATTTTAGCGTGCAGCACGCATTTATTGCGCGAAAACTTCACGGTGGTCGAGAAGGAAACATAGCAGACACAGTAGAGTGGGGAGAAATAACGGATGTCTACGAAATCGTCGATGAAAAGCCTGAACTGATTGGTGGTATTCACGGACTCCAGAGGAAAGCGGTGATGCCCATGAGCTGCCTGAGAGCCAATGTTGATGGTCATGTCATCGTGCAATTCATCGTAGACAAAGATGGTAATGTGCGTGAACCCGAGGCCATTAAGAGCCTTGGGTTCGGATGTAACGAAGAGGCAATCAGGGTCATCGCTGAGCATGCAAAATTTACCCCCGGACGCCAAGACGGTAAACCCGTGGCGGTGAGGGTGTCCATCCCGATGAAATTTCAGACACGCTCGTTCCCCGCCCCATTCTGGAATGATGACCGGAAGTGAGGATGGCCTTCCCGATCACAATTAAGCAGCGCTGATTACCTAAACGTTCAAAACAATGCCCTGCAGTTCAGTAAAACTGCAGGGCATCTTTGTTTCGTAGTGTGACCGAATATTCAGTAGCAGAATGAGTACACGAGTGTCAACCTGCTCTGACTACTTGAACTTTGACCTGCCGGAGTTGCATGCTTTTGCTCTGAGAGCACCCCGCCCATCCCAACACTGGAAAATGAAGTCACGATTTTTTATCCAGGCCTGTTGTGCTCCGACAAACACCAGATAAAAAGCTGAATGCAGGACGAGGGACTGTGGGTAAGGTTCAGTGATCGGAGCAAAGTAGCGTAATGGTGCGGTGACTGCCCGGCCAGTTCAGAACCCGGATAGCGAATCGCAAGCGAGTTTGCGATTAGTTCAGTGAAAGAAGATGCAACAATTTACACGGACGAATCAAAATCGATAGCAATTTGCCATTCATGCTGATTCCGTCAATCACAGCCGGAAAAATAGTCGCGAGACACCGTAAATACCAGCAGTATCGAGAGCATCTGGGCGTTGTTCGAGTGTTCCGTAAACGGTACGTGACACCATGCTAGTCCACTGATTGATTAAACCTCTTGAACTCATGTGGCCGTGCTGGTCTGCTTTGGGAGGGGAGTAGCCCTTGCTTTCGTGAATCGCCAACCATAGAGCATCCGCCCGTAAAAGTTGAACCACTTGCGTGCTTCAGCATCCTGAAACGGATACTCGGCTCCGATTTGTCTCGCCGCTGCAAGTCCAGTTACAAAACAGGTTTCTTGGCTGTTGATCAGAGTATGAGCCCCGCAGTGCCATGTGTGCTTTCTTCCCTGAATAAAGCCAAAAAGAGGCACCAGGAAAACCAGATGTTTCACATCGTGAACGATGTGCTGAAACCACCATTTTTTAACAATCCGGTCTTCGTCAATCTTGCTGGTCGCATTATACGTCACCAAACAGGGCTTGTCTGAGTGACTCGCCCATGGCTGCTGATTGTGCATGATATAGGTGATTTCATAGTTGTCAGGCCTCGCACCATACTGCTCGATATAGTTGCTTCGGGTCGTCAGCGGCTTTGTATCGTTATTCGGGAGGATGGACGCGTCCGAGTGAATCACTGTGTGGTTATGTAGCTCGCTTTCATATCGGATTGAGGACAGAATGTAGCGTTCCAGGAAACTCGGTTGATCCAAGATCATCAACGTTTGATTTGCATTGCAGGCAAAGATTACATCATCAAATTTTTCCGTATTTCCGTCCTGGTCTTCTACGATAAGACCAGATGGTTCACGATATACCTTTCGCACGGGCCGGTTCAAGTAAATCTTATCCATGAATGGTTCGGCCATTTTTTCATAGATACGTCGCGTTCCCTGATCCCATGTCTGCATCGGAGTTGCACGTTCAATATTGAAGAACTCCAGATACCGACAAAACATTGATGTGGGCATATCGAACACGTTCGTCGCCATCAAAAAATTAACGAACATGGGTTTTAGAACCTTGTCCCAAGTTTGTCACGCGTAGTAATATAGAAGACACAGACCTTTCCTGATCCCATTTTTTGGGCATTTTTTTCGGGGCCATGGATGTCGGAGATTTACCGGATATGTCTGTGTTGATTTAAGGGGGTA